>WNGC01002786.1_pt1 | contig 10639 bp, 10 predicted proteins | sample 5400051 | NCBI WGS metagenome assembly WNGC01 (sample SAMN13153368, study PRJNA577476) | soil metagenome | isolation source: 20 cm soil or saprolite under grassland replicate 2 | place: USA:California | collected 2016-06-15 | reverse complement strand
CGATACAGCGAGATTTTTTCGTCCGGCGGAATGTTTTCGATGATGTCGAGTTTGTATTTGCTGGGCTCGGAACGCTCATCGAGAGCCGCAAGCCGGCCTTTTTTTCCGAGCGCGAGCGCTTCGTCTCGAGAAACTTCCATGCGCTCGAATGGATGGTTCGCTTTGATTTCCTTTTTCATTTCCGCCTCGATCTTCTCGAAATCCTCAGGTGATATCCGGTGCGGAAGATCGACATCGTAGTAAAAACCGTTTTCCACAGGCGGCCCTGCAGCGAACTGGGCTTCCGGCCAGATTTTCAGGATTGCGGTCGCAAGTACATGGGACGCCGAATGACGCAGACGTTCGATATCCGTCATTTGGGCGCGTTCTTCTAAACTCTTGCGGTCGTCAGACATTCTAGTGAGAGATTCCTCGACTTCGCTCGGAATGACAAAACGGCAGTACGTGAGAAGCAGAGTGACGAAGCCGCTCGAGGGTCCGTCATCTGCTCACGCATCTCAGGGGTTTTTCGGTCGTCAGACATAAATCGAGAGATTTGACTCGCTCGCACCCGCTCGCTCGGCCTCTCGGCCCGCCCGTCCATGTCGCGGTTTCCCCAACCGTTCCATTCTCGACCCCGAAGACTTTCGGGGCTCGGAATGACAAAAGATTGCCGTCGCCAGTACGTGCGACGCCGAATGCCGGAGCCGTTCGATATCCGTCATTTGGGCGCGTTCTTCTAAACTCTTGCGGTCGTTAGACATTGTATTTAGAGATTCCTCGACTTCGCTCGGAATGACAAGCAATGTGTCGGGTGCAGCGAGTTTGGCAATGCTTGGTAGCCGCGGCGCTTGCTGCAACTGCATGTGGGCAAAAGCCAAGCGTGCCCTCAGATTTTGCAGCCGAGCGGCAGAGGATGGTGCAGGAGCAACTGGTGCCGCGCGGCATCAAGGACAAACGAGTGCTGGCTGCGATGGCGAAAGTGCCCCGGGAAGAATTCGTCCCGCTGGAATCGCGCGCGGCCAGCTATGAAGATGGACCGCTGCCGATTGGTTACGATCAGACGATCTCGCAGCCATACATCGTGGCGTTTATGACCGAGCAATTGCGGCTATCGCCATCAGACCGGGTGCTGGAAGTTGGCACCGGCTCAGGTTATCAAGCTGCGATTCTGGCCGAACTCGCGGGAGAGGTTTACACGATTGAAATTGTCGCGCCCCTTGCCCAAAGCGCCGAGGCTGCGCTTCAACGTCTTGGCTACAAAAATGTGCACGTGAAGGTGGGCGATGGGTACAAAGGTTGGCCGGAGTATGCGCCATTCGATGCAATCATTGTGACATGCGCCCCCGATAAAGTTCCGCAACTCCTCACCGATCAACTCAAGGAGAGTGGGCGCATGATTATTCCCGTCGGCGACCGGTTCGCTCAGGAGCTGTACCTTCTCGAAAAGAAAAACGGTCAGCTGAAGGAAAGTGTTACCTTGCCCGTCCGCTTTGTGCCGATGTCCGGCGAAGCAACGAGGCCGAAGTGATCCATGATTCGTGAACAGCGCGTGCTGTAGTGTGCGCTGTCTCAGCGCAGTAATTCCTGGCGTGGCAATGCGAAATCCGCTGAGCCAGCGGACTCTACAGCGATCGGCTACTTGATCTCCGCCAATTTTTTCAAATCGACGCGTTTGACCCACTCCTGTAATTGGGCGGGATCCTGGTTCTGCAACTCGACCTGCACAAAATAACGATTCGCAATCATCAGCCACAAGGTGGCATGTTTGGTGTCTTTCTCGAATGCTTCGAACCCGGGGTTGCCATTAATGGTGACAGACTTGCTGTAACCTTCGCTGCTTTCGCTGTTGCTATTCCATGCAGCGGTGGTGGCGCTGACATAATCTGGATTGGAAACCGAATCGAGAATGCTAATCGCCGCAGTCGGTGCTTTGTCCCCTTCGCCCTTGTGGTAGTCGCGATGCACGTTTGTAATTCTGAATCCGCCGACATCTTCGGTGGAACCCTCCGGTTTATCAGCGATCCAGCCTTGCAGCGGTTCAGGCAAAATCGGTAGCAATTTCTGATAATCGACCGCCTCAGGCACCAGAATCGGTTCGTTCTGCGCGTGCGCCATCCCGAGCACGAGGCCGGTGAGCAATGTCAGCACCAAAAATCCGACGTGTGCCGAAGAACAAACGCGCGCCGCTGGTTTCATGCTAACTCTTTCCTGTGCGATTCGGGATTATCGTACCCGATTGACTTTACCTCGGCTGTCAAGACGCTTGGAGGATGCGCATATCGGAGCGCAGAGCTGCGTCGTATCTAGCACCGTTTGTCGCCTCCCCCGGGATCGCGACCGGGCGGAGCGCCGAGAGGGTAGGGTGAGGGTTTGTTTCGTTTTCATGTTCATATGATGCCGAAGACCCCTCACCTAAATCCTCTCCCCTTGGCTGAGGGGAGAGGCGGATTCTTCAGGAGCATTCTTTTGCGCCGAGCTCCGACGCCTTTACGGACCGCACGGCGTCCCTACCGCATGGCGAAACTCGTCCTGGCTCTGTGGATTCTGAGCGTGGCGGCGCGGCTGATGTTCATTAATCAACCCTACGTAGACCATTGGAGCTGGCGGCAAAGCGACGTCGCCGCGATTGCGCGTAACTTTTACGACGGAGGTTTTCGTTTTGCTTATCCGCAAGTCGATTGGGCTGGTGATGCCACAGGCTATGTTGGAACGGAATTTCCGATTTTGCCGTTCGTTGCGGCGATTTGTTACAAATTTGTCGGTATTCATGAATGGATTGAACGCGGCCAGGCCGTAATTTTCTTTGCTGTTTCCCTGCCGTTTTTCTTTTTGCTCGTCCGGGAAATTTTCGGCAGCACAGCAGCGGTTTGGGCGACATTTTTCTTCAGTTTCGCGCCTTTGAATATTTTTGCCGGCCGCTCGTTCATGCCAGACGTCCCATCGCTTAGTCTCGCGATCATCGGGTTATATTTTTTTCTGCGTTGGACGCACGATCAAAGGTGGACGCCCTTGTTGCTGGCAGCGATTGCGGTTTCCCTGTCGAGCCTAATCAAAATTACAAGCGCTGTTATCTTCGCGCCGCTTGCGTATTTGGCTGTAGCCGGGATTGCTGATCCCGGCTTAACACGAGGTCTGCTTGGGGTCGGCCGGGATCCCCGATCCCGGCTACAGCTGCTTCTGTTCATCGCGATTACAGTCGTACCGTCTGCCGCCTGGTACTGGCATGCGTATCAAATCGCGGAGAGATTTTATCCGCATCATTTCTTCGGTGCCGGCGGGTTCCGAATCGAGAGTTTGGGGTGGTACTGGAACATCGCGCGCCAGACCGCGACATCGAGCATGACGCCGGTTCTGGTTATCATGGCGCTTATAGGTTTTTTCGTAGCGCCGCGAGGGAGATACGGCCGCCTCTTTGATTCGTGGCTCGCTGCTATGATTCTATTCGTCGTAGCGCTCGGCTACGGCAATCGACATCCATGGTACCAACTTCCTCTGGTGCCGGTCGCAGCTGTATTTGCCGGGGCCGCTTGTGCCTTTTTCGCGTCGAAAATCGCTTCGCGTCCTGCCGCGATAATATTGTCACTTCTGCTCACTAGTTCGTTTGCAATTCTTTCCTATGTGAACTCGCGACCACTTTACGAATCGTCCGCCGCTCAACTTCGAGATGCTGGTCTGGAACTAAACAAAATCACCCCGTCCGATGCGTTAATAGTTGCCGCCGACATGGGCGACCCAACGATATTTTATTATTCGCAGCGCAAGGGCTGGCATTTTCTGGAAAAAGACGGCATTTACGCCGGTGTTCCGAGCGATAGCCAGGGCGCGATTGTTAATCTTGAAAAGCTGCGACGCCGCGGCGCCACACACGTAGTGTTCACCACGAATACGTTCTGGTGGTTGGATTACTATTCTGAATTCGCACAGCATATCGCCCAAAGCGCCACGGTGATGGCGGCGAGTCCAGAATTCAAAGTCTATAAATTTGACGCTGGAACAAAGTGACAATGTACCACGTTTCCGAAATTCAGAGATTCCTCCAGCGTTCGTCCCGCAGTTGCGGGACTACGGCTCGGCAGGCGACTTCGCGGAGTTTACCCTGAGCGAGCGAAGTGACGATCGGGCGCGCTAGTCATGGCGATTCTTCTTCAAGGCGTCGCGGTAATTGTCATCGCCTGTTCCGGAACGTACGGCGAGATTTTGAACTTCGAAGTAACTGTCGATTTTATCTCTTTCGCAATGACGGCAGCGGCACTATTTACCTTGCGCCGGCGTCAGATCGGACCAGACACGGTTGGTTACCGTACTCCCGGGCATCCTTTCACAACGTGCTTCTTGTTTTGTCGTGCGCGGGAATTGTCCTAAGCGCCGTTATCGCTTCGCCTCGCAACAGCGCCATTGCGCTGGGCATTATGCTGGTGCTTTGCCGGTCTATTATTTTTGGACCAGATTCAGTCGAGCATAGTGATAGTGGTGGGCGATTGCCGGTTTCGCATGGTTCAGTAGGTGGAATGAATGTGGAGCGGACTGCGCGCGAATGGGGTCGCCTCGCCCTTCCAGGGACAGGGTGAGGGTGAGGGTGTTCCTTCATAGCCGTGCAAAGACCCCTCACCTCAATCCTCTCCCCTCGCTCGAGGGGAGAGGCGAGAAACGCGGACGTGTTAGCTTGAGTTTCTCGAGAGTGATAAACGGTGAACGATACCATTGATGAGACACAAGCATTCTGATTACATGCAGTGGTCCAAGACGCAGAGCCGCGCGCGGTTCAATCTCGCAACGAGCGGCGTGGCGCCATTTCCACTACGCGAACTGCCAGTGAACCTGAAGGAGGTCGAAATCAACGGGGACAACAGCTATGGCTACCCGCCACTGCAGGCAGCGATCGCTGCGCACCATGGAGTCCATCCCGAATGCGTTGTTGAGTCTGCCGGCACTTCCATGGCGAATCATTTGGCCATGGCAGCGATCATCGAACCCGGCGATGAAGTTCTAATCGAGCATCCAGCGTACGGACCAATTCTCGACGTGGCCCATTACCTGCAAGCGAATGTGAAACGCTTTCGCCGGATTGAGGAAAACGGCTGGGCGATCGATTCGGCAGAGATTCGGCACTACGTCACGCCGAAGACGCGCCTCATTGTGATCACGAATCTACACAATCCAACCAGCGCGCTTACTTCGGGATCGGTTCTGCGCGAAATCGGTGATACCGCACGGAGCATTGGCGCGCTTGTGCTCGTCGATGAGGTTTACCTCGATGCAGTTTACGAGGGCACGCCACGCACGTCGTTCCATCTCGGACCGGAGTTCGTGGTCACCAGCAGTTTGACGAAGGTGTACGGCGTCAGCGGTCTCCGATGCGGATGGATCCTGGCGCAGCCGGATCTCGCGTGGAAGATGCGCCGCCTGAATGATCTTTATGCCGCCACGGCTGTTTATCCTGGCGAGCTGCTCAGCGTCGCCGCGTTCAAGCATCTAAATCTCCTTCGGGAAAGAGCGCGCCGGGTCTTGGAAGCAGACCGCAAGCTGCTTCGCGATTTTCTCAAGCAGCAATCGAGCATTTTCGCCGTTTGGACGGAGTGGGGGACGACCTCCTTCATGCGATTGTCCCGGGATCGCGGGAGCAACGTGAATGTTTTTCTTGAGCGACTGAGATCGAAATTCGACACCTCAGCGGTTCCCGGTCGCTTTTTTGAAATGCCCGATCATTTCCGCATCGGCATGGGTGTGGATACAGAAATGTTCGCCGAAGGCCTGAGTCGAATCGGCCAAGCACTAAGGTAGGGGCGATTGACCCGCTCGGCTTCGCTCAGGGCAGGCTCTCAATCGCGCACTAAGGTAGGAACAATTGACCTCAATCGCTCAATCGTGCTCAACGCAAGTTAAAGCTACAGGCACGGTACCGGAGTGGGACGCGGCCTCGGCGTCGGTGCAACTCGTGGCGTCGGTGTCACTCTGGGCGTGGAAGTCGCTGTTGGTGTAGCGCTCGGTGCCCCTGTTGGAGATGCGGTGGCCAATGCTGTAGCTGTCGGCGTCGGACTCGGCGGATTAGTATCTGATGGCGTCGGCGTCGGACTTGGAGGTGTGTTAAGGTTTTTGTCGGCGTTGGTGTCGATGTAGTACAGGTTTCGGTGTACGGGCTGGTTGTCATTCGTAGGAGTGCCGGGAGCAGAGTTGCCCGCGACGGCGTAGAACGATTGGCCCGCTGTCGCGCCTCCCAGGTTATCGCGGGGCTGTACCATGTTTGGCAGATTATTCCAGGTATTGGTAGCGGGGTCCCAGGCGATCGCGCTAGTGCTAATGGCGAAGTTGACGTCGCCTCCTGCAAGTAGCCACCTGCCGTTGTAGGCTCCTGAAGCGGCAGCTGAGCGACCTGCGGGAAGATCGGCGATTGCAGCATCTTCCCAGGTGTCGGTAGCTGGATCGTAGCGATAGGTTTTATCGGAGGAGGCGTTGCCGCCGCCGGCGTAAACATAGCTGCCAACAGCCGCTGCCATGAGGCTGTGGTTGGCAAATGGGTAGTTTACAGCTATCGAGCAGGTATTCGTTGCAATATCGTAGACCTCAACGTGAAAATCGGTACCTATCGCGCGGCCTGCGATGCGGTAGATCTTGCCGTTGAGATAGACAGAGGCGTGGAAGTAGGTGGGGATAGTATAAGACGGCAGGCTGGTGTTATAGGTGTTGCTGATTGGGTCGTAGCGCCAAAGCGTGGCCGTCGTCGTGAAGTTTTGGTCCACGCCGCCAAGAACGTAAATGTAGGCGCCGTCGCTTGCGGCGCTGAACCAGCCCACGCGGCGCCGGAAGAGAGGCGATGGGCGTCCACGTATTGCTCGCAGGACTATACTTATAAGCGTTTGCGATCGCGGTGTTGTTAGTGATCCCGCCGAAACTATAAACGTTGCCTCCTAGTGAGGACACGGCGTTTCCCGAGACAGCGGTGGGATAGGGAGCCTGCTCGGTCCAAGCGCCGACCGAAGCGCAAGGAGTCGCGGTCGGGGTTGGCGTGACACGCGCGGGGTAAACCCGCCCCGTCCAGATTGCGTGTACGCGCACGAATCGACGTCTGCAGATTTGCGGTGGCGAACGTCGCCAAAAGAAGTCCAACAAAAAAGACGACCAAGCCAATTAAAACGCACAAGCTCAAGAAAGCGGATTGAGCAGTGCGTCGCTTTTTGATAGGGAGACCCTGCAGAGTTTCCGATGAAGCTTGGATTTTACGTGGAGTCGATGCGCGTTGTCACGATTATTCGGTTTTATCGATCTCTGTCTTCGACAGCGGATTTCACACGAGTTTGCTTCCGCTCGCGTGTCATGGACAATCAGCACTAGGATGAAAGATGTTGCTAATTTTCAGATCCGTCCCGCGCGCGTGGAAGATGTGCCGGTCATCCTGCAATTGATTCGCGATTTGGCTACGTACGAGCGCGCGCCGGATGAAGTCACCGCGACGGAAGAACAGCTTGTCGATGTTTTGTTCGGGGAACGGCCGGCGGCGGAAGTGCTTCTTGCGTTTGAAGGAAAATCGCCGGTCGGCTTTGCGGTTTACTTTTACAATTTTTCTACCTGGCTTGGGCGACCCGGGCTTTACCTCGAAGATTTGTTTGTTACGCCGGAAAAGCGCGGAAAAGGTTATGGTCGGGCATTGCTTGTGGAGCTTGCAAAGATTGCGCGTCATCGCGGCTGCGGTCGGATGGAATGGGCTGTGCTCAATTGGAACGAACCGGCGATCAAGTTTTATCGCGCGCTAGGCGCCAAGCCGATGGACGAATGGACCGTGTTCCGATTGACGCCTGAGGAGATCGTGAAACTTGCAGACGCAGCTGACACGGCTGCCACTACAGAACACCCGCCTTCGCCAATCCGGCCTTCGCAGCCGGTTCGGCGGAGTAGGCGGCTACGGCGTGGCTCGTCCCGCTTCGCTGGCGAGGAGTAAGATTAAGAGGAAGAGGAAGAGTTACAGTGGCGAAGGAACATACAAAGATCGAGGACTACGCTTTTCTTAGCGATACGCAGACCGGCGCGCTGGTGAGTCGTGATGGTTGTGTCGACTGGCTTTGCTTTCCCCGGTTCGATTCGCCGGCCTGTTTTGCGTCGCTGGTCGGCGACAAGGAAAATGGGCACTGGCGATTTTTTCCGAAGGAGAAGGTTGAAGCGACCCGTCGCCGCTACCGGGGAGAGACGCTAATTCTCGAAACAGAAATTGAAACTAAGAGCGGGGCCGTTCGCCTGATCGATTTCATGCCCCCGCGAGGAGAGAATCCGGACATCATCCGAATCATCGAAGGCGTGCGCGGCAAAGTGTCGATGCAGATGGAGCTGATCATCCGCTTCGATTACGGGCACATCGTGCCTTGGGTGCGAACACGTAAGAAACACGAGGGACTTGAAGCGATTGCCGGGCCCGATGGCTTGATCTTACGAACGCCTGTTGAAACGCACGGGGAAGATTTAACCACCGTGGCTGAGTTCACCGTGGCAAAAGGTGACCATATCCCTTTCGTGCTTACATGGTTCGCCTCGCACACAGATCCGCCGAGAAAAATTCACGCCGACCATGCATTGCGCGATACGGAAATATTTTGGGTAGATTGGGCAAAACAATTTCAAACAGAAGGGAAATGGCGCGATGCGATCGTCCGCTCACTCATAACGCTGAAAGGGCTGACTTATGCGCCTACCGGCGGCCTGGTTGCGGCGCCTACCACTTCACTGCCAGAACAAATAGGAGGCGTACGCAACTGGGATTATCGCTACTGCTGGTTGCGAGACGCGGCGCTGATTTTGCTCGTGTTAATGGGCGCTGGCTATCGTGAGGAAGCCACATCATGGCGCCAATGGCTGCTGCGCGCCATCGCAGGGAGCCCCGCACAAATGCAAACGATCTACGGCGTGCGTGGCGAACGCCGTCTCGATGAGTACGAGATTCCATGGCTTTCCGGTTACGAAAACTCCAGGCCGGTGCGCATCGGCAACGCAGCGTCAAAGCAGTTTCAGCTGGATGTGTACGGCGAAGTGCTCGCTGCGATCTGGCAGGCTGATAATGCTGGAATCAAAATGACCGAACCTGATTGGGCGCTGATGGTCGCGCTGGTGAAATTCCTGGAGTCACACTGGCAGGAGCCGGATGAAGGAATTTGGGAAGTCCGTGGCCCTCGCCAGCATTTTACGCACTCGAAAATGATGGCCTGGCTGGCATTCGATCGTGCGATCAAGCTGATTGAGGACTGCGACTGCGCGGCGGGCAAGCACTTTGGCCGGTGGCAAAAAATTCGTAATCAAATTCACGCAGAAGTTTGCGATCGCGGCTATAACAAGAAGAAGAAGGCTTTCACACAGTTTTATGGGTCTGATGCCCTGGACGCGAGCCTCCTGACAATGCCGCTCGCTGGGTTTCTTCCGGTGAGTGACGAGCGCGTCAAGGGCACGATCGAAGCGATTGAACGCGAACTAATGCAAGACGGCCTGGTGCTACGCTATCGGCCGCAGGAAACCGGGGTCGATGGATTGCCAGGCGGCGAAGGCGTATTTCTTCCCTGCTCGTTTTGGCTGGCCGATTGCTGGCACCTCATGGGTCGGAAAAAAGAAGCGCGAGAATTGTTCGAGCGCCTGCTCGATCTGAGCAACGATCTCGGGCTGCTCTCCGAAGAGTACGATCCACGCAACAAGCGTCAGCTCGGAAATTTTCCCCAGGCTTTCTCGCACGTCGCGCTGGTAGGTTGCGCCCGAATTCTGAGCGATGAGGACATGATGTTCGCTCAAAAGAATTAGCCTTGCGCCTCGTTCGAAGAAACTATGTGGTCAGCGCCAAAGGCTCTGCACTCATCAGTCTCCAGGGTCGCTGCGGCGAATCCGCCCTGTGGCGAGCCTGCTCATCCGGGACCAGGGCGGATGCCCGTTGGACGAGATAGGCAGCCGCCTTCGCAAACGCTACGGCGTGCCAAGGGATGCCTGTGTTACGGCGGCGCCTTGGGCGCTAAGCGCTTCCCGAAGAAACGAGCCGCCGAATCAAATCGTCGATGGTAACGATCCCGCGAAAATTTTTCTTGTGGTCCACGACAACGGCAAGACCAAGCCGGGCAGCGCGCAACTGTTTCACAATGCGGTAGGCTGGCTCCTCCTCGGTAGTGGTTACAATGCGCCGGACATAATCGCCTAGCGGTCTGTTACCGTTGTCGTCCAGCAGGATGTCGAGGACGTTAACCAGTCCAGCAGGTTGTTCTTTGGGGCGAACCACAGGCAGACGATCGAGACCGGAAGCAGCGCCGAGTTCTAATGCTTCCTGAGTTGACGCGCTCGCTTGCAACGCAACCACTTTCGCCGAGGGCAGCATTACGTCGCGAACTTTGACACTGCGAAAGTCAACGACGCTATGAATCATCGCGCGCTCGGTCGGAGTAAGAGAGCCTTCGCGCTCACTTTCCGTGGTGATCTGCTTTAGCTCTTCGCGCGCGGCAAAAAGTCGCGCGTGTTTCGCAGCACGAGCTGGCAGGATTAGCTTTCCAAGCCGTGAACCGAGTTCGAGCAGAGGTGAAAACAACATTGACGCCAGTTCGAGTACACCGGCAAGCCGGGCTAACGCGCGAAAGGGAAATCGCCGGAACAACGATTTAGGTAGGACTAAGAGCAGGAATAGATGAACCGGAAGCGCGATTGCCAG
>WNGC01002784.1_pt1 | contig 10644 bp, 8 predicted proteins | sample 5400051 | NCBI WGS metagenome assembly WNGC01 (sample SAMN13153368, study PRJNA577476) | soil metagenome | isolation source: 20 cm soil or saprolite under grassland replicate 2 | place: USA:California | collected 2016-06-15 | reverse complement strand
AGGACCAAGTCGTCGCTCAGCACCTCCCGCCATCGGTCCTCGAGTCTCAGGACCGGCAGGTGTTCGCGGCGCACCGCACACGAGCCACCCCAAGCAAACGCGCGGCGCGGGGCGAACAACACGTTCGCGCTCACCGCGTTCCATTCCGTGCGGACGAGAGACCAAAACGTCGGCGTCGGCGGTACGTACCAGCGGAACCCTGTCGCCACCCCGACGGTCGAATCGGCGAGCGGTTGGACGAGCTGCCGAAGCCAATCCGGCGCGGGTCGGATATCGGAGTCTGCGAAGACAACGACCTCGTCCGTTGGCGTGAGATGGAGGAGACCCGATCGGACTGCGTTCACCTTCCCTTGGAGGTTGCTTGGCTCAGCCACCACCACGGAGGCCGGAACGCGCGGTGACTCGGCTGCAATCGTATGCAGCCTCTCTGCGGCCGGATCCGCCGAATCGTCCGGAACGATTAGGAGCCGGTACTTCGGGTAGCCCTGCCGGAGAATCGCTCGAACGTTCTCGTCGAATCCCGGGTCGATGCCGCGGACCGGGAGAATCACGACCGCGGGCGGGAGGAACCCGCCGAAAGCCAAACGCATCCCGCGGCGCACATGTCCCCGCAACCGGAACCCCTGCGCGAGAGACATCCCGTTCGGGATGAGCCCCAGGATGGCAAGTATGGTGAGAAACAACCAGAGAAGGTCGGTGGCCAAGCAGTTGTGGAACTCGAGGGGAAGGTTAAGCTTGACCGGTCGCGGGTCCGATCGGCAAGCCCTCACGCGCCGACGAGGACATCGTCCCCGTCGAGGCGGACCTCGTACCTCTTGAGCTGAGCGGCAGGATTGATCGTGTTCGCTCCCGTCCTCACATCATACTCCCATCCGTGCATCGGACAGGTGACAATGGGCCCGTCGAGTTCCCCCTCGCCCACGGGCCCACCGCGGTGCAAACACACGTTGGAAACCGCAAAGAATCGTCCGTCCACGTTGAACAAGGCGACCGGGTACCCTTGGACGACCACGACCCGGCCACTCCCAGGCGGGATCTCTCCTGCCTTCGCGACGCGGACGAACACGGTCATCCCATTCGCTGAGCCTTCGCCCTCCTTTGAAGGTTGCGAAAGTTTATCGAGGATGGACCGCATGGAGAGGCGGGTCTCTCCATGACGCGCGAAGAACAGGCGAAGTTCCTGGCCCAGTGCAAGGAGTTCGTCCTCGGGATGAACCGGCTGGAGCAACGGGTCGGCAAGATCGACGAGGGCCTGACGAAGGCGGAGCAGCGTGCCGTGTTCAAGGAGATTTTCGAATGGCTCGGCGCGACGACGGAGATTCCGCCGAACTCGTACACGAGAGAATGGGCCCGCGAACTTCTCGCCGCGATCGGCGCCACGGCGCAATACGACAAGTACGAAGGTTCGCCGGACACGTACATCGCGTAAGGCCGATCTCTCTGGTCCCCCGGAGAATTCCCGAAAGGCCAGATGTCAGCGGACGAGAGCCGAATCGGTCCGGAGAGCAGAACGGGCGAAACCTTATTCGCGCTCCCGCCTTGCGTGCACCCGAGGGATTGCACTCATGGAATTTCGAAACGAACGGACGTGGCAGAACGCCGTCGAGCTCGGGAAGACGGAAGAGTTCCATCTGAACTACGAAGCCGCGGTCGTCAAGGTCCGCGCGGAATTCGGGGACAAGCATCCGATCGTCATCGACGGCAAAGAAGTGTGGTCGAAAGCGACGTTCCCCGACATGAGCCCGGCGGATACGAGCATCGTCCTCGGCCACTTCCAGAAAGGCACCCGATCGCACGCGAAGCAGGCGATCAAGGCCGCGAGGGCAGCGTTCCCCGGTTGGTCGGCGATTCCTTACCTGGAGCGGCTCCGCACGATCCAGCGCGCGGCGGACCGGATCTCGGAACGCAAGTACGCGTACGCGGCCCTGATGTCCTTCGAGAACGGGAAGACTCGCCATGAGGCGATGGCGGACGTCGACGAGGCCGCCGACCTGCTGCGGTGGTACGCCACCGAGATGATTCGGAACCAGGGATATGAGTACACGATGGGCCAATTCCTCCCGGGGGAAAGCGCCCGGGCGATGTTGAAACCGTACGGCATCTGGGCTGTCGTGGCTCCCTTCAATTTCCCGTTCGCGATCGCGGCGGGCATGTCGGCGGGTGCCCTGGTCGCCGGGAACACGGTCGTGCTCAAGCCCGCGAGCGACACACCGTATATGGGCCTCAAATTGTGCGAACTGCTTCACGAGGCCGGTCTGCCTCCAGGCGTTTTCAATTACGTCACTGGGCCTGGGGCCACCGTGGGTCGGGAGCTGGTCGGTAACGAGGGCGTGGACGGCTTCGTCTTCACAGGATCGCGGACGGTCGGTCTCGCGGCCTTCAAGACCTTCACCCGAGAGCATCCCAAGCCGATCATCACGGAGATGGGCGGCAAGAATCCGACGATCGTCACCGCGAGCGCGGACCTGGAGAAGGCCGCCATCGGTGTGATGCGCGCCGCCTTTGGATACGGCGGCCAGAAGTGCTCCGCGTGTTCTCGGGTCCTCGTCGACCGCACCGTGAAGGCGGCGTTCCTCGAGCGACTCGTGTCGGAGACGCAGAAGATCAAGATCGGGGACCCGACCCACCGCGATGTGTACCTAGGGCCCGTGATCAACGATGCCGCCGTCGCCACGTTTGAGAAGGCGATCGCGGAGGTCCGACAGTCCAAGGGGACGGTCGTGTTCGGTGGCAAAGTCGATTCCAAGGTGGGACACTTTGTCGACCCGACGATAATAGACGGCCTGCCGCGGAACCATCGAATTAACAATGAGGAGTTGTTCGTGCCGATCCTCTCCGTGATCGAGGTCGACGGAGTCGAGGACGCGATCGAGGTCGCGAACGAAGTCGACTACGGGCTCACGGCCGGCATCTTCTCCCGAGAACCGGGCGACGTGCGGCGCTTCTTCTCCGAGATTGAGGCCGGGGTCCTCTACGCGAACCGCGCCGCGGGCGCAACAACGGGGGCCGTCGTCGGTGTGCAACCGTTCGGCGGATGGAAGATGTCCGGGACCTCCGGCAAGTCCGCGGGCGGTCACTATTACCTCCCCCAATTCATGCGGGAGCAAAGCCAGTCTGAATACGCGGCCTGAGTTCGACCCACAGAATGCGCTCGTCGAACGAGCCTCGAACTGTGCGGCCGAGAGTCCTTATATACGCTGGGCGAATCCCGTCACTCCGTAGCACGGGAGGCCTTTCCCGGCTGCGCGCGGGGAGGGTGGATCGATTATGGCACAGACGGCACCGACCGCTCCGATGGAGCCTCCGAGTGAGCCCGGACTTCGAAGAAAACAGCGGCGCCTGATCGCCTACATTCTGGTCGCGATCATCGTGGTGGGGATCCTCGCTGCCACCGCGTACGTCCTGCTCTCGGCGCGAGCGCCTCCCACGGTACGCGCCCTTCGGATCGGCCTCTCTGGACAAACCGCGAAGAGCCTCAACCCGAACGTATTCACGCTGACCCTGGAGTTCGTCGTTGTATACAACGTGTACAGCACGCTGGCCACACGCGATGGGGCCTATCACGTGGTCGGGGACCTCGCAAACAAATGGGAGGTGGCATCCGACAACATCACCTGGACGTTCCATCTCGTCCACAATGCATACTTCACGGATCCGGCGAATCCCACGGACCGCAGCCACCCCGTCACGGCGGACGACGTCGTCTTCTCGTACAACATGGTGAACGTCCACAACGGGAGCGTCCTGAACAGCTACGTGAGCGAGGTCGACAACGTCACGAAAATCGATACCTACACAGTTCAGATCGTGACGACGGAACCGTTTGCGGCCATTGATTCCATGTTGACCGCGGTCACGATCTTCCCCAAGTACCTGTGGGAAAGCATCACGGACCCCATCGCGAACGCCCCGCCGGTCATCGTCGGCTCTGGGCCCCTGTACTTTGACACGAACAGCAACCTCGCGAGCGGACCCATCATCCTGCATCGGAACCCGAACTACTACGGGGACACGCAATATTGCAACGTCGTCCGCCCGGATGAGATCCGTTTCATCTTCTTCTCGAGCGCCGGCGCGATGGCGAGCAGCTTCACGTCGGGCTCGGACGACCTCGACGTGATCTACAACATCCCGGCCCCCGTATTTCTCGGGGGCCTGACGCAGGGGCAAGGACAGGCAATCGAAAAGAAGGCGGTCGCGGGCGGATTCGTGGGCGAGATTGTCTTGAACCAGATCACCCCCGCGATCCGAAATCAATTCACGGACTATCAGAATGGCACGAGCAGCAAATGGCTCCTCGATCCGACGGTCCGCCAGGCGGTCGCGATGAGCATTGATAAGGCGGCGATCGTGAAATATGCCTACCTGGGCCTCGCCACCGTGGCCGACACCCTGGTCCCTGCCAGCAACCCGTGGCACTTCGCCATCCCCGCCAACGACCGGTTCAAGTTCGACCCGGTGGCCGCGAGAAAGCTCCTGAACGATGCGGGCTGGAACTATTCCGATGCGACGGGCACCCCCGCGACGCCCACCACGGTGCCCCTGTACAAACTAGGGGATATCGAGCCGTTGCGGTTCCGGTTCTACACGCCCGATTCGCATCCGGAGTTCGCCGTCGCCTCGGCAAACATCACCAGGTGGCTTCGACAGACGGGAATTCAGACGGTCGATCACGCATTCAACCCGACACCCGGATACGAGGTGCGGCCCCTGAACACAATGAACGATGTCTGGAAATCCTCCGACTTCGACATGTGGCTCTGGGACTGGGTGTTCAGCCCCATCTCCGATCCGTCGACCGACATTCTATCCGTCCAGACGACGGACTCCATCCCGGACACGAGCGACAGCTGGTACTCGAACGCGACCTACGACGACCTGTACAACCAGTCCGTCGTCACCGTCGATCCTGTGGCCCGCCGGGCCATTACCGACGAAATGCAGCGCATGCTCTACGAATACGCTGCGTACATCCTGCCCTACTATGCCCAGGATCTCTATGCCACAACCAGCACGAAGGGATTTGGATACGGCTGGGAGAACTGGGGCGACTGGACCCAACAACCCGGATTGGTGCCGGACAGCGACAGCGCTGCCTTGTGGTTCCGCATCTACCCGCATGAGAATCCTCCGCCGACGATTTCCTCGTTTCCGTCGCTCAGCCACGCGCCCGGGAGTGCCGCCACGATCAGCGTGACGGCGTCGGACCCGAATGACGCGACCCTGACCTACACCTGGGACTTCGGCGACGGCAGCGCGACGCAGACCACGTCGACCGGCACGGCCACGCACACCTACGCGACCAGCGGCAATTACACCGTGAGCGTGCGGGTGAAGGACGCGGAATGGCCGACCTGCGCGACGACCGTGGCCACGATCCAGCCGGGGGCGGTCGCTCCTCTGGCAGCGGACTTCGGCGCAGCGAGGACGGTTCAATTCGTCCCCACTCCCGCGAGCGACGTGATCGTGTTCCTGGTGCCGGGGGCGATCGTGGTCGCGATGTCCCTGCTCCTGATTGCTGCCGAACTCGGGCCGCGGAGGGACGCGTCGAACTCGAAGACACCCCGCGAGGAAAAGCCGCGAACGCGCGGCACCCTTCCGCCCTGAGGCGAGCCCGGGACCGAGATCGCGCATGCCGGAGAGTGGATCTCGACGAGCAAACTCCTGAGGATCGTAGCGCGACGCCTGATCAATGCGGGCATCACGATCTTCGGGATCATCTGCCTGAACTATCTCCTGATCCGGCTCATGCCCGGGGACCCATCCCTCTCCATCATCCCCCGGGACCCGAAGTTCCGAGGTCTCCGGAACTACATGATTTCGTTCTTCGGCCTCGACCGGCCCCAGTGGGAGCAGTTCGTGATCTATCTCCAGCGGCTGTTCACGCTCGACTGGGGGGTTTCCTACCAGGATCATCGGCCGGTCGCGGACATCCTGCTCCACGACCTCGGCTGGACGCTCCTCCTGGTCGGCACGTCGACGATCATCACCATCCTCATCGGCATCGCGGTGGGGGCGTACTCCGCCGTTCGCCGAGGCAAACCGTTCGACTTCGTGTCGACCGGGATCGGTATCTTCCTATACGGCATGCCGATCTTCTGGCTCGGCCTCGTTCTCCAGAGCGCGTTCCGGAAGAACTCCGTGTTCCAGAGTTGGATCCCGGGGTGGCCCGCGCTTCCGACGTCAGGGTATTACGACGATCGCCTGATCCCGTGGAACTGGGATATCGTCCATCTCGCGGACGCGGGACTGCACCTGTTGCTTCCCGCCTTGACCCTCTCGCTGGGGACGCTCGCGGGAATCTCCCTCGTGATGCGGAACTCCCTCATCGACGTCATGACGGAGGACTTCGTGACGACGGCACGCGCGAAGGGGCTCAGTCCCCGCCAGGTCTTGCGGCGCCACATCTTGCCGAACGGCTTGCCGCCGATGGTGTCCCTGATTGCCCTCGACATCGCCTTCATCCTGGGCGGGGCGTACCAAGTCGAGGTCATCTTCCGATACCAAGGCATCGGATTCCGGACCATCGAAGCGATCGGTAGCCTCGATTATCCTCTCCTGCAGTTCATCATCGTGATCGGAGGGGTTGCCGTGGTCCTCGCGAACCTCCTCGCCGACTTCCTGCTCCTTTGGCTGGATCCGCGCATCAAGATCTCCTAGGTGGTCGCATGGGAACCGTGGATGTGCTGAAGGTCCCCGGCGCGATCTCGCCGTTTCGCGCGCGCGCAACCGTGGTCAGCCGGCGGATGCAGGACATCGGCCTCCAGGTGTTCCACAACAAGACCGCGATGGCGGGCCTGATCATCCTCTTGTTCTTCACGTTCCTCGCCGTCGCTGCGCCCTTGATTGCGCCGTACAGCCCATTGACGGCCGTCCCCGACGTCGGCCCTCTCACGCTCCCGAGCGGGGCCCATCGATTCGGGACGAACCAGTTCGGCTACGACATCTACTCGCAGGTGATCTGGGGCACGCAAATCTCCCTCCTCGTCGGAGTGCTCGCCGCAGGTGTCGCGAGCGTGATCGGAACCGCGGTCGGTCTAATCTCCGGATTCGTCGGCGGCTGGATCGATGAGGTGATCATGCGCTTCAACGATGTCGTCCTGTCGATCCCCTGGCTCGTCCTCATGATCGTCGTCGCGGCACGCCTCAACTACCTCGACCTGGCAGGGATCATCCTGGTGATTGGCCTCACGGGCTGGTCGGTCACGGCGCGGGTGGTCCGAAGTCAGGTGCTCAGTCTGAAGGAGCGCATGTTCGTCGAGCGCGGCCGGATGATCGGCTCGTCGAACACCCATATCCTCCTCCGACACATCTTCCCGAACGCCTTCCCGCTGATCTTCGCGAACACGATCTTGACCGTGGCCATCTCGATCCTCTCCGAGAGCGTCCTCGCCTTCCTCAATCTGTCCGTGAAGAGCAACGTGAGCTGGGGCCGTATCATCGCGGAGGCATACCAGCACGATGCGCTTACGATCGGAATGGCGGCGTGGATCATCGTCCCTGGTTTGTGCATCGTCTTCCTTGTGTTCGGTTTCTACCTGTTCGGATATGCGCTCGACGAAATCCTGAACCCGCGGCTCCGGAGGCGATAAGGTGCCCGCCCTCCTCGAGGTCCGGGACCTCACGATTGAGTTCCGGACGAAGGCCGGTATCGTGCACGCGGTCGAGGGGGCCTCCTTCGACGTAGAGCGCGGCGAGGCGATGGGTCTCGCGGGCGAAAGCGGCTGTGGGAAGACCACGACGGCCCTCGCCCTCATGCGCCTCCTGCCGTACAACGGTCGGATCGTGCGCGGCTCCATCTCCTTCGAAGGCCGCGACCTGGTTGCAGTGCCGGAGGATTCCATGCGGGCGATCCGATGGAAGGAGATGTCGATCGTGTTCCAGGGGGCCATGAACTCCCTGAATCCAGTGCAGCGGGTCGGTCGCCAGATCGCGGAACCGATTATGCTCCACGAGGAAGCCGAACCCGAGGACGCCTTCAAGCGTTCAGGGGATCTACTCGAACTCGTCGGCATCTCGCGGAACCGCCTCAACGATTACCCGCACGAGTTCTCCGGCGGCATGCGACAGCGGGTGATGATCGCGATGGCGCTCGCGTGCAATCCGAAGCTCGTAATCGCGGACGAGCCGGTCACCGCGCTCGACGTGATGATCCAGGCGCAAATCCTCGACCTGCTCGAACGACTCCGGCGCGAGCTGCATCTGGCGATGATCCTGATCTCGCACGACCTGTCCGTCCTCGCGGACACGTGTGAACAGGTCACGATAATGTACGCGGGCAAGACGATGGAATCCGGGAAAACGATGGACCTGTTCACGGATCCGAAACATCCGTACACGCAGGGGCTCGTAGGCGCCTTTCCGGACATCCGAGGACCGAGGAACATGCCAGAGGCGATCCCGGGCGACGTCCCGAGCCTCATTTCGCCTCCGAGCGGATGCGTCTTCCATCCCCGGTGCAAGTTTGCGTTCGACCGTTGCACGAAGGCGGAGCCCGCACTGACCGAATTGTCCGCGGGACGTTGCGCGGCATGTTTCCTGTACCCGCAGGTCACCGAGGTGCCCCCACGACCGATCGCGATCACCGAAGTCTGATTCGTATTCGCAACCTGAAGGTTTGGTTCCCTCTTCGAAAGGGGCTTCTCCGGGAACTCGCGGGCGGCAAGCCCCTGTGGGTGCGCGCCGTCGACGGCGTAGATCTGGATATCCGCCGGGGCGAAGTGTTCTGCCTCGTAGGGGAAAGCGGATGCGGGAAGACCTCTACCGGGAAGGCGATCCTGAAGCTCGTCGAGGCCACGGACGGGGACATCCTCCTCGAGATGCCGGAGGGCGAGGCCCGCGCATACGAGGTCCTCCGTCAACGGCCGGACGACCCGGAGGCGCGGAAGACCCTCGATGGCCTCCGCCGCAAGTATTCCGTCACATGGAAGGAGAGTCTCCCATGGACCGTAGAGCAGGCGCTCAAGTCGGCGGGGGCGTTCCTCGCGGCGGTGTTCCTCGCGATCCTCGCGCCGTCCCTTATCCTCGCAGCGGTGCTGGAGCCGTTCACCGACCCGTGGTCCACGATTGGCCTCTGCGTTTCGATCGGCTTGATTCTGGGCCTCATCGGATCCTTGCCCCCGACACGCCTGTCGCGACGGACCCGGGTGATCTTGACCTTGCTGACCCTCGGGTCAATCATCGTCGCCCCCATCCCGGCGTTGTCCCTCCATGGCGTTCTGGTGGGCGACGTCTCGCCTTTCGACGTTGGCTCCGCACTCGCGACCCCATGGACACAGGAATTGGCGGCGATTCTGGTCGGCTTCGCGTTCGGTGCGATCGCCGCTGGCGGAAGCTCCGCACTCCTGCTCGATTGGCGAGAAAGGACCGAAGGGAAGGCCGGCATCCGCATGCGGTCGATCCGACGGCGGCTCCAACTCATCTTCCAAGATCCGTACGAGTCGCTCAACCCGAAGCAGTCTGTATACGAAATCGTCTCGGAGCCCCTCGCGGTGAACCGGATCTCGAGGAATCCCGGGGAGACGTCCGCGCTCGTGAGAGAAGCCCTGATCGATGTAGGCCTCCGACCTCCGGAGGAATTCCTGTTCCGGTTCCCCCACGAACTTAGCGGAGGACAGAGGCAGCGCGTCTCGATCGCGGCGGCGCTGGTCCTGCAGCCCGATTTCATCGTCGCGGACGAGCCGGTCTCGATGCTCGACGTGTCAATCCGTACCGAGATCCTCCAGGTGATGATGGAACTCCGGACGCGTCGCGGGATCACGTACCTCTTCATCACGCACGACCTGTCGTTGGCCTGGGTCCTCGCGGACCGGATCGCGGTGATGTACCTCGGTAAAATCGTCGAGATGGGCACGACGGAACAGGTGATCGGTCACCCGATGCATCCGTATACGAAAGCCCTGATCTCCGTCGTCCCGAGCCCGGATCCTCGCCACAAGGTGGAACGGATCATCCTGAAGGGAGAACGGCCCGATCCCTCGGACATCCCTCCGGGATGCCGTTTCCATCCCCGGTGTCCGTTCGCATTCGAACGGTGCGGATGGACCGCGGAAGAGGTCGCCAATCAGCTCCGATCTCTGAAGGCGAGTGGAATTCTGGCTAGCGCCGGCGGCGTTGAGATCTCTGACGGGGGGACCATTCGTCTCCGAATCGGTGACGGCGGGCCCGACGCACTGGTACAGGAACTCAACTCCCTCGTTTCCGAGCGGCGCGAGACCCTCCTCCCGTTGAAGGGAATCGCGACAGTCCATGCGACGGAAGGCCACGTCGAATTGTCTCTTCATGCATCGTCGGAACCCTCTCTCGTGGAGATTGAGCCCGGGAACTCCGTTGCCTGCCACCTCGTCTCTCCGCCGGCGACCGTGTCGGAATCCCTCACGGCCTGAGACGGCTCATCCGCTCGAGCAAGCGATGGAATCGGGAGACGCGACCGCTCCCGACGAGCCGCGACGGGACCGGTGTAATCGCGGGCCACGGCGCGACCGTGAGCCGCCATCGCGCCAGAATGTAGCCGCACGGGACGAACGTCACGACTCCGAGGAACAGGCCGAGGCTGAGCAGGCCTGTGGAGGTCGTCAGGAGGCCCGCCACGGGTTCCAGGACGACCAGGGCGAGCGTGTAGGCGAACGCTCCCATGGAGAGGAC
>WNGC01002780.1_pt1 | contig 10646 bp, 10 predicted proteins | sample 5400051 | NCBI WGS metagenome assembly WNGC01 (sample SAMN13153368, study PRJNA577476) | soil metagenome | isolation source: 20 cm soil or saprolite under grassland replicate 2 | place: USA:California | collected 2016-06-15 | reverse complement strand
AGCGCTTGCAGGCGCGTCGATTGCGCGGTGAGTAGTTGTACTTGGGCGTTCAGCACATCCAATTGCACTCCCGCGCCAGCGTCCAAGCGCGCTTTCGCCAGACGCAGCGCTTCGTCGGCTAACTCGACGTTTTTCTCCTGGCTTGTAATCAGCTCCTGGTTCTGCTGCAGATTTGAGTAGGCCTGTTGTATTTCCAATTCCACCTGCCGAACGTCGTCGTCGTACGTGATCTTGGTTTCGGAAAATAGAGCGCGCTGTTGTATCACCTGGCCAGCAATCGCGCCGCTGTCCCAGATTGGCAGACTGCCCTGGACCAATGCGAGCCACCCTTTTGAAATATCGTGCCAGCTGGAATTGACGGGTGAACTGACCCATTCACCGCCGCCCGTTGTGGTGATGGTGGGGAGCCACTGGCCTGCTGTCGCGCGCACCTGTTGGAGTTGGTTCAACACGTTTGCCCGCGCTTGTTTGAGAAACGGGCGCCTCTCTTTTCCCATCTCGATCGCATCGGCCAGATTAATCGTGCGTGGGGCGTATGGCATTTCACCTACTACTTCCAAAGGCGGGTTTTCGCCGCGCCTTGGTTCGAAGTAAAGACCGAGTGTTTTGGCCAATGTAAGCTTCGAGATGCGATAATTATTTTGCGCGGTGATCAGTTGCGGAATCTGATTGTAAAGGGCCACTTCCGCCTGCAGAACGTTGAAGCGCGGGACGGTCCCCGCTTCAAACCGGTTCTGCTGATCCTTCAACTGGCTCTCCAGCAAATGCACCGATTGCTCCTGAACCTTGATGAGTTCTCGATTGACCACGATCTGGTAGAACTGCGTCTTCACCGTGGCGATGAGTTGGTCCAATGTATTGCGGAACGCGAAGTAGGCGCTGTCTCTCTGAAAAAACGTGCCCCGGATCTGATTGAAAGTCGTGCCATTGAAGATCAATTGCCTTCCGAGAACGGCGATGTTGTAGGACACATCGCTTGCCTCGGCAGCCGTGATGCCTGGTGTTGGCGACGGATCCGCCACCTGCGATCGCGGCGAGTCCACAACGGATGCTGCGCCAGTCGACGTCCCCGGCGTGGTCCCACCACCCGTCGTTGTACCGGTCGAGGTGTTTGTTCCGAATATGCGGGCGCCGCTCAGGTGTGGATCAATCCATTCAAATTCCGCGTTCGCGTTGACCTGTGGCAGGGCCTGCGCGCGGACCTGGATGATCACGCCTTTGGTGCGTTTGATTTCCTGCTCCGCGTTGAGGAGAGTCGGATTCTGTTGGAGCGCCATCAGAATCGCCTGATCGAGAGTAAAAGTCGGAACCCTCGTGGCGGAACTTGTTCCGCTACCCGCTCCAGTGCCTGCATCACTCGACCGGCTAAGAACGCCGAAGGCTATAAAAATCCCCAGGACAATAAAAAATTTTCTCATAGACGTTTGGCGATTAGATGCGCGGAAAACAGCGCGCGGATTTAACGCCCGCCACTTTATCGGAGTCTGATAACACTGTCGCCGGGTAAGTGATAATCATTTCGATTGGCAGTAATCGTAAATCTTACCGTAAATCTGCAGCCAGGCCTTTTGTTCGTCCGGCGTGAGGTGATCCAGAATTTTCACAAGATTGCCAACCATCTCCTCTCGAATCCGCCTGACCAGCGCTGAACCTTTCGCCGTAATGCAAACCATTACCTTGCGCCGGTCGTCTCGCGCAACCGAGCGCAGCACGTAGCCAAGATTTTCCAAGCGCGCCACCAAACCGCTCGCGGCCGCGGTGGTGTGCCCCATTTTCTGGGCGATGGCAGACATCGTGAGAACTTCTTTCCGATCGAGATAGGTGAGAAGGAAAAATTGCGGGAACGAAACGTTCCCCGGGGCTAGCTGCTTGGATAGGCGCAGCACAAAGCAGCGCTGCATTTCCAGAATGATGTGGGAAAGCCGTTCCGCATCCGCACGAATTTCATCCGCCGGACTTCGTGCAAACGCGGTGAGCACTCCCGTATTCAAGCCGAGTAAGCTAGAAATGCGCGCATTGCCTGTCAATCCCACGGACGAATGATTTGGCATTCGTAAAGCCGCTTTCTGCCAAAATCGATCAACTCAGTACTCCTACTTTGCGGAAAACGCTCGTTGCTAGTCCCAGGTTTGCACATCGACGATCGCATCGGCCTTCAACGACTCGCCCACGGCGACGCGCAACAGTGCATTTGACTGGCTCAAACCAAAAAGAGCGTGCGATTCCTGGCGCCCGATAGGCACGAACGTTCCATTGTCAATTCTGCCGCGTACGTAATGTGTACGATCGCCTTCATTCGCGAAGTCGACGCCCAGTCTTACCGGCATTTTCGGCAGATTGAGGTTGTTCGCGCCCATCATTTTCAAAATCGCTGGACGCACAAACTGTAGAAAAGTTACGAATGCCGACACGGGATTTCCGGGCAAACCGAACAGAGCGCATCCGCCGGCTTCACCGAAGAGAAATGGTTTCCCTGGCTTAATCGCCACACGCCATACGTCGATCCTGGCTCCGACCGAGCGTAGTGTTGCCTGAACCAGGTCGTGTTCTCCGACCGAGACGCCCCCCGTAATAACAAGAATATGACTTTTGATTCCGCGCCGGATCGCTTCGATCAATCGTTCGCGTTGATCGGGACAATGTTCGGCTAATGTCACAGACGCACCACACCGCTGCACCAGTGTCTGAAGCAGTATCGAATGACTGTCGTAGATTTGCCCTTGATTGAGCCTCTTCCCAGGCATCACGACCTCGTCACCAGTGGAAACAATCGCTGCCTTTACTTGGCCGCCGACTGTCACATCGGCGAAACCCTGCGACGCTAGGAGGGCAATCGTCGTCAAGCGAATGCGCTCGCCGCGCGCCAGAATTTTCTGACCTTCCGCTAAATCGCAACCGCGTCGCCGAATAAATTCGCCGGGATCGACGCCCACGGTCACCACGATCTCGTCGCCTTTGCGCGTCGTGTCTTCCTGCATCACAACCGCGTCAGCGCCTTTCGGTATCGGTGCTCCAGTAAAAATCCGGACAGCTTCGCCAGGAGAAATCCGGAGCCCGCGATCAATGCCAGCCGCCTGCTCTCCGACCACTTGCAATCGCGCGCCTTTTCCAGCAGAACTTGCCACGACGGCGTAGCCATCCATGGCGGAATTATCGAACATCGGCAGCGGCAGTCGCGCGACGACCTCACGTGCACTAAAACAATCCAGCGCTCTTGAAAGCGGAACAGCTCGTTCCCCTAACAAGTGAACGCTTTGCAAAACACGCCGGCGCGCTTCTTCTTCGCTGATCATGCTCATCATTTCAGTTAGCAATCGGCGATTGGCAACTGCGATGAAGTTGCCAACGGGCGACGAAATCGGTGTCCACGGATGCAAATTACGAATTGGAAATCCAAAATTGCCTGCGATATTCTCGCTCTGCTTTTGGTGAGGTGGCTGAGTGGTCGAAAGCAGCGCTTTGCTAAAGCGCCGTAGCCCAAAAGGCTACCGAGGGTTCGAATCCCTCCCTCACCGGTTACCTTTGAAACGCCGGACAGACAGCGCCAAAGTAAAAGTAAAACTAAAAGTATCCGCCTTGGGAACTTGTCCCATGCGGGTGAGTCAATGCGCGCATCTCCAGACAGCGGCCGCGATGGCTCCAAGGATATAGCCAAAAACGATGGGATGGTCGCAAAAGAACGACACAGCCCGTCGGGCGTACATCGAACTGCTGCGCGAGCGCGTAAGCGCGCTCGATTCGCTGCAGCCTGATCGACGAAAATCCGTTTTGTACGCCGAGCTCATTGCTGCGGACTATCTATCGGGCGTGACGCAAACAGATCAAAATGGATTTCCCAGCGGGAATGTCATTCAAGGAATTACTGTTAAAGGTCGCTTGTTTCTGCAGGAGCTTGAAGAACGCGAGCGCCAACGATCTTGGCTAGGCCGAGCGAAAAAACTGGGGCTGATCGTGTTTGGATTTCTCATGGGTATCATTTCGCAGGTTCTCCCAGATCTTATCAAAGCACTCCTGGTTCACAAACCATGACCGTCTAAAGACTAACCAACGTTTCGGATTCGAGCCCCGTAGACTCCGCTCCTACAATTCCGGCGAGAGTTGCATTTTTAGGCAATTTCGAGACAACTACAGCCGGTTAGGAGCCCGAGTTGATTGATTCGTATCGAGCGGATCCGCTGAACCGACAACGCACGCGAAATCGATGTGAAGCCGTGCAAATCGATTTCGGATTTGTGCTCTCCCGTAAACTCGGCGGAAGATTCCGGCAGCTAGAATTTCCCTGGCTGCATCGCTGGCCGCCGCGAACGAAGCGCAAGAACTTTGCCGAGTTTAAGCGATTCGCGGCGGCGTTGCGTGGCGCAGGTACTCAGTTGAGGGAATAATCGCCGCCGTAGCCCAATCGCCAATTCGGAATGTCTTCGGAAGAGTCCATCCTGTCTGTCGGTTTAACGCCCCCCCGTTGATGAGACGGCGGTTTCAGTTGGCGACGCCGTTTCCGGCCGGCGCAACAGCGAGTCTATCAGACCGCGCTGCTCTGACGAGAAAAAATTAGTCAGCGATCAGCTCTCGCGCTTCGTCTTCCAAGTCGCGCGCGTCTTCGCTCTCGTGCGTCGAGGGCGAATCGCAATTTTGCTACAATTTCGCAACAACTTTCCGTTAAGCGGAACGGCTACCGAAGTGGAACTTCGTGGAGGAAAACACGTAGAAAGATAATGGCTATGGAGCTTAGGTTTGCATGTTCAACTTGTGGGCAACACCTCTCCGCAACGCGCGCCCAAATTGGCATGACTGCACCGTGCCCAAATTGCAATGCCATGGTCACGGTTCCGATTCAATCTACCTTGCCTCCAAAAGTCGCGGTTTTGCCGCAGGCTCAGGAGCAACGCCGCAAAACGACTCCATTGATCCACAAGCGCACGAAGTCTCGGATGACGAGGAAATTGGGCGCGATCATCGTAATCGGCGCGGTTGCTGTGGGCGCGTGGTTCGTCTACGACTCGTATAAACCTGAACTGTTCGCGAAAGTTCTTGTCTATCCGAAAGTCCTCAGGATCACAAACGGTAACGACACTGGTTGGAATAGCCCCAGAATCATTTTGAATGACGGGTTTGCTGGTCCCATTCTTGATGTAGCGGGTGTCTGGCCTCCGAAGGAGACTCGAGAGATCCCGCTCGCTGATTTCCGCGGTCGGTTCAATCACCAGTTCTTCAACCCCGACTTCGAAAGGGTGCGCGAGATCACCATTCAGGCTCACGGCTTTCGGCTTGGAATTTATAGAACACACTAGCCGATCGGACAGGTAGAGCGCCCAATGGCATCGCTGCCTAATGAGTGTTTTCACTTGTTCTGATTTGATCTGACGCGCATTTCAATAGGTAAAATGCGCGCGCTCGTGTTCTGACATAATCTCTCGTAACCTCACGAAAACGTCATTGCCATACAAAGCAGCCGGACAAGCGTACGGGAACAATTCACAATAAATTCACTCAAGTTTTCGCTCGCGCGATGGGTCTGATTTTTGGTAGTAAATGGCTGAAACGTCCCCAATACTCGCTATGCTTCTTAGGTTCGCATGTCCAAGCTGCGGTCAACACGTCTCCGCGACACGCGCCCAAATCGGCATAACAGGTCGGTGCCCAAACTGCAATGTGGCGATCGCCGTTCCGAAGACCTCTACGTTACCTACACCAGCACCATGGCCGCTTGTTAGATTCGCATGTCCAAGCTGCCGTCAACACATCTCTGCGACACACTCCCAAATCGGCGTAACAGCTCCGTGCCCAAATTGCAATGCGGCGGTCACCGTTCCGAAGACCTCTACGTTACCTCCCCCACCACCAGCGCTACTAAAGACAAAATTCCGGAAAAAAAAACGTTACGAGACCACTGTGATTTTGATCGACGATTGTGCGGTGCCGACCACGAGCAGGAAACTAAAAAATTGGACAGACGATCTCACCGACGCGCGGAATTGGCTGATTCGTCAGTTAGGCACGTTCCCTGGGGACCGGTATTTCGCGGCTATTTTCGATCACAAGGAAAAGAGATCCGTGTTTAAGGAGAAAGCGCCGTGAAAGTGGGGCCGTCTGGATTCTGTATACCTGTCTCAAATGGGTGCACGGTGCTCAGACGCGAAGGCCGTTTTCAAAAAGTTCCCCAACCCTTCCGGCTTCCCATGTCGCGGCGAGGTTTAACCCGGGTCCTTCCTGAGGCCTGCGCAAAAGTTCATGGTTCCTTCAGGATGTTAATTCGCGCAGCAGCGCTCCGGCCTGCTGGACGCTTTCGATATAAATTTTTGTTTTTTGGAAATCTCGGTGTTGGCCGTGTAGACCGAGCGATGCCGCAGCTTTGCGGGCTATTGCGATTTTCTTAATGAATTTTTGGATGACCCTTGACTGAAGCGGCGGGAGATCAAGCACCGTTGGCCCGGTGAGCGGTTTTGGCTCCGTTCGCTTGATTGCGCAGACGAAGTCTTCGCCAGCGTACACGCGGACTTCGCTCCGGCCGTAATCCTGCGCCAATTCGCCACACGCTAGTTTCCCATAGGGGGAATTTAGAAAAGCCTCGTACAACTCGGCGGCTAATAACGTCAATAATCAATGATAACAATTTCATAGGTAATCCGGCATCGAATAACCGGCGCGGTCTATCCGAGGGTTCGAATCCCTCCCTCACCGGTTCCTTCGTAAAACGGCATTGATGGCCGCTCGGCATAATAGCTCGGCATAACAAGTGCAGGCAAATTCGCCTATTCCGCCAACGTCCATTTCGCGCGAAACGAACGCGAAAAAGGGATTTTGACCAGTGCATTTTTGTCCTCGCTTCTCGCGCCACTCCCTGTTGGAATGCGCCGGCGTGAATACGATCCCCGCTGCGCTCACCTTGATCACTTTCACGGCAAGAGCGACTGACTTGATCCCTTAGATTGCGATGCCTGCCGGTAGTGGCTACGCGATAGACTCCAAGGGCAATCGCTGTCCGAACCCGCTGTGCGTACATGTCGCAGTTTTTGCTCCTCGCCCGCAATATCCTTATCAGTTACGGTCGAGCATTGGCGATACTGCCGGTTGGACGCGCTACAAGGGAGACGGCCTGTATAGGCTCGACATCCATCTGGACACAGGTCGAGTGAGCCAAGTGACAATTATCAAATCGGCAGGGTCAAATGTTCTCGACGCTGCCAACACAAGCACGTTCAAGCTATGGGTTTCCAAAACCCCACAAGTGGAAAGAAATCACCATCCCAATCACTGTGCGAACAAAGGCGGTAGGAGTAATAAACAGGGCGGGGAGATGACAAGATTCGTTGAAGCCTTGACGCGGATACACGTTTACGAAGTCCGACTGCGCAAAGATAAACGCGGCTTTGATCTCATATGCGATGCGCGGGTATTAGCGTTGAAACTTCTGCTTCTTCTCGACTTGGTTCTGTCGGGGATTTCATTCGCATCGGCGCAGCCCGCGCCTTCGTCGCCAGCCCCGCATCAGAGCGGGAAACCGAAAGCGTTAGCGGTCTATGCACCGAGCCCCAATTACCCCAAAGACGCACAAGGCAGGCGTCCTACGGGCAGCGGCATCGTGGTGATGGAAGTAGATAACAAGACTGGTTTGGTTAAGTCGGCCAGAATGGAAAAAGCACGGGCAATAAACTTTTGGATGACGCTGCTCTTCAAGCCTTCAGTCAATGGCGATTTAAGCCCGGCAGTATTTCGCGAATCCATTGCCCCATAACGTTTTGGCGTAACGGTAGTGGAATCCGTCACCGGATGGCTGGCGCAGTTATCTCAGACTGAGTGCCTGGCCCACAATCCACATGAATGCGCATATGTACGAAATCCGCCCGCGCAAAGACGGGCAGTAAACTTTAAGCTGCCAGCATGATCGAAACGCACGAGCACGCTAGCGACTTCAAAGAGTGGTGACGTTCTTTTGCCATGATTGTAGGCGCTGCATTTTCGCCTCTCCAGTTCCACAACTTAACTGAAGCCGTGATCGAAATTTATTACAACGCAGTTGTCGAAGGAATCACGGCTGGCGTCGTCGCTTCCGCGCTCTTGACGGCATTTAGTGTCTCTCGTGATTCGTGAATTTGATAAAAAGCTCGCCGGTTATTGATTTGCGGCGCACCGAATCGCGTTTTCCCTGCCTTCTTACTGTCCGTACGGATTGCTCCACGACCGAACGGGGATAGAGGTCTCTCGCACGCAGGCGTTAATGTCCACGGCGGCGGCTGGTACGGCAGAGATTTTACCTGAGTTGAGATCCAGACTAGGAGACACCGCCGCCGATTTCGTCCCACACGATTAAAACGATATCGAGGACAAATGCCACAAAGAAAAGCGGCGGGCGACATCAAAACCAGCTCTAGCGATTCTGTGCAGAAAAACATGCATTCGGCCCGAGCAATAATGAAACGATTTTCACCATTTTATGCGCTCGGCGCCATCTTCATGGCATTTAGCGGCTGTAGCACTGTCACGGATCTCATCACGTCAAAAATACCGGAAAGTCACGCCGGTAAGCCAGCGATCATCGTGAGCTTGCGGGAGCAGGAAGCGTATCTCTACCGGGGAGGTTATAGAACTGCGTCGTCCCGCGTATCAAGTGGTCGCGAAGGTTACCGCACTCCGATTGGTCGCTTTCACGTTATCCGCAAAGACGCAGATCATCGCTCCAGTCTCTATGGTGACTACATTGATGACTCGGGCCGGATCGTGAAAGCCAACGTCGATAGCAGGCGTGACCGCCAACCGCCGCATTCGCACTTCGTAGGCACGCCGATGCCCTACTTTCTCGAATTCTCGCCAGGCTACGGATTGCACCAGGGCTACCTGCCAGGGGTGCCCGCATCACATGGATGCATCAGGATGCCCTATTGGAAAGCGCGCCAGTTTTATGACGCCGCTCACATAGGGACACCAGTGGTCGTAAAACTTTAGTGAAAAACGCGCCGCGCTGGCGGCCGTTGTCGGCTGTTAGACGCCAGTGTCTGGCATATCAAGCAAGATAGGCGTTCGTTTGAACGACCAATTTAATCCAAGCTTGAAAGCGGACGGCTTACCTCGACAGGAATCGTCGCGCCAAACCAAGCGCGCCGAGGGCCGCCCGAGCAACATTATTGTCGCGCTGCCAAATGATGGCGCATCGGGATTAGATCGACCCACCGCGATGATCGTTACCCGGTCTGGCTTCATGAGCGTGTGCGGAATCATTCGCAGTGCTCGTCGAATATGGCGCATACCCCATTGCGATAAAAGCGAGCGCGAAATCCGAGTTCTTTCGCAAAGCGGGCGATCTTTGCTTAGCGTTCCCTCACGTTTAGCCGGCAGAGAGGCTGCAATTCGTGTTTGTAAATAGCGCAGTGCTTGTGTGCGCCAAGGTTCAATTCACTTTGATTTGACGCGCGAGCGTTTTCGTATCCCGCTCTCTGTTATTGTTCTCAAATCGAGGCCGTGGTAATTCACTTTCGGTTCTTCCTCCCGCGCCGGTTTCTTTAATTGGATGCTGGACGTTTGGCGTTGGGATTTGTTAAGTCGGCGATAGAATAATGGCCATGAACTGGGAGATGATCAGTGCGGTGGGGCAAATGCTTGGCGCTGTTGGAGTCATTATTTCGATCGTTTATCTTGCCGCCCAGATCCGCAATCAAAACAAGGAAAGCCAGCGCGCAGCGATGAACGTCTTAACGACGCACTGGAGCGATTTGAACAGAAGCCTTGTCGAGAATCCCGACTTGGCCGCGCTTTGGATTCGTGCTTTGCAATCGTTCGACGAGTTGGATGGTACGTCGAAGCTACGATTTGGCGCGCACCTGGGGCGTTTTTTACGATTTGCCGACAATCTCTATCTTGCCGTCTTAGATGGAACGCTCGACAAAAGATTATGGCGTGGATATGAGCGCACACTCGCCGACACCGTCGCGTATCCAGGATTCCAAACTTGGTGGGCTACACGAAAACATTGGCACACGGACGACTTCTGCGCGCTAATTGACCGACACATTCAAACCGCGAAACCAAAAATCTACAACGGCTACACCCAAACTTAAGCGACACACCTCGTATGCGCACCGAATCACCTCAGATTCAAAATTTCATCGACGGCCAATTCACAGAGCCAACCGGCGGGAAGTACCTCGACAATATCGAGCCGGCGACCGGAAAACCATATTCGCATGTCGCCGATAGCGACGCACGCGACGTAGACGCCGCTGCGGCGGCCGCAGAAAAGGCGTTTGTTGATTGGTCTAAAAAACCCGCAGTGGAGCGATCGAAACTTCTGCTGCGTGTCGCGGACTTGATCGAACGCGATCTGGAAAAGCTCGCGCGCGCCGAGTCGGTCGACACGGGCAAGCCGCTCTCACTTGCGCGCACCCTGGATATTCCGCGCGCCGCCAGTAATTTCCGCTTCTTTGCTACGGCGATTTTGCACACGGAATCCGAAGCGCATATCACGGACAACGTCGCCTTCAATTATACGCTGCGACAGCCACGCGGCATCGCTGGGCTCATATCGCCGTGGAATCTTCCTCTTTATTTGTTGAGCTGGAAAATAGCGCCGGCCATCGCGGTCGGAAATACGGCCATCGCGAAGCCCAGTGAGCTTACGCCCATGACGGCTTACATGCTTTGCGAGATCGTACGTG
>WNGC01006816.1_pt1 | contig 10647 bp, 5 predicted proteins | sample 5400051 | NCBI WGS metagenome assembly WNGC01 (sample SAMN13153368, study PRJNA577476) | soil metagenome | isolation source: 20 cm soil or saprolite under grassland replicate 2 | place: USA:California | collected 2016-06-15 | reverse complement strand
AGGGCACGAAGGAGCAGGTGGTGGAAGAGAAGGCCGAGAAGGTCCATCGCTATGAGCGGACCTATGGCGCCTTCGAGCGGACGTTCAGGTTGTCGGCCTCGATCGATCCCAACAAGATCAAGGCGACCTACGACCTAGGCGTGCTGACGATCACGCTGCCGAAGGCGGAGACGGCCAAGCCCCATCTGATCACGGTGGAAGTCAGGGCCCAGAAGGCGTTGAAGGCCTAACCTAAGGGGGAGGAGGGCGGCCTGGTTGGTCGCCCTCTCGTGCGGAGGCGACATGGTTACCGAGCACAGACCGAGCATGGAAGGCCTGCTGACGCACGTCGGCAGGGCCGACTGTTTCATCACTCTCCCTCATCCGGCGCTGGAGTGCGGGATCGTCACGGCGTGGTGGCAGTGCCGGGTGGAGGCGGACCCGGCCATACAGCGGCAGCAGGAGGACGAGTAGCGGCAGCCATCGTCTTGGGCATCGAGTAGATTCGGTTATGCCCACCGCTGAAGATACGATGCTCCTTTCCGAGTCCCCGAAACACTCGCGTCAATTCTCCAAATGCATGGAGTGCCAACGGTACGCCACGAGGTCCCGGATGCGGGAACTCCTAGCTCTCACCGCAGTCGCCTGCCTGGACTTCTGGCCGGGCGAGGTTGTCGAGCGCCGCATCTACCTCACCTGGCTCGCGTCGCGCGATCCGTGGTTCATGCTCCGCACGATTCCCGGTACGGTGCGGGGAGTGGGTGGCAGCGTCGTTCCCTCGTCGCTCCCGGCGAATCCCGTGGATCACGTCATCGCGCCACGACGGCAATTCGAAAGCCTCTTCGCCACGCTGTTACCGAAGGACGCGCAGGTCGAAGTCGAGATGCCCGACGGCCGGCGCTTCCTGATGCCCAGAAGGCGCCCTCAGGGTCGGCCGGCGCTGCTCGCTGGACTGAATGCGCGCGAAGCGCACGAGCTGGTCGCCTTTGGACGCCACATCGACGGGTTGTTGTTCATGAGCAACGACGCCGAAAAGTTGCACCAGGGCCGTGGGGCACCCCGCCACGCAAGATCCGCGGTCTGTGCCCACGTCTCGCAGGCGACCGGCGACCGACTGCTAGTGGTCGTCGCAGCTCGAGTGGTCGTCGATTACTGTCGCGGGCAGCACTGGACCGAGGCTCGGGCTCGCGCGGTAATCCGTCAGCTGTTGGATCTCTGCGTCACGACCAAGCCGCCCGAGCCCGAGCCGGAGACCAGCGAAGCCACCATCCTCGACCGAGGTCCGCAAGGCGGTCCAGCGCCCGCAGCTCGCGCCGTCCGGCGCCGAAGCTGGCTTCCGGCTCCCAATAGCAAGTGACACGTGCGGGGAGCGGTACGCTTCCCGCGCCTAAGACGACGCGGACTCCAGCGGGACGACACCGAAACCGACTGGCAGGCAGAGAACTGCGTGCTCGGATGACCTGGATGGACTCGAGGAAGCCCGGGACATCCGGAGGGACGAAACCACGAGATGAGAACGCCGCGCCGTGAAGCATGCCGTGGCACCATGGGCAGGTCGCTTTGGCTGACGCCCTGAGGCTGCTGCTCCGCCCCTTCGGGGGCGGCCGCCGCCCGGAAGCCGAGAAGCCTCTCCGCGCTGAGCTCCTCAGCATCGAGCGCCTGGAGGAACGGGCCAGGGCCCTCGCGGCCAGCTTCACGCTGGCCCGGGATCCGCGCCGCAAGGCCCGCCCATTCTTCTCGCGCCTGGAGGACAACGCCCGGGTGCTGCGCAAGGCCTATCGCGTCCTGGCCGACGATGTCCACGGCGGCGAGTTCGTCCCCCCGGCGGCGGAATGGCTCCTCGACAACTTTCACCTCATCGAGGCCGAGATCCGGGGCATCCGGCACGACCTTCCGCGGCAGTACTACTTGGACCTGCCCAAGCTGGCCTCGCGGGAGATGGCCGGCATCGCGCGGGTCTACGCCATGGCCCTGGAGCTGATCCGCCACACCGACGGCCGCCTGGATCGACAACAGCTCGTGCGCTTCATGGCCGCCTACCAGACTGTGGCTCCCCTCACCATCGGCGAGCTGTGGGCTTGGCCCAGCATGGTCAAGCTCGCCCTCATCGAGAACCTGAGGCGGCTGGCGGACGAAGCGCTCCAGGGCCGGGACGCGCGTCTCACGGCCGACGGCTATCTGGCCCAGATCGGCGGCGCCGAGGATGCGGCGCCCCTGCCGTCCCTGCCCGAGGTCCTGGACACGGCCTACGTCGTGCGGCTCCTGCAGCGGATGCGCGAGTACGGGCCCCTTGTCGCTCCCGTGCGCGCGGCCGTCGAGGAACGCCTCGCCGCCCAGGGCATGACGGCGGAGGATTCGATCCGCACGGAGCACCAACGCCAGGCCGCGGGGCAGGTCTCCGTGGCCAACGCCATCACCAGCCTGCGGCTGTGCTCCACTCTGGACTGGATGCGGTATTTCGAGAACGTCAGCTTGACCGAACAGGTCCTGCAACGCGACCCGGCCGGCGTCTACGGGAGCATGGACTTCCTCAGCCGGGACCGCTACCGGCAGGCGGTGGAGGAACTGGCCGAGGCCACCGGGGAGGCCCAGCTCCGTGTGGCCCTTCGCACCGTGGAGAGCGCCCGCCAGGCCGCCGAACTGAACTCGGCCCACGACCGCGCTGCCCACGTGGGCTACCACCTGATTGGGAAGGGCCGACGCGACCTCGAAACCGACGTGGCCTACCGTCCGCGCCTCGCGAACCGCGCACGGCGCTTCATGTTCACCCACGCCACCAGTTTCTACCTTGGGTCGATCGGACTCGTCACCGCCGCCCTGCTGGCCCTGGCCGTCGCGTACGTCCAGGCCGAGGGCGGCGCCCGGTGGGCGCAGGCCTGGACCGCAGCGCTCCTCCTCCTGCCGGCCAGCGAGTTCGCCATCGCCCTCGTCCAGCGCCTGGCCGCGCACCTCGTACCGCCACGGCGCCTCCCCCGCCTCGACTTCCAGGCCGGGGTCCCCGAGGACGCGCGGACCATGGTTGTCGTCCCCACGCTGCTCACGAGCGTGGCCGGGGTGGTCGAGCTGCTGGAGCATGTGGAGGTCCTGGCCCTGGGGAACGTCGACCCGCGCATACACTTCGCCATCCTCGGCGATTTCGCCGACGCCCCCACGGCCGAGATGCCGGCAGACGACGAGATCCTGGACGCCGCCCGCGCTGGCGTCGTCGACTTGAACGCCCGCCTCGGCCAGGGGCGCACCGACCGGTTCCACCTGTTCCATCGTGCGCGTCAGTGGAACCCCGGCGAGAGCTCGTGGATCGGCTGGGAGCGCAAGCGCGGGAAGCTCGAAGAGTTCAACCGCCTGCTGCGGGGGGCTAAGGACACGAGCTTCCGCCTCCACGTGGGCGACCCGGAGGTGTTGCCCAGCGTCCGCTACTGCCTCACCCTGGACAGCGACACCCGGCTTCCCCTGCACGCGGCCCGGAAGCTCATCGGCATCATCGCCCACCCCCTGAACCGTCCCTCCTTCGATCCTCGCCTGCGCCGCGTCACCGAGGGCTACGGGATCTTGCAGCCCCGGGTCAGCGTGACGATGGCGAGCGCCGCCGGGTCGCTGTTCGCCCGCGTGTACGCCGGGCATACGGGCGTCGATCCTTACACCACCGCAGTCTCGGACACCTACCAGGACCTGTTCAAGGAGGGGATCTTCACGGGCAAGGGCCTCTATGACGTAGACGCCTTCATGGCCGCCCTAGAAGGCCGGATCCCCGAGAACGCCCTCCTGTCCCACGACCTCTTCGAGGGCCTGCACGCCCGGGCCGCCTTGGTGACGGACGTGGAGGTGGTCGATGATTACCCCGCGAGCGTGCTCGCTCATGCCCGGCGCCAGCACCGGTGGACGCGCGGCGACTGGCAGATCCTCTTCTGGCTGTTCCCCTTCGTCCCGACCCGCGAGGGCCTGGAGCGCAACCGCCTCCCCGTCATTTCCCGCTGGAAGATCTTCGACAACCTAAGGCGCACGCTGGTGGCCCCCGCCACCGTCGCCTTGCTCGCTCTGGCCTGGCTGGTGCTGCCGGGAGACCCCTTGGCCTGGACCCTCGGCGTTCTCGCTGCGATCGCGTTCCCACTATACCCGCTGGCCGTCCAGGTCGGCGCCGGCCCCGCCCCCCAGCAACCCTTGGCGGTGTTCCTGCGGATTCTGGGCGAGGACGTGAAGACCGCCGGCGCCCAGACGCTCCTGCAGATCACGTTCCTCGCGTACCACGCCTACGAGATGGCCCACGCCATCGCCCTCACCCTGGTTCGCCTCGTGATCACGCAGCGCCGCCTCCTCCAATGGGAGACGGCGGCCGCCGCCACTGCCCGGGCCGCCGGCCTCAGCGCCCGGGCCGGCGCGTTGCTGTTCTTCGTGGAAATGGCGGCCAGCCCCCTCATCGCCCTGATCGTCCTTGTCACGATCGCGGCCGCCCGGCCGAGCAGCCTGGCGGTGGCCGGTCCCCTCCTTGCCTTGTGGGTGGCCGCGCCGCTGGTGGCCTACTGGCTCAGCCAGCCCGTGTCGCCCGAGCGTCAGCTGCTTAGCTCCGAGGACCGACGCTTCCTCCGTCTCATCGCACGCAAGACCTGGCGCTACTTCGAGACCTTCATGGGCGCCGAGGACCACGGCCTGCCTCCGGACAACTTCCAGGAAACGCCCACGCCGAGGCTCGCCCACCGGACGTCCCCCACGAACATCGGGATGGGGCTCCTCTCGACCTTGGCCGCCCACGACCTCGGCTTTATCCGCACTCCCGAACTGGTCGAGCGGCTCGAGGCCACGGTGTCTACCATGGGCGGACTGGAACGTTTCGAAGGCCATCTGCTCAACTGGTACGACACGAGAACCCTGGCACCGCTGCCCCCCCGCTACGTCTCCACCGTGGACAGCGGCAATCTCGCGGGCGCTCTCCTGGCCCTGGCCGAGGGCCTGCGGCGGCTGGCGGGCGAGCCCCAGTCCGCGGCGCAGATCTGCGCGGGCCTGGTGGACACCGCGGAGATGGCCGGCCAGTACCTGGCGCGTCTCGCAGACACGCCAGCCGGGCGCCAGGACGGGAGGGCCCGCTTGGTCGCTGTGGTGAAGTCCGTACTGGACGTGTTGGAAGGTCCCGAGGAAGCGGAGCAGAAGCTGGCGCGCGGCGACGGACAGGTCCCCGCGCTCAGAGAAGCCATCGAATCGTTCGAGTCGGAAGGTGCGACCTCCAGCCATCAAGTCGAGGCGGCCTACTGGTCGCGCTCCCTCGCCGCGGGGTTGACGGCCCCGAAGCCCGGTGTGTTCGCGACGCGCCTCGAGGAGCTCGCCTCGCGCGCCCTCGCTTTCGTCGACGGCATGAGCTTCGCCTTCCTCTACGACCGGGAGCGCCAGATCTTCGCCATCGGCTATCGCCTCGCGGACGCCCAGGGCCCCGGCCGTCTCGACCCTTCCTACTACGACCTTCTGGCTTCCGAGGCCCGCCTGGCCAGCTTCGTCGCCATCGCCAAGGGCGATGTCCCCGACAGCCACTGGTTCCATTTGGGGCGGCTACTGACCAGCGTGGACGGCGCCCCCACCCTCCTGTCGTGGAGCGCCAGCCTTTTCGAATACCTCATGCCCCTCCTCGTGATGCAGAGCTATCCGGGGACCCTCCTCAATCAGTCGTGCCGCATGGCTGTCCATCGGCAGATGGAATACGGGCGGCAGCAGGGGGTGCCTTGGGGGATCTCGGAGTCGGCCTTCAACCTCGTGGACCGTCACGGCAACTACCAGTACAAAGCCTTCGGCGTGCCCGGCCTGGGCTTGAAGCGAGGCCTCGGCGACGAACTGGTGGTGGCCCCCTACGCCACCGCGCTGGCTGCCATGGTGGACCCAGCGAGGGCAGCCCACAATTTCCGGCGCCTGGCCCGGGAAGGGCTGGACGGCGCGTACGGGTTCTACGAGGCCATCGATTACACCCACCGGAAGGCGGACGAAGGCGAGACCGTCAGCGAGCCCCAACCCCATGGCTCCCGCGGGGTCGTCGTTCAGGCCTTCCTGGCCCATCACCAGGGCATGAGCTTGGTGGCCCTGGCCAACGCCGTCCTCGGCCATCCGATGGTGCAGCGCCTCCATGCCGATCCCCGGGTGCAGGCCACCGCGCCGCTGTTGCAGGAGCGCGCGCCGCGCCACGCTCCGATCACGCAGCCCCGGCCCGCCGAGGAGACGCGGGTCGCGGCTCCGGCCTCCGCGGTGCCGGTCCGGCGCTTCCGGTCGCCTCACACCCGGTACCCTCACGCCCAGTTCCTATCCAACGGGGCTTACACGGCCATCGTCACCAACGCGGGAGGCGGGGCCAGCTTTTGCCGCGGCCGCGCCGTCACCCGGTACCGCGAGGACTCGACCCGTGACTTGGGCAGCCACTTCCTCTACCTGCGCGACGTGCGCACCGGGTCGGTCTGGTCCGCGGCCTACCATCCCACGGACCGGGAACCCGAGGAGTATCTGGTCACCTTCCAGGCCGAGAAGGCCGTCTTCCGCCGCCGTGACGAGGACATCGCGACGCAGCTCGACATCGCGGTCTCAACCGAGGACGACGTCGAGGTGCGCCGGCTGGCCGTGACCAACCAGAGCGACCGGCCTCGCGAGCTCGAGGTCACGAGCTACGCCGAGATCGCCCTGGCGTCTGTCGGCGAGGATCTGACCCACCCCGCCTTCAGCAAGCTCTTCGTGGAAACCGAGTACTTGCCCGAGAGCGCCGCCCTGGTTTGCGCCCGGCGACCCCGCGCCCGGGACGAGGCCCGCGTGTGGGCAGTCCACGTGTTGAGCGTGGACGCGAGGATGCAAGGACCGGTGGAATGGGAGACCGACCGCGGGCGGTTCGCGGCCCGGAGGATCCGATGGCCCTCGACGGGCGGGCCCTCTCCGGCACCACGGGGGCTGTGCTGGACCCGATCGTCAGCCTGCGACAGCGCATCCGTTTGGCGCCCGGCGGATTCGTGCGCCTGTCCTTCGCGACGGGGATGGCCGTGAGCCGCGATGGCGCTCTGGCCATGGCGCATAAGTACCACGACCCCAGCGCCGCCGCGCGCACGTTCGCGCTGGCCTACACCCAAGCGCAGAGCACGTTGCGGCACCTGGGCATCTCGAGCGATGAGGCCCAGCTCTGCGAACGCCTCGCCTCCCGGGTCCTATACACCGACGCCTCGCTGCGGGCGGGGCCGGAGGTCTTGGAGCGCAACGTGCTGGGCCAACCGGGGCTGTGGGCCCACGGGATCTCCGGCGATCTCCCCATCCTCCTCGTGCGCGTGGTCAAGGGAGGCGACATCCCCCTCGTCCGGCAGGTCCTCCAGGCCCAGGAGTACTGGCGGCTCAAGGGCCTGAGCGCGGACGTCGTGATCTTGAACGAGCATCCGGTGAGCTACCTCGACGACATACACGTCCAGCTCGCCGCGCTCCTCGACACCGGGCCCTGGGGGGCGTGGAAGCACCGGGCGGGGGGGGTGTACCTGTTGCGCGGCGACCGGATGAACGAGGCCGAGCGAAACCTGCTCGCCAGCGTGGCACGGGCGATCCTCAGCGGGGATCGCGGCAAGCTGTCGGACCAGTTGGATTGGCCTTATCCTGAGCGGCAACCCCGGAGGGAGCTGCCGCCCCCACCCCCGCGCCCGGCTTCGGGCCCGGACGGCATGGAGATCGAGGTGCCCGCCCTCACCTTCGCCAATGGGACGGGCGGCTTTGCCGATGGCGGCCGCGAGTACGCGGTCGTCCTCGACGGTGACCGAGAGACGCCACTCCCTTGGGTCAACATCATGGCCAACCCCGGCTTCGGCACCGTAGTCTCGGCATCGGGCTCGGCGTATACCTGGGCGGAGAACAGCCGTGAGAACCGCCTCACGCCCTTCGCGAACGACCCCGTGACTGACCCCACCGCCGAGGCCCTCTTCTTGAGGGACGAGGAAGGGGGCGACGTGTGGTCACCCACGCCGGGGCCGATGCGGCGGACCCAAGAGAGCGGCCGGTTCGTGACGCGGCACGCAGCCGGAGTCTCCCACTTCACTCATGCCTCCCATGGAATCCTGCAGGAGCTCGCGGTCTTCGTGGACGCCAAGGACCCTGTGAAGTTCTCACTCCTGACCCTCACCAACCGTACCGCCCGCCCGCGGCGACTGAGCCTGTTCGCCTACAACGAATGGCGCCTGGCGCCGCCGCAGTCTGGGGAGCCCCGGCACGTGATGACGGGACTCGACGCGGAGACGGGGGCCGTCCTGGCCACGAACCCCTACAACCAAGAGTTCGCGGGCCGGGTCGCCTTCGCCCACGCCAGCGAGGCGCCGAGTTCGGCGACGGGAGACCGCCTCTCCTTTCTGGGACGCAACGGCTCGCTGGCGAGGCCAGCCGCCATGAACCACCACGCCCTGTCGGGCCAGTTCGGGGCCGGACTCGATCCCTGCGCCGCGCTGCAGGTCGAGATCGACTTGGCTCCGGGAGAGAGCCGCCGCCTCGTCTTCATCCTGGGACAGGGTGGGGATCACGAGCACGCCCGCGAGCTGGTGCGCCGCCACGGCAGCGTGGCCGCTGCCGACATCGCCTTGGAAGCGGTGCAGCGGTTCTGGGCCGACACCCTGGAGACGGTCCAGGTGCGCACCCCTGACGACTCCTTCGATCTCCTCATGAACCGGTGGCTCCTGTACCAGGACCTGAGCTGCCGGCTCTGGGCGCGGTCCGGCTTCTATCAGCCGGGTGGCGCCTTCGGCTTCCGCGATCAGCTGCAGGACGCCATGGCCCTCTCCCTGGCGAGGCCGGACATTTTGCGGGCGCACATCGTCCGGGCCACGGGCCGGCAGTTCATCGAAGGAGATGTGCAACACTGGTGGCACGAGCCCTCCGGCCGCGGCACCCGCACCCGTTGCTCGGACGACCTGCTCTGGCTGCCGTACGCCGTAGCGCATTACGTGGACACCACCGGGGACCACAGCATCCTCGACGAGCTCGTTCCGTTCTTGGAGGCTCCGGTGCTCGCCGCCGGCGAGAGTGAGGCCTACGGGCAGCCGCGGCGTTCCTCCGAATCGGCTTCCCTCTTCGACCATTGTGTGCGCGCCATCGACAAGGGCCTTACGGCTGGCGCCCACGGCCTTCCGCTGATCGGCAGCGGCGATTGGAACGACGGGATGAACCGGGTCGGGCACCAGGGCCGCGGCGAAAGCGTCTGGCTCGGGTGGTTCCTGCACACGGTGCTGCAGCAGTTCATCCCCCTGTGCGAGACCCGGGACACGGCGCGGGCGGCGCGTTACGCGAGCGAGGCCAGCCGGCTGGCGGCCATGCTCGAGCGGGCCTGGGACGGGGAGTGGTACCGGCGGGGTTACTACGACGACGGCACGCCGTTGGGCTCGGCGCAGAACGACGAGGGCAAGATCGACTCGATCGCTCAGTCCTGGGCGGTCCTGTCCGGAGTCGCGCCAATGAAGCACGCCGAGCGGGCCATGGACGCCGTCCGCACCCACCTTGTGCGGCGCGCAGCCCGGGTCGTGCTGGTGCTCACTCCCCCCTTCGACCAGTCGGCGCAAGACCCCGGTTACGTCAAGGGATACCCGCCCGGGGTGAGGGAGAACGGCGGCCAGTACACGCACGCCGCGGTGTGGACGGTCATGGCGGTGGCCCGGCTCGGCAACGGGGACGAGGCCGTGGAGCTGTTCCACCTGTTGAACCCCATCAACCACACGCGGAGCGCCGCGGACGTCGAGCGCTACAAAGCCGAGCCGTACGTCACCGCCGGAGACGTCTACGCTCACCCGGCCCACGCCGGGCGCGGCGGTTGGACGTGGTACACGGGCTCCGCGGGCTGGATGTACCGCGCGGGTCTGGAGAGCATCCTCGGCCTCAAGCGCCACGGTGGGAGCTTCGAGCTGGATCCCTGCATCCCCGCGGCCTGGCCCGAGTATTCCATCGTCTGGCGTTTCGGCCGCACCGGCTATGACATCTCCGTTTCCAACCCAGAGCACCGCTGCCGGGGGATCACGGAGGCCGAGCTGGACGGCCACCCCGTGGATCCCGCCGCCATCCCCCTCGTGGACGATGGCGCCACCCACCGTGTGCGCGTGGTGGTGGGGGAGCAGGCGCAGAGCACGCCGACGACAGCCCAGCGGGGGAGGGCGGCGCGGACGTAAAGCCACTGGCCGCAAGAGCGATTGAGCCGTCCGGAAAAGCGTCTCACCAGCACTGAGCTAACAGGTCATCGACCTCGTTGAAGTGGGGGTCGCGGGCGACCAATATCCGGCCGCAGCGCTCCACAAACGGAGCGATCCAACTGTCGGCCCCTGCTTCATCGGAACTCACTCGCCCCCCTGAGCAGCGTGCAGGGGTCCGTTCGCTTCATCGGACGCCGCGGGGCCCGCTCCGGCCTCCTCCCCCCCCTTGACACCGTATGCCTAAACTGGCATACTCTGGCGTGCCGCGGGCGCCGCTCAAACCGGCCTACGGGGTGGGCTCGAGTCTCAAGGACCTCCGCGCCTACCCCGAGGAGGTCCACGATGTGCGGCAGCACGAACTCGATTTGATCAAAGCGCGCCTGCAATGGGCCCAGCGCCACGCGCGCGGCGAGGTGGAGGAGCTATGAAGATCATCAAGAGCAGTGGCAATGTGTTTGCCGACTTCGTCATCGGGTAGCTTCAGACCTCCTCGTTCCCCTCGGTCGGCAGGGAA
>WNGC01004997.1_pt1 | contig 10651 bp, 11 predicted proteins | sample 5400051 | NCBI WGS metagenome assembly WNGC01 (sample SAMN13153368, study PRJNA577476) | soil metagenome | isolation source: 20 cm soil or saprolite under grassland replicate 2 | place: USA:California | collected 2016-06-15 | reverse complement strand
TGTACGAGGTCGTGCAAACGCCAGGGGCTGAAAATTCCAGCATCCCCTCATCCTCTTACCGCATCGTCCGTGCATTGAAGGGCGGCACGCTCCAGCGTTCCTACGCCGACGGCAAGAAGGAAACGGTCGTCTGGAAGACCGGAGAGGTCAGATGGACCGCACCGAGTCCGGCCTACACTGCTAAGAACATCGGCAAGACTGATATTCTCTTGTACGTCGTCCAGTTGAAGTGACGCGCGCGGACTAGCATGCGCATCCGATACTAGTGAGCCGCTACAGATCTACTCAAACGGGAGGAGAACCATGAACCGGTTCGTGTTTGCCGCTGGAGGTCTGCTCAGTCTTATCGCGTACGCCGCGCGCGGGGCAGAAGGTCTGCCGTCGGGCGTCACCCTCGTCAAACCGGAACAGATGAAATGGGTGAAATCCGCGAGCGGCCGCGAAAACGCCTACCTGCTCGGGCATCCGAACAAGCCGGGACCCTATCTATATCTCGTCAAGTGGCCGCCCAACAACAAGGCGCTTGCGCACAAGCATCCCGACAGTCGCTACGGCATGGTCGTCTCGGGAATTCATTACATCGGGTACGGCGATAAGTTCGACGAGAAGAAACTTCACGCCCATCCGGCCGGCACGTTTTTCACGGAGCCCGCGAATACCGCGCACTTCGGCATGACCAAGGGCGAAGGGGCCGTCCTCTACTTCTACGCCGTCGGGCCGAGCGGCAACACGCCGATTGAGAAGGAAGCATCGGCTAGACAATAGTCCGATGCAGCCGATCGGTGGCCCGTCCAAAATGTTTGTCCTGAATCGGCGTAGTCATGGATGCGCTGAAAAGTGAAATTCGCGATGGCATGGAGGTCGATTGGGACGTCCCCATCCGGATGGATGACGGCGTCGTCCTCCGCGGTGATGTGTTCCGGCCGATTGCCGACGGCAGGTGTCCCGTTGTTCTGAGCTACGGCCCCTATGCGAAGGGGCTGTCTTTTCAGGAAGGCTACAAGGGCAACTGGTCGAGATTGACCCAAGCCGCGCCTGAGGTGCTGAAGGGCTCGAGCAACAAGTACCAGAATTGGGAGTTGGTAGACCCGGAGAAATGGGTGCCGGAGGGATATGCTTGCGTGCGCATCGATTCGCGCGGGGCCGGGCGTTCGCCGGGCCATCTTGACGTGTGGTCGCTGCGGGAGGCACAGGATCTTTATTTGTGCGTCGAATGGGCGGGTACACAGCCCTGGAGCAGCGGCAAGGTCGGCATCAACGGCATCTCCTACTACGCAATGAACCAGTGGCAGGTCGGCGCGCTGAAGCCGCCGCACCTCGCTGCGCTATGTATCTGGGAAGGCTCGTCCGACTATTACCGAGAGCTGTGCCGCCATGGCGGCATCCTGAGCGATTTTCTCAACAGCTGGTATCCGCGGCAAGTTTCGAGCGTGCAGTATGGCGTCGGCGTGCGCGGCGCGAAGAGCGTCGTGACGGGAGAGCCCGTGGCGGGGCCTGAAACGCTCCAGGACACGGAACTCGCCAAGAACCGTGCCGATACTCCCGGCGAGGCGAAGCGGCGCCGCCTGCACGGCGATTATTACGCCGCGCGGACCGCCAATTTCGCACAGATCGAGGCGCCATTGCTCTCGGCCGGAAACTGGGGCGGGATGGGCCTGCACACGCGCGGAAATTTCGAAGGCTGGCTGCACGCCGGGTCGCAGCAGAAGTGGCTGGAGGTGCACGGCGATACCCACTTCACGCATTTCTACAGCGCCTACGGCGAGGCTCTGCAGAAGCGCTTCTTCGGTCACTTCCTGAAGGGCGAAGATACAGGCTGGGAGAAGCAGCCCAAGGTGTCGCTCAACATCCGTCATCCCGGCGAAAAATTCGTGCTGCGCGGCGAGAACGAGTGGCCGCTTGCGCGCACTCAGTGGACAAGGTATTTCTTGCTGCCGCACGGGCTGGGGCTGGGCACCGGCGCGCCGGCGGTTGCAACAACGCTGAACTACGAGACGAACAGCGACGGCCTGACCTTCCGCACGCCGCCGCTGACGACGAGTCTCGAGATCACTGGTCCCGTCGCGGCCAAGCTGTGGGTGTCGTCTGAGACGACCGATGCCGATCTCTTCCTGGTATTGCGTCTATTCGATCCCTCGGGCAAGGAAGTCACGTTCATCGGATCCAACGAAGATCGCGCTCACCGTGCGCGGCAAGGATTACGAAGTGGACGGCCGCGACATCGCGCTACCCAATGCGCCCTACCCGATGAAGGGCGTCGGCCCCTTCCTCCACATCGACCCGGACGATCGCCCTGCCGTGATATTCGCGTGCCGCAATGCCTTGCACTTTGGCGCCGGCAAACAGCCCTACCTCTTGTTGCCCATAATACCTGTGAGGCCTGGGGCGTAAGCTTCCTTGAGGATTCAAGCCGGAGGAGCCGATGAAAAAACGCGTCTTCACAGCGGCACTGGTCTTACTGGGACTTCCTGTCGTTGCGGCGGTGGTTTCGGCGCAGCCATATCCGAGCCGCACCGTCACCATCATCGTTCCCTATCCGCCCGGCGGACCCACCGACCAGCTCGCGCGCGTGGTCGTGAATTCTACAAGAACCTTCCGTTCGACACGGAAAAAGACCTGGCGCCGATCATGTTCATCAATCGCAATCCGCTGGTGCTGGTCGGGCGGAAAACGCTCGAGTCGAACACTCTCCGGGAACTGCTCGCGTTGATGAAAAAGCAGCGGACAAGGGTAGCTATCCCGGGATACGGAGCTACCGGGCACCTCGCGACATCGCTATTCGCCCAGGAAGCCAAGGTACCGATTGACCAGATTCCGTACCGCGGCGCGGCCCCAGCCTTGACCGATGTGATGGGAGGCCATGCCGATCTATACTTCGCCACGCCTCAGTCCGTGGTGCAGCAGGTCGCCGTGGGGCAGATGAAGGCCTACGGGATCACGGAAGCAGAAACATCGCCGCAGTTCCCGACCGCCGCAAGCCTTGTAAAGGTTTTAGGTCCGAAGCTCGAAATTCTCTATTGGCAGGCGTTGTTGGCGCCAGCTGGAACGCCAGACACGATTATCAACAAGCTTAACGTCGTACTACAAAAGATTGTTTCCGATCCTGCAATACTCAAGACTTGGGCGGCCGAGGGAGTTTCTCCCTACCCGAAGGATCAACGCTCACCGGCGGCCGCGCGTGCAATACTCAAGAGCGAGATTGCACGTTGGGGCCAAGTGATCCGCGACAACGATATTCACGTGGACCAGTGACGTACTTATGGCCGGAGGCAGCGAATAGATCAATGTCCGGTGTTGGCCGAAGGCGATTTTCCGTAGTTGATTCACGTCGTGGGGTTGCACTGCGGTCTATTTCCCGATCGCTCCAAACACCTTCCGGAGGATCGCCGAGGCCGCGTCGGCCGGATTCTGGCGGATCTTCTTCTCTTCCTCGGCGACAGCGACGAACAAACCGTCGAGCGCCTTGCGCGTGACGTAGTCCTCCAGCTGCGCGTCCTCTTCCTTGACCAAGCCGAGCTTCGCCCCGCTCGCGGCGATCTCGTTGTACTTCTCGGCGAGCTTCACTTTCTCCATCGCCTTCTTGACGATCGGCTGGAACCGCTTCGCCAGCGGCTCGGAAGTCGTGCGCTTGAAATACTGTGTCGCCGCGTCCTCGCCGCCCGTGAGGATGCCCTTGGCGTCCTGCACGCTCATCCTCTTCGCCGCGTCGACGAGTAGGGTCCGCGCCTCGGGCACCGCGGCCTCGGCCGCGCGGTTCATGCGCAGCACCAGCTCATCGGCATGCGGGCTCATGCCGATCGAGCGCATCACCGCTTCGAGCCTTCGCAGGGAAGGTGGCAGAGGAATCTTGACGCGGTCGTTGCCGAAAAACCCGTTCTCGACGCCCAGGCGCGCCACGGCGGCATGGGAGCCCCGGGTCAGCGCCTCCTTAAGCCCGTTGATGGCGTCGCGGTTGGAAATGTCGTCGAGGCCGGCGGCCCACACGGCAGCGGGAACGAGAAGTGAACCGAACCATCCGACGATTCGAACCATGAAAACGCTCCTAGTTCACGCCGGCAGCGTGCGCCTGCCGGTCGGCGTGGTACGAGGAGCGCACCATGGCGCCGACCGCAGCGTGGGTAAAGCCGAGAACCTGCGCCTCGCGCTCGAACATCGCGAAAGTGTCCGGGTGCACGTAGCGCGCGACCGGAAGATGGTGCGCCGAAGGCTGCAGATACTGGCCGATGGTGAGCATGTCCACGCCGTGCGCGCGCAGGTCGCGCATTACATGGAGAATCTCTTCGTCGGTCTCGCCCAGCCCAACCATCAGGCCCGACTTGGTGGGGAGTTGCGGATGGCGCGCCTTGAAATCCGCGAGGAGTGCGAGCGAGTGCGGATAGTTGCCGCCCGGCCGCGCCTGCCGGTAGAGCCGCGGCACGGTCTCGAGGTTGTGGTTCATCACGTCGGGGAGCGCCGCATCCAGCACCTCGAGCGCCCGCTCGAGGCGTCCCCTGAAATCCGGCACGAGGATCTCGATTTTCGTCGCAGGGGAGCTTTGGCGCACCGCGCGTATGCACTCGACGAAGTGCCCAGCACCGCCGTCTTTCAAGTCGTCGCGGTCCACGCTCGTGATGACGACATAGGCGAGGCCGAGCGCGGCGATCGTCTGCGCGAGGTGCGCAGGCTCCTCCGGATCGGGCGCGAGCGGCCGTCCGTGGGCGACGTCGCAGAACGGGCAGCGCCGCGTACATAGATCGCCGAGGATCATAAAGGTCGCGGTGCCCTTTCCGAAGCATTCGCCGATGTTGGGGCAGGAGGCTTCCTCGCACACGGTGTGCAGATTGTTCTCGCGCAGGATGCGCTTGATGTCGTGAAAGCGCGAGCCGTCCGAGGGGGCGCGCACGCGGATCCATTTGGGCTTGGCGAGCCGTTCTGCCGGAACGAGGGCGATCGGAAGGCGCGTCTTCGCCGCGCCTTTCTTTTTTTCGACGGTCGCGGTCATTTTTCCGCGATCGAGCGCACGATGCGACGGGCGAGTTCGTCGCCCATTTCCTCGGTGCTCGCGACGACTCCGTGCGCGCGGGTCTGCGTGACCGCAAGGCCCGGATAGCCGCAGGGGTCGATCGCGGAGTAGGGCGCGAGGTCCATATCCACGTTGAGCGCGACGCCGTGATAACAGCAGCCGCGCCGCACCCTGAGCCCGAGCGCGGCGATTTTCGCGCCGTCCACGTAGACGCCCGGCGCGCCGTTCCTGCGCTCGGCTCCCACTCCGTGAGCCCCTAGCACTTCGATCACCGCTTGCTCGATCAGGCTCACCATGCCGCGCACGGTGAGACCACGCCGCGCGAGATCGATGAGCGCGTATATGATCGCCTGCCCCGGGCCGTGATAGGTGATCTGCCCGCCGCGGTCGATCCGTTCGAGAGGAATCGCCGACTCGCGGGGAAAGTGCTTTTCCCGGCCCGCGATGCCGACGGTGTAGACAGGCGGATGCTCGAGCACCCAGAGCTCGTCGGGCGTCGCCGTTCCGCGCGCATCGGTAAACCGGCGCATCGCCTGGTAGGTCGGCGCGTACTCGACAAGGCCCAGATGCCGGACGACCGGGGTCTTGCCGGCGTGAATCCCGGTTTTCGGGGGAATGACGGAGTAAGCGGATCTCGCGGCGCTTTGCATGGAGCGGTTCACAACACCATCGTCACCATCGGATGATCGCACAATTCCCGGTACAGCTCGTCCAACTGCTCGCGCGAAACCGCGCGCACGTTGCAGGTGAGGGAAAGATATTTTCCCTCCCGGCTCGGGCGCATCTCGAGCGTCGCCGGGTCGAAATCGGGGGCGTGATGCCTGACGACCTCGATCACCGCCTGCGCGAACCCGGCCTGCGTCCTTCCCATGATCTTGATGGGGAAGTCGCAGGGAAACGCGAGGACCGGGGCGTCGTTCTCAGGCATGAGCGGGGGCGCGCATCACCCGGGCTTTGTACTCCTGGTAGAGCGCGTAGACGCGCTCGCACACGGGCCCGCGCTTTCCGGCGTTTTTCCCCCTGCCGACCGGCTTTCCGTCGAGCGTCGTGATCGCGAGCACCTCTCTCGAGGAGGACGTCACCCAGATCTCCTCGGCCGAGCGCAGCTCGCTCTCGGCGACGGGGCGAACCTCGAGAGGGATCGCGTTCGCGCGCAGGATCTCGATCACCACGTCGTAAGTGATTCCGGGCAATATCAGGTGGGACTTGGGCGGGGCGAGAACGGTTCCGTTCTTTACGACGAAGACGTTGCTCGACGAGGCTTCGGTGAGCTCACCGTCGCGCACCAGGATCGCCTCGACGCAGCCCTGGTCCGCGGCGAGGGTACGCAGCATGCAGTTGCCCAATAGCGAAATCGACTTGATGTCGCAACGCAGCCAGCGGAAGTCGGGCAGCACGATCGCCTTGGCGCCGGACTCGACTAGCTGCGCGGAAGGGGGCACGAGCTCGCTCGCCATAAGGAAAATCGTAGGTGCGATGCCCTTGGGGAAAGCGTGATCCCGCTTGGCCGCGCCGCGGGTCACCTGTAGATAGACATTCTGGTCATCCCAGGGATTTCCCGTGATGATTTTTCCGACGAGCTCGGTCCACTTCGAGAGCGGATGCGGATTGGCGAGGCTGATCGCGTCGAGGCTCGCCTGCAGCCGGGCGAGATGCTCCTCCAAGCGGAACGGCCGCCGCGAATACACCGGGATCAGCTCGTAGACCCCGTCCCCGAAAATAAAGCCGCGATCGAGCACCGAGACCTTAGCGCGTTCGATCGGCATAAATTCGCCGTTGAGATGAATCATCCGCGTCTCCTCACCTGAACCACAGGCGCACCGAATCCCAGGCTCTCGCGAAAAATCCCGCAACCGCGACGCCCTCGAGCGCGATCACCGGATATTCCGCCAGCGGCTTGCCGTCGTGCGACACGCGCAGCGTCGCGACGCGCTGCCCTGCCTTCACGGGCGCGATAAGCGGCTGCTGGCTTACGAGCTCCGCCTGCAGCTTGTCGGAGGTGCCCCTGGGCACGGTGACGTACAGGTCCGCGGCGGCGCCTGCCTTGAGCTCGCGCTCGCTGCCCTTCCATACCTGGAGCTTGCCGATCGCATCGCCATTCTGGTAGAGACGCAGGGCGTCATACGACTGGAACCCGAAGTTGAGCAGCTTCTGGCTCTCTCGGGCGCGCAGGCCGTCCGAGGCCGTGCCTATGACCACCGACAGGAGCCTTCGCCCTCCGCGGTGTGCCGAGGCGATGAGGCAGTAACCGGCGCTTTCCGTATGGCCGGTTTTCACCCCGTCCACGTTCGGGTCGAGCCACAGGAGCCGGTTGCGGTTGCGCTGCGTGATATCGTTGTAGCGGTATTCGCGTTCCGAATACAGCTTGTAGTACTCGGGATAGTCCCGGATCAGGGCGGAGGCGAGCAGCGCGAGATCGCCGGCAGTCGAATAGTGCTCGGTCTCGGGCAGCCCGCTCGAATTCGTGAAATTCGTGTCGGTCATGCCCAGACGCGCGGCCTCGCGGTTCATCCGTTCCACGAACGCGGGTTCAGAGCCCGCGACGGCTTCGGCAAGAGCGATGCAGGCGTCGTTGCCCGACTGGACGATCATTCCGCGCAGCAGCTCCTCGACCCTGACCGGTTTCCTCGGCTCAATGAACATGCGCGAGCCGCCCGCGCGCCACGCGCGCTCCGACACTCGGATCGTCTGGCCGAGGGCGAGCGACCTGTCCCTCAGCGCGGCAAAGGCAAGGTACGCGGTCATAAGCTTGGTGAGCGAAGCGGGCTCGATGCGCTCCTTCGGATTGCGGCTTGCGATCGACTGCCCGCTGGTTGCGTCGAGGAGCAGCCACGCGCGCGCCTCCACGACGGGCGGCTGCGGCGCGCCGGCGAGGGCGGCGCCGGACAGCAGCAGAGGAAGGCAGGCGACGAGACGGCGTGACATGGGATCGCGAAGGACGAATTATACCGACGGCTCGCGCGCCGCCGAACTCCGCGGCAAGAGGGCCTCGACTTCCACGCGCGTGCTGCCGGCGGCGACGTAGCCGAGCTTGTACGCGGCCGCGTAGGACAGATCGATGATGCGGTCGGGGTGGAACGGGCCGCGGTCGTTGACGCGAACGACGACGCTGCGGCCGTTCGAAAGATTGGTCACGCGTGCGTAGCTGGGGATGGGTAGGATCGTATGCGCTGCGGTCATCGCGTACATGTCGTAGCGTTCGCCGCTGGAAGTGGGCCTGCCGTGGAACTTGCGCCCGTACCAGCTCGCAAGGCCGCGCTCCCGGTAGGGCCTGAGGGACTGGTAGGGAACGTATTTCCTGCCCAGGGCGGTGTAGGGGCTGTTGGCGCCCGGGTTGAGCGGCTCGGACCGGGGCCTTGCGTCGGCGATACCGTCGGGGTTGCTCGGGAGCGGTCCGCCGGGGCCGTCGTCGCGGGTGGCCCCGGTGTGCGTGGGATCGAGAGTGCAGCCGGCCAGGGCAGCAAGTACGAACGCCACGAGCAGGAACGCGGGCACGGGCCGCTTCACGACTGCACGAGCGCGCGATGATGCTGGATGCTCATCAGCATGCCGATGCCGAGAAACAACGTCACCAGCGACGTTCCGCCGTAGCTGATAAGCGGCAGCGGCACCCCGACGACGGGCAAGAGCCCGCTCACCATGCCCATGTTGACCACCGCGTAGGTGAAGAAGGTGAGGGTGATCGAGCCCGCGAGCAGCCGGGTGAAGAAGGTCGGCGCGTTGGCCGCGATCATCAGCCCGCGCATGATGAGCGCGAAGTAGAGAACGAGCAGGAGGCTCGCGCCGATCAGACCGAATTCCTCGGAATACACGGCGAAAATGAAATCGGTGGCGCGCTCCGGGATGAACTCGAGATGCGTCTGCGTGCCTCCCAGCCAGCCCTTGCCGGTGATGCCGCCGGAGCCCACGGCGATGGTGGACTGGATGATGTGGTAGCCCGCGCCGAGCGGATCGGACGAGGGATCGATCAGCGTCAGGAACCGCCTGCGCTGGTAGTCGTGTAGCACGCCCCACAGGATCGGCAGGCTCGCGAGAGTGGCGGCGGAGCCGACCGCGATGAATTTCCAGGACAGGCCCGCGAGGAAGATCACGTAGAACCCGGCGGCGGCGACGAGGAGCGCCGTACCCAGATCGGGCTGGCGCGCGATCATCGCCGTCGGCACCGCCAAGAGCAGCGCGGCGATCGCGTATTCGCGCACGCGCAGCGACGTCTCGTGCCTGTGAAAATAACGAGCGAGCATAAGCGGCATCGCGATTTTCATGAGCTCCGAGGGCTGGAGGCTAGCGAAACCGAGCGGCAACCATCGGCGGGCGCCGTTCCTTACGTCGCCGAACAAGGCGACGGCGACCAGCATCAGAAGGACCGCGACAAAGGCCGGAATCGCATAGCGCATGAAAACCTGCGGGGGCGTCTGCGCCGCGATCCACATCAGCGCGAGCCCCATGAGCAGGTTGAGTACCTGCGCGCTGACCCGCGCGGGCGCCTGGTAGGCGGCGCTGTAGAGCGTGGCGAGGCCGAGCGCGAGAACACAGACCATCATGGCGAACAGCGGCCCGTCGATCTTGGCGGTGAGCCGCTCGAGGAGGCGTCTAATCATTGCCTTCGCCCTCCTCGTGCGCTGGCGCGCCTTCCGCCGGCTCGTCGCCAGGCCCGCCGAGAGGCACGGGTTCCGCCGGCTTGTCGGTGCGCTTGGGCTGGGGCACCGGTGCCACCGGCTTGTCTACGGGCTTGCCGAGCAGGTAATTGTCGAGCACCTTGCGCGCGACGGGCGCTGCCGCGCGCGCTCCAAAACCGGCGTTCTCTACGAGCACGGCGAGCGCGATCCGCGGATTCTCCACCGGCGCAAAAGCGATGAACAGGGCGTGGTCGCGCAAATGCTCGAGGACCGTCGCCTCGGAGTATTTTTCGTTCTTGCTGAGCGCCACGACCTGCGCGGTGCCGGTCTTGCCGGCGCTCTCGTAGCTTGCGCCGGCGAAGGAGCGCGCTGCCGTGCCTTCCTTGTTGACTCCGACCATTGCGTGCTTGACCACCTCCAGGTTCCGCGCCTTGAGCGCAATGGTCTTGGTGGCCTGGGGTTGCACGTAGGCGCGCTCGCCCGTCATCGGGTTCTCGACATAGTCGACGAGATGCGGGCGGAACATCACGCCGTCGTTGGCGAGCGTCGCAACGGCCTGCGCGAGCTGCAGCGGGGTGTAGGAGTTGTAGCCCTGCCCGATCCCCACGCTGATGGTTTCCCCCGCGTACCAGCGCTGCTGCTCGGGCTTCTTGAAGCGCTTCATCTTCCATTCCGGAGAGGGCAGCACGCCCACGAATTCGCCTTCGACGTCGATGCCGGTGCGCGAACCGAAGCCGAACTGGCCGATGAAACGCGCGATATTTTCGATGCCCAGGTCGTTGGCGAGCATGTAGTAGTAGGTGTCGCAGGACACGACGATCGACTTGTACATGTCCACCACGCCGTGGCCGCCCGCGGTGGCGTCGCGGAATCGATTGGTGCCGAATACGAAGTAGCCGGGATCGAAAATCGTCTGCGACGGCGTCCTCGTGCCGAGCTCGAGCGCGGCGAGCGCCATGTAGGGCTTGAAGGTCGACCCCGGCGGATAAAGTCCGGTGAGCGCGCGGTTGTTGAGGGGCTTGTCGGGGGAATT
>WNGC01004365.1_pt1 | contig 10655 bp, 9 predicted proteins | sample 5400051 | NCBI WGS metagenome assembly WNGC01 (sample SAMN13153368, study PRJNA577476) | soil metagenome | isolation source: 20 cm soil or saprolite under grassland replicate 2 | place: USA:California | collected 2016-06-15 | reverse complement strand
ACCAGAACCGACGGAACGGAGCCAGCCAGGCATCCACCTCCTGAAATGGTTCAGGTTTCAGTCGGTAGAGACGGCGTTGTGCGTCCACCGTGGATTCCACGAAACCGGCCTCGCGCAGCACCCGCAGGTGCTTTGACACGGTCGGCTGCGTCATACGAAGTTGACGCTCGATCTCTCCCACCGACTGTTGTGACGAGACCAGCAGGCTCAAGATCGCGCGGCGGTTCGGCTCCGCAATGATTTCGAACACAGATTCCACTGTCTTGATATACTCCACAGAGCATATACGTGTCAAGGTATATTTAGGGCAGGGCCCCGGGCAACGGGGGCCGAAGTGGGTTTCGATAGCCTCGAGTGGCTCCTGAAACGCCTCGGTGCGCCTGCGGAACTGACCCACAAACTCACGAAGAAACTATGGGCGCTTTGGCTCGGCCTCGGCGGTATAGCGCTCGCCGGTCACTCAGGACAGGCGCAGGTTGGGAGCGGTTCTTCCCGACGTTCGAAAAGCAGTGCTCCGCGCTACCGCTGGGCTGACCAAGAAATCTGCTTAAAGAAAAATTTCGACGCTGATGTGGGCCGGGAACCAGACGATCTGGCTTCCGGCTTTTTCCTCAGAAGTGTTATACGGATTTGCGATTGTTATACGGATGTTATATGCCGCTTTTCAAGACCTTGTAAGTTATTGAAAATATGGCGGGGACGACGACAGTGAGCGGTCCATAAGTACTTGCAACGACTTACAAGAGCACGGAAGGCATCCTAAGTCATTGCAAGGCAGTCTCAGGCATCGTTATTGTGTACCTCGCTGTGTACCACGCAATCTGGATGGCCGTTGTCCAATCGCCGGACGCCGAACCCTACAACGTCGCCAGTGGCAGGGATTGGCAGGGATAAAGGCGCTTGACACGTGCTTTCTTTTGCTTCTACCTTAAAAGCTATGGAAGTAGATTTGACCGCCGACCAGAGAGAATTCATTCGCCAAGCCATAGAGACTGGCAGGTTTCACCGGGCTGAGGATGCGGCACGGGAAGCGCTTCGTTATGGGAAGAACGTGAGCGCAGACGTGCGGAAATCTTGGCGGCCGTTGATACGGCGGAAGCCTCTCTCTCACGAGGCGAAGGCCGTGCTGTCACGCAGCAATCGATGCGTGAGCTTGCTAACGAAGTGAATCAGCGCGGACGCTTACGATTCGATTCCGAGCAACAAACCCCACGCTGATGGCTCACCGGCTTGCCCCGCAAGTCGAGTTCGAGCTTGATGATATCTGGTACTTACCACATAGCCAGAGATAGGTCGCTGATCTCCTTATTAATCCGGCACGAGAGTTGTTCGAGACTTGTCCGATTTCGCGACCAGGACTTGCCCCTCGCAACTGGCCTCGGCAGAAGCTGCCGATTCACACCCCGTACAGCACGCTCATACTCGAATCAGCGTGAGAGCGAAAACAAGCCCGGGATTTCATTTCGGGGAGGTCAAGGTAAGTCGTACAAATCGGGGATAGTAGATGCTCATGTCATTCGCGAGGGTTTGGTCACTTCCATTTGCTACATAGGTGACGATCAAGTCCGCGCCAGTAAGCACAGGATGTGACTTGCCCGCATAGACGAACGGATTGGGACCCTCCAGCCTTGACCGGGTGCCGGTTTCGTCGCCCCCTGTGGCTTTCGAGTTCTCCACAGCAATCCACATAGTCAGGACGTTTCGATATTGCCATTGGTCGCGAGATTGGTTAGCTTATCGCTTTGAGAAAGGAAATGAGGGAAGCTCCAGACTGGGTGTGAAATACAAGGTCGAGACCAGACTGCCCCGTCCGTCCATTCCCGGTACGGGGGCAAGCGTGCCAATTCCGCAGGAGGAAGACGTGCGCGCGCTCCTCGCCAAAGGCAAAACGAAACCTGCCGTGGAGCTGGCAAAAGAGATTCATAAGCGCTGCGGTTGGCCAGAATCGGAAGCCTTGCTAGTGGATGCCTATGCGGCGCGCATTCGGTCCCTACTAAAAACTGGCTTGAAGGAAGAAGCCAAAGCGTTGTTCGAACTGGTGCGCGAGCGCCACTCTTCGGCGGCGGCAAGGCTTGCGGACGTCGGCGTTCTTGTCAGCGATTCGAGCGGAAACCTTGAGGAATTGCTGAGGCCCCTTAACGACCCCGCAGTTCTACCAGAAATACGAAGTGCCATCGAATGCGTTGTCAAGGGTCAGGTGTGCGATCTCTCGGCCCTCGCCGAGTGCACGTCGCTCGCGGCTGACCACCCCCTTCGTACCGCTGCCGCCGCGCTCTTAAGAGCATTTGCCGCGGTTACGGTTGGCCCTGTTGAAGAGTCCGCTCTGGTGCTGCCGGAAGTATCTCATCGCGGTCCGTTGGCCTCCTGGAAAATCCTCGTGCGTGCCATTGCGTGTTTCTACCGGCAAGATGATGCGGCCTGCGAGCGGTGCCTCGGGATAATCGATCCCGATTCCGCTCCCGCACGGCTGGTTCCGGCCCTGCGGACCATGATTCGTACGAGTACCGACAAGCGTTTGGCCCCCGCTGCGGAGTCCCTGGTGGCCCTGGTGTGTGGAAGCAAAGTGTCCCTCGGAAGGGCGCTCCAAGCGCTAGACTCCGCGTTTGAAACCAGGGTCCAAGAGAAGATCCTGCCGGGAATCCAGCGCGCCGTGGCTGCTTGCGAGGTTGCCTATCCGGGACTCATGGAACGCTTGCGCCAGCACATCTCCGTTCGAGCTTTACGTCTTGACCTGCCCGCGCGAAAAGTCCGGGCCGCACTTGGCGGTGCGTCGATCAAAAACGCTTACTTCTGGCGCCTTTATGCGCGGTCGGTCGAGAGTTCCGACGAACCGCTCGAACTGCTCATATGCGCCCAATGGGAGCAATTTCGCCGACATGCGGTCGCCGAGGGTTGGTTTGGGGAGAAGGGCCCAGAAGCGGCCGCGCTCTACCTGCATATGGCCGAGCTGTTGCTAGAGGTACCCGCCTGGACGCTCGAAAGGGAGCGGAGCCATTTCGCTGCGCACTTTTCAGGTTTCCAAGAATACTATGAGGATCAGCCTCCGGTCATTCGGGAGGTAGTGGCCAAGTACAAGAAGGTTGATCCTTATTTCCTCTCACCAGGCCAGCTCTTCGAGCGCGCGTGCGCCATCGACCCACATCGGGAAGCGTTCGAACAATGGCTGAACTGGGCGAAGCAAGAGTTCGATGGTAGGGTCGCCGACTCCGTGGCCGAGCGTTGGCACCGAGCGCTGCCACTGCACAGCCAGCCCCTGCTGTACCTGATGGAGTCGGCGGAAAAGAGAGGGGCGCTCAACAGGGCGACCGCCTTTCTGGCCGAGGCGCAGAAGCTCGACGCGCTAAACCCCGAGGTTCGCCGAGCTGCACTTCGCCTGTTGGTTGCCCAGACCGGTCGTCACCTCCAGCAGCGCAAGCCGCACCTGGTTGAACAGGACGTGGCCGCTCTCGAAGCACTGCCCGAAGCTCAGCTAGCCGATCGCCCTGCATTTCTGGTCGCCTTGCGCTGGGCCGGCTCGGTCATCCGCGGCGATGCCGAACTGGCTTCCAACTTTTTCGGCCAGATCGGTCGCCTGCTGGGGAGTTCCGCGGCGGCGATTCTTGCGTGCGAAAATGCAGGCGCCCTCGGGGGATTGACGAGAGCGGATTTCGATCGTCATGTTCCCCAAATCTCCCAAGATCCTGCGGACTCGCTGGTTGTGGCGACCGCGCGTGTCTGCGTTCTTGGCGATGATGTGGGCGCGCCCCTCACGATCCCGACGGCCTGGCACGCACGGCTTTGGCAAGAGTTAACAAACACCCACGGCGAGCTGGAAAGCCGGCAACTAGAGATGCTGGGAAAGGCGGCGCTGCGCACGGACCAAAAGGAACTGGCCTACGCAGCTTCTGCTGCGGGCCTCGAAATGGGAGGAGACCAAGAAGCACGGTTTTTGCTGCTGCGCGCCCGAGCCCTGCCGGAATGGGAGCTCGGTCGCCGCGACGACTGTATCGCGGCGACTGTCGAGCTCGGGCGGCGCCGGGGGGACATGGCCATCATCAACGAGGCGATCGAGCTGCGGCGGGGACGCCCCAGCGGCATGACCAGGTTTTTAGACTGGCTCGTTTCCGAAGACTGGCACGACTTCTCTATGACCACCGAGGAGATCCAAGAAGTGCTCCAGCATGAGAAGCACTCGCGTGCATTTCCCGGCAATCGACATGCTCCTTTGCACGTTCCTTATCGGGAAACTGTATTTCTGGATGACCCGGAACTGGAGAACGACGACAAGCCATGCGCCCTGGACGACAGTAACCAGCTGGTGCCAGAAATGGGTCAGTCCCGAGAGAAGCGACCGAAGCGGGTCCGTCGCGATTTGCCGGGGCAAGGAGACTTGTTTTGAAAACGAGCCGACAGGCTAACATCCAATTGAACGAAGATCCGAGAGAGATTCTCGGCGTTCCGCCGGATGCCGGCGATGAGCGGATCCGCGATGCGTACCTTCGCAAGGTGAAGGAGCATCCGCCCGACCGTGAGCCTGCTGCGTTTGAACGCATCCGCGACGCATACGAGGTCTTGCGGGATCCGCGTCGTCGCGCCCTGCACATGTTTCTTTCTGCCGACCCCCATGCTCCTCTCGTTTCTTTGCTGCCGGCAAGCAGTCAACAGAGAAAGTTCGCCGGGCCGGACCCCTGGTTGGCGGTTTTGAGGGAGAAGTGAACCTAGATCGCGAAGAAATTCTGCGCCGCTTTCAAGTTTGGCTGGACTCCGTCTTGGGGGCCGAGGATCTCCCGCAAGGGCTTCCCGGCGAACTGCTCTCCTCACTTAGGGAGGAACCGAAACCTGCTAGCGATGACCGGTGCGACCTCTATTCGACGTGGGCGGCATTGACTGCTTTGACCCAAGAAGTGAGACTGCAAGGGCGGAGCTTCAAGCAGCTCAACGAGTCCCTCGCGCCGATCGCGATGCTAGCGCCGCGGCTTCCTGAAATGAAGCGTGAGGCCCAAGAAGGTGCTCGCCGGGAAATGCTGGATGTACTTCTCGATCTGCGCGACCGCCTGGCCGGCGGCCTCGCTCGGGTCCGCGCGAGCCAGGAGAAGATGGAGGATTCCCTGCGGTCCAGTTGGACGGTTCGACTCCTGGCGCGCCATCGTGCTTTCCGCCAAGCCTTCGAGAACCTAGCGGCGCTCGAGGAAGGCTACCAGATGTGCATGGAGCGCCTGGAGGACGCTCTGGCGCAATTCGATGTCCGGAAGATTGCCTGCGATGGGCAGCCCTTCGATCCGAAGTCCATGCACGCGGTGGATGTAGAAGAGACCGATCAAGAAGCCGACGGAACGGTGCTCGAAGTGTACCGAGCGGGCTATGAGTGGATGGGAGAAGTTCACCGCCCGGCACAAGTGAAAGTAGCGCGCAGACCCACAGTAGTCTCCACAGGAGGAAATGAAAAAGATGAGTGATATGGTCGTAGGTATCGATCTCGGAACCACCAATTCGGAGATCGCCGCTTTCGTCAATGGCAAGGTAAAGGTTCTTGGCCCGGAGGCCGACAAGATGCTGCCATCTTGTGTGGGCCTCTCCCCCGCCAGCGCGCTGCTCGTGGGCCGGGAGGCACGCCATCAGCAGCTCCTCTATCCGCATCTGACCATCCGGAGTATCAAGCGAAAGATGGGTTCGACCGAGGCAGTGAAGCTCGGAGACAAGGAGCTCACGCCCCAGGAGATCTCTTCGCTGATTCTTCGCCAACTGGTGGAATGGGCTCAACACGATCTGAATCAACCTATCGGAAAAGCGGTCATTACCGTACCAGCCTACTTTTCTGACGCCCAGCGCAACGCCACCCGGGAGGCCGGAGAGCTCGCCGGCTTGGAAGTCGTGCGCATCCTCAATGAGCCGACGGCCGCCAGTCTGGCGTACGGTTTCGGCGATGCCGCGCATCACACCGCCATGGTTTACGACCTGGGCGGTGGAACGTTTGACGTCTCGATCGTAAGTGTCGACGGCGACGTCACCGAAGTCCTCGCCAGCCACGGAAACAACCAACTCGGAGGCGACGATTTTGACAATCTTTTGCTCGCGCGTTTGGAGCGGGAATTCCAAAGCCAGTATGGAATTGACCTCCAGCACGGCCACCCGGTTGCGCGTGCGCGGTTATGGTGGGCTGCCGAGGAAGCCAAGAAGAAGCTGAGTTTTGAGCCCTACGCCCGCGTGCGGGAAGAAGCGCTGGTGAGTGACAACGGGAAACCCCTGAACCTTGATGTTGAGCTTTCCCGTCTGGAGTACGAAGAGATGATCCGGCCGCTCGTCGATTCCACCCTCGACAGTGTTTCGAGAGCGCTCAGCGATGCGCACAAAGGTCCCAGTGATATCGACGCCATCTTGCTGGTCGGCGGCTCAACCCGAACGCCCCTGATCTACCGCAGACTGCAGGAGCTGACGGGACTCGAGCCCCATCAGGACGTACATCCTGATTTGTGCGTGGCCCTCGGTGCGGGAGTCCTGGCTTCTCGGCTGGCGGGCCACGATGTGGAGCGCGTGCTGGTGGATGTCTCCCCGTTTTCCTTCGGCCCGTCTTACCTGGGAGAACGCGGGGGCTACCCTTATGGGCATTGCTATCACCCCATTATTTATCGCAACACCCCGTTGCCGGTCACGCGGACAGAAAGCTACGCAACCGCCCACCCGTATCAAACTTCCGTGCGGATTGAGATCTATCAGGGCGAGGACGACGATGCGCTCAAGAATCTCCTCGTGGGCGATTTCCTCATCGAGGGTTTGCGCCCCACGCGAGAGCCCAACGAGGTGCTCTGCCGCATGAGGCTCGACGTGGACGGCATCCTGCACGTCACGGCCATTGAAAAGGAGACCGGCAAGTCCAAACACATCACGATCACTCGAGCACTGCGAGAGATGAGCCCTTCGGAGATCGCGGCAGCTCGGGAGCGGCTTAGAGCGCTTTATTCATCCCGTGCCGACGAGGGCCCGGAGACGGATGAAAATGACTTCAACTTGGAGGACGTGCAGGGGGTGAGTCAGGAGGCGGTTAGCGAGCCCGAGGAAAAAGCCACGACCGATCTGCCGCACGCCCTTGAGATGGTGAAGGAAGCGTGTGATCTCGTCGAGCAATCGAAACGCCAGCTAGGTAAGCTAGGTGCACTGCACGCAGAGGATCAAGAAGAAGCGATCGAACTGCACGAAAGAATCCATGCAGCGATCCGCTCGAACGACGCCACGGCCCTCAGTAAGGCTAGCGCGGAGCTGCGCGAGCTGCTGTTCTTCGTGGAGGGGCGTTGACCCGAAACGATGAACCTCCCAAGTGCCCCGTCTGCCAAGCGCGCTTCCGGGGCTCGGCGATTTGCTCGCGTTGCGGAGCCGACCTTCAACCACTGTTTTTGCTGATCGACCACGCCTATCGGCTTCGTCAATCGGCCAGGAAGGCGATGGAAGCAGGCGATATCGAACGCGCTCAAGAGCTGGCGGCAGAAGCTGAGGCCGCCTGCTCCACCGAGCGGGGGCGGCAGTTATGGCTCCTCAGCTCGTGGCTGCTGTCTAGCTCCGAAGTGAATTGAATCGCGTTTTTCTGGCATAGGACAGGTGCGCCGCGCCATGGAGAATGACAGAAAGCCAAACAAGCCCACACACGTCAGCCCGAGCGCCAATCCGCTGAACACACCGCACGGCGCGGCGATGAGCCGATCCTGATGCAGGGACTCGTCAACCTGTTCGCGAAGCGTTTCCATGTGAAGGATCGAAATGGAACTGTTGAGCGACCCAACCAATTGGCGAACCGCCCCCGAAATGCTGCTAGCGTTTTTCTGTGCTCGCAGCACCAAGAACTTGAGATACGGGTCTTCCCCTCGGGTCGAGGGAAGGTAGAAAAAATCAGGTGCTTGTTCGCGGAGATTGTTGTACTTGGAGTCGGCCACGACGCCGATAATTTCCATCGGAGGGCGATTTCCTTCCACGAATCGGAATCGTTTACCAAGGGGACTTTCCCCGCCGAAATAATGCCGCGCCATCTCCCGGTTGATGATGGCCGCCGATCCGGGTCCTGGAGCGTCATGATCGGTGAAATCGCGGCTCGCAAGCAGCGGGATGCCCATGGTCTCGAACGCGTGCGACGCCTCGAGGGGCTCGGGCGGGCGGCCCTCAACTGCGAGGTTCACGCCCCGCACAAATCCGCTGACGGGCGGAAACGACGCAAGCGCGGTGGATTGTACTCCGGGAAGATTTTTTGCCCGTTCAAAGAGTTGGCTGTAAAAACCGCGGATTTGCTCGGTGGTGACAAGACATCGCACTCTGTGGGTTGGGTTGTGGGTTGGAAAAAAGCCGTCTTCCTAACGAACGTGATGGCCGCTACGATGACATTAAGAGCGGTCGAGTGAAGCCTATCGACGGCGAGGCTTTCTTTGACGGCCTGCGTCAGCGTGAGGATGAACTGCTCAAGCAGCGCAATCCCAAATGAATGCCGAACGGGGTTTTAAGCCGTGTCCGCGAGGGCATTGTTATGAAATCATGTGGATTTCAAGTTTCCGATTATGCTAACCAGTTACCAGCTATTCCAATCCGGAGGAGCACGCGACTTACTGCAAACTATTGGCTGCTAGGCGAGATAGGGTTGACTGCATCGGATTTGACTGAGGACCAGAACGCAAAAGCGTGCACCCTAGTACCAGACTTCAGGCGCAACAGCTGTTCGCTTGAGCTTCGGAGGGGTGCAGTGGACTTCACCTCGGGGCTTCACTCATGGCTTTGATTCGCTTCACCTTGCCGGCAACGCGAACTTGTAGTTGGCCCCAACTTTTTTCCAACCAGCGAGCTGTGGGTCATGATCAGAAGGACATTCGCAGGGCACCCATTCGTCTCTTTAGAACTATTCGAAGTAAGAGCCGTTTCTTTCGCGGCCTATTTCGGCGAACGAACTCGAAGATGTCGAAAGGGGATCCGACTCGAAGTTGTAATCTCCAACTCGGGCCGTCCATTCCATCTGGGCTGTGTTGCGAACGAATTCGCCTTCGAATCCACCGTATGTCGGGTCGGTGTTTCGGACCTTGACTCTTTGGCCTGCGCCACCCCAAGCCACCTTGAACGAAACCCTTCCCGGTACGGGCGTCGGACCGCCACCGAACAACGCGTTGTTGATGTCGCCGTAATCGAAGATGGGCACATTGGACGCCTTCATGAGAGCGCTGCCCTCCTCCAGATCGACTTCGACGCCAGCGCCGTTATGCCATTCTCCGGTCTGCTGGTCGTTTCCCTCCTCCTCATGCGAATCATCGGAAGCAATTTCTAGCGTCCAGAACAGGCCAACTGGCGGGAAAACAGTCGGATTGAGGTCGTGGATTTGATTGCCCGGACCGGGCAGATACACATCCACTCAAACGAAAGCGAACGTCGCCTCATGAACTCGCCGGTCCGCTCCTCGGAAGTGGCCTTTCATAAACCGCATATCGGAATCGACGAACGGGAATCGCTGTTGCTCCCCAGTCTTGGTGTTGGTTTGCGTCACCATGCCGCTTATGTATGCGAGACCTGAAAAGCCGTTCATGTTGGTGATGGTGGCCGGTTCGGCATCGATCGGGTCGAAGGCGGCTGGCCCAAAGACATGGTAGGCACCCCCAAGAGCGGGCGTACCGCTCTGGATAGGGACGGGAGCGAACGTTCCCTTCGCCTCGGCTTGTCCTGGTTTCCATAGCGTGGAGCCGAGGGTAAAGCTTGCAACGGCAGTTCCGGCGTTACGAACAAACTGCCTCCGTGAGATGGCACTTCGCAGTCGGCCAAGTACGGCGGGAAGTCCGCTGGCACTTCCCAACTTCCAAGCCGCAATTCCGCCAATGTTCATGGCCTCCTCCTATCGTAAATGCAACAGTAGTTCTCGGGCAAGAACACCGGAGAACCGAGTAAGGAGGGGTCTTTGCTCCACCAGATTTCCCGGAGTTCTCAACCGCCGCTAAGCTAAGAGTTCTTTGACGTCCGGGGCCGAAGGGGCCGAAGGGGCCGACCTCAGAAGGTGCGCGCTAATTGCTCGAATTGCACTTCGGAGATGTTTTGCATTCTGCATTCGAAAAACAGCCGTGTCAACAGCAAAATGGAGCGTCCTCAGCGAGGTCCGCGATTCACGGTGCGATGGTCGGCATCGTGCTGCCGGAAAACTTCCGGCGAGAGTTCGAATGCGACCCTCTCCGCCAGGACCTCGCAGGCAAACGAGTGTTCTCCCAAGGGAAAGTCCGAAATTTGGCTCCATTTGAAACTGGAGGGGGCGGCAACGCCGTCAAATCACAAGACTTGTCGGAAGACCACCGCACAATTTCGAAACCAAAGAATGACCGGGGGATCACACCGGCGAAGCGTTCGACCTTGCCCGTAGTCTTTTCCCATATCCATATGCCGGCTTGGCCGCCTTCATGGGAATAATAAGCCACGCGGTTTGCGTCCGGGGATCACACTGGTGCCCAGTTGAAGCTGGTGGCACTGCCACGCTGAACGACCTGCCCGGTTTTGATGCTTGTAACGGCAGCCTGCTTGCGCTTGTTGCCCCCTGCGTAGGAGACCCCAGTTGGCGTATAGAACCTGCCCTCCGGCACGGCTTCATCGGTCGTCCAGGTATGCGCGATCCACTCGGCGTCCGGCGATAAATTGAAAGACGAACGAGTGTCATGCGCGCTGGCTGCTACAGCGAT
>WNGC01002775.1_pt1 | contig 10656 bp, 9 predicted proteins | sample 5400051 | NCBI WGS metagenome assembly WNGC01 (sample SAMN13153368, study PRJNA577476) | soil metagenome | isolation source: 20 cm soil or saprolite under grassland replicate 2 | place: USA:California | collected 2016-06-15 | reverse complement strand
AAATTCCGTTGAACGGATCGGCTGAAGGTTACGCTGTCGATAATCAGCGTGGATTATTTTACACGAACGTTGAAGAAACCGGAAAAACGGTGGCAATCGACGTCCGCTCTCATAAACTTGCCGCCACTTGGAATGCCGGGAGCACTGAGTTGCAAGGATTGGCGCTCGACAGCGCGCGAGGGTTTCTCTTTGTCGCCTGTGGAGATCATGTCGTGAATGTTGATGTCGCGCACCACGGAAAAATTATCGACTCGCTCCAAACCGGACCCGGCCTAGACAACATCGATTACTCGACCGACCAAAAAACTCTTTACGCCGCCGCTTCTCTCGCCGCCACCTTGAGCATCGCCGAAGTCGGCGACGACGGAAAATTTCATCTCAAAGCGACAGTACCAACGGTGAAAGGCGCACGCGGCGTTGTCGCCGGCAAAGGCGAAACAGCATACCTGATCGATCCGGCGGAAGGCCGAATCCTGAAACTAACACGTAAATAACACTGCGGCCCTCTTTTTCAGACCGGTCATTGCGTCGTAACTTTCGGTTCAAAAATGACCAGCAATGCGGGCAGGATGATCAGGACAAGCGGCAGTGAAAAGATTAGTCCCGAAATGATCGCGATCGCCAGTGGTTGCTGCATGGCGGCGCCGCGACCGATCGCGAGCGCGAGCGGCATAAGCGCCAGGATGGCGGCGAACGCGGTCATCGAAATCGCGCGCATCCGATTAATCCCGGCGAGGATCAAGCGATCTTCGCTGGCGGGCAATGAGCGAAATTCTGAGTAATAAAAAATTGCGATCTCGGTGACGATGCCGACGACCATGGTCATGCCCATTCGCGAGGTGATGTTGAACTCGGTGCCGGTGGCCCAGAGGCCGATGAAAACTCCGGCGACGGCGAATACCGGAACGAGCAACATCGCAAATGCAACGCGGAAACTTTCGTAAAGAAAAAGTAGAAGCAGAAAAACGAGAACGATTGCCGCAATCAAAATGATAGTGAGGCCGCGGAAGGCGATCTGTTGTTGTTCATACAATCCACCGAAAGTGTAGAGCACATTATTCGGAATCACTCGCGAGCTCGCGAGTTTGCGTTTCACCTCGCGTACAGTCGAGCCGAGGTCGCGGCCGCTGATGCGCGCGGTCACCGCGACCATACGTTTGAGATCGTCGCGCATGATCTCGGGCTGGCCGCTCAGCGGTATGAGAATGGCCACTCGTTTGAGTGGAAAGAGGTGGCCGTCCGGAGCGCGCAAAAGCAGATTGTCGATGTTACGCATGGTATCGCGGGCGTCGCGCGGAATCCAAACACGGACGCCGATCAGTTTCGGCCCTAGTTGAACATGCGTGGTCACGTTGCCTGTTAAAAAATCATTGAGCGCTTTAGTGACCGCTTCCGGATCCATGCCTTCTAGCGCGACCTTGACACGGTCTACCTGAATGTTGAGAGCGTCCCCCGCCGGGACGATGCCGTTTTTTACTTCAACCACGCCGCGAACTTTCGAGATCGTATCGGCCACGCGCGATGGCAACGTCCGCAGCACTTGTTCATCGTCGGAATAAAGTTTTATCTCGATCGGTTGCGGCACGCTGGTGAGATCGCCGATCAAATCTTCCATTAGCTGTAAGAGTTCGACTTGAAGACCGGGAATATGTTTCTCGATCTCGTCACGGACATCGTTCATGACTTCTTCGATCCCGCGTCGCGGAAATGATTTTAAACGAACGAAAAAGTCGCCGATGTTCGCTTCCGTAACACCCCCACCCAGCTGCAAGCCGGTGCGGCGTGAATAAGTCTGCACTTCGGGAGTTTCCTGCAGAACGGATTCCACCTGGCGCAACAGACGATCGGTCTCCGCCAGGGAGGTGCCGGGCGGCGAAATGTAATCAAGAACGAAACCGCCCTCGTCCACGGCCGGCATAAATCCTGAGCCGACGCTTTTGAATGCGATGAAGCCAAGCAACAAAAGTGGCACCAAAAAAACAATTACGAAGCGCGGCTGGCGGAGAAGCCACTGCATCTTCTCGCGATAAACTTCATGCATGCGCCGCGCGAAACGTCCGTGTTCCTCGATCTCGGCGTCTCTTCTTTTTAAGAAAGTCGCGCACAAGATCGGCACAGCCAGCCAGGCGACAACAAATGAAATGATGAGACTGGCGGCCATCGTTAGGGAAAGCGCCTTGAAAAATGCCCCCGTAACTCCCGACAGAAAGGCCAGCGGCGTGAAAATGATGATCGTAGCCGCGGAGGAACCGGCCAGCGGGTTGGTGAATTCGCGCGCCGCTTCGAGTACTCGCGAACGCGGATCGCCCTCGCGGACGCCGCGCACGCGACGGACGATGTGTTCCACCATCACAATTGCATCGTCGATAATGAGACCAACGGCCGCGGCCATGCCGCCAAGCGTCATGATGTTGAAACTCATTTTCAGGACATAAAGAAGAACGATCGTGGCAGCGATCACAGCCGGAACAGTCAAGATTGCAATCAACGTGACTTTCCAGTCGCGAAGAAAGATGAGCAGAATGAAAGCGGCCAAGACCATGCCGATCAGGATTGCGTCGCGCGTGCTGTGTTCAGACGCGAGGATGAGATCGCTTTGGTCGTACCAATCTGCGATCTTCACTCCTTCGGGGATTTGTTTTTGTATTTCACGCAGCTTCGCCTTGATGCTGCGCGCGATCTCCACCGTGTTTCCCGACGGCTGTTGATAAACCTGGAAAAGAACGGCGTCGTGGCCGTCAGCGGTCACCCGGACCCATTGCGGTTCGGCCGAGTGTTCAACCGTGGCAACGTCGTCGAGCAGGACCACGCCATCTGCATTCGAGCGCAATACGGTGTGCTCGATTTGCTCGAACTTTTTGAAACGCGTGTCGGAAACGACGAGATAAAGTTTGTCGTACTGTTCGAGACGCCCGACTGCCACCAGAACGTTCGACGCGGAAAGCGCGCCAGCGACTTCGGCCAGCGTCATCTTGAACGATTGCAGTTTGTCTGGATCGACGGTGACCCGATACTCCTCGACGCGACCGCCTTGAACGCCGACACGCGCGACTCCGGAAACCGTGGAAAGCGCCGGACGCAAGGTATAGAGGGCGAGATCGCGCAGCTCGATGAGCGAATGCGAATCGGATGTCAGACTGTAAGCAATCACCGGAAACACTGTTGGATCCATGCGCTCGACTTCGAACGAAGTGCCAGACGGCAGACTCGGAAGGATTTTGTTTACCTGTGACTGGCATTGAAGCATGGCCGAAACCATGTCCTCGCCCCAATTGAAATTGACCGAAATCTCCGAGGCGCCGCGACTGGTTGTCGATCTTAAGTTGCGCACACCGGGAATGGCGCGCACCGCTTCCTCGACCGGCGTCGTAACCTCCACAGTCATCTGCTCGGCTGGTCGATCGCCCGCTTCAAGCGTGATGCGGACGCGTGGGAAAGTGACTTGCGGAAAGAGGGCGACCGGCAGTGAAACGCTGGCGACGGCGCCCGCCAGCGCGAGCGCGCCAAACAAAAACAAAATAGAACGCGCATGGCTGTGCGCCCACGCGGAGAAGCTCATTTTTTTATCTCAACGGCCATGCCATCTTCCAGCTCGTAGTTTCCTACGGTCACAACCGCTTCGCCGTCATGCAGATCGTCCGCAATCACTTGGATTTCATTTGGATTTTCCGCGCCGATTTTTACGGTGTGCTTCGTGGCCCGATTATTTGCTACCGTGAAAACGACAAACTCACGCGATTCGTTAGCCAAGACGGCCGATCGTGGCACAACCAGCGCGTTTTTCTCGGTGCGCTCAATCTCGCCGCGGACATAGCCATCCAACAAGAGCTTTGTTCCTTCAGGCAGCGCGACGTAAACATCGACAAGTCGCGTCGTCGGATCGATTCGCCGCGTAACCAGGCGGACGGTCCCTTGTACTTTTCCAGCGGTCGGATCGTTCAACGCCACGATCGTGATCGAAGCGCCCTCCTGTGCCGCCGAAAGATCCTCCGCTTCCACGCCGACTTTCACTTCGATTTCGTTCTCGGCAACGATTTCAACCAGCGGACCGCCGGGCGGAACAATCTGTCCGTCTTGCGCGTCTACTTTTGCGATGACGCCCGAGATGTCCGAATGAATGCGATTGTCACCTCCGGCGCCGGCGCGTTGAAGAGCGGTGAGTTGCGCCTCCGCGTCGCGCGCAGTCTTTTCTGCAGCGCTCAAGTCTTGATTTGTGGCCAGCTTCAAATTGAAACGCGCCTGCGTCTGTTTCAGCTCCTTGCGCGCAGCTTCCGCTGCATTCCTGGCTTGCTGAAACTGCACTTGCGCCCCCGGGCTAAGCTCAATCTCAATCAATGGGTCGTTTTCCTTCACGAACTGACCCGGCGCGACGAGAATGTGGCGCACTCGCGTTTCGAAGGCGATTGAAACCGAATGCGTTTTGCCGGGCTGCGCCACTACGCTTCCATAAACGATCACTTTTTCGGTGATGGTTTTTCGTTCCAGTTTCGCGACTTCCACCTGTGGAACCGGGCCAGTCTTCTTCTCTTCTTTTCCAAGCTCGAATTGCTGCGCGATCCAGGCAAGCCCACCGATGATCAACACGACCACGATAGCGCCGATGATGATTCGCTTCTTTTTCATCTGGGCTGCAATACTTTGTTCGTCGGCAGATAACGCCCTGAAGCGATTTCCAGCGCCGTGTGCGCTTCGAGCAATTGTTCCTGGAGTTTGATCAATTGAATTCGCTTTTGCAGCAAGTTGCTGCGCGCAGTGTAATAACTAAGCACGTCAGCGTTCCGCTGCTCGACCGCTGTTTGCGCGGAGCTAACGAGCTTTTCGAGGAGCGGCAGCGCTTCTTCCGCGGCGGCGATTTGTCGATTCAACGATCGAATGTCGGCAATCGCCACAGCAATATCGGAACGCGCCTCAAATACGCGCTGATTGTATTCATCGCGCAATCTTTGGCGCGTAGCGCGCTCGGTCGCAATGACGCCCTGGTTGCGATCGAAAATCGGCACATCCACTGCGAGGTTGAAGCCGGTCGTTTTAACGTTCGTGGTATCGGTAGCTTTGGTAAACGCGACCGACATTTTAGGGAATTGTGCGAGAATCGCGGCGCGCACGGTCGCGTCCTGACTCTCGTAACCGCGCTGCAACCCAAGCAGATCGAGCCGGCGCGATTCAAGATCATCAAATAGTTCCTGCTCTGCAGGCGCAGCCAAGCGGCTCGGCAAAAACAGGCCGCTGCGCAAGGCGACTTTTGTGTCCGGTCCCGCTCCCAAAATCTTGTTTAAGCCGAGACGCTGTTTCTCAAATTCCTGCTCCACCGCGAGCATGGTTGCGCGCGAATCCTGACTGGCTGATTCAGCCGCCGCCAGATCCAGCACGGTTTTCTCATGTGCATCGACCGCTTTTCGCATCGCGTCCGTGCTCTGTTGTAAACCTTCATTTGCTTCCCGCGCCTGCGCAGCCTGCGCATCCAAACCAACCACCCGATAAACCGCCATGCGCGCGCTCACCGCGATCTGCCATTCCTGCCACGCAACATCTAAGTCTACCGACTGGAAATTTTTCCGCGCCGCAGTTTGCTTCGGCAAAAATGGAATCAGTGCGCTGAATTCCCAGCCGGCGCTAAAGGTGTAGCCGTCTCTCGTTCCAGCGGTGCTGCCACCAGTAACAAAGTCGCGCGCGTAGGAAACGACCGGGTTTGGCAAAATTCCCGCCTGAATCAATTGCGCGGCCGCCAGTCCACGGCGATCGCGAATGGCCCGCAACGCCGGATTCGAGTAAAGCGCGATTGTTGCCGCATCATCCGGCCCAATGCCGCGGCGAAGATCAACCGATAATTCTTCGGGCGACCGGTTTTGAAAATGCGAGGCTGGAATCCTGAGCGTCATCTCGATCGGGGCCGCCTGGACCGAAGACTCCGCGCCAGGACCGGCAATGAATATCGCAATACTGAACAAACTGAGTAGGCAGCTGCGGAAGTAAATGTTCGAAAGTCGCATGATGTGGGTCTTGCGCCCGGAGAGCAGTCTTATTTGCGCAGTAGAAACAATCCGGCGATTGCAAACGCAACTCCGGCAAGCCGCTGCCAGGACGGTGCTTCGTTGAAAAACAGAATTCCCGCAATCGCCATGATCGCTGCGCCACCAGCTAGAATCGCCGGCACGGCCGAAAGCGGACCGCCGCGTTGAAAAAGAAGAAAGAACGCAATTGTGCCCGCGCCAACGCAGATGCCAGTGAGAACGGAATAGAAAATTCCTTGCGCACTGGATTGCTGATTCCAACGGCTCGCCAGCCAAAGAAACGCGAGGTAAACTAAGATCGACAATGCGGCCGTCGCTTCGACAACGAATCCGCCTAAGCCTTCGCCGATGTGATCCGCCGCCATCCGAGTGAAGATTTGATGCGCGCCGTAAAGAATAGCGGCGACGACTGCGTACCAGAACCAAGCTGCCACGAAACAAGAATCTAAGTCATGAAATGGATCACCCGCGAGAAAATTAAAGTGGACCGCGTGGCTTGTCCGTGGCTAATACGAAATTTTGTCGATCCAGAGGCGCAATTTATTTTTCTTCCGAATGACACTGATTGGGCAAAGATCGATAGCGGAACTGTGTTTGACGTACCGAATTGCGAGCTCGGTCATCACGGAGAAGACGTTTCGTTCAATTCGATCGTGAAAAAATACAAGCTCACTGATCCAGCGCTCGTTTTACTCGGTGAAATTGTACGCGCAGCCGATTCGCATCCGAGAAACCCACATATTGCTGGCGAAGGGTTGCGTTGGATTGCCAGCGGCTTCGGAGCGCTCGGCCTAAGCGATCACGAAATTCTCGAACGCGAATTTATCGTTTACGATGCGCTTTACGCCGAATGCAAACGCCAGATCAAAAAAGCATAGGTCTTGGCCGTCGGCTTACTAATTTTTTCGGGCTAAAGCGCAATCTTGTCGTTCTGCTCATCGCGATCTTCGTGATCGGCGCGGGCGAAGAACTTTGGATGCGTTTCGTGCCGAAGTATCTGCAAGCAGTCGGCGCGACTGTTTTTGTCATCGGTCTCTACGATGCACTGCGGACTTTGCTCGGGGCGATTTACGCGTATCCCGGCGGAGTATTTGTCGATGTTTGGGGACATCGGCGCGCATTTCTTGCATTTAATTTGATATCAATTCTCGGTTACGGAGTTGTCCTGCTCATTCCCCATTGGGGCGCAGTAATTGCAGGAATGTTTCTATTCCTTTCCTGGACTTGCTTCTCCTTACCCGCGACCTTTTCACTCGTTGGCGCGACGCTCGCGGCCGGCCGCCACTCGATGGGCGTGGGTATTCAATCCGTAATCAAACGCCTGCCCATTATGATCGCGCCATTTTTCGGCGGAATGTTAATCGATCGCTTCGGAATCATCGCTGGCGTGCGCATCGCGCTTATGATTTCGATCTTTCTCTCCACGCTCACGATTCTCGTGCAACGCCAGTTGCGCGAGGAGCCGAAACAAGAAGGTGCGGCAGAAGAACGGTGGAATTTTTGGCGAAGCTTGCGCGAATTCAATGTGCCGATGCGCCGGTTGCTCTTAAGTGACATCCTGGTGCGATTTTGCGAGCGAATCCCCTATGCCTGGGTCGTGATCTTCGCGATGGATTATATCGGCGTAAGCGCGAAACAAGTTGGCGTACTCACGACCGTCGAGATGCTCGCAGCCACATTGTGCATCATTCCCGCGTCCCACTTTGCCGATCGACATGGCCGCGAACCGTTCGTAATCGTGACCTTCATCATGTTCACGCTTTTCCCGATCAGCTTGCTCGTGTCACGAAGTTTTTCCACTCTTGTTATCGCGTTCATGATTCGCGGCTTTAAAGAATTCGGAGACACTTCGCGTAAGGCCCTCATCATCGGATATTGCGAACCACAGCGCCGCGGGCAAATGGTTGGCGCATACTACCTTGTCCGCGATCTGATTGTCAGCCTCGGGGCAATCCTAGGCGCTTATCTTTGGAAACTGGGACCGGCGCTAAATTTTCTCGGCGCCGCAGCTCTCGGAGTCGTTGGAACGATTTTCTATATAAACACGATTCACCAGAGCCGGCAATCATCCTTGAATGATCTAAAGAAACAATTGGAGATGCGCCGAATACGCTCGAAATGACATAGTAATCACGATGGCGATCTTGTTTTTCCGTATTGCAGCCGCGCTTTGTTTTCTGGCCGTAGCGCTGGGCGCTTTTGGCGCACATAGCCTAAGATCGATACTTGAAACTCATGGCATGCTTGATGTCTGGAATAAGGCTGTGCTTTATCATTTTATTCACGCGATTGCACTGTTCGTGCTTGCACTGTTCGGCGCGGCCAATCGCGGGGCGTGGTGGCTCCTTTTCGCCGGCATTTTTCTTTTCAGCGGAAGCCTGTACCTAATGGCGCTGATCCGGCAGTCGCCGGACTGGCTTGGCCTTGTCACACCGCTCGGCGGCCTTTGTTTTCTTCTGGGTTGGACATGGCTTATCATCGCGCCGTCGAAATGAAACCCATGTGATGGCGTCGGTCACCAGCCGCGAATATTTCTTCCTGCGCGTGAGAACATGCGCATCTGCAGAATTCTGGTATGAATATCACGTTACTTAAAGCACTTATCGCGTTGCTGCCAACGTGCATGCTATTTTCTAGTTCAGTAGTCTTGTTCCTCAAAGGAAGGACTACGTCCTCTTTCCTGCAGCTAGTCGGCGCAGCATGTCTGGTAATGGTCGTTCTTACTCATGTCTCCGAAGCTCTTCACATATTTCATTCGATGCATTGGGGAGCTGAGCGCAGTGTTGGCCATTACCTCGACTTCTGGAGTGCGATCCTTGGTTTTACTTTGTTCCCAATAGGATATTTCATCAGTGCGCTTACGGAGGGGCAGTCTTAAATGGGCAGGCGGAGCGCCCGCCCTAAAAGTCTGCCGCCAGGAACTTGTTTCAAGGAACGCTCTTCTGATATACTAAGGGTCTGATGTTTAGCGCGTTGCCTGAAGCAGAGCGGGACGCGATCACGGTGATCGTGTTTATCGGGACTTTTTTTGGCGCGCTCACGGTCGGCCGGTTTCTGAAACGGCGCGCAGGTGTGCGGCTCGGCCTGCTGTTTCGGCTTTTCTGTCTAGTGCTGGCGTTCTACGCCGCAATCGCCGTCTACGGAGTCCATGCATCGTGGCGAAATCATGTGGGCGCAGCCGCGATCTTATTGAGCACAGCGCTCGTGGTCGCTCTAGTGAATCGCTACGTTTGGGATTTCTATTTCGAAAAGAAACGGCAGACACCGATCCCGCATTTTCTTCGTGAGGTCATCGGCGGGATCATTTTTCTGGTCGCGCTTCTTTTTGTCCTGAGTTCCGGTTATCACGCCGAAGCGCAATTGAAAGGGCTTCTCGCGGGCTCCGGGGTCATCGCGATCATCGTCGGATTTGCGGGGCAGAATTTGTTTGCCGGGATCATCGGCGGCATATCGATCCAAATTAACCGGCCCTACAAAGTCGGGGACTGGTTGCAGGTAGGAGAGCGCTTTGCCGAAGTGATGGAGATTAACTGGCGTTCAACTCGGCTGCGCACGAATGACGGCATTTATCTCGATATCCCGAATAACGAGATGGTTGGCCACACGATCGTCAACCTCCATTACCCGACCGAAGTCCATGCGATGCGAATTCGCGTCGGGGTCGAATATAAGAACCGACCGAATCGCGTAAAGGATGCACTTTTTCGAGCTGCGTCCGCGGCTGACGGTGTCCTGGCAGAGCCAAAAGTAAGAGTCTTTCTGGTCGATTTCGCCGATTTCGCTGTGATCTACGAGATCAAGTTCTACATGGGCAATCATTCAAGAATCAATGAGATCAACGACGCCGTTCGCACTAATATTTGGTATGAGCTGAAGCGCCAAGGCATCACAATCCCCTTCCCGATTCGCACATTGCACGTCGAGCGTCGAGCGGCACCGGTGGCGTATGAAGACTACGACGAGGCACGGACGATTCTACGGGAGGAACCGCTCTTTGAGTGTTTATCGGATGCCCAGATCGACAATCTGGTCAAAGAGGCACGTCTCAATTACTTCGGGCGTGGCGAGCGGGTGATCCAGGAAGGCGCTGAGGGCGCCTCGATGTTCGTCTTGTTGCGAGGTGCCGCGCGGGTTTGGGTTTCAAAAAACGGTACTTCGATTCCCGTCGCGACATTGAGCGCGGGCGATTGCTTCGGCGAGATGTCTTTGCTCACTGGAGAAAGCCGGACGGCGACGGTGCAGGCCGAAAGCGATTGTTACGTACTGGAAATCGGCAAGCCGGTGATGGCGGACGTGATTCGTGATTCGCCCGATTGTCTCGAGCGATTGAGCGAGTTGCTGGCCAGGCGCAAATTGGAAAATGAGGGCGCCCTGAAAGAAGCGGCGTCACTCGCTCTGAACCAGAGAAAGGAACGCGAATACACGGCCACCTTTCTGCACCGTCTGCGGACTTTTTTTGAGCTTTAACGGGCTCGTCAAATATTTAGCAAAACGCGTTGGCGTAGTCGCAAATAACCGATTGCCAGTGGGGGAAAAGTTACTAAAGTCCCCGGCTTTCGGCCGAACCACTCCTAATGATTTTTCTTGCCCTAACGATTCTGAATTCAGGCGTGCCGTTGTCGATGTTATGTGCCGTCATCGGCCT
>WNGC01016881.1_pt1 | contig 10659 bp, 9 predicted proteins | sample 5400051 | NCBI WGS metagenome assembly WNGC01 (sample SAMN13153368, study PRJNA577476) | soil metagenome | isolation source: 20 cm soil or saprolite under grassland replicate 2 | place: USA:California | collected 2016-06-15 | reverse complement strand
CGGCGAAGATCGCCACGTCCGGAGTCGTGCGCTCGATCAGCGGGACCGCGTCGGCGCAGCGGAGCGCCTCGCCTGCGACCGCACCGCCCGCGGCCGCGACGGCGCCGCGCAGGGCGACGCGCGAGCGCTCGTGATCGTCGACGATCGCCACTCGCCAGCGAGGAGTCGTCGCTCCCATGCCCCTCTGCCCGGCAAGTGCGATGCCAGGGCCGCCGTTCGAGAAATCACGGGCTTGGCGGCCTTGGCGTGCCGCCGGCCTGCCTACTGCCGCGGCATCGCCCGCGGTGTGCCGCTTTCTCGCGCAGGAGCGGGCGGGGCGCGCTGGCCACCGCGCGAGCGCGCCGGGGCATGGGCGGGGCGCGCCGGCCACCGCGCGAGCGCGGCGGGCGTGGCGAAGCCCGGGTGCCCGCCGCTCTAAATATCGAAGTACAGCGCGTACTCCCACGGGTGCGGACGGAGCCGCACCGCGTCCACCTCGTTCTTGCGCTTGTACTCGATCCACGTCTCGATCACGTCCGGCGTGAAGACGTCACCCTTCAGCAGCCAGTCGTGGGATTTCTCGAGGTTGTCGAGCACGATGCTGAGGTCGCCGGGAAGCTGCTTGATCTTCTTCGCCTCGGCCGGTGGCAGCTCGTAGAGGTCCTTGTCGACCGGCTTGCCCGGATCGATCTTGTTCGCGATCCCGTCGAGCCCGGCCATCAGGCACGCCGAGAAGCTGAGGTACGGGTTGCAGGTCGGATCGGGCGTCCGGAACTCGATGCGCTTGGCGCCCTCCGCTTTCGAGTACATCGGGATTCGGATGCAGGCCGAACGGTTGCGCTGGCTGTAGACGAGGTTGATCGGCGCCTCGTAGCCCGGCACCAGCCGCTTGTAGGAGTTGGTCGACGGCGCGATGAGCGCCAGCAGCGCGGGGGCGTGCTTGAGGATGCCGCCGATGTAGTAGAGGCAGTTCTTGGAGATGTCCGCGTAGCCGCCCCGCTCGTAGAAGAGATTCTTCCCGTTCTTCCAGAGCGATTGATGGGTGTGCATCCCCGAGCCGTTGTCCTGGAAGAGCGGCTTCGGCATGAACGTGGCGGTCTTGCCCCACTTCCGCGCCGTGTTCTTGGCGCAGTACTTGTACCACATGACTTTATCGGCCATCTTGGTCAGCGTGTCGTAGCGCATGTCGACCTCGGTCTGCCCGCCCGTCGCCACCTCGTGGTGGTGGACCTCCACGCGGACGCCCACGGACTCGAGCGCCAGGACCATGTCCGAGCGGATGTCCTGGAACTTGTCCATCGGCGGCACCGGGAAGTAGCCCTGCTTGTACCGCGGTTTGTAGCCGAGGTTCGGCTGCTCGAGCGTCCCCTCCTTGCCGGAGTTCCAGAAGCCCGCCTCCGAGTCGATGAAGTAGTAACCGGAGTGGTAGTTCTGGTCGAAGCGGATCGAGTCGAAGAAGAAGAACTCGAGCTCCGGACCGATGAAGACCGTGTCGGCGAGGCCCGTCTTCTTGAGGTAGGCCTCGGCCTTCTGGGCGATGTAGCGCGGGTCGCGCGTGTACCACTTGCCCGTGACCGGGTCCTTCACGTTGCAGACGAGGACCAGCGTGGGCACCGCCGTGAACGGATCCATGGTGGCGCTCGAGGGGTCGGGCAGGAGCAGCATGTCGGACTCGTCGATCGTCTGGAACCCGCGGATCGACGAGCCATCGAAGCCGAGCCCATCCTCGAAGATGTCCTCGCTCAGCTCCGAGATCGGGATCGAGAAGTGCTGCCAGAGCCCCGGCAGGTCGATGAACCGGAGGTCGACGATCTTGGCGCCCTTCTCCTTGGCCAGCTTGAGCACGTCCTTCGCGGTCATGCGGAGCTCCTTTTCCTCAGGGGATGATGGATGGCCCGATTACCTTAGGGGAACTCCCGGGCCGAATCAAGCGCCTCGGCGTGGTGGCCATGGGACTCAGTGAGCCACGCGCGGTCGCGCCTCGCCGAACGCGCCCGGATGCCCAGCCCCGACGTCGCCGTACCCGCCGCCGGCCGCGTACGCCGTCTCGGAATGCTGGGAGAGGTCGAGTCCGACCACTTCGTCCTCCTCGGAGACCCGGAGGCCGACCAGCGCGTCGACGACCTTCAGGATGATCGCGGTTCCCACGATCGCGAGCCCGTACGTCGCCAGGACCGCGACGATCTGGGTCCAGAGCTGGCCCGGGTTGCCGAAGAAGAGTCCGTCGCCGCCGGCGTCGTTGATCGCCTTGGAGGCGAAGAGCCCCGTGGCGAGCGCGCCCCACGTCCCGCCCACCCCGTGCACGCCGACGACGTCAAGCGAGTCGTCGTAACCGAGCTTGCCCTTGAGATTGCAGGCTGTGTAGCAGACGGCGCCCGCGACGGCGCCGATGACGAGCGACGAGACCGGGCCGACGTAGCCCGAGGCGGGCGTGATCGCGACGAGCCCGGCCACGGCGCCCGAGGCCGCGCCCAGCACCGTGGGCTTGCCGCGACTCATCCACTCGGTGAACATCCAGCCGAGCGCCGCGGCGGCCGCGCCCGTGTTGGTCGCGGTGAACGCGCTCACCGCGAGCCCGTTGGCCTCGTCACCGCGAGCCCGTTGGCCTCGAGCGCGCTGCCGGCGTTGAAGCCGAACCAGCCGAACCACAGGAGCGACGCGCCCGTCACCGTCATCGGCAGGTTGTGGGGCTGCATCGGCTGGTGACCGTAGCCCTTGCGCTTGCCCAGCATGACCGCGCAGACCAGCGCCGACACGCCGGACGAGATGTGGACGACGGTCCCGCCCGCGAAGTCGAGCGCGCCGAGCTTCCTGAGCCAGCCGCCGTCGGCCCAGACCCAGTGGGCCAACGGGTCGTAGACGAACGTCGCCCAGAGCACCGTGAAGAGCAGGAACGCCGAGAACTTCTTGCGCTCGGCGAACGCGCCCGTGATGAGCGCGGGCGTGATGACCGCGAACATCATCTGGAAGAGCATGAACGCCTGGTGGGGGATCGTCTTCGAGTACGCGTCGAAGGGCTCGACGCCGACGCCGCGCAGGCCGAGCCATTCGAGTCCGCCGATGATCCCGCCTTTATCAGGGCCGAACGCGAGCGAGTAGCCCCAGAGGATCCACTGGACCGAGATGATGGCCAGGATGATGAAGCTCTGCATGAGCGTCGCGAGGGCGTTCTTCTGCCGCACCATGCCCCCGTAGAACAGGGCGAGCCCCGGCGCCGTCATCAGGAGCACCAGCGCGGAGGACGTCAGCATCCAGGCCGTGTCGCCCTTGTCGATCCTCGACGCGGCGGGCGCCGGCCCGGTGGCCGGGGCCGGGGCGACGACGGGCGCCGCCGGCTCCGCGGGTGCAGCGGGAGCGACCGGCTGCTGCGCCCATGTCACGACCGCAGGGACGCTCACCACCAGCACCATTGCCAGTGCAATACTGAATCGCTTCACGTGATCCTCCTTGTGGGGAGCGAGTCCCTAGAGCGCGCTCTCGTCGCGCTCGCCCGTGCGGATGCGCACCGCCGTCTGGACCGGATTGACGAAGATCTTGCCGTCGCCGATGTTGCCGGTCTTGGCCGCGCCGGCGATCACCTCGGCGACCTTGTCCACGAGATGGTCCGGAACGACGACCTCGATCTTGATCTTGGGCAGGAAGTCGACGGTGTACTCGCCGCCGCGGTAGAGCTCGGTGTGGCCTTTCTGGCGTCCGAAGCCGCGCACCTCGGACACGGTCATGCCGATCACCCCGATGGAGGTGAGCGCTTCCTTGACGTCGTCGAGCTTGAACGGCTTGATGATGGCCTCGATCTTTTTCATCACGGGCCCTCCCGGGCGCGACAAGCGAAGCAACCCCCGTGCCGCGCCGATCCGGGGCAAGGCGCAGAAAATCAACGAATTCCGAGGTTCGCGTGACCGGCGGACCGAGGCTCTCTGCCTACGAAATGTGCAGGGGCGGGGAAACTGCTTGCGTTTCGGGCGACGGGCGGCTTACGGCCGGCGCTGCGGGATGCCGTGCTTGCGCATCTTCGAATAGAGCGTCGGGCGCCGCAGCCCGAGCAAGGCCGCGGCCGCCTGCTTGTTCCACTTGGTGGCCTCGAGGGCCTTCAGGATTGACGCGCGTTCGATCTCCTCTAACGAGCCGGCGGGCACCTCCGACGGCGCCACCGTGGCCGGCGCGCCCGGCTCGGCGCTCGCGCGCTGGAGGGGCTCGGGGAAGTCGTCGAGCACGAGCTGCGGCCCGCGGGTCACGAGCACGGCCCGCTCGATGGCATGCTGGAGCTCGCGCACGTTCCCGGGCCACCCGTAGGCGAGGAGCCGCCGGTACGCCCCCGGCTCGATCCCCTCCACCGGGCGATCGTGCTTGGTGGTGTAACGCTCGAGGAAGGCCTTGACGAGCACCGGGATGTCCTCGCGCCGCTCCCGCAGGGATGGGACCTGGATGGACACCGTGTTGATGCGGAAGAAGAGGTCCTGGCGGAGCCGTCCGTCCTTGAGCGCCGCCTCCGGGCTCCGGTTCGTGGAGGAGATCAGCCGGAAGTCCACGGGCGCCGATTTCGCGCCGCCGAGCCGCCGCACCACGCGCTCCTCGAGGACGCGCAGGAGCTTCGCCTGGAGATCGATCGGCATCTCGGCGATCTCGTCGAGCAGGAGCGAGCCACCGTCCGCCTCCTCGAGGAGGCCGGTCTTGTCCGTCGTCGCGCCCGTGAAGGCGCCCTTGTTGTGGCCGAAGAGCTCCGACTCGATCAGGTCCCTGGGGAGCGCCGCGCAGTTGATCTTGATCCACGGCCCCTCGCGGCGACGACTCCGCTCGTGCAGCGCGTTGGCGATGAGCTCCTTCCCCGTACCGCTCTCGCCGATGATCAGCACGTTGGCGTCGGCCTCGGCGACCGCCACCACCGTCTCCATCACGCGCTGGATCCCGGGGGCGCTCCCGAGGATCTCGCTATCCGAGATCTGCTCGACGAGCCGGCGCCGGAGGTCCGCGTTCTCGGTCGAGAGCCGGCGGTGATCGAGGGCGTTCTTGACCAGGCCGAGCAGCTCGTCGGGATCGAACGGCTTCTCGAGCACGTAGAAGGCGCCGGCGCTCTTCGTCGCCTCCATCGCCTTCCGCACCGAGCCGTAGGCCGTGATGACGATGACCTCGAGTGTCGGGTCGCGCCGCTTGAGCTCGCGCGTCAGGCTGAGGCCGTCACCGTCGGGCAGCATGAGATCCACGATCGCCACGTGGGGCTCCGGCTGCGCGCCGCCGGCGAGCGCCTCGCGGACGCTCCCCACGGCGTGGACCGCGTAGCCCTCGCTCTCGAACGTCAGGCGGAGGCCGTCGGCGATCGTTTTCTCGTCGTCCACGACCAGCACGGTACGGTCGCGCTTCATGGCTGTACCGGGAGCTTGATCTGGACGCGGGTCCCGTTTCCGACGCGGCTCTGCACGGTCAGCGTCCCGCCGTGGAGGTCCACCACCGAGCGCGCGATCGACATGCCAAGCCCGGTGCCTTCGGCCTTCGTCGTGAAGAAGGGGTCGAACGCACGCGCCAGAACCTCCTCCGTCATCCCCGAGCCCGTATCCTCGATCACCACGGCGAGCGTGGCGGTCTCGGGCGCGTAGGACGTCGTGACGGTGAGGCTCCCCCCCGAGGTGAGCGCCTCGAAGGCGTTGAGGATCAGGTTGAGGAACGCCTTGCGCAGCTCACGCGCGTCGAGCGGGGCCTCGCGGACCACCGGATCGTATACGCGGACGACCTCGACCTCCGAGCCCTCGAAGCGCGCGGCGGCGAGGGCGAGCGACTCGTCGAGCAGGGCGTGGACCTGCGTCGGCGCGCGGTGCAGCTCGGGCGGTCGGCCGAAGGCCGTGATCTCGGCGACGACGGAGGCCAGATGGTCCACGGTGGTCGCGATCTTCCCGGCGAGCTCGACCCCCTCGGCGTCTCCGGCCCGTCCGAGCCGCTGCTCGAGATGGCGCGCGTAGAGGCGGAGCCCCGCGAGCGGGTTCTTGACCTCGTGCGCGACCTGGGTGGCCATCCGGCCGAGGGCGGCCAGCGAGCCGCTCCGGAGCCGCTCGAGCTCGTGCGTGTTCCGGACCGCGATCGCGGCCTGGGACGAGAAGAGCGCGAGCAGCTCGAGGTCGTCCTCGTTCGGCTCGACGCGCGCGGGCGTCTCGATCACGAGGGCTCCCGCCGGCCCGCGTCGCACCACGAGCGGCGCGGCGACGATCGTGCCCGCCTCGGCGTCGCCGCCGGCCGGCGGCTGGCTGATCGGCACGCCCTTCTCCATCGCGAGGCTCGCCGCCGCCTCGAGGCCGCTCCACGACGCCGGCGCCGAGCCGGCGCTCGCCATCGGCACGAGGCGTCCATGCTCGAGCTGGAAGACGACGCAACGCTCGGCCTCCGTGGCCTCGACCGTCGCCTGCGCAACCGCGTCGAGCACGCGCTCCATCACGCCCGAGGACGCGAGCGTCTGGCCCACCGTGAGGAGCCGCTCGCGGTCGCGCGCCCACCGGCGCGTCGCCAGCGCGCGGTCGACCTTCGTGCGGAGCTCTTCGCGCGCGAACGGCTTGGTGAGGTAGTCGAAGGCGCCGCGCTGGACGGCCTCGACGGCGTTCTCGATGGTGCCGTGCGCCGTCATGATGAGCACCGGCAGCCGCGGCTGGCGCGCGTGCAGCGCCTCCATGAGCCGGACGCCGTCCATCGGCTCCATCCGGAGGTCGAGGAGCGCCACGTCGAAGCGCTGGCTCTGGGCGGCCTCCAGCGCCTTGCCCCCCTCGTCGAGCGCGGTGACGTCGACGAGGAGCGCCACGTCGAAGCGCTGGCTCTGGGCGGCCTCCAGCGCCTTGCCCCCCTCGTCGAGCGCGGTGACGTCGAAGTTCATCGCGAGGAGCCGCATCTCGAGGATGTCGAGGATGCCGCGGTCGTCGTCCACCAGCAGCAGGCGCCGCTTCATTGTAGCGGAGCCCGCGAGGCCGGCGCGGACCGTGGGTGGCCTGTCGCAGGGGCGTGTGGCGTCATTTCTTGCCGCGCTTCTCGAGGAGCAGATCGATCTGCTTGAGGCGTTCCAGATCTTCTCGCACTTTGCTGAGGTCGGTGTCGCGCTTGACCAGCTCCTCGTTGAGCTTCGCCAGCTCCGCGCGCGCCGCGACGACCGCGGCTGCCGCCCCGCGGCTCATCCGAGCGCGCGGCACCGCCCCGTCGTCGACGTGCCTCGCGAGGAACTCGTCGTAGGCGGCGACCGCGGCCTCGTAGCTCCCCTGCTCGACGAGCCGGTCCGCCCGCGCGAGCAGCGCCGGCGGCGCCGACGGTCCCACGAACGGCCAGCCCTGCGCCGACGTGCAGCCAGAGGCGAGCACCAGTACGAGCGCGAGCGCCGTGGGGCGGTTCATACCCGAGGCAGGAGCACGCTGAACCGGCTCCCCTTGCCGTCACCCGCCCGCCGTGGGCGAGGGCGACCTCCTTGACGATTGCGAGCCCCAGCCCCGTGCCGCCGCGGTCGCGGTGCGCCTGGCGGTACGACTCGAAGATGTGGGGGATCTCGCCCGCCGGGATCCCGACGCCCGTGTCCTCCACCTGGAGCTCGAGCTCCGGGTCGGCGTCCACGAGCCGCACGACGACGCGCCCGCCCTTCGGCGTGAATCGGATCGCATTGCCGGCGAGGTTGACGACGACCTGGAGGAGCCGTCCCTCGTCCCCGTGGCAGCGAAAGTCCGTGCCGATGAGGTCGCGCTCGAGGCGGACGCCCGCCGCCTCGGCGCGCGGGTGGAGCTCCTCGACCGCGTGCGCGACGAGCCGGTCGAGCTCGACCCAGGCCCGGTCGAGCGGGACGAGGCCCGCGCGAAGCCGCGAGATCTCGAGGATCTGATTGACGAGCTGGAGGAGCCGATCGGAGCTCCCGCCGATGATCTCGACGAGACGTGTCTGCTTCTCCGTGAGCGGGCCGGGGACGCCGTCGCGCAGGAGGTCCGTCGCGCCACGGATCGAGGTGAGCGGCGAGCGCAGCTCGTGCGAGAACTTCGCGAAGAACTCGTCCTTCGTCTCCTCCATCTGCCGGAGCTGGGCGGCCATCGAGTTGAACGAGCGCGCGAGCTGGCCGATCTCGTCGGCGCTCTCGATCGGCAGCGGCTCGCGGAAGGAGCCCGCGGCGACGTCGGCCGTCGCCGCCGAGAGCGTCTCGAGGGAGTGCGTCATCCGGTAGGCCACGAGCCCGCTCCCCAGGAGCGCCAGGCCCACGGCGGCGCCGAGGGCGATCAGCACGGCCGTCCACGTGCGCGCCTCGAGCCGGGCGGCCTCGGCCTGCGCGGCGAGCCCGCGCGCGTGGATGGCGTCCATCAGCTCGTCGATGCGCGCCTCGACCCAGCCCGAGTAGGTCAGCGAATCCGTGTCGGCGAGCCGCACCGCGCGCTCGCGCTCGTCCTCCATCACGAGCCGCTGCTCCTCCTCGAAGACACGCCGGTATGCGTCGAAGGCGATCCGCGCCTCGCGGAGGCGGACCGCCTCCGCCCCACTGGTCGCGTAGTAGCCGAGCCGATCCAGGTCGCGCGCCACCAGCACCGCGCGCTCGTTCCAGGCCTTCTCGTAGCGCCCGTCGCTGAGCACGAGCGTACGAGCCTCGAGACGCGTGAGCGCCGCGATCGCCTCGCGGACGCTCGCGGCCAGGCGGAGCGCCGGCACGGTGACCGTCGTGATCTCACGGTTCACCGTGACGAGCCGATCCACCGCGCGGAGGCTGAGCGCGCCCACGCCCGCGAGCACCGCGATGACGAGCGTGGAGGTCAGGAAGATCTTCGAGGCGAGCCGCATGTGCTCCTTCTTTCCCTACCGCCCGGGGCAAGCGGCGGGCGCGGTCACCGTCGGGGCGACCGGGGCCAACTGAGTGGCAACGAGTTTGGCGATGAGCCGTCGCCGATCGTCGACGACTCTCACCTCGATGACCAGCGTGCTGCGTCCACGATGAACGATCTCGGCCTCGACTGTCAAGCTCCCGCGGTCGGTATTTCCCACCAGGCTGACCGAGAGCTGGAGGGTGGCGCGCGCCCCTTCGCCCACGGAGAGAAAGCGGGTGCCGTGCGCCTCCCGCATCCTCCCCCGGCTCCACGCCGTGTTCAGCAGCGTCACGAATTCCTCCGCCGTGATGATCCGGTTCTCCCGGGCCGTCTCACCGCTCACCTCGCCGCCGCCGCGGCGCCTCGGCTCGCACCGCCTTCCGAGCCATCTCACCGCTCACCTCGCCGCCGCTGCGGCGCCTCGGCTCGCACCGCCTTCACCAGCTCGTGATAGATGTTGCGGCCGCAGGTCTCGCGGAACGCCAGGCTCAGGAGCGCGGCGGCGAGCGTGAGCGCCGCGCAGGTCCCAAAGGCGGCCATGTATGCGTCCACAGAGTACACGCGCGAGCCGTCGGCCAGGGCCCCGGTCCAGCGGGCATCGAGCAAGGCGCCGATCGGCGCCTGGGTGAGCGCGGTCCCGAGGAACCCGCCGAGGTTGACGACGGCGACCGCGACGCCGGCGAGGTGCGGCGGGTTGACCTCGCGGCCGATCGGCCACGTGAGGACGAACGCGCTGCCGACCGTGCCCATGGCCAGGAAAAGCGCGTAGAGACCGTGCAGGGGCAGACGGCCGAGGGTCGCGACGAAGACGGCCCAGAGCCCGAAGCTCGCAGAGGCGAGCGTGACGAACGGCGCCTTCCGACGGTTCAGCACCCGGTCCGACAGGTAGCCGGTCAGCGGCGCACCGACGAGCAGCGGCAGCGTCGGCGCCGTCGCGTAGAGGGCCGCGCGCTCGGTGGACAGGCCATACACGTCGCGGAGGCACGGCACGACCCAGAGCGACAGGTTGGCGAAGGCCGAGTAGAGGCAGAAGAACGCGAGAAACGGCGGCCACGTGTGGCGGTTCTTCAGCACCGTGACGCCGCCCGCGAGGACCGCGGCGAGGCCGGGCGGGGGCGGTGTGTCCGGCGCCGGCGTGTCGGGGCGGTCACGGACGACGGCGAGGCAGAGGGCGGCGGACGCCAGGGTGACCGCGCCTACCACGGCGAGCGCGCCGCGCCAGCCGGCGACGCCGACGAGCGCGGCCAGTGGCGCCGTGGCGATCAAGGCGCCGACGAGCCCGACCGTCGCGGTGACTGCCGAGAGGAACCCGAACCGCGCCTGCGGGAACCAGGTCGCCGCGATCTTGAGCGCGCCGACGAACGTCACCGCGGCCCCGAGACCGACCGCGAACCGTCCGGCGAAGAGCGTACGCGGTGCCTGGGCCACGCCCATCACCAGCGCCCCGAGCCCCATGACGGCGCCTCCAGCCGCGACGACACGACGGACACCGAACGCGTCGATGAGCAGCCCCGAGGGGATCATCAGCGCGGCGTACGCATAGAAGTACGTCGCCGCGAGCAGCCCGACGAACACGCTCGTCACGTGGAACTCCTGCATCAGATCCCTCGCGATGATGCCGGGCGCGGCCCGATGAAAGAACGCGATGAGGAAGAGCAGCGCGGGCACCGACCACATCGCCCATGCGCGCGGGAAGAATTGCATAAGGCTTAGTGATACCATAGGCGCCGTCGCGTTCGAGACGCTCACTTTTCTCGGAGGACATCGGTGGAGTTCGGCTTCTCGCTTCCCGGCCGCGGCCCGCTCGCCACGCCGGACACCGTGCTGCGCATGGCCACGAAGGCCGACGCGCTCCGCTACGATTCGGTCTTCGTCACCGATCACG
>WNGC01002772.1_pt1 | contig 10661 bp, 9 predicted proteins | sample 5400051 | NCBI WGS metagenome assembly WNGC01 (sample SAMN13153368, study PRJNA577476) | soil metagenome | isolation source: 20 cm soil or saprolite under grassland replicate 2 | place: USA:California | collected 2016-06-15 | reverse complement strand
GTGGAGGCGGTGGAGGCGGTGGAGGCGGCGGGGGCGGCATGTGGACGGCGCGGGCGCACGGTCCGGGCGGACAGCTGAATGCGGTCGCATGGTCGGGCAGCACGCTCGTGGCCGCGGGCGACAGCACCATCCTTACTTCGAGCGACGGCGTGCAGTGGACGCAGCGCTCGGCGCCGATCTTCACGCAGAACGGCGTGACCTGGACCGGATCGCAGTTCGTCGTCGTCGGCGACTTCGCCGACATTCTCACTTCTCCGGACGGGGTCACCTGGACGGCGCGCAGCACGACGAGCTCGAGCGACCTGCACGCCGTGGCTGCGTCGCCTAGTATCATCGTGGCGGTCGGCGCGACGGGCACCATCCTGACCTCGCCGGACGGCGCGACGTGGACGGCGCGCACGTCGGGCACCACGAACTTGCTCGCCGGCCTCACCTGGTCGGGAATGCAATTCGTCGCCGTGGGCGTGAGCGGCACGGTCCTGACTTCGCCCGACGGGATCACCTGGACGAGCCGAACGAGCGGAGTGACGAGCGGCTTGGCGGGCGTCGCCTCGAACACGAGCGGCACTATGTACGTCGCGGTCGGGGCGGGCACCAATACGATCATCAGCTCCCCGGACGCCGTCACCTGGACGCCGCGCACCGGCGTGACCAACCTCAATACGATCGTCTGGAACGGGAGCATGTTCCTCGCCGCGGGCTTCGGCGGGGTGACGGCGACGTCGCCCGACGGGATCACCTGGACTCCACAGACAAACTCGGGCGTCAGCATGGACGTCACCGACGGACTCGCCTGGACCGGCAGCCGGTTCGTCGCTGTGGGCGTGACGAGCGGCAGCGCGGGCATCGTCCATACGTCGCCGAACGGGACGACCTGGACCATGCAAGCGACGGACGCCGTGTTCCGCGGCGTCGCCTGGTCGGGTGCGCGCTTCGTGACCGTCGGTGACGTCGGGCATAGCGCGACCTCGACCGACGGCATCACCTGGAGCTTCGGCGGCATCGGCATCCAGGGCGGCTACACGCCTTTCAACGACGTGGTGTGGCACTCTGGGATGAGCCAATTCATCGGCGTGACGTCAGAGGCCGCGAACAACCGCTTCGCTACGAGCACCGACGGCATCACCTGGACGCGCGCCGCCGCGCAGATCGGCGGAAATCCGGGCTCGCTGGCGAGCTCGGGAACTCTAATCGTGTACGCGGGCGTGAGTTCTAGCGGGATCCAGACCTCGCCCGACGGCGTCACCTGGACGGCGCGCACGAACCCGACCACCGCCAATCTGAACGGCGTGGGCTGGACCGGCACCCGGTTCATCGCCGTCGGCAGCACGGGCACCATCCTCACCTCGCCCGCGTCCGGCGCCACCTGGACGCAGCGCACCTCGGGCACGACGGTGAGCCTGAGAGGCGCGGCTGCCTGCGGCGCGCAAAACGTGGTAGTCGGCGACTCGGGAACGATCCTGACGTCCCCAGACGGCATCACCTGGACGCCGCGGACCTCCGGAGTCACGGCCTCGCTGAAGCGCGTGCGGTGCGCCGACAATCAGTTCGTGGCGACCGGCCTGGGAATGATCCTGACCTCGACCGACGGGGTCACGTGGACGCAGACGGCGCCCGACGCCTCGAATTTCATCGACGCCGCCGGGTCGGGGACGCGGATCGTTGTGGTGGGCGGGCCCGGGCTGATCACCAGCACGCAGTGATCAGACGAACTGCACCGCGATCCCGCCCAAGGGCCCGAAGTCGCCGTGCAGGGTATCGCCCTTGTTCGCGAACACGACGCGCGTAAACGAGCCGGCGAGTATCAGGTGCCCGGTTTCGAGCGTCACGCCGCTTTTCCCGAGGCGGTTGGCGATCCAGGCGACGCCGAGCGCCGGATGGCCGAGCACGCCCACGGCGAGGCCGGTCTCCTCGATCTCAGAGTTGCGGTACATGATGCCGCCGGCCCAACGCAGGTCCATTTCCATCGGGCCGATCGGGCGGCCGCCGACGACGATGCCGGCTGCCGCGCCGTTGTCGGCGACGGTGTCGAAGATCTTGCGCGGGTTGACGATGCGCGCATCGACGATCTCCATCGCGGGTATCACGTACTCGGTCGCGTGCAGCACGTCGGTGAGCCCGATTCCCGGGCCCTTCAGCGGCTTGCCGAGGATGAAGGCGAGCTCGACCTCGACGCGCGGGACGCAGTAGTTCGAGTGCGGCACTTTCGCGCCGTCGGCGATCATCATATAGTCGAGCAGATGCCCGTAGTCGGGCTCGTTGATCTGCGAGGAGGCCTGCATCGCCTTCGAGGTGAGCCCGACCTTATGGCCGATCAGCCTCGCGCCCGCCTTGATCTTGTGCTGCGCCACCGCGGTCGAGATGGCGTAGGAATCCTCGATGGTGATATGCGGGTAGGTGATCGAGAGCTGCACCGCCTGTTTTTTCTCCTTCTCGGCGTTCAGCAGGATTTCGACGCATTTCTTGCGTTCGGCTTCGGACAGCGGCATGAGGATCGTCTTTCTTCGGGAAAGCGGATTTTACACCGCCGGGATCGCGGGAATTTCGGGACGCGTCAAATCACCTCGAAAAGACCCGCCGCACCCATGCCGCCGCCGATGCACATGGTGACGACGACGTGCTTCGCCCCGCGCCGCTTGCCTTCGATCAGCGCATGGCCGGTGAGGCGGGATCCGGTCATGCCGTAGGGGTGGCCGAGGGCGATCGCGCCGCCGTTCACGTTCAAGCGCTCGTTCGGGATGCCGAGCCGGTCGCGGCAGTAGAGCACCTGCACCGCGAATGCCTCGTTCAATTCCCACAGATCGATGTCTTCCATCTTGAGTCCGGTGCGCGCGAGCAATCGCGGCACCGCGAACACCGGGCCGATGCCCATTTCGTCCGGCTCGCAACCGGCGACCGCGAAGCCGCGGAAGATCCCGAGCGGCTCCAGGTTGCGCCTTTCGGCGAGCTTCGCGTCCATCACCACGCAGGCCGAGGCGCCGTCCGAGAACTGGCTCGCGTTTCCGGCCGCGATCGTGCCGCCTTCGATCGCCGCTTTGATCTTGGACACACCCTCGAGCGTGGTGTCGGGGCGGATGCCTTCGTCCTGCTTCGCGGTGACTTCCTCGACCCAGCTCTTCCCCGACTCCTTGTCGGCTTTTTGCGTTCTCACCGTCAAAGAGAAGATTTCCGCGTCGAAGCGCCCAGCTGAACGCGCGGCGGCGGCGCGCTGCTGGCTCTGCACCCCGAACTCGTCCTGGCGCTCGCGCGCGATGTCGTAGCGCTTGGCGACGACTTCCGCGGTCTGCAGCATCGGCATGTAAATGGCAGGCTTGTGCCGTTCGATCCATTCATCGTGCGCCCTATGCTTGTTCATCTCATTCTGCACGCAGGAGATGGATTCGACGCCGCCTGCGACGACGACGGGCACCTTGTCGACCATCACGCGCTGCGCCGCCATCGCGATGGTCTGCAGGCCCGAGGAGCAGTAGCGGTTTACCGTCACGCCGGCGGTGGTGACCGGGCAACCGGCGCGGATCGCGATCTGTCGCGCGATGTTGTGGCCGGTCGCGCCTTCCGGATGGGCGCAGCCCATGATGACGTCCTCGACCTCGGCCGGATCGACTCCGGCACGCTCCATCGCGTGCCTCGCGGCGTGGCCGCCGAGCTTCGCGCCGTGGGTCATGTTGAAGGCGCCACGCCAGGCCTTGGCGAGCGGGGTGCGGGCGGTGGATACGATCACTGCATCGGTCACGGGAGTCCTCCTGGTTTTCCCGTAGGATATCGGTTCTTCGCGTTTTCGCGAAGCCAAAGCGAAGGGCGCCACGAGGAAGTCCATGGGAAAAGCGCTCCAGCCGAGCCTGCGCTTTGCGCCGGCCAAGGTCCAGATCGAGCGCCGCGCCGACGGCGCGGTGATCCTGCGTTCGCCCCTGAAGCTGGGCGGGCACGCGCGCGCGGTCGGCGAGTGGCTCGAGCGCTGGGCCCGCGAGAAACCGGAGCGGACCTTCCTCGCCGAGCGCAGGGACGGTGCCTGGAGGAAGCTGAGCTACCGCGAGGCGCTCGGGCTGGTGCGTCGCGTCGGCGGGGGATTGCTCGACCGGGGGCTCGATGGCTCGCGGCCGGTGGTGATCCTCTCGGACAACTCCGTTGACCACGCCCTTCTTGCGCTGGGCGCGATGCATGTCGGCGTTCCGGTCGCTCCGGTCTCGCCCGCTTACTCGCTGATGTCGAAGGATTTCGCCAAGCTCAAAGCCATCTTCGACCTGTTGCGTCCGGGCCTGGTGTGGACCGCCGATCCCGCGAAGTTCGCGCCTGCGCTTGCCGCGGTCGGCGCGAGGCCTACGTCGATCGACGAGCTCCTTCCCGATAAAGAGGGCTCCAAGGTGGACGAAGCCTTCGCCGGCATCGGACCCGGGACCGTAGCGAAGATCCTTTTCACTTCCGGTTCGACCGGAACCCCCAAGGGCGTGATCAACACCCAGCGCATGCTCACCGTCAACCAGGAGCAGTACGCGGTCGTCTGGCCCTTCCTCGAGGACCGGCCGCAGGTGCTGGTCGACTGGCTCCCGTGGAACCACACCTTCGGCGGCAACAACAATTTCGGCATGATGCTGAGGAACGGCGGCACGCTCCATATCGACGGCGGCAAGCCCGCTCCCGGTCTAATCGAAGTCACCGCGGGGAACTTGAGGGAGGTCTCGCCGACGATCTACTTCAACGTGCCGCGCGGCTTCGACCTGCTCATGCCCTTCCTTGAGAAGGACGCGGCGCTCCGGCGCAGTTTTTTCCGCGACCTCGACTGCATGGTATACGCCGGAGCGTCGCTCCCGCAGAACCTATGGGAGCGCATGCAGCAGCTCGCAGTCGCCGAGCGCGGCGCGCAGCTCCCGCTCATTTCCGCGTGGGGCTCGACCGAAACGGCGCCGATGGCGACGGGTGTGCACTACACGGTCGATCGCGCGGGCATCATCGGGCTGCCGGTGCCCGGGTGCGAGCTGAAGCTGCTGCCCGCAGCAGGAAAGTTCGAAGTGCGCGTGAAAGGCCCGAACGTTACGCCCGGCTACTGGGGCCGCGACGATCTTACGAAGGCCGCGTTCGACGAGGAGGGCTACTACCGCATCGGCGACGCATTGAGGTTCGCCGATCCGGCAAAACCCGAGCAAGGGCTCGCGTTCGACGGGCGCATTGCCGAAGATTTCAAACTGTCGACCGGCACGTGGGTGCACGTCGGCGCGACGCGCCTGAAGCTGATTGCGGCCGGGGATCCGCTGATTCAGGACGCGGTGATCACCGGCCACGAGCGGAGCGAGGTTGGCGCGCTCGTATTCCTGAACGCAGCGGCGGTGAGAACGCGCGGACTCGATGACGCGGACGTGCGCGAGCACCTGCGCACCGCGCTGAAAAAGCTCGCCTCCGAGACGGGCGACGGCAGCTCGACGCATCCGGTGCGCGCTCTCGTCATGGCCGAGCCGCCCTCGATCGACGCGAACGAGATCACCGACAAGGGCTACATCAACCAGCGGGCGGTGCTCGAGCGGCGCGCGGTCTTGGTCGAGGACCTGCACGCCGATCGTCCGACCCGCGAAATCATCGTCGCAACCCAATGAGGAGTCCAGCCATGACACGGGTTCAAGCAGCCGTTCTTGCAGCGCTGGCCTTGGCCGGAACCGTCGCCGCGCAAGACCAGCCGATCCGTATCGCCGTGCTCAACGACCAATCGAGCGTGTACGCGGACTTTCAGGGACGCGGCTCGGTGCTCGCCGCGCAGATGGCGGTCGAGGACTACGGTGCCAAGGCTGCCGGACGCAGGATCGAAGTGGTTTTCGCCGACCATCAGAACAAGCCCGACGTGGGATCGGTGATTGCGCGAAAGTGGCTCGACCAGGACGGGGTCGACCTCATCGTGGATATTCCGAACTCGGCCGTCGCGCTCGCGGTGAACGAGATCGTGCGGCAGAAGAACAAAGTGCTGATCGGCTCGGGAGCGGGAAGCGCGGAGCTCACCGGTTCGAAGTGCTCGCCCAACACCGTGCACTGGACCTACGACACCTGGTCGTACGGGCACTCGCTCGCCAAAGCCGTGGTTCAGCGCGGCGGCAGGACCTGGTTCTTCATCACAGCCGACTATGCTTTCGGCCACGACCTGGAGAGGCAGGCGACCGATCAGCTGGCGAAGGACGGAGGCAAGGTCTTAGGGGGCGTGCGCACGCCGATCGCGACGCCCGATTTTTCGTCCTTCCTTCTGGCCGCGCAATCTTCCGGGGCCCAAGTCGTCGCCTTGGCGGTCGCGGGCGGCGATACCACCAATTCAATGAAGCAGGCTGCGGAATTCGGACTGCCGGCCAAGCAGAGCATCGTGGCGCTGATTTTCGGCATCAACAACGTGCCCGCGCTGGGGCTCAAGGCTTCGCAGGGGGCGCTCACCGTGAACCCGTTCTACTGGGACATGAACGAGGGCACGCGCGCGTGGTCGCAGCGGTTCCGCAAGCGCGCGCACAACGGCGCGATGCCGAATGACATGCAGGCCGGAGTCTATGCGTCCGTGCTGCATTTCCTCAAGGCGGTCGACAAGGCGGGCGGCGCGGGCGACGGGAAAACCGTGGTGGCCGCGATGAAGGCGATGACGACCGACGATCCGCTCTTCGGCAAAGGAAGAATCCGCGAGGACGGCCGCAAGATCCACCCGATGTATCTCCTGCAGGTGAAATCGCCCGAGGAGTCGACGGGCGACTGGGATTACTTCAAGGTCGTCTCGAGCATTCCGGCGGAGCAGGCGTTCCGGCCGCTGAACGAGGGCAACTGCCCGATGGTCGCGGGAAAGTGAACCCGCGCCCTTTAGACCTCCACCACGAAGTCGAACGTTCCCTCGCCGGCGCCTTTGCTGGCCATGCGCATCTCCAGGTCCGGGCGATAGAGCCCGTCGCGTCGATTGCCGGGCTCGTCGCGAAAGTAGAGCTGCGTGGTGAGAATGCGCTTTCCCGGCGCCTGCACCTTGACGTGGATATGTCGCGCGCGTCCGGGATATTCGGCCGGAACGATGGTTTGCAGGCGATAGCGCCCCTCGGCGTCGGTGAACTGGTGGCCGCGATAGCGAAATCCGCTGTTGTCGTACTCGCCGTCCTCGTCCGCATGCCAGAAATCGAGCAGCGCGTTCGCCACCGGCTGGCATCGGGCCGACAGGACCTGCCCGATGACGATCAGCCTCGGGGCCTTGGACTGCGGCTCCACCAGCGAAACGCGCTGCGGCGTGTTGGTTTTGAAAAAAGGCCCTTCGGTCTGCCGCGCGGTCAGCTCGCCGCAGGTGAGCCGACGCGTTTGAGCAAAGGCCGGAACGACCGGAAGCACGGCGGCGGCAGCGAGGAGGCGGCGGCGGATCAGTGAGGTCATGGTTTCACCTCGGAGCGCCACACCACGCGCCCGTCCAGAGCGTACAGCTTGCACTCTCCGTTGCCGCGACGATTGCAACTTTCCATTACGTTCCCGACGACGTCAGGCTGCCTGCTGCCGGGAACGCTCCGGAAACTGGATGCCCATGCCCCGTTTGGCGCAATCGCAAATGCGCGGGGCGTCGGCTTGGACAGGAATTCCTTGTAGGCGTCGCGCCCCTTCTCCTTGAGGAAGGGAACGGCGTCGACCTTTTCGAGCGGCGCGAAGCCGATCGTCGTTTGCGCGGTCACTCCGAGGCCGGCATTGATCCCCGATACGAGGTCCTTGATCCAGCCGTTGTAGTTGCCATGAATCAACCGAAGCGTTCCGCCGCCGCGTTCTTGATATAGAAGGTTGGTACTTTGCAGATATCGAATGCCGTAGCCGGTTGCGCTGTAGGTCAACTCGACCGACATCGTATGGTCGCGAATGACGTTCGTCAGCTCCATCCGGCCCTCGCTCGAGTTGGCTACCTTCCAGCCCCGGGTCGCCCCGACGATCTTGAGGACCTGTTCAATGTCCTGCCGGGTCACTGGCTTGGCGCCGTCCTGAAAGTCGATCCGCCAGGGATCGTCTATCACCGCCACGCGGAAGGCCCCGAGGTTGTAGGGTTCGGCATGCGCGACGAGACCTTGCGACAACAATAGGGCAAGGGAACACAGATTAGCGAGTCGCGTCATGGTCAGCTCCCTCAGTGGATCTCCGGCTCGGGCGTGGGCGCGGTGCCCTCGAGGAAATCGAAATCGCAGCCTTCGTTCGCCTGGCGGATGTGCTGCGAGAAAAGCGCTGCGTAGCCGCGCTCGAACCTGCGCGCGGGAGCTTTCCACGCGCGCTTGCGCTTCATCATCTCGGCGTCGTCGATCATGACCTGCAGCCGGCGGCGCGGCACGTCGAGCTCGATCGTGTCGCCCGTCTTCACCAGCGCGAGCGGTCCGCCGACCCAGGACTCGGGTGCCACGTGCAGCACACAGCAGCCGTAGGCAGTTCCGCTCATTCGCGCATCGGAGATCCGCACCATGTCGCGCACGCCCTGCTGCAGGAGCTTCTTCGGGATCGGCACCTCCCACTCGGGCATGCCGGGTGCGCCTATCGGTCCGGCGTTGCGGAGCACGATCACCGAGTTCGCATCCACGTTGAGCGTCGGATCGTCCAGGCGCGCCTGCAAGTCGTCGTAGTCCTCGAACACGACCGCGCGGCCCTTGTGCTGCAGCAGGCGCGGCTCGGCCGCGGCCGGCTTGACGATGGCGCCGTCGGGCGCGAGGTTGCCGCGCAGCACGGCGAGCCCGCCCGAGGGAATCAGCGCCTTCTCGCGCGGCAGGATCACATCGGTATTGAACACCTTCGCGCCTTCGAGATTTTCCCCGAGCGTCTTGCCGCTCACCGTCTTCGCATCGAGATCGAGCAGGTCGCGGATCGAGGCGAGCAGCGCGCGCAGGCCTCCCGCGTAATAGAAATCCTCCATCAGGTATTTCCCGGAGGGACGCAGATTGGCGATCACGGGAGTCTTGCGCGAGATCGCGTCGAAGCGCTCGAGGTCGAGCGGCACGCCCGCGCGCCGCGCCATCGCGATCAAGTGAATGGCGGCATTGGTCGACCCGCCGCAGGCGAGGACGCAGGTCACCGCGTTGTCGAACGAGGAGGGCGTGAGGAGGTTTTTCGGCGTGGCGTCCTCCCACACCATCTCGACCGCGCGCTTCCCGGTCGCGGTCGCCATTTTCGCGTGGTGGGAGTCGGCCGCGGGGATCGACGCCGAGCCGGGCAGCGCGAGGCCGAGCGCCTCGGCGGCCGAGGTCATGGTCGATGCGGTGCCCATCGTCATGCAGTGGCCGGGCGAGCGCGCGATGCCTTCCTCGATCTCTTCCCAGTCGTTCTCCGTGATCGTGCCCGCGCGCAGCTCCGCCCAGTATTTTCGCGAATCGCTGCCCGAGCCCAGCACCTGCCCGTGCCAGTTGCCGCGCAACATCGGCCCCGCGGGCAGGTAGATCATCGGCAGCCCCATGGAGAGCGCGCCCATCACGAGGGCGGGCGTCGTCTTGTCGCAGCCGCCCATCAGCACGCAGCCGTCGGCGGGATACGAGCGCAGCAATTCCTCGGTCTCCATCGCGAGGAAGTTGCGGTACATCATGGTGGAGGGCTTCTGGAACGGCTCGGCGAGCGCGATCGCCGGCATCTCGATCGGGAATCCGCCCGCCTGCCACACGCCGCGCTTCACTTCTTCGGCGCGAGTCCGGAAATGCGCGTGGCAGGGATTGATGTCGCTCCAGGTGTTGATGATGGCGATCACGGGTTTGCCCGCGTAGTCGCTCTTGTCGTAGCCCATCTGCGCGGTGCGCGAGCGGTGGTCGAAGGTCTTGCGGTCGCCCACGCCGTACCAGCGGTGGCTGCGCAGCTCTTCGGGGCGTTTTCTCGCGGGCATTTCGGGCGGTCGTGGTTTCAAGCGCAATTCTACCGCAGAGGCGGAATCACACGCGCTCGCACCCTGCGGGCGAAAGCGATATCCTTCGGATCGATATGATCGACAAGATCGTCCCCTCGCTAGCAGCCGCCCTCGCCGACGTGGGCGACGGCTCGACGATTCTCGTCGGCGGCTTCGGCGGCGCAGGCGTCCCGGAAGAGCTGATCGACGCGCTGCTCGAGCAGGGCGCAAAGGACCTCACCATCGTCAACAACAACGCCGGCAACGGCGAAGTCGGCGTCGCGGCGCTCCTCAAGGCCGGGCGCGTGCGCAAAATCATTTGCTCGTACCCGCGCTTGGCCGACGGCTACGTCTTCGAGGGCCTCTATCGCGCGCGCAAGATCGAGTTGGAGCTCGTGCCGCAGGGGACGCTTTCGGAGCGAATGCGCGCCGCCGGCGCCGGAATCGGTGGCTTTTACACTCCCACCGCCTACGGCACCGATCTCGCCAAGGGCAAGGAGACGCGGATGATCGAAGGCAAGGGCTATGTGCTCGAGCATCCGCTTCGCGGCGACGTGGCGCTCGTCAAGGCGGAGCGCGGCGACCGCTGGGGAAATCTTGTCTACAGGAAGAGCGCGCGCAACTTCGGACCGACCATGGCCATGGCGGCGAAGCGCACGATCGCGCAGGTCTACGAGACCGTCGAGCTCGGCGGGCTAGACCCCGAGTGCATCGTGACGCCGGGGATCTTCGTGACGCGCGTAGTGAAGGTGCCGCGCAAGGACGGCAATTGGACCCCCGCAGGCAGCGTGACGCGAGGGAGTTCAGGCAAAGCGACGGCAACGGGGCGATGAGCTACGCG
>WNGC01002771.1_pt1 | contig 10663 bp, 5 predicted proteins | sample 5400051 | NCBI WGS metagenome assembly WNGC01 (sample SAMN13153368, study PRJNA577476) | soil metagenome | isolation source: 20 cm soil or saprolite under grassland replicate 2 | place: USA:California | collected 2016-06-15 | reverse complement strand
ACTTTCCACGAGACGGTCCACACAGAATTTGCCGAGCGGGTCACCTCCGATGCAAGAAGTGAAACCAACACGGCTGCCCAAGAGAGAAATATTGTGGGCAAAGATTGCAGAAGAGCTGCCGAGGGTCATCGCAAAATCGGTGGCTAGGTGTTCTCTCTCGGGTTCAAGTACTGGAGGAAGACCATACAGAATCAAATCGCAATTCAGTTCACCCAGAACGCTGATGTCAAAACGCTTCACTCCGCAGTCTCCTTTTTTCCTACAACAGTTCTGTGTGAATGCCTTGCTCAATGCGCGAAACGTCCTCCCGCACAATGCGGCCGGGGAATGCCGCGAGGCAATTCGACGTTCCGCAAGCAACCGCGAGCGCTAGGCTTTGCTCGAACGAAAGGCCGGTTGCGGCAGCGAAGGCTAATCCAGCAAGAGCCGCATCACCGCAGCCGACGGTAGATTTTGGGCGCAGAGGAGCGGTCCAGGCGTGAATTGCCAGACAATCGTGTTTTCGAACGCCGACAAGGCCGCGATCACCGAGGCTGACAACGGCGGAGTTCGCGCCTAGGTCCAGTAACTTGCGAGCGGCTTGTGCCGCAGAGATGGGATCACCTATGGCAACTTGCGTGACAAACTCCGCTTCTTCCCGATTGATTTTTACCAGGTCCGGTCCGGCGGCCAATGCTTTGGAAAGTGGCAAGCCACTGGAATCGACGAATGCCAGACAATTCTCAGATTGCGCCGAGCTGACGAGCGCGGCACAAGCTTCGGTTGGAACTCCAGGAGGAAGGCTGCCCGAGATCACCGCGATTCTCTTGTTAGCCGCAAGTTGAAACGCGCTTGCACAAACTTGCTGAAATTCGGACCATTCGGATTGAGTAATCGTTCCTCCGGGCTCAAGGATCTCAGTAACTTCTCCCTGGGTGTCCAAGATTTCCAGGTTGACGCGCGAGGATTGACCGGTGGATACCGCCGTCGTTTCTATCTCCAAAAGGCGAAGTCCCGCGAGCAACTCGTTGCCCGTGGCGCCTCCGGAGAAACCAATCCATGTTGGAGTCGCGCCCAGGCCTTTGAGCGCCATGGCGACGTGCGCGGCCTTGCCTCCGGGGTTGCGATAAACTTCTGCGACGCGATTGACGCGGCCCGGAAGAAATCCGTTCAGTACGAGCCGTGTGTCGATCGCGGGATTCAAGCTCACGCAAAAGAATGCGGGTGCGAGGGGATAAGAGTGTGCGACTGGTTTATTCATCTGCGGGATAGTTTTCCGACCACGGCGTGGCGGCCTTGAGACTTTCGTTGATGCTTCGCATGTTTTGCACGCCCTGGCTTTCAAGCCATTCCTGAAGCGCATCCGCACCACCGTGGACAAACACACCCACGCCATCCTTCCAGGTTGCGCGTCCGCAGAGCACACCGCAAAAATGAACACCTGCTTCCGAGGCCAGCACAAGAGCCTCATTGAAGGCGCGATTGCTCACACCGGCGGAGAGAAACAGGAACGGTTTGGCGGTTACCGCAGCGGCTTGCCGAAAAAGCTCTAGAGCTTCTGCGCGAGTGTGTACGAATACTCCGGAAGAAGCCGAGGAACCTTCGACATAGGCCATGGTTACGGGCACGCCGACTTTCAAGACATCGACGCAATAGCGCGGCTGGGAGAATTCTTGCATCGCACTCGTGAGAATCGCCGGCTTGCATCGCGCGAATTGAGGACTTTTATCATCCATCCCGTCTTGGTACGGAACAATTTCCAGGAAGAAAGGCACGTCACAGCCGGCGCATTCCGAGCCGACGCGCTCGACCCAAACCCGCTTGTGCTCCAGTATTTCTGGTGCATCGGACAAGGCATAGTACAGCAGAACCTTAATGGCGTGCGCACCGGCGTCAACCAACCTGCGCACGGACCAGTGCTCCAGAAGCCGGGGAAGGCGAGAAGGAACTTTAGGGTCGTACCCGCTTACTTCGTAGGCCATCAGCAATCCTGAGGATGGAGCACGCTGACGGGCAGCCTGCAAGCCGTACTCCGGCTCGAGCAGCACGGCGCTGGCATGCGGGGAAAGCGCGCGAACGACGATGGACTTGAACTTCTCAAGCGGCTCGCGTGGCACGGAAGATTTTTCGATCTTCATTTCCGCGGAGAACAAGCTGCGCAACGCGTCGCGTTGATCGATGGCAAGCGCAGCAACGACGCCTCGAGAGTTCGAGACCGCTTCGAGCCCTTTTCGCTTGCCTGACGACAGTCTCACTCGAATCCTCCTTTCCAAGAGACTGTAACAATCGAACTGAAGATGCTAAGCCCAAAAAGCGCTACTTTCTAATGCTCTTTTTCGTCACTCCGGCGACGCCAAGGCGCCAGAAATCTGCACGGTAAACACGCATACCTATGAAAGAGGGGCGAAGCCTGCGGCCGCCGCATTTTCTCGTCTTAATTGTTTGCCGTTCAGCTTTAGAAGGTAATCCGCAGCCTTAGCCGCACGGTGCGCCGACTATCCACGCCCTCTTGAGAAAAAGTTTGGAACGCGCGTCCGAAGTCCGCGTTAGCGCTGATGTCGGCTGACGTGATCGGCTGCAGCTGCAACGTGTTTGGATCTACATGGATATTGAACCCGCCGAGATAGGCAAAAGTACCGCCTCCACCGGCGAAGTCCTGGTTCGGGGCTCGCAAGGGGTGATTGAAAAGATTGTTAAAGTCTGCCCCAAGGACGGCATTCACTCTCTCTGCGATCCGAAACTCCTTGTGCAAACCGAAATTCACCCCCCACGCGCCGGGTCCCCACAACAAGTTCCGCTTGGCCACTTGCGGATTGTCAAATAGGTCAGCGCCTACGGTTGGAGGCGCAAACGCATTGGGGTCGAAGAGCTGGTCTCCAACATGGTGATTGTAGTTGCCCACGACCAGGGGGCGAAAGCTGATGAAGTCACCAAAGTCTCCGACCGCGGCAATCGACGAGATGGCGATGTTACCTGGAAAGGTGCTCGGACTATTCTGACAGTTGTCACAGGACCAGAAGGGCGTAAACGCAGTTCCAGACTTCGCGAACATCTGGAAAGTCGTCTGCCAGCCGCCAACCACGGCATCAGCCCACCTGGAAATCGACGTTCCTAATTTCTTACCCCGGCCAACAGGTAAGTCATAGAGTCCATACAAAACGAAACGGTGGCGAGACACCCACGCATCTGTGCCGTAATCGCGGTCAGGATTGAATGGATTGTAGGCAATGCCACCGAGGCTGTCATTGCCCGTGTCCAGACCTGTGGATTTCTGGTCCACGTAGCTATAGGAGGCATTGAACATGAACCCGCTTGCGTAGCGGCGCTCAACCTGTGTCTGGAAAATGTTCGACTGGCCATGGCCGAAATTTCCGAAACTCTCCAAAAAGTCTCCTAACGCAGGGAAGGGTAGCCGGGCTATCTCTGCTGGCGAAGGGAGGCAGTCTCCGGCATCCGGATCGCAGGGAGTAACTCCATCTCCGGTGGTTGTGGCAAAACCAACATTACTTGGTTTGAGTTCGTTCAGGTCTTTGCCCGCGACCAGTCCCTTCGAGGTAGCGCCGATATAGGAGAGGCGAACCGACGTTTTCAGCCCCAACTCCCGCTCATAGGTAGCGTTGTACTGGTGAATCGTCGGCTGGTGAAGCCCAACCGGAACCGCATTTATGGAAGGGGCACCTCCCAACGTCCTGAGATCGCCGCCGGTTAGCGGACTAAAACCGTGAGAAAATCCTGGCCAAGGCTGCAATAGTGTCGGATTTGCCGTCTTCGTGAGCCGCTGATTGAAGGCGTTGGTCGAGAGCGGATCGCGAATCCCATGTGCGGCCGCGGTCGGGAAATACATGCCATATCCGCCACGCACAACGGACTTGGCGCCAACACGTAATGCGACGCCGATTCGAGGCGCAAAGTTGTTTTTGTCGGTCCGGACCAAGCCGCGGCCGATGCCTAAACCTGATTTGTCAGCAGTAACTATGGGAAACGAGGCGGGAATCCGAGGATCCAGGAATTGAATAGTTTTCAAGGACGGGACGATGATTCGTCCTGTTCCGTTATTGCCGGTCGGATCGAAGTTTAGCAGAATGCCGTTTTTGTCGATAAACGGTGAGATTAGTTCGTAGCGTAACCCGAGATTGATTGTCAGCCTCGGGGTCATCTTCCAATCGTCCTGGAAAAAGTAACCCTGTTCCCAGTTGTGCACGTCCATGGGTGGGCGAGCCTGAGAAACATAAGTGACACTGGTAGGTGGCAACCCAAGCAACAAATCCGCAAACGGATCCGTTTTGGATCCAAAGCATGGGTTTGCTTGGCAGCTGGTGGGGTTGGCGTAGGTCATCGTACCGCGAGGATCGCTTCGGCCGGAAGCGAAACCATCCTGTCCAACGTTTCGCACGACATCGGCACCCATCTTCAGGTTGTGTTTGTTCAGCACCCAGGTAAGGGTGTCCCCAAATGTGGCAAGGTATTGACTTAGCGGCCGCTCCGTGTTGCGGCCGCCGCTCCCGATGCCGACGAAAGAAGAGCCATAACTGATTGCCGTATGTCCGTGCGTATTAAGCTGTGACTGGCCGACGACTGCCGCGTAGGCGTTAATGTCGCTCGAATCAAAGCCGATGCTAGAGAGGAAACTGTCCAGTGTTGTGATGCTATGACGAAAGCTGTACTCGCGATTGAATCCGCCACGCAGTTCATTGATCAGGTTATCGTGAATGATGCGTACGTAGGAGCCAGACACAGTATTATTTCGGCGGTCGTTCTGAATAAGACCCAGTCCCGTGAAGGGTGCGACTATCGGAGAACTCGTACCTACAAAGGCCGAGACGTTGTAAACCACGTAAACGTGATCTTTGGCCGTAAAATCGTGGTCGCCTCGGAGGGTTCCCACATCCCGAGTTGAGCCGCCTGGAAGTAGAGTCTGGAATCCTCCGGTGATCCGACCCGCGCTTGCATCGATTCCCACCGCCGTGCTTATCTTTGGAAAGTACGTATTAATGAGCTTTTGCACGTCAGGATTCAGAAGGCGCGAAGGAATGGTAACGAACTGCTGGCCCGCGCCTTGATATGTGTCGGCTGCTATTTCAGCCTGCGTCAGGGTTACACCCGCGGGTACATCGGGAAGTAAAGCGGGCTTGCTGGTCTCGAGCGAGAAATCACCTCCCCAGAATGCTGGATGGGGCAACTTATTGTTGAAAATATTTACCGGCGACCTGGCGTAGTTCCTCTCATAGGCAGTAAAAAACCAGGTCTTCTTGACGCCCGGAATCGGTCCTCCTAAGGATCCTCCAATGTCGTTGAAATTGAAATATGGAGTGGGATAGCGGGTGACAAACTGATTCGGCACGAAGTCCCTCATGCCCTGTTTGTCCTGTATCTGCAGCGCCGCCAGGGCCGAGTTCTTGTTGTTGTAAAACGTGGAGCCGTGAAACTGCGATTCTCCGCGCTTCGTGGTCACGCGAATGTTGGCAATACCAGCATATTCGGAGCTGAAATCATTCGAGAGTACGTTGAGTTCTCCTACGGCCTCTAGAGACGGTTCGCTCTGAGTGTGCACGCCGAAAACCGCGTCAGTGGAGCGCTGACCGTCAAGGGTAAAGTTGGCGCCATAACTCTGGAAACCCAGGAACTTAAATTCGCCATCATTAACGCCCTGCGTAATGTTAGGGTTTAAGTAAAGGAATGAGTACACGTCGCGACTGTCACGGGGAAGATCAATAATTTCCTGGTTAGAAATGGTCGTGCTGATGGTTTGGTTTTCGGTATTGATGGCCGGCGCCTCCATCGACACCACTACGCTCTCCTGCGCCGCGGAAACCTTGAGCACAGCATCGGCACCCACCGTGTCGCTGCCGTTCAAGACGATGTCTTTGATTTCTTTCTTGCTCATTCCAGCCGCGGTGATGGCCACCCTATACGTACCGGGTTTCAGCCCGAACATTTCGTAAATGCCCTGAGAGTTCGTTCTTGTTTCCCGTGCGGTGTTGGTAAGGGCGTCTGTAACCGTTACCGTCACACCCGGGATGACAGCTCCGGTTGAGTCCGTCACCGTTCCGCGAATGGTGCCGAGATCGGTTCCCTGGCCGAATACAACTCCGCCAGCAAAGAATAGAAAGGCCAAGAAAATAACGCAGGTAGACGCAGCTCTGTACTTCAAGGAAAACCTCCCCCACAAAGTAATCTAGGAGGAACCATGTATCACAATAGAAAAGCAAACGCAACAATAAACGAAGCATGAGCGACACGAAGAGAAAGAATAAGAAAGAATTTTTGTGCGCTATGCTTTCGTCATTTGACCCAACCGAAAGAGACATCCTATACTTGGCTGAGGGACACGGTGCATGACCCCCAAAGCTCGTCTGCTAACAGAACAGCGGCGCAGGAGCGTGCTGGACCTCGTCGACCAAGACGGCCAGGTAACTGTCGTGGATATGGTTCGACGGTTCTCCATTTCTGCTGTCACCGTCCGCAACGACCTCGACGCTCTCGCCTCTATCGGCGCGGTGGTGCGATCGCACGGCGGGGCCGTGCGCCGCCTGGAAGCTACTCAGGATTACCCGCTCCGCACCAAAGAAACTCTGCATAGGGACGAAAAAATCAGAATCGGAAGGGCCGCGGCAGAATTGGTCCGGCCGGGTGAAACCATCATTCTCGATTCAGGAACGACCACCGCAGCGGTCGCGCGGCATTTGAAAAGAATGAGAATTCAATCGCTCACAGTCATTACCAATGCCTTGAATATAGCGGTCGAACTAGCGGATACACCTGATATTTCCTTAATCATGATCGGCGGACTGCTACGTCCGGTTTCCTGCTCCTTCGTAGGACCGCAGGCGGAAGCCATGATGAACGAGTTCCACGCTGACCGTCTTTTCCTGGCGGTCGACGGTTTCGATCTCGACAACGGCCCTTCGACACCGGACGTGCTCGAAGCGCAGCTTAATAATGTGATGATGCGCTCCGCGAAAGAGGTCAATGTTGTCACCGATTCCAGCAAACTGGGCCGGAGAAGCGTTTCAAAGATTGGCCCCTTTGACAGAATCCGGCGCCTGATCACGGATAGCCGTGCTACTCAGGAATTTACCGAAGCACTGCGCAAAAAGAGTATCGAGGTTATCGTGGTGTAGCACGCTCCATGGCCAAGCGGCTGAAGTGATAAGACATTCGGTTCTCGGGCGATAGCAAGGATTCGCGAAGCGAGGCTTGGCCTTGCACGTCGTGCCCAAGCGCCATCTGCAATACGCCCACCGAATAAACCCACCAACTCTGGTGGTCGCCGGTTCGTGCATTCGTTTCCGCTCGTGACAAGGCTGAAGAGAGACGTTCCTGCCATTGAGGCGGATCATAGCTGCTCAGCTTCTTGGCCGAGGCCCATGCCCATACGGCGTCCGATGCATCAGTCGCTTGCGCCGAAAGCCGGTACCTTCGCTCCGCCTCTTCTTTTTGGCCGCAAGCAGAAGACAATTCACCGAGCAGGTAGTTTGTTCTAGCCGAATTCAGTAGAGGTTGTAAGCCGTCTTGCGTAAACGAAAAGCCCGGAACGGGAGAACCCAGTGCTCCCGCTGCGGCGAGCGCGTCCTCGCAGTGGCCGCTTCGCCCCAGCCCAACGGCTTGTTGCAACTTCACCTCAACCCACACTTGGCGAACGTTTGTTCCCCCTTCTTCACTGCCGAAGAACCGATTCCGGAACAATTCAATCGCGCCGTTATAATTCCCTTCCTCGGCGCGGTTCAAAGCCAGTTCATACACCAAACTAGTGGGCATCCGGTCCAGGTCGGGATAAAGCTCAAGTGTTTTCACTCGCTCCTCTGCGGGTCTTGCCAGAAGAGTCATCGCGGCAACCGCGCCGGAATAGTTCACGATATTCGACGGATCATTTTTTATTCCTTCCTCAAAGGCATTCAATGCACTTGTGAAGTCCCGCTTGGCGTGAAGAAACGCTAATCCGAGACTGGCTTCCAGCACCGGTATTTGGGGATTGAGCTTCCGCGCTTGTTGCCACTCGCTGAGAGCCTCGTCCGTTTTTTCTCGGGCGAAATACCAGGTCCCCAGCAGGTAATGAGCGGTTGCGTCTTTCTCGTTCGTGCGAATGGCGGCTTTGAGCGCCTGCTGGTCTTCGACTGTGTTCGGAAATACGTATGCAGTCGAAAGGCGAGAGGCTTGCAAATAGTCATTTGCACCCGACTCCCCGAGCTTCTCGCGGCAGTACCCGCGGAAATAGACAACCAAGGGGTGGTTCTGGGGGGCGACCGCGCCAGGTTCGCTCTGGTCCGCCTTCGGGGGCGGATACTCGCGTGAGAGGACCTCCACGGCTCGACGGTAAAGTCCCAACCGCGCGTATTCCGATGCAAGATTTAAGACACGATAGGGATCGGCGGCCAGATGGGCGAGGTTCGGCTTTCCAAGTTCCTCGCGTAGAAAATCGCTCAACGGAAAGCGTGCGAGCCGTTCCCTTGCTAGCTTTTCCCCGTTTGCTGTCTTTCCGAGCGCTTGTAATACAGCGGCCAGTTCTTCCGCTACACGCAGGTCGTCCGGAGCAGATTGGAGGCTTTGCGTCAGAGATTCTCTAGCCTGCTGCAAGGCACCCAGGCGTGCCTGCGCTTCGGCAAGGCGCAATGTAGCAGCCGCACGATAGGAAGGCAATCGCATCGCTTCCTGATAAGCGTCAACAGCATCTTTTTCTCGTTCGACGCCCTCGTAGGCGATTCCCAAATAATAGGAAATCTCGGCATCGGTGGTATTTCGGTCATGCGCGGCAGCCAGATGAGATATCGCTTCTTCAAAGCGCTTCAGACTGGCGTCGAGTCGTCCCGCCGCTTTCAACAACTCAAAATCTGCGGGGAACTTCCCCAAAGCCTTTTGATACGTTTGCACGGCAGCTAACAGGTTGCCGTTCAATTCTTCAGTCTCGCCTTGCTGGAGCCAATCGTCCTCGGTTCGACGCGCCTCCTCCGGTACCGTGTAGAAAATCTGCGGGCCGACTTTGATTTCGGAATCCGGCGCCCAGTCATACTCGCCTTCCGTCTGTCTCAACAACAGGGCATTCTCGCTGTTCTTGAGTTGAAACGTATACTTCCTGCTGGCATTTGGAACACGAATCTCTCTCTTCCACACTCGCTCCGGCACAAAATCTCCTTTCTCGTTGAGTAAGGAAGTGCTTCCATCCAGAATTTGGATCGCAGCCGCCGGCAGCTTTCGATTGGCATTGAAGGAAACCGCCAACATGCCGGCCCTTCGCTCCAAGTGAACCGCCCCGGTGAGGTTCGCGCGGGAAATCCCATCCGTATCCCGGACGGGCATCCAGTATTCTGTGAAGGCTATGTATTGCCGCGGTTCAAGGAATGCATACGTCTCCTGATTTCGGAAGAGGCCCGCTTGCAACTCGACATAGGCGCTATTGTTGTCAGAGAGTGCCTTGCGCCAATCAAGGCCGTCCGCGTCAACACCCCAGGACCAAATTTTCTTAGCAGGTAGCTCGGCATAGTCGGCAAAATGCACAGTCCCCGTGTTTGTTCGGGGATGCCAGACACCCATGAAGTCTTCCCGGCTTCCATGGACGAACAATGATACTGGACCGTCGGTCTGGTTGCGTATGACGCTGAGATCCTTCCCTTTCGAATCGATCGGCCAACGTTGCACTTCGGCAAACCCATGTGCTGCGGCAAAGCGCATGGGGTATTGGATCTGAGAATCGTCCCAAACCTGCACAGCGGCATTGTTCCACCAATAAAAACGATGCCGCACATCGCTTCGATTACTCAGTGTGACGCGCTGTTCGAGAACGGTGGAGCCAGGACGCAGAGTCAATTCGACGGACCATTCCATTCCATAAACTCTGTCGATATTGCCCACGGTGATCGACGCACTGCCGTCCTTGTGGCCCGCATACGCAAAATCCACAGGTGACATCGAGACCCAATTGTGAGAAACAGGAAAGTTAAACTCGACCCCGAATGCGGCCCAGGCTCCGCGATAGCCGATCCTGGCTTTCTTGATGGAAGGGTTGGCATAGAACATCGGCTGCCCGCTGATTTTGTCGGCGCACGTGTAAATATGTCCGCCCAAATCCGGCAGCACCGAACATTTCAGATATTCGTTTTCAAGATAGATCGCACGCCATCGGTGCTCGGCACGCTGGTCGGTTATTTGTTTCCGCAGCGTATAGGGATAACTAAATCGACCGATCGCGAACTGGTCGAAAGAAGGGTTGGGATCGGGCGCTCCCTCTTCGTATGCCGGAAGATTCAAAACACCTTCCCATACCCGCACCTGAGCCTGAATGGGTATGGCGTTAACCACTAGAAATAAAAACAGGACCGTCCATCGCATCGGCATCGCCTCGCAGGGAAACCTTCGCTAACGACGATTCAAGCGAGTTTTTTCTCGATCATGGATTGGTACAAGCCTCTAAACCCATTCTTCCAGCGCCCCGAGTTTCCTTCCGATGGCTCTTCACGAAGGAGTGTGCAGAGGAAATTTTTCCACTACGCGGTTGATAATTCCTCCTTCCGACGGGGAATCAGGCTGTAGCCCTTCTTCAAGGCAGCGAAAAAAAGCCAGAAGTTGGGCGACAACGACATACACCGTCGGGGTCTCTTCATCGCCAAGCTCAGTTAATCCTCGGCACTCGATGACCTTATCCCCCTCACTAACCGCAGAGTCCGGGATATTCTCTCCGACAATGACTTTG
>WNGC01002768.1_pt1 | contig 10667 bp, 14 predicted proteins | sample 5400051 | NCBI WGS metagenome assembly WNGC01 (sample SAMN13153368, study PRJNA577476) | soil metagenome | isolation source: 20 cm soil or saprolite under grassland replicate 2 | place: USA:California | collected 2016-06-15 | reverse complement strand
GCTCCAGCACATCGGCGCGCATATCGCAGCGCTCGGTGCCTGTGTGTCGGTCGCAGACGTGAACAACGACAACTGGCCCGATCTGTACTTTACGAGTTCTCGGTTCGGCGCGTCCAACGCGCTCTATCTGAACCAGCACGACGGAACGTTGCGCAACGTCGGCGCGGACGCAGGAGTAGCGGATCTCAACCGTCCCGGCGCAGGCGTCTCGATGGGCGCCGTGTGGGGCGATTACGACAACGACGGTCTCGAGGATCTGCTCGTCTATCGCTGGGGCTATCCCGTGCTGCTTCACAACCTCGGCAACGGCAAGTTCGAGGATGTGACGGTGCAGGCGGGTCTGCGCCGCTGGATGAATTCCAACGGCGCCGTGTGGCTCGACTTCGATCGCGACGGGTTACTCGATCTCTACATCACCGGCTACTTCCGCTCCGACGTCGACCTGTGGCACCTCAAGACGACGCACATCATGCAGGAGAGCTGGGATTTTGCCTCCAATGGCGGCAAGAATCTGCTGTTCAAGAATCTGGGCAATGGCCGGTTCAAGGATGTGACTGACTCGATGGGCGTCGGCAGCACGCGGTGGACGTTGGCGGCCGCGGCCGCGGATTTCAACGACGACGGTTGGCCCGATCTCTATCTCGCCAACGACTACGGGCCGGAAGAATTGTTTCTCAATCGCGAAGGGAAGCGCTTCGAGCTGGCGCGAGCCGGGCTCGAGGACGACTCGAAGAGCGGCATGGCGGTCGCGTTAGGCGATGTCTACAATCGCGGGCGCCACGATGTCTTCGTCACCAATATTTCGGAGAAGGGTTTTCTGTTTCAGGGCAACAATCTGCGCATCAATTTCCTCAAGGAATTGGGCCGATTCGATGAGGTTGCGAGCGGCGTCGTGGCCGATGCCGGATGGGCGTGGGGCGCGCAGTTCGGCGATTTGAACAACGACGGCTGGCTGGATCTCGTCGTGCTGAACGGCTTCATCTCCGCCGACTCGGGGCGCGACTATTGGTATGCGATGTCCAAGATCGCCGGCGCGCAAGGCAACATCTTCGAGGATGCCAAGAACTGGCCGCCGATCGGACATGCGAGTCTGTCGGGCTATGAGCGCTCGCGCGTGCTGTTGAACCGCGGGCCCGCGGGGTTTGTCGATGTGGCGCAGGAAGCGGGTGTGACCGATCTACTGGATGGCCGCTCGGTCGCGCTGGCGGATCTCTTCAATCGCGGGACGCTGGACGTCGTAATCGCGAACGAGAAAGGCCGAGCCCTCCTCTACAGCAATGCGTCCTCACCCCCTGGCCCCCTCTCCCAACGGGAGAGGGGAAACGGACATTGGGTGGAGTTGAAGCTGATCGGCACGCGGAGCAACCGCAGTGCGATCGGCGCCGAAGTGACCGTTGCGTTCGGGGGCGTGCGGCAGCGGCAGGTGGTCGATGGCGGGATGGGTTTTTGCAGTCAGAACGATCGCCGGCTGCATTTCGGCCTCGGCGAGAATGCGCTCGGCCCGGTGGACATTCGCTGGCCATCCGGCCGAGTGCAGCACATAGAAGCACTGGCGAGAGATCAACTGCACGTAATTCGAGAACCGTGAAGGCGCTCGACCCCAAGTACCTCATCGTCTTTCTCATCACGCTGGTGCTCGTGGTGGGCGAGGCGCGCTACAGCATCCTTGGCGGCTACGATCGTCTCGCGACGACCCTCGGCATCTGCCTCGCGACGGAGGTCGTGTTGTCGCGCCTGCTGCGGGGACGAGTGGCGAATGTATCGAGCGCGTACATCACAGGGATCAGTCTCGCGCTGCTGATCAAGCCGCAGGCCAATATCCTCTGGCCGTTCGCGCTAGGAGCGTTCCTCGCGATCGCCTCGAAGTACGTGCTTACCTATCGCGGCCGCCACCTGTGGAATCCGAGCAATTTCGCCATCGCGCTGCTCCTGCTCGTGGCGGCGAACTCCGTCGCGATTCTCAGTCACCAGTGGGGCAACGACATCGGGACGAACCTTGTGATCTGGGCGTTCGGCCTCGTCGTCGCGTGGCGCGCGCGGGTGCTGCACGTGACGCTGACGTATGTGGTGTGCTTTCTCGTCTTCGCGACCATCCGGAATCTCATTGTCGGCGGCCCGTATCTCGCCGAAATTGCGCCGATCACGGGCCCGATGTATCAGCTGTTCGTCTTTTTCATGGTCACCGATCCGCGCACGACGGTGAGCACCCGCCGCGGCCGGATGATCGTGGTCGCGACGGTGGCGCTGGTCGAGTCGATCATCCGTCTGGCGGGGGATTTCCAGCTTCCGTTGCTGCGGCCGTTGTACGTGTCGCCGCCGATTCTCGCACTGGCGCTCGTCGGGCCGATCGCGATGTTTCTCGATCTGCGGCGACAGGCGGTGCCGGCGGTTCGGCCGTCGGGCCGTCCGGTCGTGGCACAGAGCTGAGACATGTCTCCAACTCGCGTGTTGGGCGCCATCATCCTGCTGCTGCTCGTCATCGTGACGGTTGCAAGGTGGCGCCGCTATCGGAGGTGAGGTATGAACCCGAGCAAGCCCGCAAAGCCGACGCCGCCAAAGCTTCCCGTTCCGCCCAAACCGCAGCCGCCTGAGCCGTGGGAGCCGGCGAAGATTCCGCGATCGCCGCAACCGCCCAAGCCGCCGATTCCGAAGTTCTGACTATGCCGGATTGGAGCCTCGCGCCCTACTTCATCGTCGATGACGTCGTCGCCACCGCCAACTACTACCGCGACAAGCTTGGCTTTGGCTACGAGCGCTTCTGGAACGACCCTCCGTCGTTCTGTATGGTGCGGCGCGCGGGCGTCGTCATCATGCTGGCCCAGCTCGAGCAGCCCGGCGTAATGCGCCCCAACCACGTTGTCGATCCTGAAGGCGGCGCGTGGGACGCGTACGTCTGGGTCGATGACGCAGACGCACTGAATGCGGAGTTCAAGGCGAAAGGGGTGAAGATCGCGCGAGAGATTTGTGACCAACCCTACGGCTGCCGCGACTTCGACATCGAGGACTGCAACGGCTATCGCCTCTGTTTTGGGCACGACACGGAAGGCTGAGCATGATCAATGGCGCACATGCAATCATCTACAGCACCGACCCGGCAGCGGATCGTGCGTTCCTTCGAGATGTCCTGGAGCTCCCACACGTGGATGTCGGGGATGGCTGGCTGATTTTCGGATTGCCGCCAGCCGAGGTTGCCGTGCATCCGTCGGAGGAGACTGAATTGCATGAGCTCTACCTCATGTGCGAAGACATTGACGCGTTTGTGAGTGCGATGCAGCAGCGGGGGATTAAATGCGGGGCGGTGCGCGATGAGGGATGGGGCCTGCTTACGCAGCTCACCTTGCCGGGAGGGGGACAGCTCGGTGTGTATCAGCCCCGGCACGCCCGTCCGAAGCCAATGGCAGCATCGAAGGTTCGCAGGAGAACTCGTCGCACGCGCCGCGGACGTAGATCCAGGTAGGGACCTCCCAGCCGCGGAGCGAGGTAACTATAAGTGGATATGCGCATCGCGCCGCTGTTGAGCCTGGTCGCCCTGCCCATCGGAGCGTGCGACAGCATTGGTGGGGTCTGTACCCTCAACTTTCAGTACGGCATCCAAATCACGGTCATTGATTCACTCACGGGCCTTCCACCCGCCGCCGCTGCCTTGGTCGCAACGAGTGGGACGTTTGTTGATTCTGTCGGCCCGCGCGCTCCCTCTCAGCCTGTCGCCAATGGGCCGTCGGTCCTGGTTCTCTCAACCGCAGGGGAGCGGCCGGGCATCTACTCGGTGGTAGTGCGTGCACCAGGCTATCGCGAGTGGGGCCGGACCAATATCAGGGTGACGGCAGATCGGTGTCACGTGCGACCGACAACGCTCACGGCTCACCTGCAATCATGATCAACGTCTAATGTCTACGATGAGCCGGACACTGGTCGTCGTTGGCTGGCTATTCGCAGCGTGTGGCGATGGAGTCAATCCGCTTGCCCCCGTGCCGCGCGACGTCTTGCGCGCACCTGAGCGAGCGACGGTCGGCGACGTCACGGTGCGCTTGGAGACCTACCTGTACCGCGACTTCGCGCCGAGCTCCCCACCCGACGGAAAGCCGCTCATCGCGGGCCTGCGGGTGAGCAGTGTGAACGGCGGCGCCCTTCCGTCCTGGCTTGGTGCGGACTCGGTGTGGGTCCTCAACAGCGCTGCTGTCTGGGTCGCGAAGGTGGTGCAAGAGCAACCGCGGTCCGATCCGTCGTACGTCGATGTCGTTGCCCGTGAGGGCCCAAAGTGGGGACCCGGCATCGAAGTCGACGTGGTCGTGCAGCTCCACGACGCCGGTGGGAACCGCGTTTTCCTTCGGGCCCGGGCCCAATCGATTCACCGCACCGACTAACCTTGTCCGTACAACCTTCAATGACCGTGAATGACTTCCGTCGCCTCGCCTTGAGTCTCCCTGAAGTTTCAATCCGATGAGCGTGCGTCGTACAGTCGTCGGGCTCGCCGTGCTCGCGGTCCTCGTGCTCGGCGGTTTGTGGTGGCGCGCGACCTGGGTCGTCAATCATCTGCTGCACGCCGATGCTCCGAACGCGATCGCGGAGAAATCGGGTGGTGTGTATCGGCTCGACGTTGGCCGTGTTCGATTCAACCCGTTGCGCCGGCGCATCGTCGTGGATTCGATCCAGGTGACGACAAACGCAGAGGTCAACGCCCGGCGCCCGCACCCCCGCATCGCGCTGCACCTGGCGTTCCATCAGTGCACGATCGCCGGCATGCACGTCTTCACGCTCGTCGCCGGGCAGGGCCTCATCGCCGAGTCGTTCGGCTGCGCTGACGTCAGTGCGGCCGCGCAGGTGCCTCCACGCCGCGGCGGAGCGGACACTGCGACCGCTCCCGGCGCCGCGCGCCAGGCGTTTTTCCTTCTTCAACACGGTTTGCGGCTGCCCAAGTTTGCTCCCCGCGTGCAGGTCGCCCGTATCGACTTCCCGCACGCGCAGCTGGACTTCCGCCTGGAACGCGCGGGGGACGAAGCGGCCCGGCTCGAGCTCGAACACCTCCAGTGGCGGATGACCGAGTTCACCGTCGATCCTGCCGATTCCGCCGCCACGAGCCGGCCCCTGTTCAGCCGCACGGTCGACATTTCGGCGGCGAACTTTGTGGCGCACCCGGACACGGGCGCAGCCGTGCGTGTGGAAGAATTTGCGGCGAGTCTTCCTGATTCCACGGTCGAGGTCCGCGGCATTGCATTCGCTCCGACGATGAGCGACTCGGCATTCGCGCGGTCGCGGCCCTACCGCCGCTCGTTGCTCAAGACCGCGGTCGCCGCCATCGCCGTGCGAGGATTCGATGTGGGTGCGTTCGTGCTGGGCGAGGGTGTGCGCGCCAGGCGCGTGCAGGTTGACTCCCTCCACATCGACGTCTTGAGCGACAAACGCCGGCCCGCCAATCCCGTGCCCCGCCAGCGCCGCACCCCCCAGCGCTGGATCGCTGACCTGGGGCGCACCGTGAGTGTGGATTCCGTACTGGTTCAGGGCGGTGAGGTCGTATATCGGGAACAGCGCGCGCGGCATCCCAGGCCTGGCATGCTCACGTTTGCGCGACTCGATGCGGTTGCGATCAACGTGCGTCACGTCGACGGCCGCCGGAAGTCAGGGAATCCCATGACACTCCGCGCCACGGCCTACCTCCAAAACGCGGGGCGCCTGGATACGCGCTTCGTCGTACCCCTCGACGCGCCGAGCTTCGACATGTCGTTCGACGGAACGCTCGGCCCGATGCCTGCGGCCGACCTAAATACCTTCATAAAGGAAGTCTTTGCTCTACGCCTCGAGGGAGGACGTATCAGCGGGATCAGCTTCGACGCGACGGTCGTGAGCGGCGCGGCGCAGGGCACCCTCATCCCGCGTTACACCGATCTGTCAGTGGAAGTGACAGCCCGGGGCTCGAAGGGGATCCTGGGAACGGGCGGCGTCATTGGCGATGCCGCGCGCGGTATCGCGTCGTTCGTGGGCAACCAGACAGAGATCCACTCCGACAATCCTGACGACGGCGAGACGGAGCCGCGTCGCGGTCCGATCAATCACACCTTCACGCCGAACGAGACGCTTCCCGCGTTTCTGTGGGCGAGTCTTCGCGGCGGGCTGATGGGGGTGGTGCGGAAATAGCTCGCCTGCGGGTGTGTTTGAAACCTCGCATCACCGCGCCCCGTTGAAGGAGCCCATGACGTCAGCGCCGACAACTGACCGGATTCAGGCGCTGGATGTCCTCCGCGGCGTGGCCGTCGCCGGTATTCTCCTCGCCAACGTCCTCGTCTTTTTCGGCCTGTTCGTCATACCGCCGGACCGTGCCGCCGCCCTTCCAACCGCGCGCCTCGATGCCGTTGCTTCCTTTCTCGAGAAGGTCTTCGTCGACGGCAAGTTCTACTCGGTGTTCTCGCTGCTGTTTGGCATTGGGTTCGGCCTGCAGCTCGCGCGCGGCGGCGAAGCGGCGGTGCCGAGATTCAAGCGCCGGCTGCGTATCCTGCTCGCGATCGGCGCCATTCATGCCTTTCTCATCTGGGCCGGCGACATTCTGATGCTGTACGCGCTGCTCGGCTTCACAATGCCGTGGTTTGCCCGGAAATCGAACCGCGAGCTGTTGCGTTGGACTGTGATCCTGCTCGCCGTGCCGACTGCGCTGTACGTCGTGGCGCTTGCCGCGTGGAGCTTCCTCGTGCCTGGCGGGGGCGCGCCGCATGCGCAGACCGATGCGGGTGTACCGGCCACCATTCTGGCATTCTTCGAACGCATGGGGCGGGGCGGGGTGAAGGACGCGTTGATGGGAAATCTCGTATTTGTCGGCATTCGGTGGGCCGATCTGTTCGCGACCGTGCGGTTCCCGAAAGTGCTGGGCATGTTCGTGCTGGGACTGTGGGTCGTGCGTGCCGGCATTGCGCAGTCGCCGGCTATCCATCGCGCCGCGCTCGTACGGTGGAGCCTCCTGGGCTGGAGCGTTGGCCTGCCGGCGAACATCTTCGCGGCCTTGGCCCTGCTTCGCTGGCCGTACTTACCGCCTTCCGCAGGAGGCTTGCTCGTCGTCGTGATGCAGGCGATCGGCGTTCCAATGCTTGCGCTCGGCTACGCAGCGACGGTGGGGCTGCTGGTCGTGGATGGCCGGCGTCTGGTGACCGTGTTCGCGCCGGTCGGTCGGATGGCGCTGACGAATTACCTCATGCACTCGATAATCTGCGTCCTGCTGTCGTACGGGTTTGGCCTGGCGCTCTGGTGGCGCATTGGCGCCTCGACGGCAATGGGGATCGCGGTAGTGATCATCGCGCTACAGGTCCCACTCAGCGCGTGGTGGCTCTCCCGCTACCGCTTCGGGCCGGTCGAGTGGATCTGGCGCCGGCTCACCTACGGCCGGCCGCTGCCGCTGCACGCCTGAAGCGGGCGATCCGCATAGATTAAGGAAGCCATGCCTCCTTTTGTGTTTCTGGTCGCACTTCTCTCGACTCTGGGGATCGCTTCGTTCACGATAGTCCGGGTCGCTCGTCTGTTCACTCGCCGCGAATCACCTTCTGGCGACATGACGGCGCGACTCGAGGAGCTCGAGCACAGCATGCAGGCGATCCAACAAGAGTTGGCAGAAATGCAGGAGCGGCTCGATTTCGCGGAGCGGTTGCTCAGCACGGCACGGCAAGAGCGGCGGATTGGCAGCTAGAGAGTTGGTTCTTGGTCTCCGCACCGTGATCTACCATGTCCCTGACCTTCAGCGCGCCAAGGACTGGTATGCCACCGCCTTCGGGATAAAACCCTATTTCGACGAGCCATTTTATGTGGGCTTCAACATTGGCGGGTTCGAGCTCGGGTTGGACCCCGACACTGCCGGAGTGAAGCCAGGGCCGGGTGGCACGGTCGCCTACTGGGGAGTCGCCGACGCCGACAAGGCCGTAGCGCACTTTGTGCGCGCCGGTGCCGTCCTCGAGTCCCCGGTCCGCGACGTCGGAGAAGGGATTCGGGTTGCCACCGTCGCAGACCCATTCGGAAATCTCATGGGACTGATCGAGAATCCGCACTTTGGCGCCGCTTAATATGCGATCGCTCTGCGCTCTTCTCGTGCCGCTGGTCGCCGCGGCGTGCGGTGCCGGGTGGCGTCGCAGCGATCTCCCACTCGGCACGCTCAAACCACGTCAGCAAATCCAACTGTGGCGGAATGGTGTACCTACGCGATGGCACGCCCTGGAGATCGCTTCGGATTCGCTCTCGGCGATTCCGTACATGCGGCCAATTACGTGTGACAGCTGCCGTGTGACCATCCGACGCGCCAATGTCGATTCAATCCGTCTCGGCAACCCGGTCGCGGGGTTCTGGAAGACTGCGGGACTCATATTCGTAACGCCATTTGCGATCTTGTTAGGTGCGTGCATCGCAAACGGATCGTGGCCGAGGTGCTTCCTCACCGATGCGACGTAGCGTGAATTGGATTAGCTGAGTCTTCTCTTGAAGAATTCGCTCGGGCTGGAATCTGGTACGGTTCGGGTCGTCGAATATGATGAACGCTGGCCCGCGTTGTTTCTCGCCGAATCGCAGCGTCTGCGCGAAGCCTGTCAGCCGCTGCCCCTGCACTTCGAGCATGTCGGCAGCACCGCCGTCCCGGGACTCTGCGCCAAACCCGTGCTCGACATCCTGGCCGGTCATCCCCGTGGGACATCGGTCGACGAGTGTGTGGCGCTCCTCGAGCGGGCAGGGTACGAGCACCGCGGTGACGGGGGCATTCCGGACCACCAATTCTTTCGCCGCGGTCAACCACGCGCGTATCACATTCATCTCGTTGAAAAAGATGGCCGACTCTGGCAAGAGTACCTGGCGTTTCGGGATTCCTTGCGTGCGAATGCCGCGGTCGCACGACAATACCGTGACCTCAAGCAGGCGCTGGCTGCGCGCTTTCCTCGCGACCGCGAAGCCTACATTCAGGGGAAGGCCGCGTTCGTCGCGGAGGTAATCAGACATCCTCGCTCGGAGACAACGATGAAGCTCTATACGCAGTTGAACTTCGGCGGGAATTGCGAAGCAGCCTTCCGTTTCTACGAAAAGCACCTTGGCGGCAAGATCACGATGATGATGAACCAGAGCCAGGCACCGGGCGCGCCGAGCGGCGCGGGGAAGGCGATCATCCATGCGCGGATGGACCTTGGAGACTCGGTGCTGATCGGAAACGACGTTCCCCCCACCGTCTTCCAGAAAATTCGCAGCGTGTACATCTACCTTGGTGTCGATTCGCCGCAGGAGGCCGAGCGGGCCCACATGCGACTGGCGGACGGCGGGGAGGTGTATATGCCGATGCAGGAAACGTTCTTCGCCACGCGCTTCAGCCAGCTCCGCGACAAGTTTGGCGTGTTGTGGTCGATCATTCACGAGCGTCCCAGACCGTAATGAACGCCGTCGCGGACTACTACGCCCGTGCTCCCGAGGAAAACCGTCTCAAGCATGGTGCCGCGATGCTCTCGCTGCTCGGTGTCAGCGCGCACCTGCTCGTGGTGGCTCGGAAACCGGCGTGAAGCCAATGGAAGGCTCGCGAACAAACGGTCAGTGATGGGTTACTGAAGGAATCGAACAACCGGAGCGCGGCATGAAACCAACGATGGAACACCCACCAGAGAAAAAGCCGGGACCAATCGAGATTCCCGAGCCTCCCAACCCGCGCGAACCCGCGCCGTGGGAGCCGGACCGCAAACCGCGCATTCCCGAGCGTCCCGCGGACGACGGCTAGAGTCGTCGTTCGCACATTTCGGAAACTCCGCGCCCTTACCGTCCGTACGCCCCGTTCATCGTTCCCCAGGGGGCACATGACACGTACGACGAACGCAAGAATCGCCGGCTTCACCTTCCTCTTCTATATCGCCGTCGCTTTCCCCAGCATGATTCTGTTCGATCGCGCCACCAAGGGCGACGGGATTGCGGCCCAGCTCGCATCCATGGCGCAGCACGCCAGCGACGTACGCGTCGCCTCCGTGCTTTCGCTGTTCGGTTGCTTCTCGGCCCTGGTCCTTGCCGTGACGCTATTCGCGATTACGCGCGATCAGGATCCCGATCTTGCCATGCTCGGTCTGACCTTTCGCGTCGCCGAGGGTGTGACGGGCGCCGTCACCATCCCGGCTACGTTGGGGCTGCTTTCGGTCGCGATGGCTACGGGAGCAAATGCCCCCGAGCCGGCAGCCGTGCAGGGGGTCGGCGCATTTCTTCTGCAGCAGCCCCCGCTCACCGGCGCACCGTTTTTCGCGGTGGGCAGCACGCTCTTCGCCTGGCTACTCCTGCGCGGCCGAATGATTCCCATCCCACTGGCCTGGCTCGGTGTGGTCGGATCGGTCCTGGTGACCGTGGGCCTTCCGCTGCAGCTTGCAGGAGTGCTCCACGGTCCGGTCACTCAGTGGATGTGGTTACCGCTGGCGGGGTTCGAGATTCCGCTCGGGTTCTGGCTCATGATAAAGGGGGTGGCACCGTCGCGTCTGAGCACTTCGCCCCTGGAGAATCGGGAAAAACGTGAGTGAGTATCTGAGTCAGGAGCTGCAGGAACGCCTCGACGCTCTAGGAACCGAGCCTGATCCCGAAGCGCCCCACCAAAGCTGAAGTGCTTGCCGCCGACGGTCGCACGGTGCGGGACGTGATCGCCGCGGACCTCCGCGTGCTCTTCTGCGGGATCAATCCAGGTCTGTATTCGGGTG
>WNGC01015020.1_pt1 | contig 10668 bp, 12 predicted proteins | sample 5400051 | NCBI WGS metagenome assembly WNGC01 (sample SAMN13153368, study PRJNA577476) | soil metagenome | isolation source: 20 cm soil or saprolite under grassland replicate 2 | place: USA:California | collected 2016-06-15 | reverse complement strand
GTACGTGGTGCCGCGTGAGGTGATGATCACTCGTCCTTCGGGGTCGATTCCGGGCGTAACGAAAGTCATCTGTGGCCAGCCATCTTTCTGCCGGACCGCGATACAGGCGCGGTGGTTCTGTCGCAAAAATTTTTGTGCGTCGGCAATTTCCATTTTTTCCTCCCGACTGATTGAGCCTTTAACCGTGACCGTTGGTGCCCCAGGTTCTGCCGTCGATCCACATTTTAGCGAGCTCAAGCACGTAGGCATCGGCTTGTCGCCGGGTGTCAAACGTCGCGCGCCGCCGGCCGAAAATCGGAATGTTTTTGGTCTTCTTGTTTTCTACGATCACTATCGTGGCGCGCGCGAACCATTCCCCAGCGCGGATCTCTTCGGAATCGAGCTCAACGCTGTGACCGCGGTAGGTTTTGGTGCGCATCAGAACTGAAGGATGAAGGATAAAGGCAAAAGGATAAGTCAGTAATCTTTGACGCGCCGCCAGTTTTTATCCCTTATCCCTTATCCTTCATCCTTTCTTAGATACTGACTTTCCCGCCGTTTAACTTGATGCCCAATTTTGCCAGCGCTTCGACTACGGGAATGTCGGCGCCCAGGCTTTTGCCAACTTCGGCGGCTAGCGGCAGATCCTTATCATAGAGATTGGTGCCGGGATTGAATTTCAATTCGCCGCCGGAAAAATCGTAGCGCGTGTCCCAGCGATCCAGGATGTGTTGCGACTTGGTTTTCTGCATCAAATCGAGGGCGGCTTTATAACTCACTCCGCCGGCCTTGGCGATTTGCAGCGCCTCGTAGACGACTAGCGCTTCAGACGCCGTGAGCATATTTTTGAAAAGCTTGGTGACGTTGCCGCAGCCGAGTGGCCCCATATGCACGGCGTCTTTCGCCATATGGAGCAGATGCGGTTTGGCCCGTTCGAAGAAAGCCTTTTGCCCGCCGACGAGAAAAGTCAGCCCGCCCTGGCGCACCACGCTCGGGATCGCCGTCATGCAGGCGTCGATGACGTTCACCCGCTTATCCGCCGCTAGTTCAGCAATTTTCTTTGTCGTGGTCGGGCGGATCGTGCTGTGTATCAGCACGAGCGAGCCCGGCGCGGCGCCTTCCAACACGCCGTCGTTGCCGAGCATGCACTGGAGAACTTCCTGATCGGTGCGCACGACGACGTCAATGATTGTCGCGTTCTGCGCCACGTCTTTTGCAGAGGACACCGTCTCGGCGCCTTCTTTACGCGCGGCTTCTAACGCGACGGGCGCGACATCGAAGGCGAGCGCTGCAACATTGGCTAATTTTAAGCGCGACAGAAGGGCGCTTCCCATCGCCCCTGTCCCGATAAAACCGATTTTTTCCATGCGACTCTCCTTAACTCGGTCGGTTTAATTTCGGCATAACATGCTCGTGGAATAAGTGAACCGAACGGAGCGACTCCTTTAGGGTCAGATCTCCAAAGGCGAATTGCCCGACCAAATAATTCGCCGTCGATTCATCGATCTGCGCTTCGAGAAATTTTGTTACGGCGTCGGGATCCCCGGCGATCGCTTGGCCGATCTCTGCCATTTTGTCGAACGTGTCCGGGCGCGGATGAGCGGGCTTGCCACCGCGGATGGAATACAAATAGTAGAAATGGCGATGCCAGATCGGATAAGCCCGGCGCGCGGCGGATAGCGCCTCGCTTCCATTCTCCGCGATCACGATGAATCGGCTCAATCCGAGCTTTGGCGTCGGCTGATCGCCATGCAATTCTCGCCAGACCTGACGATAGCGATCGTTGTAGCTGCGCGTATCTTGGGCGGAGTCGAGGCTCACCATGTTGAGGCCTTGCTTCGCGGCGCGCTCAGCAGACTCTACGGAGTGAACGCCGTACCACATCGGCGGATGGGGTTTCTGCAGTGGCTCCAGCTCCATCGGGATGTCCTTGAAGGAAAAGAACTTACCTTCGAATGTAAGCTTTTTTTTCGTCAGGCCACGCAGGATCAGCTCCCGCGCTTCGGTGTAAATGTCCTGTGCTTGCGCCGGATCTTGGCCATAAAAAGAGATTTCCGTGTTCGAAGAGCCGCGACCGAAGCCGATCTCAAGACGCCCGCCGCTCAGTTGGTCGACCATGCAAATCTCTTCGATCAGTCTTAACGGATGGTGCAACGGCAAAGCGTAGACCATCGGGCCGAAGCGCAGCGTCTTCGTCCGCTGCGCGATGGCGGAAAGAAATACGCTCGGCGACGGTGCCATACCAATCGGCGTCGAGTGGTGCTCGGCGACGTGGTAGGCGTAGAAGCCCGCCCGTTCGTATGCTTCGATCAGCTTGAGCCGCGCCTCATAGAATTCTTTAAGCGGTAGATCGTTTCGATCCAGATGGTCGAAGATGCCAAATTCCATATCACGCGGGATATATCGTGAATCGAGGGCAAAGCAAAGGCTGCCGACGATAATTCTGCGTAGTTAGCTCGCTAGTAAATTCCCAGCGTCAGCCCGCTAGCTAGCGTTGCGCCGATCTCTTCGCAACGCTGTAGGTCATAGTCACCAATATGTTTGGGAGCGAGGATCGCTTCCGGAGTTTGCGCGTGGGTGCAAACGATGATCGGTTCGGCGATCGGTTTGAGGCGCCAGCCGGTGGCGATGCGCTGAATCTGGCGGGCGGCATTTTCGCCGTCGCTGCCGGCGCAGATCAATATCGCGTAGGGGCGCCCGACGATGCGATCCAAAACGGGGTAATAAGTGCGATCGAAGAAGTCTTTCATCACGCCGGACATCATGGCGAGATTTTCCGGCGTAGCGAAGATATAGGCATCGAATTCGATCAACTCAGCGGGGCCGGCTTCAGCTGCATGAATGAGCTTAACATTCACATCCGGTTCACTCTCAGCGCCTTTGGCAGCGGCTTGCGCCATCTGATGAGTACCGCCGGTTTTGGAGTGAAAGAGGATTAGGAGCTTCTTCACCGGAGATGATTTAACCACAGAGGGCACAAAGATTCACACAGTAGGGGCGGGTTTCAAACCCGCCCCTACCTCGGACTTACGGAAAGGCTTGAGCTTAGGTTATCGATGAAGCCTTCGTCGTCTAATTCTTTGAGCCAATGCAGATCCCATAGCGTGAGTGGGTTTTCGACCGTTGTGCCGTACTCATGGGCTGCGGTCTCATTGGTGTTCATGATCGCTTCGACTGTCGGAAAGGGTTTGACCCGGAGCACCTCGGCAATGGCATCCACCTGACGGCGCAATTCCGGCAGATTGGATACCTTCATCAAGTGCATAGACTCCTTTGCAACAATCTCCATCGCTTCGTCTCTGCGGTAAATGAGGAGAGCGATCGCGTGCACGACGGCTTTCAAATAGTCCTTCATCAGCGCGGAATTTTCCGAGGCAAAGCTCGATAGACACGCTTGGGCAAAGTTGCTGACGATCTCCGCTTCCGGCACGGGAAAGATTTTCAATCCCGCGGCGAGTGCCGCGGGCAAATAAATCGGCGCGATGAAGCAGGCAGCGCATTCCCCGGAAGCAACCCTTCTCCACTGCTGCCAGCGGCCGATCTCTTTGTCTCTGACAAGGACTGTTTTAACGCCTTTCTCCAAGTTCATTTTCCTAAGCCACAGCGCGATGGTATATGGCCGCCCTCGATCCCGCACCGCCATCGTCTTACCACGAAGCTCGTCGACGGACTGGAAACCTTGCGGCACGACGAGTTGCAGACCGCGATGAATCTGCGGCGCGCAGAACAGGCTAATCTTCTTGCCCTTGGCCGCCTCGGTGTGGAGGTACTCGATGTGTTCGATGATGACGTCACAGGAATCGTTGAACAGTCCTGCCTCGAACTCCTTCTCCGGCTCAATTTGAACGACCTCGACGGTGACACCGTAGTGCCGCTCGGCCATCGCCTGAATGCAATAGATGACCGGCGTGCGGTCGTTGTCGCGATAGGCAAGCCTGACCGTTCGCACTGGCTGCTCCAAAGTAAAATCAGAACGGACCCGGTGGCAGCGACGGCCATTGCGACAGCAACTTGCCGTACCCCGTGATTTGATAATTCAATCCGAGCTTGGAGAGGATCACCCAGAGCATGGCCGGATTGCTGGCGATGATTGGGAGATTTAGCTCGACTTCCATCTTCTCCAAGATGGGTATGGGATCGAGCAGCGCGCCCTGAAAATAGATCGCGTCGACATCGGGATATTCCGCCAGCGCGCGGCGGGTCATCTCTTCAACGTCATCGGCGCTGAGCTTCAACGCGTCGGTGTGCGCGCGCAGAGTTTGCGGCGGGTAGAATGATTCAATGTCAAACCCGGCAAGATAGTCGCGGTAAAGTCGCTTAAGCTCGTCGTCCACCGGCGTCATCAGGAGAATGCGTTTCGCCACGAAGTGCTCGGCAATGAGTTCCTGCACCTGGTCGATCAGCGCGTCGACTTTGCCACGGGAGTCGTAGAGGGAAGTTTTCGCGCCGGCTTCCTGGACGAAGGTGAATTCGAGGTCTTTGGGAATAAACTGTCGAAAGCTATCGTGGTGCGGGCTCGACGGCGCGCTCGAGCCGATAAAGCCAATTTTTATTGGCATGGAATCTCCTGTTTCGATCGAAGTGCGGTCCTAACGATTTATTTCGGCGGTGTTTCTGAGGCGAGCGCCCCGCGGATGCCCCAGTCGCTTTTTTCCACGTCGTGAAAGAGCACGTTGAGAGATTCAGGCTTGACGCTCAAGACCTCTTCGAAGTCTTTGGAAATACGTCTGACCATTTCGCTTTTCTGTTCCTTGGATCTTCCGGCATACATGTAGATATGGACGACTGGCATAGCGGCCTCCTTGAGTCTAAAAGTTGCCTTCAGCAATATGAAACACAGCGCGGAAAGGCAACAGGCGGCACCAGTAATTCGCTTGACAGTAGCGGGCGTTTAGTATGAATATGCGTTTTGAAATCCGCGGGAGACATGAAGATGGAAAGAATCGTTGCCATTTGGCTGGGCTTAGCAGTATCGGAACAAACATCCTTCCTAATCAAATCAGGAATTTTTCTATCCGTTTGTGGCGCGACTTTGTTTGTCGCGTTGGCGGCGAGTTATCCCGCGGTCCATGATACGCTGCACAATGTTCGCCACGCGTTAGCCGTAGTTCCTTGTCACTAAACCGCTGCATTGTTTTTGCCTTCTTCTTCGTTTCCTTTCTGCGCGGCGTGACAGTTTGGGCTGAAGATCTCAATATTTATTTTAAGACAACGCCAAGGATCGAGCTGCTTCGCCCGTATGCCGATCCGGTCAACATGTCTTTGTTGATTACCGGCGCCGATGGCAGGCCGGTGAAACAGGGCATGGTGGATATTCGCCTTGACGCCCCAGAGCCGGGAAGATTTTTCTCAACGGATTTTCCGTTCGTCGAAGGGACGCGGTTGAGTGAAATGCGCATGGAGCTGCGCCAGGGCCGGGCCAATTGGAAATATCTTTTTCCGATCCGCGGCGAGTATCGCTTGGCAGTCGTTGTCACGACTCTGGATGGCGGGAAAGCGAGCAAAGATTTCAAATTCTATGTGCGCGAGAATCAAAAAAAGTGGTTTGCTCTGACGGGATTTTCCATCGGCCTGTTCTTATTGGGCTTGATGGCGGGGAGAGTTTTTACTGCCGGTCCAAAGAGCGCATTGATTGTTTTATTCGCTGTGGCGCTGCTAGTTGAGTCGAGTCAAGCCGCGGAACCGCCGCGCGTTCCAGAGACGGAGAATGCCGGTCTAGAGATCGAAGGTGCGACGGTGGGCACGCCTACGGCCGTGCGTTGGTTTTTGAAAAATGCCGAGATTGCCGGCAAGTCGAACGCCCTGCTTACACTGACGATTACTCACCTGGAAAAAGAAAAGATCGCGTTCGGGGTGGAGAGAATACCGGTGGACAAGGAGTTCTCGCTGAAGTTTCAATTTACCGACGGCGCGGAATATCGCGTTGTTGCGCTTGCCGAGATCCCCGGTAAGCCGCCGCTTCGAAGCGAGAAAGTCATAGGGGTAACCGCCATCGAGCCGCCGGCGAAAGCCTCTGTGCCGGCACTGGCTTATTTTGTCGGCGTGATTGCGCTGGGATTGGCTACGGGCAGATGGACCAAAAGGCGCGCCGTAGTTCCTTACCTCAAGCTTTTGTCACAGCATTCACGCGCCCCTTTTGGGAATTCTTAAAAACTTAAGACTAATTTTCCGACACGTCGATCAGCACGCCGTCGGGATCAGACGTGTGATACTGGCCGAAGCAGCAGGTCGCGAGCAGTTTCTGCCGGACCTCACGTTCCGGGTTTTTCTCGGGACGATCTTCGGGCGCCGGATTGGCGCTCTTGAATTTTTCCAAGTCGGCTTTGAATGCGGTCAAACTTTCGACCTTGAAGCCGATATGGTCCAACGCGGGTCGCTCGATGCCGGAGCCGGCGAAGTCGGAAATCTTCCAGGGCATCACCGCCAGCGTGACTTTGCCGTCGGAGAGATAGTGATTAGGATCTCCCGCCGGTTTTTCCAGCTCCGTCAACTCGAAAACGTCGCGATAGAATTCTCCGCATTCTTCCGGCTCAACGCAGCGCAGGCCGAAGTGGCCGATGCGGCGTTTGCGTTCTTCAACTTGCTCTGTGTAAAGATCGCGGCGGTTTTCCATGTTTGCCTGGGACAGATCAAAAACGTTGCCCATCGGGTCATGCATGCTGATGCCGGCAAAGGGGCGGTTGCTCGGCCGATGAAGTACCTGGATCTTAGGAAATTTGTCTTTGAGACGAGAAAACACGCGCTCCACATCCTGCACTTCGAACCCGAAGTGATCGAAGCCAGCTTGGCGGCCCGGTGCGCGCGGGTTGAGATTCAATCCGACGTAACCGTCCCCGACGACGACGGCACCGCCCGCGCGCTGCAAGCTCGAACGGCGCATGCCGAATACATCCCGATAAAAGTCACCTTCGTTATTCGCGTTGCTGGTCACGATCGCCATATGTCGCATTTGGGCAAACATGGTCGTCCTCCTTAGGAATGTCGAGATACGGATAAGCTATTTGAATTGAGAGTGTCTTGTCAAATGCTTCATCGCCCGGAGTGCTGGAGTAATGGAGTATTGGAGTGATGGGGTTCGGAATACGCAGTACTCCAACACTCCAGCATTCCAATACTCCAATCTCTGCATTGCGCTCAGACGTTCGGGGCCGTGCTCGCGGCCGACGCCACTCGATTTGACGCCGCCGAAAGGCAGCTCATCATAGCCGTAATGGAGTGAGTTGACCCACACGTTGCCGGCTTGGAGTTTGTCGATGCCTTTGTTGGCATGCAATAAATTGCGCGTCCAGATCGACGAGCCGAGGCCGAATTCGGATGAGTTGGCCTTCTCCAACGCTTCATCCAGCGTTTTGAAAGTGTAGACGGGCAGGGCGGGACCGAAGACTTCTTCCTTGGTCATGCGCGCGTCGTCGGGCACGTTGGTCATCAACGTCGGCAGATAGAAGAAACCTTTGTCGAAGTCGCCGCCCTTGGGCCGCTCGCCGCCGAAGAGCAACTTGGCGCCGCGCGCTTTGGCGTCTTCTACTTGTTCTTCGACTTCCTGGCGCTGGGAGCCGATGTGGATCGGACCCATGCGGGTTTCTTTGCTCATGCCGTTGCCGACGGTTTTCTTTTTGAGAATTTCCACCAAGCCGCCGACGAAGTTATCGGCAATCGACTCCTGCAAGAATAAACGCTTCACACCCAGGCACATCTGGCCGCAGTTAAAATAGCGGCCGACGTCGGCCATCTTCACGGCGAGATCGAGGTTGGCATCTTCCATGACGATCATCGGATCGCTGCCACCTAATTCCAAGGTAACGCGCTTGATCTCGCGTCCGGCCACTTCCATGACGTGACGGCCCACCGGCGTCGAGCCGGTGAAAGCTATGCGGCGAATGCGCGGGTTGCGTAACAGCTCTTCGCCGACGCTGCCGCCGGGACCGGTGACGATATTGACGGTGCCTTTCGGCAAAGGCTTTTGCGCTTTGCCTTCGCCGAAGGTCGCCTGCGCGATCAGCTCGATAACTTTGATCGTTGCCAGCGGCGTCGTGCTGGCCGGCTTAACGATGATCGTGTTGCCGGCGGCCAGCGCTGGACCTAGCTTCGTGCCCATCAACGTCAACGGAAAATTCCACGGCACGATGCCGCCGCACACACCGATCGGCTGGCGCACGACCATGCCGTAGGCGCCTTTCTGCGGTAGCGGCACATGAGAGCCACGGACTTTAGAGGCAAGACCGGCGTAGAATTCCAAACCGTGCACCAGGTGGTGAATCTCCAAACCAGCTTCGAAAAGTGTCTTGCCTTGCTCCTGCGTGAGCAGTTGAGCGATCTCGCCGCTGTTTTTCTTGATCAATTCGCCCGCGTTGAGCAATGCATTGCCGCGGTCTTCCGCCGAGACATCGGACCAAACTTTAAATGCATCTTTCGCCGCTTGGATTGCTTGCTGAACGTCTTTGTCATTACCCTGCGGCACGGTGTCGACGGTCGCACCGGTCGCCGGATTGCGCACTTCGGTGGTATTCTTGGTTACGGAATCGACGGATTCGCCGCCGATAAACATCTTGGCCATTGGCAAACCTCCATGAAATATTTAACGTTCAAGCCGTTCAAATCGTTCAAGTGATTCAAAACGTTCAAACGGAAAACGGGGATGAAGTTACTTTCCTTTGAATTGTGCGGTGCGCTTCTCAAGATAGGCTTTTACGCCTTCTTGACCATCTTCGCTGCCAAACGTCTGAGCGAGCAGCTCGCGCTCGAAGGCCAAGCCATCGGGCAATGACAGTTCGAGGCCGGTCTGAATTGCGCGCTTTACTTTGCCGACGGCGAGGCTGCTCTTGTTCGGCACGGTAAACTGGCGCGCGTAGTCCATTACTTCTTGCATGAAATTTTCTTTTTCGTAGATGTAATGAACCAGGCCCATTTCGAGGGCCTCCTCGAATGCTATTGTTTTTCCAGTAGCGCAGAGTTCGAGGGCGCGGGCTTTGCCGACCAGACGCGGTAAACGCTGCGTGCCGCCCATGCCCGGCATAACGCCGAGGTTGATTTCGGCGAGTCCGACCTTGCCGCCTTCTTTTTTGGCGATGCGGATGTCGCAGGCCATGGCGATCTCCAGACCGCCGCCGACGGCGTGGCCGTTGATCGCGGCGATGACGATCTTCGGCGTATTCTCCAGCCGTATAAGGACTTCGTGGCCGTGCAATGCAAAATTATTCTTGAAACCGAGCGACTGCTTGGACAACATATTGATGTCGGCGCCGGCGGAGAAAAACTTTTCCACTTTGCCGGTGATGACGATCGCATGCACGTTGTCGTCGAAGCGGGCATCCAAGATCGCTGCGTCCAATTCCTTCAATAGCTCCGTCGTGTAGCTGTTCACCGGCGGGCGGTTGATTTCCAGCACTGCAATGCCGTTATCGATGCGGTATTCGATCATTTTCCCGTCTGCCATGATCGGTTCCTCCTGATTAAGAATCAATCATTTCAATTAACCGGCATCCTATCGCAAGTCAAGGCCGGTCGCGTTCGCTTCGCTCCGGGCACGGTGCGGAATTTACCGACTTAGCAAGCTGTTAACACATAGAGGGTAAAACATCGCTGTAAATTTGCATACGCCATTGGAAACATCACCGAACTATGGCATGAAGTAGCAAATTTCGCCCGTGCTAGGAGGCAAGATGAAAGTTAGACCCAAACGCAAACCGATTAAATGGCCCGACGGCGCGCGGATCGCGATCACGCCTTGTGTCGCCTTCGAAACTTGGCCGGAAGATCTCGGCGGGCCGAACACGCTGCAGCAAGAAAATCGGCGGAGCTTCCCCAGAAACGCGGTTACAAAAAGAAACCTAGCAATTATCACCGATCGTGAGTTCGGCGAGCGCGTGGGCATTTACCGGATGCTCGAAATATTCGAAACGGAGAAGATCCAAACGAGCTTTTTCCCCACCGGCATTACCGTGAAAAACTATCCCGAGATTTTCAAAGAAATCGCCGAACAAGGACATGAAGTCGGCACGGAAACCTGGATCCACGATTATAGCTACATGAAGAAGCGCGACAAGGAGAAAAAAGATCTGCAGAAAACCGTCGACGCGGTCAAGACAGCCGTGGGCAAAGCGCCGGTCGGTTATCTTTCAACGGGAGTAGCGCCGAGCGCGTCGACGCCAGAAATTATCTTGGAGCTCGGCTACACTTACTGGATGGATCCGCAGCACCAGGAAACGCCTTACACGCTCAAGATCAAGAAACAGGAATTGACGGTGCTGTCCTATTTTCAGGATCTGAACGATTACTCGAGTTATCAGCGCGCCGGCAGAACGCCGCGCGATTTGTTGCAAATGTGGAAAGATTGCTTCGATTGTTTGTACGAAGAGGGCGCCACCGATCCTAAGTTTATGATGTGGGGCAATCATCCGTTCGTCGGTGGGCGCCCGTTTCGCGCGTTGTTGCTGCGAGAATTTATCCGCTACGCGAAGGGCCACGGCAAAGTCTGGTTTGCGCCGGCCGGAGAAATCGCCAAGTGGTATCGCGAGAACTATCACGACGCTCAAGTCGAAGAATGGCCGAACTTCGCACATGCGGGTCGGCAAGGAAAAATCACGGATCTGTCGAAACTGTAAAAAGGTAGGGGGGCAGCATGCTGCGGCCCTGCGTCGACGAAGGCGACCAGATTGGCGAAGGATAAATCACACGAAGGCGAGATTAGAT
>WNGC01005453.1_pt1 | contig 10670 bp, 5 predicted proteins | sample 5400051 | NCBI WGS metagenome assembly WNGC01 (sample SAMN13153368, study PRJNA577476) | soil metagenome | isolation source: 20 cm soil or saprolite under grassland replicate 2 | place: USA:California | collected 2016-06-15 | reverse complement strand
GAGTTTGGAAGACGACCGATGGCGGACGCGTTTGGAATCCGATCTTCGATGATCAGCACGTCGCGTCCATCGGTGCTGTTGCGCTCGCGCCCTCGAATCCCAACATTATTTACGTCGGAACCGGCGAGCAGACGCGCGGCAACGGCGTGTACAAATCTACTGACGCAGGCGCCACGTGGATGCACATTGGACTCGAGAAGGCATACTACATTAGTTCGATTGTGGTGGATCCGCGCAACCCCGAAATCGTGATCGTCGGCGTTCTCGTCCGTGTCGTGACCAGTGTCTCATCCGAACCCCCGGAACGTGGAGTTTTTAAATCCATTAATGGCGGCAAGACCTGGACGCGCACCCTGTCGAAAGACGCACTCGATGGCATCGCCGATATGTGCGCGGATCCCGGTAATCCGAGAGAAATCTTTGCCGCGATGTGGCATCCACCTGACCCTTCCTCCAATCGTGACGATAAAAATAAACAGGACGGATGGATCTATAAATCGACGGATGAAGGCGCCACCTGGAGCCAAGTTGGAGGCAAGGGTCTGCCCTCCGAGCCCCTCGATCGCATCGGACTGGCAGTCGCTCCGGGCACGCGCGGCCGGCGAGTGTTCGCGATGACCGCGCAAGGACTTTTTCGTTCGGACGATGCAGGCAACACGTGGCGCAAAATCACAAGCGACCCACGCATCATCGGAAGCGGTTACATCAGCCGCGTGTACGTTGATCCGCGCAACCCCGACATCGTACACGTGATGCAGACTTCCACCTATCGCTCGACCGACGGAGGCCAGACATTCGCCGCTTTCAAAGGAGCACCGGGCGGCGACGACTATCACGTCCTGTGGATGGATCCGCAGAATACGAACCGCATGATTCTAGGAGTCGATCAGGGCGCAACGATTAGCGTCGACGGAGGGAAGACGTGGAGTTCGTGGTACAACCAACCGACGGGGCAGTTCTATCACGTCATCACCGACAATCAATTTCCGTACGTTGTCTACGCGCCACAGCAGGATAGCGGCACCGCCGCCGTACCCAGCCGCAGCGATTACGGCGAGATCAGTTTTCGCGATTGGTTTTCGATTGGTGGGTTCGAGTTCTGCTACATCGCGCCCGATCCCCTGAACTCGAATATTGTTTACTCGGGCGGATGGTACGGCAGCGTGGTGCGCTTCGACAAGACCACTGGACAGATTGTGCACGCCTTCGTTCGCGGCAGCCAGGACCACACATCGCAAATGCCGCCGCTGGTTTTCTCGCCGCAGAACCCGCGCGCGCTTTACTTTGGCACGCAATACGTGATGAAGACAACGAATAATGGCGATACCTGGCAGCGCATCAGTCCCGATCTCACTGCTCGTCCTGGCACGCCAATGAAACCTGATGCCGGTAACTCCGGTGCACACGAACTGCAAGACGAGTCTTCGGGTTACGCCACCGATGAGCGTGAAAAGGACGCTGCGCAGGAGCAAGCTCCACGTGGACGGATGGCGCTCACCGCACTCGCGCCTTCGCCCATCGCTCCCGCCACGATCTGGGCCGGGACCGGCAACGGGATCATCCAAATAACTCTAGACGCCGGTATTACCTGGCAGAACGCTTCGCCGCCGGATCTGAAACCCGAAACGATGGTGAGCATCATCGAGCCGTCCCACTTCGACGCGTATACCGCTTTTGTTGCCGCGATCAATAATCGCGATTCGACGCCTTACATTTATCGCACTCGCGACGGCGGAAATTCCTGGCAGAAAATTACGGAAGGACTCGAACCCGGCCGGATCGCGCGTGTGGTACGCGAAGATCCCCAGCGCAAAGGCCTTCTTTATGCCGGTACAGAGGATGCCGTATCCGTTTCATTCGACGACGGCGATCACTGGCAATCGCTGCAACTGAATCTTCCCACGTCAGCCGTTCGCGATTTGGCCGTGCACGATATTGATCTCGTTGTCGCCACGTTCCGCCGCGCTCTTTGGGTGCTTGACGATCTCTCTCCGTTGCGGCAGGCCAGCACGCAAATCGCAGGTTTCAATGCCTATTTGCTGCGGCCTGCAATGGCTGTTCGCGTTCGCTGGGACAACGACCAGGAAACCCCGCTGCCTCCTGAGGTTCCCACGGGACAAAATCCTCCCGACGGCGCGATTATTTATTACTATTTGAAATCACCGTCCCCGTCGGCCATCTCGCTTGAAATCCGTGACGCCGCAGGAAGACTCGTCCGCCGTTTTTCGAGCGAGCCACCCCCGCCCGACAAAACGATCAAGAACGTTCCCGACTATTGGCTCGCCCCGCTCGTAGGCATTCCGAAGAATGCGGGACTCAATCGATTCGTATGGGACCTGCACTACGATCCACCTCCCACGCTGCAATACAGCTGCTTTGGGAATACGCTCGATTTGGTGGAATACACGCTCTCAGGCCACGCCATCGCCGGCGACACGCCGCGCGAGCAGACGCTCGGTCCGCTGGCAGTTCCGGGCGAGTATAGGGTTGTGCTCACCGTCGGTGATCAAAAACTTACGCAGCCGCTCGCGATCACACTCGATCCGCGCGTCCGCGTTTCACAAGCGGACCTTGACTGGCAATTCGAAACAACCATGAAGATCGAAGCGGGATTGAAGTCCAGCTACGACGCGTTCGGCGAGCTGGCCGCGCTGCGCAAGGAAATTACGGAGCGCAAGAAGAAGCTCGAATCCAACGCGCCAGCTAAAGATGCGGCGGACGCGATAAGAAATCTCGAGATGGAAGCCGACGCCATCCAGGACGGCTCGCCCGCGTCAACGGGGATCGGGCCGATCAATCGCGATCTCGCACGCGTGGCGTTCATGGTTGAAAGCGGCGACGCGGCTCCGTCCGGCGCCGCGCAATCGGCCATCAAGGAGTCCTGCAGCGGACCATCTGGCCGAATGGCGTGTGCTGCAGACGCACGCGCTCCCGGTCGTGAACGCGACGCTTGAAAAGTACAAGGTCGCTCCGCTGCCGCTCGCAAGCACGGGCACAGCGAAAACTGCCGACGATCCTCGCGGCGACGCGTGCCAACCGTAGTTAGTCCGTTTTTGTTTTGTTGTCGTGCACAAGGTTCGAGGAGTGAAACACGCCGTTTGTCCGAGATGCCACCAGACCGTTGCGTAAGTCGGGTCCTGAATTCAACGGCCCTCAGGTTGTCCCTAAACCGAGGACTATCACTCCTCGCGAAGAGCGGCAGTGGGGTCCAGACTTGCCGCCCGCCATGCGGGCAGCCAGGATGCCGTGGCTGCGACGATGAAGAACAATAGCGACATGGTTGTATAGGTTGCGGGGTCAGTCGCCTTAACGCCAACTAGCATCGTGGTCATCCCGCGGGTGAGGACGAAAGCTGCAATCAGACCGGCGGCGATGCCAATGGCAGTAAGACGCAGTCCCTGGCCGACAACCAGTTGGAAAATGTTGCCGGGCTCAGCACCCAAGGCCATGCGAATGCCGATTTCCGCGGTACGCTGTCGCACGATGGTCGCAAGCACGCCGTAGAGTCCGACGCCCGCGAGCAACGCTGCGATTACCGCGAACGCTCCGATGAGTAGTAACGAAAATCGCGTGCCGGCTTGTGCCTTTTCCATTACAGCTTCCATGGGCTGTATGTCGGTGATCAGGAGGTGCGAGTCGAATGCCCTGATTGCAGCGCGAACGTCGTTCGCGTATTTCGATGGGTCGGTTCCGGTTCGGAGAGCCCAGTGATCGGCGGCTCCGGCGCCAACGTACGCATCGGTAAGATAAACTTGCTCGCGCCCGGGCTCGCTCAACGATACACCGCGCTCGTGGGCGACCACACCGATGATGTCGACCCATACGGGTTCGGGTGTTTGAATGCGGATAAGAATGCGCTTGCCGACGGCCGATTGACTTGGAAAGGCGTGATCGGCCAAGATTTTATCAACAACGACATCGGTGCGACCTGGCTGGTTGTCTTGGTCGTTGTATGTGCGGCCCTCGATCAGAGATGTGCCCATGGTTTCGAAGTAGCCGGGAAGCACGATTAGGGGATCGACTGCCTTGTATTTGCTCGCGTCGGCGAGTGCTTCTTCGGTGCCCCAACGAATCGGGCTGAAGCCACCAGTCAGCGGAAATGGATTTGCGGCGGTCGCGCTTTGAACGCCGGGGATGGCGCGCAGCCGGTCTTCGAGCTGGCGAATAGCAACGGCTCGTTCTTCCGGCTTCTGGAGAAACCGATCGGACTGAACCTGAAACGTGAGTAGGCCATGAGGATTGAACCCGGGATCGATGCGCTGCAATTCGAGAAAGGTGCGGACCATAAGTCCCGAGCCGATGAGAAGTACGTAAGCGAGAGCGACTTCGAGGCCGACGACGATCTTGCGCGAGAAACCGCCGCTGGCGAGGCCTTCGCTCCGGCTGGTGCCGCGCAGAACGATCATTACGTCTGGACGGGCAGCGCGCCACGCCGGCGCCAGGCCGAAGATTGCGGCGGCCACCAGGCTCGAGATTGCAGTGAAGATCAGCACAGTCGAATCAATTCGGATCGTATCGAGGCGCGGGAGATGCGCAGGAGCGATGGCCAGCAGTTCGTGAATTCCGAGCCAGGCTATGCCGAGACCGCCTAAGGCCCCGATGGTCGCGAGCAGCAATGCCTCGGAAAGGATCTGGCTGGCGAGGTCCCACCAGCTGGCGCCGATAGCGGAGCGAATTGCAAGTTCGCGTTGGCGCAAAGAAGCTCGCACCAACAAGAGGTTAGCCACGTTGGCACAGGCAATAAGCAAAAGAAAAATGACGGCCCCCATCAGCGCGAGAATTGCAGGGCGGACTTCGGAGACGAGATGCTGCCGCATAGGCTCCACGCGGATTGCGTAGCCCGCGGTGTTTTCGATCATGAAGTTTTTCCGCGCCTCTGCGGCGACCTGATCGGCGGCAGCTTGAGCGCGTCCGATCGTCACGCCTGGTTTCAATCTGCCGATCACGCGCATCGAAACCGAATTTCGTTGCGCGGCGTCGTAACCGAGGCGATTGGCAATCCAGATCTCGGGCGCGGCTTCCAAATCTGCGGAGTGCGGGAAGTATATCTGAAAGTGCGGCGCGAGGACCCCGACGATTCGCGGACTAAAGGGCTTCCCCTTGTTTAAAGATTGGCCGAGTACCGCCGGATTCGAGCCGAACCGGCGCTGGAAGTATTCGTAACTAATGATCGCCATAATCGGCAGGCGCTGGGGGGGCGTTGCCAATTGAGTCCCTGGCGCCGGCGGGGGTGGCTGCGGTTGTGCGTCGTCGTCGGAGAAATCGCGGCCGAACGCAATCCTCGCCCCTACTAGCTGGAAGTAGTTCGTCGTCACGAAGCCCATGTGGACTCGTTCCGGCATGCCGTCCTCGCCGGTTAACGTGAAGGGGAACGTGAAGACACCCGCCAGGCCTTGGAATTCGTTTTTAGTCGCTTCGCGCAAATCGATAAAATTTGCGTTGGAAAAGGGGAAATCCTTGACGCCGCGATTGCGCATGTCGGTGGGGACGATCACGAGCTCATGGGGATTTTGATACGGAAGTGGACGCAGCAGCACGGCGTTGGTGACGCTGAAGATGGCGGTGCACGCGCCGACACCCAGGGCAATGGTTAGTGCGGCAGTGAGTGCGAAGACGGGACTCTTTCGCAGTGTTCGGCCGGCAAATGCCAGATCTCGTAACGACATTCTTTCTCCTCATTCACTGGCGGCTGTTGCGCTAGGAATGCTACCTCCGTTGTTTCCAATCGCGTTCGAGTTTTTTCTGAGACGCCTTTGTCGGAATATGGCCATGGCTATCTAGCGCAAACGCGCTCTCGTGGCCGCCCGCGAACCGGGTCCCGTTCTACGAAGTCGCGGTACACGGCGAGACCTGGCATTAGCAGGGACTGTAAATGAGGCGACATCATCAAGCTTGAGAACTCCGAAAGCGTACCGCAGCACCTCGCGTGCACCTTCGGTTGCCGGTCCCTTGCCCCAGTGAATTGCCGACAATCTCCAACCCACCTCCACACAGGGCGTGAATCTGGCTTCAAATGACGGGATGGCCAGACCGATGTAACCAATGAAGGAACGGCTTGCACGCAGTTCCGCTGCAAACAGGCCGAAACCATGCGTTAGAAAATGCTTCTCGATCTTGTCCACAAGCAAGCCACTCTCTGAGTTAGAGAGAGTGGCATGAACTCCACTACCAGTGGGTCCGCATTCATCTGAGCGAATGGCTGACGGTCGGCTGCGCGCCTGTTTCTGAGAATCAGCCTTTCTGCTCCGAAAATGGTCATCTCTCTTGCCAACGGAAATCAGCCGGGACGCTGAGAAACGTCAGCCGATGATCGCGCGGCTACGCTTCGCGCGGCATGGCGCCCGCGAGCAGAAGAACGGTGCCGCAAAACATCAGTGTATCCATCACGTAATTAAGGCCATTGTCGAGGCTGGCGCGTTCCACTATTCCGATCGGGACATAGACGACCAACACCACGAAGAGCACGGTCAAGCCAATCCACGTCGCGGCTGCGCGGGTTTTCTTGCCAACGAGCAACATGGTGCCGGTGACTGCGTAAACCACTGCCGCCAGATACGTCCAAATGGCGTGTCCGTAGACGTACTGGGGAGTCAGCGGCTGCAGCGGAACGCCGGGAACGTGATCGCCGTGCTTGAATTGCTCGATGCTGAAGAACAGCACGGGAATGGCAACGAAATATCGCGCAATCGTCGCAAGGATGTGCGTGCCGCGCCCGCGGCACTGCCCGGTGAGGCTGGCAGCCAGCGCCAGAGGGCCGCCGCTGAAGGATAATTCCCGCAGCGTCAACGTCAGCCCAATCTGATTTCGCGGATGGTGTGCCCATACCGGAGCGTCCATCAGCACTACGAAAAGGAAAAACGTCAAGGCGAGCAAACTCGCCGAGAGCCGCGCCTGAATCCTCGTCACCAGGCTCAGCGCGGCGGCGATAAAGCAAGCGCCTACGAGGTAGGCCCAAAACAGATGCCACGGAATCCACTTCGGTACGATCGACGCTATGGCCGCCGTCAACGTGAAATGCTCGGTTCCGAAGGTCGCGAGTGGCGCCGCGTAGAAAAGCGGCCCGAACAGAATCAGCTTGTCGAATCCTCGCGCCTTTTGCCAATCGCCGCGAAGAAAAATCGTGACCAGCCCGAGTGCAAGAACCACTCCACCGGCAGAATATGACCAAATCACCGTGCTGGGAATGGTGAGGAGAGCCATGACTGCCCACGAATTCGCTAAGCTGCCGCTCAACACCATTCCATTCCGCCCCGTCGAGCCCTAGCCCTACACCCTGTACGTGGGAGATGCACTCAAATACCATAAAGGAAGGAATGGTCGCAAGACTTTGCCGTGCGCGCTCAGCGTCCCTACCGCATTACCTGGATTATCCCCGCGCTTTCAGACGATTGCCTTTTTTGTGGAAGAGACGGAAGAGTATGACGAACTCGCATGTTCGCGCGTTGGCGACAAGAAAACTTCTTCAAGTATGTGCGTGAGGAATATTTGATCGATGCCCTGGCCGATTATGAGATCGAACCCGACGATGCGAATCGTTCCGTGCCAAACCCCGCCCGCAAGGCGATCGAGAAGGAATTGCGCCGCATGCGGGCAGCTCGGCAAGTTGCGCGCAAGCTATGCAGCAATCACCCTCGCTGCGCGCCCTCGACGACTTCCCCGGACTGAGGCCAAGAAGGCAAAGGAGAAACTCCGCACCGAGATCGCCCAGGCCAAAGCCCGTCTCGAAAAACTCCAGGCCCAGCACCACGCTCTTCCCCGGCGCGTGTCCGTGACCGAGGCTCAAAAGGGACAAGCGGTGGTAAAACTATCCACCGAACGCAAGCACCTCACCAACGTGCTCAAGATGGTTGCCTACCACATGGAGAGTGATCTGCTGGAGTTGATCCGGCCTCACTACAAACGGGTGGAGGAAGAAGGACGCACGTTTATTCAGGCCGCCCTACAAGATGCCGCCGATCTCGAACCCACCGACGATCAGCTCCGTATTACGCTGGCCCCACTCAGTTCGCCTCATCGATCGCGAGTTCTCGAGGCTCTCTGCCAGGCCCTGAATCAAACCCACACGCGGTTTCCGGGAACTCAACTCGAGATCCATTACGCGGTCCCAGCGTGCCCAGCAAGCCCAAAAAGCGGACAGGTTTCCGAGGTACCATGTCAGGAGTTCTGACACTAGAATCACAGCGATGCTGAGAGGCGGCTGTGCATTCCGCGCCGCGAAGCCGTTTTCTCGCTCTCTGCTCTACACAACCAAGAAACTATCCCGCGGAGAATTCGATGAGCATCCATGCCAAGTCGAGAAGGAAGTTCCTAAAAACCATCAGTCTCGGGGCGGGAGCCTGCGTCCTCTCCGCCAAAGACACTCTTGCCCAGACGGCGATTGTCACCCTGCCGAGTGAAGCGTCCCATCCACGAAACGCTAACGATTCCGCGGACTACACGCTCCACATTCGAACGTCCCCCCTCGAGATCGCCCCCAAGCGCATCATTTCAGCCACGACCTACAATGGTCACTTCCCCGGACCACTCCTTCGCTTCAAGGAAGGCCAGCAAGTCAGCGTAGACGTTTACAACGACACCGACACACCGGAGCAGCTGCATTGGCACGGTCAGAAACTCTCAACAGAAGTGGACGGAGCGGCCGAGGAAGGCACACCATTCATTCCCGCACATGGCCAACGCCGCTTGGTGTTTACGCCCAATCCCGCGGGTTTTCGTTTTTATCACACCCACAATCGCGCTGGTGCAAATCTCGCCGCAGGCCAATATGGTGGCCAGGTAGGTCCCGTGTACATCGAGCCGAAGCACGACCCGGGCAAGTACGACCGCGAAGTATTTCTTGTGCTGAAAGAATTCGAGCCAACCTTCAGTCAAGGTGGCGACATGGCGCAAGATTTCCTTTCTCCTTCTGTACCAAACAAGGAACTCGAAACCGCCGGTGAGTCCGCCATGAAGGCCTCGCTCGCCAAAGGCATGCCCCACGGCTATGAAGTTGGCTACGCATCCTTCACCATCAACGGCCGCATGTTAGGCCACGGCGAGCCAATCCGCGTGAAGCAGGGTCAGCGCGTGCTTTTTCACATCCTGAATGGAAGCGCGACGGAAATTCGCAGCCTCGCCTTGCCCGGACACTCCTTCCAGGTTGTGGCGCTCGATGGCAATCCCGTCCCAAATCCCAGGCACGTCCCCGTTTTATGGCTTGGTACTGCCGAACGCATTTCGGCCATCGTGGAAATGCATCATCCCGGCGTCTGGATCTTGGGCGATCTCGACAACCATGATCGCCGCCACGGCATGGGCATTGTCATCGAGTATGCCGGCCGCCCCGGCAAAGCCCAATGGATCGCGCCACCGCCCTTCAAATGGAACTATTCGCGTTTCGCAAAACCCGGCGCCACCGCCGCTTCCCCCGATGTGACCTTTGATATGACCTTCGCCAAAGGCAACGCCGCCGAAGAAGGCTTCAACCGCTGGACCATCAATGGAGCTGCTTTCCCCATGACCAGCGAAATGGTCCCCGCCTCTTTTCATTTACAACAAGGCAAGCGTTACCGCATTCGAGTGCGCAATGCCAGTGATGACATCCATCCCATCCACCTTCACCGTCATAGCTTTGAGCTGACCAGCCTCGCGGGAGAACCCACAGCCGGAATACTCAAGGATGTCGTAATGCTCGGAGGCTACCGGGAGGCCGAACTGGATTTCGTCGCCGACAATCCAGGCCTCACGCTCCTCCACTGCCACCAGCAACTCCACATGGACTTCGGCTTCATGACCCTATTCGATTATGTCTAGAGCGCTCGAAAACAAACTCGAACGGCAGCGAAGGTGGAACCCAGGACGATGTCTGAAAAGGCAGAGCTCGACATCCCGAATTCGCCGAGTCCTGAACCACTCCCATTCTTCCCTCGAATTTCCTGGACCCTGTTCCAGACTAATTCCTGGGTCCGGTATCTACGCGCTTTCTGTTCTTGCGGTTCCTTCCAAGCAATCTTGTCAAACAACAGCAAAGATTTCCAGTGTCCCTCTCCGGCCCGGATTAAAGCAGCCCCGTTTCAACTCGCAGGTATCTAACCCCGAAGTAAAATGGTGCGGTCCAATGCCGCCAAGGCTACTTGCAGTTACCAAGTCCCTTCCTCGGTCTTGGGAGTTTGGCTCCACAGCGTGATGCTGCCCTGTTGTCTTTCGTTCCGACAATTCTTCCATCCGGACTAACATCACTTGCTCGCGTTTCTACTGCGGCTTTGAGCGGCGGTCAGCTTGCCGTATGCTGTTATGGGGGTTACATTCTTGGCTTGGGCGCTCGATTCGTGGAAAATCAAGTTTTGATGCATTCTCCTGGCCCATTTTCGCGCAGATCGGGGCTCCTGCTTTTTCGATGAAGACTCCGACCACGCTTTCCATTCTCGTTCCCGTCTATAACGAGCAGTATTTGGTCCGTCCGAGTCTCGAGCGGCTCAAGATTCTGGCGGAATCTCCGCTTCTCGAACATATTGAAATTATCGTTGTGGACGACGGTTCGACCGACCAGACCAGCGCCGTCCTTCGCGAGTTTGAGCTCTCGGTGACTCCTGCTCCGAATCCTAAATTGGAATGGCTTTTCTTGCACCATGAGGTCAATCAAGGCAAGGCCGCGGCGATTCACACGGCGCTAGTTCGCGCGCGCGCGGAGT
>WNGC01005280.1_pt1 | contig 10670 bp, 8 predicted proteins | sample 5400051 | NCBI WGS metagenome assembly WNGC01 (sample SAMN13153368, study PRJNA577476) | soil metagenome | isolation source: 20 cm soil or saprolite under grassland replicate 2 | place: USA:California | collected 2016-06-15 | reverse complement strand
TGCGGCAATTGGACTTGCTTCAAGTTGCACTGGCCATGGGCATTTTTGCGCGCGACCACCTGGCTGGAGTGTTGTTGCTGGGAGCGCGGAAATCGGGCCGAATTTATGGCGGGACCGAACAAAGTGCGCTCCAGGTTTTATGCGGACAACTCGCAGTCGCGATTGAAAACGCCGAACTATTCACCGAAGTCCAAAACGCCAAGATCTACAATGAGACGTTGCTCGAAAACCTGACCAGCGGTGTTATCGCCGCGGGCACTGACGAAAGCATCACCGTCTTTAACAACGAAGCTGGAGAAATTACCGGACTAAACTCGCAAGAGATGCTCGACGCTTCGCTAGGCGCTCTTCCCCTCGAACTGGCGGAACCGTTGATCACAACATTGCGCACTGGAGAAAGCCAGGAAAACCGCGAGATCGCTATGCACGTTGGAGAGGCTGATGTGATCATCCGCGGGAGCACCTCCATTTTTCACGGACAAGATCGACAAGTACTCGGCGCGCTGATGGTGCTGACGGACATCACCGCAATCAAACGTCTCGAACATCAGATCCGTCGCAGCGACCGCCTGGCCAGTCTGGGAACCCTTTCCGCGGGAATGGCGCACGAGATCAAAAACCCGCTCGTCTCGCTCAAAACTTTCGCTCAACTTCTCCCTGAGCGTTATCAGGACTCCGATTTCCGGGACACGTTTTCAAATTTAATCGGGCACGAGATCGACCGAATTGATTCACTCGTAAATCAGCTGCTTCGGTTCGCGCGGCCAGCCAAGCCAATCCTGAAACCGTTGCATACGCATGAGATTTTGGAAAAAGCGCTCACGCTGGTTGGCCACAGACTTTATCAAAAAGACATTAAATTGAATCGCTCGTGGGCCGCTGATATCGATACCATCCACGGCGATGCTGATCAGCTGGAGCAGGTTTTTCTCAACTTCTTTTTAAACGCGATGGATGCGATGAAAACGCATGGCGAATTGTCGGTGAAGACAGAGATCCGCTCGGACGAACAATGGGTCGGGGCCCTTGGCTCGACGAACGGCGAAAGCAGCGGCAATGGACGAGCGCGCGAGGCGTTGCTCATTACCATTCGCGACAGCGGAGAGGGAATTCGCGCGGAAGATATTCCGCACGTGTTCGATCCGTTCTTCACCACCAAAGATTACGGAACAGGATTAGGATTATCGGTTGTGCACGGAATCATTCAGGAGCACGGCGGGCAAATCGAAGTCGAGAGCGAACTGCAAAAGGGCACCGCATTTCATATTTCGTTCCCGTTAGTGCGGCTTGACAGCAAGGTGGCTGCCGCATGACACCCGCGCCGGTCTGCATCTTATATACGGCCGATGCCGAACTCGTTCGCCGAGCGAGAGCATACTTGCGCACGATGTCGCAAGTGCGTCACGTGAGCGATCCCGATCGCCTCGAGCCCGTTCTGCAACAAACTGGCCCATCCGTCTTAATGATGGATTTGCGATCGAAAGAATGCCGCGAATTAATCGACCAGATCCAGAATGAGCAGCCCGATGTTTTGATCATCGCATTTGGTGTTGCCCAATCTGAGACGCTGCGCGAAGCCGAACAGTTTGGAGTTTATGCCGCGGAAGAGATCGGCTTGGAACGGCGTCGGTTTCAGGCGCTGCTCGGGCGCGCGCTCGATTATTTGAAAGTTTCACAGGAAAACCGCGATCTGCGCGAAACATCGACCCTGACGCCGGAAGTTCTCCGTAAAGGTGAAATTGGTCATCAATCGGTCGACGCGACACGGGCATTGCCGCTACTCCGATTTCCTCGAGTCCTTCGCCGTTTGGACAATATGGACACGCTGGTGACAGCGGTGGTGGAAGCGCTAGCTGATGCAGCCGGCGTCAGCCGGGTTGGACTTTTTTCGCGAACTCGCAAAGGAGATTTGTATCGCCTGCGCGCGGGACTGCATTGCTTACCCGAGACCGAAGAATTGGAATTTGGCGAGCGCGACCCGCTAGTGCGCTGGTTCGAATTGAATGCGCATCTTATTTCACGCGTCAATCTCCTTCGAACTCAGGATCAGCGACAGCGAAACCTGATGAAGCGTGCGCTCGACATGTTCGGCGCCGAAGCGATCGTGCCGCTTTACGCGCGTGGCTCCATTATCGGCTGGGTTTTCTTTGGCCATCGTGTCACCGGACAAGTCTTCGACGACCGCGACTTGGAAGGCCTTACGATGCTGGCCGAGCATGTTTCGACCATTCTCGAGAATGCGCTTCTCTATGAAGAAGCGACCGTCCAAAAAACGCTGGCGGAAACGCTCTTGAAATCGATTCCGCCGGGCATCGTCGCCGTTGACGTGGATGCGACCGTTCGTTGGTTTAATCCGCCAGCCGAAAGAATTCTCGGTCTCTCCGGCGCGGACGCTTTGAATAAGCCGATTGAGGCCGTCGGTCACAAGCTCGCCGGCTTTTTGCGCGAGACGTTGGAATCGAAAACGCCGCTGCCACCGCAACAGTGGATCGACCATAACACCCGGCGATCGCTTTCTGTCGAGGCGCGCCAAATCGCCGACAACGGTTCGTCGCTCGGCGCGGTCGCGGTCATTCAAGATTTGACCGATCAGGAAAGCTTGCGCGAAAAACAAGTATTACTCGATCGAGCAACGTTCTGGACGGATCTGGCGGCGAGTATGTCCCACGAAATTCGTAATCCGCTCGTGGCGATCAAAACTTTTGCCCAGCTGCTGCCAGAGCGTTTCGATGACGCGGAGTTTCGCAAAGAATTCAATAAGATCGTGGTGAGCGAAATCGATCGGCTCGACAAAATTATTACGCAGATCAACAACTTCGCGCACCCGCCCGACCTCGTGTTCAAGCCGATCGACGTTCGTTCCCCGGTCAAAAAGGGCCTTGAAATTGCGAGGTCGCGTTATGGTATCAACGGGAAAGTTGAATTGGAAACGTCATTGCCCAGCAACCTGCCGCGGGTGTTAGGAGATGAAACGGCCCTGGCCGAAGTGTTCGCGCATCTGCTTGCCAACGCCGCCGAAGCCAGTGCTGATCGAAGTAATCCGCGCATCACCCTTTCGGCAAAATCTGTTCGGGAAGGCCAACAGCCCGCCGGAGTCGTGGTGACCGTGCGCGACAACGGCACAGGCATCGCCCCGGAAATGAAAGAAAAGATCTTTTCACCGTTTTGCACGACCAAACCGCGAGGCATGGGTCTTGGTCTCCCAATCGTGAAACGGACCGTTTTCGATCATCATGGCCGGGTCGAAGTCGACTCGACGCCAAAAGGAACGCAGGTCAGCGTGCTATTGCCCGCAACTGGCGGCAAGGATTAACGAAATTTCGAGTTGCGATTTGCAGCCTGCGATTTGAGTCTTCGCTGAAGCAACCAGCATTTTCGCCCTTATGATCGTCACGACCGCTCAACTCTACAAGGTGGCCTACGGCAAGTTTGCTGTCGGCGCCTACAATATCAATAACATGGAGCAATGCCTTGGGCTTTTCCAAGGCAACGTCCAAAGCAAGGCGCCGTTCATTATCCAACTTTCCAAGGGCGCGCGGAAATACGCCGACAAGCGAATGCTGGAAGCGATCATTCGCACAGCCGAAGGAATGTTTCCCGACGCAATCTTTGCGGTCCACCTCGACCACGGCGACGAAGAAGCTTGCTACGACTGCATCGCATCCGGGTTTTACAGTTCGGTGATGATTGACGCCAGCCACGAGTCGTTTGAGGAAAATGTCGCAATTACAAGGCGCGTCGTGGACAAGGCGCACGCCAAAGGCATTAGCGTTGAAGCCGAGCTCGGCAGACTTGGCGGCGTCGAGGAAGACATCAAGGTGGATGAAGGCCACGCTTGCCTGACAAATCCGGATGAGGCGGTTGAGTTCATCCAGCAAACAAAGTGCGACTCGCTCGCAGCCGCGATCGGCACGAGCCATGGCGCTTACAAGTTTAAAGGACAACAGTCACTGCACTTTGAAGTGATTGAAGGAATTCGTGACAAGGTAAAGAAAGCTGGCCTTCCCCCTACCCCAATTGTCATGCACGGGTCATCGAGCGTTCCGAAATCGGAAGTGGAGCGCATCAATGCCGCCGGCGGAAAACTCGATCCTTCTGCGCGCGGGGTGAACGAAGAAGAATATCTACCGGCAGCGAAGCTCGGCGTCACCAAAGTTAATATCGACACCGACGGACGCCTCGTTTGGACTCGCGTCCACCGGGAATTCTTCCGCGATCATCCTGAGCAATTCGACTTTCGGCCTCCTGGAAAAACTTTTGTCGAGGAGTATGCCAATTTCATCGCGCACAAAAACGAGAAACTCGGTTCCGCCGGCCAACTGGATACAGTCCGCGCGAGCATCAAAGCTTAATTCGACATTGCTCTTGCCGATGGTCCCGGCACTCTCTCAAATCACGTGAGTTTTACTCTTAAGGAACTTGCGGGCCTTTGCGGCGGAGAATTGCGCGGCGATCCGGGCCAGAAAATTAGCGGAGCAGCTTCGCTTTCCGAAGCAGGTCCGGGCGAGATCACATTCTACGCCGACCCGCGTTACATGTCGCGGCTGCGGAAAACGGGGGCGTCGGCGGTCTTTGTTCCGCTCGAATTTTCGGAGCAGACCACTGCGGCACAGATTCGCGTGGCGAATCCTTCGAAAGCGTTCGAACAGGTTGTGCTGAAACTGGCACCCAAGCCAATCGCCTTTGCAGCCGGCATTCACCCGACGGCCGTCGTCGATCCAACTGCAAAAATCGGGAAGGGCGTCTCGATTCAACCGCATGCGGTCATCGACTCCGGTACAGTAATCGATGACAACACTGTGATCGGCGCCGGCAGCTACGTCGGACACGAAAGCACTATCGGCGCGTCGTGCCTGATTTATCCAAATGTGACGATCCGCGAAAGAACGCGAATCGGCGCTCGTGTAGTCATTCATAGTGGTGCAGTCATCGGTGCGGATGGTTTCGGGTTCGAATCGGTCGAGGGTCGTTACCAAAAGATTCCACAAGTCGGAATCGTTCAGATCGATGACGACGCGGAGATCGGCGCAAACACGACCATTGATCGTGCCCGGTTCGGTCGAACCTGGATTCAGGAAGGGGTCAAGATCGACAATCTGGTGCAGATCGCGCACAACGTCATCATTGGGAAACACTCCATCATCGCAGCACAGACTGGAATCTCGGGCAGTACACGGGTCGGAGAAAAAGTGATGATGGCGGGACAGGTCGGGGTCATTGGCCATCTCACGATTGACGACCACACGATTATCGCGGCGCAAAGCGGCATTTCGAAAGACCTTCCCGGTGGGGCTTGGTTCGGCTCGCCAGCCGTGCCGCTACCGGAAGCGAAGCGGCAAATCGCCTGGATTCACCGACTGGGCAAGCTCTTCGACCGGGTCAAAGCGCTCGAGAAGAAGCTCGGGCTCTAAGAGGGTCGCAGGGGCGAAGCGGAAACTGGGGCGGAGAGTTCAAGGTTGGCAAGGATAGTGCTTTAGTGGTTATGGAAATTATAAAGATGAAGCCGACCAAGCGCGAATATTCCCAGTTCCTCATCATCGATGACGACCCTGGCATCGCTAAATTCCTTGTCACTTATCTGCGCCAGCGAGGTCACACCTGCTACGCCCTGACCGATGGTTTCCAGACGGCCGCCTGGCTTTCTGAAAACGACTGCGAAGTGGCCATTGTCGATCTTAAGATGCCGAAGGTGGACGGAATCTCGCTTATCTCTTTTATGCGAGACTTGAATCCGACGCTTCCGATCGTTGTTTTCACCGGCGTCGGCTACGACGAAGAGCAAATGCACGCCGCTCTCCATGCGGGCGCGAACGGATACGTTAGCAAAAACCTTCCGATTGAACAACTCTACTGCGTGCTCGCGCGAATTCTTGCCACATGTCAGCAGCGCAAACGCAGCGTCACCTTCAACGGTCAGCAAGCAGCGTTGGCCGGCGCTGCTTGATCAGCGCTTTTCGATTGCGTCCAAAAGTTTGCGCAATCCTTCGGGCGAAAGGCACGACGCCCCACAAGCATTGACGGTTTCCATCTCGAGAGAGTCCGACGTTGCGACCGTTACATCGAACTGCGACGCATATTTGCTCGCCAGTCGCTCAATAATCGAATCCGCTGATTGATCGCGGCGAGCATAGAAAATTTGCACGTCGTGCGGATCGGACTGCTCGGTAACACGCTCGCCGCTGCCGTCAAAAACGACAACAACGTGCACGCCCGTCCAATCTTGATAATGCCGCAGCTCCTTGATTAGCGATTCGCGCGCAAGGGAACTCCGTCTGGCGTGAAGTTGACGCAACTGGGGCCAGGCGAAAATGATGCTGTGACCATCGACAATAAGGTATTGCGCAGGCACTCAACAATGTAGGGCGAGCGCGACTTGGCCGCGAGATGTCGACCTATTCCGACGGCGACGGCTCCTTCTTGCTCCGCTGTTTTGGCGATTCGCGCTTTTTAGAGCGCAACGTCTTTTTCTTGCGTTTCAAGTACGCCTTTCGGCGTTTACGTTTCGATCGAGCTCGGTGCTGCTGACCCACGCTCTTGTTATAGGTGCGAAGCTTGTCGCGCGCAAGCAATGTGACACGGGGACATAGTAATCCAGGATTGCATTCTGCCCCGCGCTCCTATTAAACAACTTGTTGTGCTGCCGCTGTCCGAGAATTTCACACCGACACCAAAAACGCTGATCGGTGTATCCGCTCTGCTTCTTTGCGCCGCTGCGATTTTCGGTGCGCTCAACGTCGGGAAAGTCAAGACTCTGCGTTCCAGCGTAGCCGACGCTGTCGCGGCACGCGATAGCGCCGAGCGCGACCGTGCGAAGCAGGAAAAGGAACTCAAAACGCGCGAATCGGCGGTTGCGACGGAACAAGCGAAGCTCGGTGAGCGCGAAGGAAAGACGGGAGCTGCCGAGAGCCAACTCACACAAATTCTGAACGAGAAGACTCAACTCGAAGCCAAACTCCAAGACAAGGAAGCCGAGATCCTGGCATTACAAAAGCAAATCGAAGAAAAGCATCCCGCCTCAGTCAATCCCGGTGCACCATCGACCGTCGAATTGCAGGCCCAGCTCGATGACGCCCGCCAACAGCTCGACGGCGCGGAGCGCGAGAAAAGTCTTCTTTCCGAAAAACTCCAATCTGTGAAAGAGCGCTCATCGCAACTCGAAGATGAAAAAAAGCGGCGCTCTGTCGCGCGGGGGAAGGTCGGTGTCCGCGGCACCGTCCTCGCGGTTAATCAGGCTTACAATTTCGTTGTGCTTAATCTCGGCGGTCGCAACGGCGTGGAGCCGCATTCGGAGATGCTGGTTGTGCGAGACGGCACCTTTATCGGAAAAATTCGTATTTCTTCAGTTGAACCGGCGACCGCTATCGGCGATATCATCACCAGCACTCTGGCGCGAGGCGTCCAGGTGCAACCGGGGGACATTGTCATCTATGCTGGCACAAATTCGTAAACAGGAGAGAAGGGTCGCGGCAGTTTTGTTGCTGGCCGCGGCGAGCATGTTGGTTTCGTGTGCGACCCAAAAAGGGGAAGTCGCGTTGGTCAAAGATCCCGACGCCAAACAAGAAGGGGCGATGCCTTGGAACAAGCAGGAAAAATGGGAAGGCGGCGGCAGCCAATTCGCGAACTTCACCGACCACCAACGCCATCCGCGATGCGTGCGTTCTTGTCGATGATCGCGCGATCGACCACACAATTACGTCCCACGCCGATCGGCGGCATGCCTTCCGCTCCCGGCCGATCTTGTTCAAAATAATCGGCACCCATCACAACACTATCCCGATTGGTGGCTCCGCTCTGAATGATACTGCGAATCCCGATGACGCTCCGCTCGATATGCGCATCAGAAATAATGCATCCGTCGGAAATGATCGCCTGCCGCAGCGTCGCGCCATTGACTTTGCTCCCCGGCAAAAATCTCGGATGCGTATAAATCGGCGCCTCGGTATCGAAGAAGCTGTACTCCGGGACGAGATCGGTCAGGTCGAGGTTCGCTTCGTAAAACGCGCGCACCGTTCCGATGTCTTCCCAGTAACCCTGGAAAATGAACGCCTTGACGTGTCGATCTTTGATTGAGTGCGGAATGATGTGTTTGCCGAAATCGAACAGATCGTTGTCGAGGCATTTCACAAGAACATCGCGATTGAAGAGATAAATTCCCATCGAAGCCTGAAACAATTCGTCATCTTCGTTAGAGCCAACGGCACGCAAGAGCTCGCGACTCATCTTCATTTCCTGAAGGATTGAGTCTTCCTTCGGTTTTTCGACGAAGCGCACAATGCGGCGATCGACTCCGCTTTGCATAATGCCGAACTCGGCGACCTGATGTCCATGGACTGGTTTGGTCGCGAGAGTGATGTCGGCTCCGGTTTGAATGTGCTGATGCAACAACGTGCGAAAATCCATCCGGTAAAGCTGATCGCCGCTGAGAATGAGATAGTAATCGAACGAGTGTTCGAGGAAGTAGCGCATGTTCTGGCGGACGGCGTCGGCGGTGCCCTGATACCATTGCGAACCTTCCGGAGTTTGTTGTGCTGCCAGGATGTCGATGAAGCTGCGCGAGAAATTGTCGAACTTGTAGCTGGCCTGAATATGTCGATGTAACGACATGCTGTTGAACTGGGTCAGCACGTAAATCGACCGCAGACCCGAGTTCAGGCAATTGCTGATCGGAATATCGACGATCCGATATTTTCCGCCGAGCGGCACAGCCGGCTTGGCCCGGTCTTTCGTTAACGGAAACAAACGCGTGCCCGCGCCACCGCCCATGATTATGGCGAGTGTTCGCTGAGTCGTGCCCGGTGGGAGCGCCGGCGTGGGCAGTGGGGAGACTGAATCGCGAACGGCGGTATTTTGGGTCTGCACACCTTCAATAACTCAGCGCTTGCGGGTCGCGGCAACCTTTTTGCTCGGTTTACCCCGGTTGCATGGGCCGGTCGTCAGTGGCAACCTTCACTTTCCAATATGTGTGGAATCATCGGTTACGTCGGACGTTCGCAAGCTGCGCCCATTTTGCTCGATGGGCTTCGTCGCCTTGAATACCGAGGCTACGATTCGGCCGGCGTTGCCATCGTCAATGGCGATCACGTCGAGACCCGCAAATGCGCCGGTCGCATCGCCTCGCTGGCCAAACTCGTTTCGCAAAAACCGGCCGCCGGATCCTATGGAATTAGTCACACTCGCTGGGCGACGCACGGAAAAGTCAATGATGAGAACGCCCATCCGCATTTCGACGCCACCGGCAAGATCGCTCTCGTTCACAACGGCGTGATTGAAAATTATCAGGCGCTCAAGGAACAACTCATCCAAAACGGCGACACAGATTTTCGATCCGACACCGACACCGAAGTCCTGGCCCACTTGATTGGCAACATCTATCGCCAGTCCGATGGCAAAGATTCCAAAGCGCGGCTGGTAAACGCAGTGCGCGCCGCGTTGAAACAGGTCATCGGCACCTACGGGATCGCTGTCGTCCACGCTGATATCCCCGACTTCATCGTCGGCGCGCGGCGCGGCAGTCCACTCGTGCTCGGGGTGGGCAAGGACGAGAATTTTCTGGCCAGCGACGTCAGCGCGATCGTCGCCTACACCCGGGACGCGGTTTACTTGAATGATTTTGATCTCGTCGCGGTTGAACGCGACAAATTTGAAATCAGCTCAATCGACGGCGCGGTTGGAGAGCACGCCGTCAGCAAAGTCGAGTTCAGTGCGGAAGACATCAAGAAAGGCGATTACCCGCACTACATGCTCAAGGAGATCTGCGAGCAGCCTGACTCAGTGCGCGACGCGATGCGTGGCCGCCTCACTTACGAAGATTGCACGGCCAAACTCGGCGGTCTGAATATGAATCCGTCGGAATTGCGGGACGTCGCGCGCGTCGTGCTCACCGGTTGCGGCACTGCATTACACGCGGGTCGGGTCGGCGAATACATCATCGAGCAACTAGCCAATATCCCGGTTGAAGTCGAATTCGCGAGCGAGTACCGGCATCGCAATACGCCGATGACCGAACGCACCCTCGTTTTCGCAATTAGCCAGAGCGGTGAGACTGCGGAGATCGGTGTTGCGGCGACCAAGTCGTTCACGTCTCAGATCGTGATTTTGACGCTGATTGGTTTGCTCCTCGGTCGAATGCGCCAGCTTTCTACCGCTGAAGGGAAGCGTATCATCGATGCACTCGAAGCGTTGCCTGGACAAATCGAGGAAGTTCTGAAGCTCAGCGATCAAGTTAAGTCAATCGCGAAGAAATATGCCGGTGTTAGTGGAATGCTTTTTTTCGGGCGGCAATTCCATTATCCGATCGCGCTCGAAGCCGCGCTCAAGATGAAGGAGATCACCTATCTTTTCGCCGAAGGCCATCCCAGCGCGGAACTCAAACATGGAATCATCGCGCTTGTCAGACCGGACTTGCCTTCCATTTTCATCGCGCCGGACGACGCCGTCTTCTCCAAGAACCTCAACAACATCGAGCAAGTCAAAGCGCGCAAAGGGCCAATCATCGCCATCACTTCCGGAAACGGCGCGAAACAATTGAAAGACCTCGCCGCCGACATCATCGAGGTTCCTACGACCATCGATTGTCTCAGCCCGATCCTCACCGTGATCCCATTACAGCTTCTGGCCTATCATTTGGCCGTCGAACTGAAGCGCGATGTCGATAAACCGCGCAACCTCGC
>WNGC01001117.1_pt1 | contig 10671 bp, 9 predicted proteins | sample 5400051 | NCBI WGS metagenome assembly WNGC01 (sample SAMN13153368, study PRJNA577476) | soil metagenome | isolation source: 20 cm soil or saprolite under grassland replicate 2 | place: USA:California | collected 2016-06-15 | reverse complement strand
GCCTTCTCGCGCCCGCGCTCCACCGGCATCATCGCGGTCGACCTGCACGACAACGATCAGCTGGTCGGGGTGGCGCTCACCGACGGCGAGCGCGAGATCATACTGGTGTCGAGCGGCGGCAAGGCCATCCGCTTCCACGAGAGCGAAGTGCGCGACATGGGGCGCGAAGCGGCCGGGGTGCGCGGCATACGCTTAGGCGCCGGCCAGCAGCTGATCTCGCTGATCGTGGTCGGCGAGGGGCACGTGCTCACCGGCTCCGCCGCCGGCTACGGCAAACGCTCCCCGCTCGCGGAGTTTCCCGTGCACGGCCGCGGCGGCCAGGGCGTGATCGCGTTGCAGACTTCCGACCGCAACGGCGACACGGTGGCGGCGCTGCAGGTGATGCCGGAGCAGGAGATCATGCTGATCAGCTCCACCGGCGCGCTGGTGCGCACCGCGGTGGACGAGATCTCCGTGCAGGGTCGCAACACCCAGGGAGTGCGGCTCATCCGGCTCGGCGAAGGCGAGCGGCTCGCCGGGATCGGGCGCGTCGAGAGCCTGGATACGGGCGAAGAGGAGGCCGCGGCCGAGCGCGAGTTGCAGGCCGGCGCCGGCGAGCCGGCCGCAGACACATAGGCCATGCGCGTCTTCAACTTCGCAGCGGGGCCGGCCGCGCTGCCCCTGGAAGTCCTCGAACAGGTCCGCGGGGAACTCACCGACTGGCAGGGCTCGGGCGCCTCGGTGATGGAGGTGAGCCATCGCAGCAAGCCCTTCCTCGCGGTGGCGCGCGAAGCCGAGAGGCTGCTGCGCGAGCTGCTCGCGGTTCCCGAGAGCTACCAGGTGCTGTTCGTGCAGGGTGGCGCAACGGGTCAGTTCGCCGCCGTGCCGCTGAACCTCGCGCGCGCCGACTCCGCCGTCGATTACCTGAATACCGGCCATTGGTCGAAGAAGGCGATCGGCGAGGCGCGCCGCCTCGCCGGGAAGGTGAGCATCGTCGCCGACGAGGCCGCCTCCGGCTACACGACCGTGCCTGCCGCCGAGACGCTGCGCCTCACGCCGGGCGCCGCCTACGTGCACTACACGCCCAACGAGACGATCGGTGGAGTGGAGTTTCCGTACGTGCCCGACACCGCCGGCGTGCCGCTGGTGGCCGACATGTCATCGACGATCCTTTCGCGTTCTCTCGAGGTGTCGAAGTTCGGCCTGATCTACGCGGGGGCGCAGAAGAACATCGGGCCGGCCGGTCTCACCGTCGTCATCGTGCGCGAGGAGCTGACGGGCAAGTCGCGGCCCGGGACGCCCGCGGTGTGGGACTACAAAGGCATCGCGGAGGAAGGGTCGATGCTCAACACCCCGCCCACCTTCGCGTGGTACTGCGCGGGCCTCGTGTTCCGGTGGCTCAAGGCGCAGGGGGGACTCGGTGCGGTCGCCGCGCGCAACCGCGCCAAGGCGGAGTTGCTCTATCAGGCGATCGACGGCTCCGGCTTCTACTCGAACCCGGTCGCGCAGGAATGCCGCTCGTGGATGAACGTGCCCTTCACGCTCGCCACGCCTGCGCTCGATGAGACCTTCGTCGCCGAGGCCCGCCGCGCCGGGCTGGCAAACCTCGAGGGCCACCGCTCCGTCGGCGGCATGCGCGCGAGCCTCTACAACGCGATGCCGCTCGAGGGGGTGCAGGCCCTGGTGGCTTTCATGAAGGAATTCGAGCGCCGCCACGGCTGAAGGCAAATGGCTTACCGCATCCTGACGCTCAACGAGATCAGCAGCCGGGGGCTCGCGCGGCTGCCGCGCGAGCGCTACGAGGTCGGCGCGCAGGTGACGAACCCCGACGCGATCCTGGTGCGCTCGGCCGACCTGCACGGCTTCGCGATCCCGCCGGGCGTGCGCGCCATCGGCCGCGCCGGCGCGGGCGTGAACAACATCCCCATCGACCAGATGAGCCGGCGCGGCATTCCGGTCTTCAACACCCCGGGCGCCAACGCCAACGCGGTGAAGGAGCTGGTGCTGGCGGGGCTGCTGCTGGCGGCGCGCAACATCGGACCCGCGTGGCTGTTCGTGCGTGCCCTCGAGGGGGACGATGCGGCCATCGAGGCCGCGGTCGAGCAGGGCAAGAAGAGCTTCCTCGGCTTCGAGCTCCCCGGTCGCACGCTCGGGGTGGTGGGGCTCGGGGCGGTTGGCGTCGAGGTGGCGAATTCGGCGCTGGCGCTCGGCATGAAGGTGCTCGGCTACGATCCGCAGCTCACCGTGCAGCGCGCCTGGCAGCTGTCGTCGAGCGTCGAACAGGCAATCTCCCTCGAAGACCTGTTCACGCGCTCCGACGCGATCACGGTGCACGTGCCCCTGAATGAGAGCACCGAGGCACTGGTGAACGGCGCGCGGCTCGCGCTCGCGAGGTCCGGCGCGACGCTGCTCAACTTCGCGCGCGCCGCCATCGTCGACGGCGCCGCGGTGCTCGCGGCTCTGGACGCCGGGCGGCTGCATGCCTACGTGTGCGATTTCCCGAGCCGTCTGCTCAAGGAGCATCCCCGGGTGATGACCCTGCCGCATCTCGGCGCCTCGACCGGGGAGGCGGAGGAGAACTGCGCCGTCATGGTCGCCGAGCAGCTGCGCGACTTTCTCGAGAACGGCAACATAAGAAACAGCGTCAACTATCCGGAGGCGGTGCTGCCGAGGGTACCGAACACCACGCGACTCAGCGTCGCCAACCGCAACGTGCCCAACATGGTAGGCCAGATCTCCACCTGTCTCGCCGCGCATGGGATCAATATCGCCGACCTGCTGAACAAGTCGCGCGGCGAGTACGCCTACACGCTCATCGATGCCGACGGCGGCGTCGGCGAGGAGCTCCTCGAGAGGATCAGCGCCATCGACGGGGTGCTGTCGGCGCGCATCGCCTGAGCGCACGGCAAAAGGGGGAGCGCCTGTCCATGGCCCGAAAGAACCCGAAGCCCCCGCGCGCGGCGCGCATCGCGCCGGGAGCGGCGCCGGCGCCAGGGCCGCTCGATCTCGAGGAGGCGCGCGGCCGCATCGACGCGGTCGACGAGAAGATTCAGGCGCTGATCAACGAGCGGGCGCGCCTCGCGCAGCAGGTCGGGATCTCGAAGACGAGCGGCGCGCGGACGGTGGATTTCTATCGCCCGGAGCGCGAGGCGCAGGTGCTGCGGCAGGCCCAGGCGCGCAACACCGGGCCGTTGCGCGATGCGGAGATCCTGCGCCTGTTCCGTGAGATCATGTCGGCGTGTCTTGCGCAGCAGGAGCCGCTCAAGGTGGCGTTCCTCGGTCCCGAAGGCACCTTCACTCAGACCGCGGTGCTCAATCACTTCGGCCACTCGGTACGGGCGCTCCCTCTCGCCTCGATCGATGAGGTATTTCACGAGGTGGAATCGGGGAGCGCCGACTTCGGCGTCGTGCCGATCGAGAACTCCACCGAGGGCACGGTCAACCACACGCTCGATCGCTTCCTCACTTCCCCGCTCAAGATCTGCGGCGAGGTGGAGTTGCGCGTGCGTCATCACCTCATGGGCGCCATGAGCGAGATCGCGCGCATCGAGCGCGTCTGCTCGCACCCCCAGTCTCTCGGCCAGTGCCGGCAGTGGCTGGACGAGCACCTGCCGGGCGTCGAGCAGGTGCCGGTATCCAGCAACGCCGAGGGGGCGCGGCGCGCCCGCGACGAGAAGGGGAGCGCCGCGATCGCGGGCGAGACCGCGGCCGAGATCTATGGCCTGAAGATCCTGGTCGCGGAGATCGAGGACCGCGCCGACAACACGACGCGCTTCCTGGTGCTCGGGCGCAGGCTCTTCGCCCCGAGCGGCGAGGATCGCACGACGCTCCTCGTCTCGGTGGGGCACACCGACGCGCCCGGGGCGCTCTACCGGCTGCTCGAGCCGCTCGCGCGCCACCGGGTGTCGCTCACCCGCATCGAGTCGCGGCCCTCCAGGCGGCGCAAGTGGGACTACGTGTTCTTCATGGACCTCGAGGGGCATGCCGACGAGCCGCGCGTGTCCAAGGCGCTGGCGGCGCTCAGGAAGCGCGCCTCGCTCTTCCGGGTGCTCGGCTCCTATCCGCGGGCGGTGCAATGAGCCCACCGGGCGCCGAGCGCTATCGAGTGCGCGCCGGCGGGAGCATCAAGGGCTCGCTCACCGTGCCCGGCGACAAGTCGATCTCCCACCGCGCCCTCATGCTCGGCGCACTCGCCGACGGGGACACGCACATCAGCGGGTTTCTCGCGGGCGAGGACTGCCTGTCCACCGCGCGGGCGCTCGAGCAGCTCGGGGTTGCGATCGAGCGGCCCGCGGAAACCGAGGTCGTGGTGCACGGCGTGGGCGCACACGGCCTCGCGCCGTCGCCGGCGCCGCTCGACATGGGCAACGCCGGCACGGCGATGCGCCTGATGATGGGAGTGCTGGCGCCGCAGAGATTCGACTCGACGCTCATCGGCGACGAGGCCACCGGACGCACCGAGCTCACGGAGCCCGCGCCCGCGCGCGATCACACCGAGCGCATGCTCGGCGCCTTCGGCGTACGGGTGCAGCGCGACGGCCGAAGGATTGCGATGGAGGGGGGGCAGCCGCTCACCGGCGCGCGCATCGCGGTGCCGGCGGATTTCTCCTCGGCGGCGTTCTTCCTGGTCGCCGGCTGCCTCGCGGCCGATCCCGCCCTCACCCTCATCAACGTCGGCGTGAACCCGACGCGCACCGGTCTCATCGAGCTGCTGCGCCGCATGGGAGCCGACATCCGCGTGCAGCCGCGCACCGCAGCCGGGGAGGGCGACGCCGAGCCGGTCGCGGATATCGAGGTGCGCCGCAGCGCGCTCCACGGCATCACCGTGCCCGAGACGCTGATTCCCAACTCGATCGACGAGTTCCCGGTGTTCTTCATCGCCGCCGCGTGCGCGAGCGGCGAGACGCTGGTGCGCGGCGCGCTCGAGCTGCGCGTCAAGGAGAGCGATCGGCTGGCCGCCATGGCGGCGGGGCTCGAGCGTCTCGGGGTCGAGCACCAGCTGCTCCCCGACGGCCTGTGGATCCGCGGCGCCGGAGAGCTCGGCGGCGGTACCATCGACAGCTCAGGCGATCACCGCATCGCGATGGCGTTCGCGGTCGCCTCGCTCAAAGCGCGCGCGCCGATCGAGATCCTCGAGGTGGCGAACGTGGCGACCTCTTTCCCGGGGTTCGTGGACACGGCGCGCGCCGCGGGCTTGCGGATCGAGGCGCTCTGACGGACGCTGCCTCAGGATGTCCCGCACGCGATCCCCTATCGTGACCATCGACGGCCCGAGTGGCTCGGGCAAGGGCACCATCAGCCGCGCCGTCGCGCGCCGCACCGGCTGGCACCTGCTCGACAGCGGCGCGCTGTACCGCCTCGTGGCGCTGGCCGGCGCCACCGCGGGTCTCGAAAGCGTCGACGAGCGCGGTCATGGCGAAATCGCCGCGTCCATGGACGCCCGTTTCGGCTCCACCCCCGACGGGAGCGAGCGCGTGTGGCTCGACGGGCGCGACGTCACCGAGGCGATTCGCTCGGAAGGCGCCGGGCAGGGGGCCTCACGGGTTGCAGCATGGCCGGCGGTCCGCGCGGCCCTCCTCGGGCGCCAGCGGGCCTTTGCCAGATCCCCGGGGCTGGTCGCGGACGGGCGCGATATGGGCACCGTGGTCTTCCCCGGGGCCGACCTGAAGATCTTCCTGACCGCCACCCCCGAAGAAAGGGCCCTGCGCCGGCATAAGCAGTTGAAAGACAAGGGATCGGATGTTAGCCTTCCCGCCCTTTCGCGCGAGATAGCCGAGCGGGACCTCAGGGATCAGACCCGCCCGGTCGCCCCGTTGAGGCCGGCGTCCGACGCCTGCGTGATCGACTCGACCGGCATCGAGATCGAGGCGATCGTCGGGCGGGTGCTGGAACTCATGACCGCCCGGCGCCTGTGGCCGTGACAGCCGCTCGTTCGCGTAGGCACGGAAGGTGATTCGAGGTCGGCACTCGCCGGATAAGCGGGTGCCCGGTGTTTCTTTCCTGGGCCTCAGGACGAGTGCTCCAGTGCAGGCACGCCGGTGGCGTGCAAAGTGAAGATATGACAGAAAGTTTCGCGCAGCTTTTCGAGCAAAGTCTCGCCAATCAACGCATCCGCCCGGGAATGATCCTCACGGGGCTCGTGGTGGATGTCACCCCCGACGTCGTCATCGTCAACGTAGGCCTCAAGTCCGAGGCCGTCATCCCCCTCGAGCAGTTCAAGAACGAGCGCGGCGAGGTCGAGGTCAAGCCCGGCGACCAGGTGGAGGTCGCACTCGATTCGGTCGAGGACGGCACCGGCGAGACCCGCCTGTCGCGCGAGAAGGCAAAGCGCGCCCGCACCTGGACACGCCTCGAGGAGGCGTTCAACAAATCCGAGATCGTGACCGGTGTCATCACCGGGCGCGTCAAGGGGGGCTTCACCGTCGAGATCGAGAACGTGCGCGCCTTCCTTCCAGGGTCGCTCGTCGACGTGCGCCCGGTGCGCGATACCTCGTATCTCGAAGGCAAGCCGCTCGAGTTCAAGGTCATCAAGCTCGATCAGAAGCGCAATAACGTCGTGGTGTCGCGCCGCGCGGTGGTCGAGCAGGAGTTCTCCGCCGAGCGCAGCGCGCTCATGGACAACCTGCAGGAAGGCGCGGTGGTGCGCGGCACGGTCAAGAACCTCACCGATTACGGCGCCTTCGTCGATCTCGGCGGGATCGATGGGCTGCTGCACATCACCGACATGGCCTGGAAGCGCGTCAAGCACCCCTCCGAGGTCGTGAAGGTGGGCGACGAGGTCGAGGTGCGCATCCTCAAGTTCGACCGCGAGCGCTCGCGGGTGAGCCTGGGACTCAAGCAGCTCGGCGCCGATCCGTGGCAGAACATCGCGCGGCGCTACCCGCCGAATACCCGCGTGTTCGGCAAGGTCACCAACATCGCCGACTACGGCGCCTTCGTCGAGATCGAGGACGGGGTCGAGGGACTGGTGCACGTCTCGGAGATGGACTGGACCAACAAGAACGTCAACCCCGCGAAAGTGGTGCACACCGGGCAGGAAGTCGAGGTGATGGTGCTCGACGTGGACGAGGAGCGCCGCCGCATATCGCTCGGCCTCAAGCAGTGCCAGGCGAACCCGTGGAAGGAGTTCGCTGAGAATTACAACCGCGGCGATAAGGTGGCGGGCCAGATCAAGTCGATCACCGACTTCGGCATCTTCATCGGGCTCCCCGGCAACATCGACGGCCTCGTGCACCTGTCGGACATCTCCTGGGATCAGCCCGGCGAGGAGGCGGTCCGCAACTACCAGAAGGGCCAGCAGATCGAGGCCATGGTGCTGTCGATCGACCCGGAGCGCGAGCGCATATCGCTCGGCGTCAAGCAGCTCGCGAAGGATCCGTTCTCGAGCTACATCGCCGACAACCCCAAGGGCACGATCGTCAAGGGTGTGGTGAAGGACGTCGACGCCCGCGGCGCGGTCATCGATCTCGGCAACGGTGTCGAAGGACAGCTGCGCGCTTCCGAGCTCGGCCGCGATCGAGTCGAGGACGCGCGCACGGTCCTCAAGGTCGGCGACGAGGTGGAGGCGAAGTTCACCGGCGTCGACAAGAAATCACGCACCATCTCGTTGTCGATCAAGGCCAAGGAAGCGCACGAGGAGGCCGAAGCTGTCCAGAGCTACCGCTCGGAGCAGGCGCCTTCGGGCGGCACCAGCCTCGGGGATCTCCTGAAAGAGCAGATCGGTTCCGGAGAACGCTGAGCGCTTCTGGCCTTATGTCGCAACGCATGACCAAGTCTGAGCTCATCGAGATAATCACTGCCAAGCAGAAGCACCTGCCGGCCAAGGACGTCGAGCTGGCGCTGAAGCAGATTCTCGAGATCATGAGCGACGCGCTCTCGCAGGGCGAGCGCATCGAGATTCGCGGCTTCGGCAGCTTCTCGCTGCACTTCCGGCCGCCGCGTCAGGGGCGCAACCCCAAGACCGGCGAGGCGGTGGCGCTCTCCGGCAAGCACGTGCCGCACTTCAAGCCCGGGAAGGATCTGCGCGAGCGCGTGAACGACGGGGCCGGCCGGCCGATCCGCGACTAAAGTCGCGCCGTCCGGCGGCCGGCGTTATCGCTTGCCACGCGGACCTGATATCGTCGGGGTGTGTTCGAGCTGCCCCCACTGCTCCTGGCTCTGGCGTTCATCCTCGTCGGGCTCGCCGCCTGGTTTCTCGGCCGCCGCAACGGCGCGGCGCGCACCGTGCGGTTGCCGCGCGACTACTACGTGGGCCTCGACCACCTCATCAACGACCGCTTCGATCATGCCGCGGAGATCTTCACGCGCATGGCCGCCGAGGCGGAGGGCGATGCCGCCGAGATGCAGTTCGCACTGGGGAGCCTGTTCCGGCGCCGCGGCGAGGTCGATCGCGCCATCGCGCTTCATTCGCGCCTGCGCGATCACGGCGGTCCACGCCTGCGCGACAAGGCCGCGTTCGCTCTGGCGCTCGACTATCAGAGCGCGGGACTCATGGACCGGGCCGAGCGTGTCTTCGAGGAGCTGGCGGCTTCGCGCGAGTACCGGCACGCGGCGCTCGATCAGCTGGTAGCCATCTACGAGACCCAGGGCGACTGGGCCAAGGCGCTCAAGGTGTTCCACGAGCTGCCGCCGGCCGTGCAGGCCGAGCGGGGGCGGGTCGCCGCCCACTACCTCTGCGAGCTCGCCGAGCACGCGCTGGTGCAGGGTGACAGCGAGCGCGCGCGGACGCTGCTGCGGCAGGCGCGCACGCACCAGCCGGAGCTGCCGCGGGCTGACATCCTCACCGCGCGTATCGCCGAGAAGGCCGGTGACGCCGCGGGTGCGCTGCTCCTTTACCTGCACGCGCTCGAGATGTCGCCGGGACTTGCGCTCGAGATCATTCCCGCGGTGCTCGGCATCGCTCGCCAGATCGGGCGCGCCGACATGTTGAGCGAGCTTAGGAAGCGGCTGCACGAGAGCGGCCGGGTCACGCCGCGGCAGCTCGCCTGGCTTCTCGCCACCGCCTTGCCGCCCGCGGAGGCCGCCGGACTTGCGGGCCTGGCTGCGGACCTCGGCGGCGGGATCGAGTCGGCTGCGGAGGCGAGCTCCCTCGGCGCGCTCCTGATGCGCATCGGCGATGCCGGCGGCCGCTACCAGTGCGATGACTGCGGGCTCCACAGCGTCGGCTGGTACTGGCGCTGCCCGAAATGCCGCTCCTGGGACAGCATGCGGCCCTCGGTCTTCAAGTGGGCCGAGCGCACCGAGCGGCCGGCGGGGGCCACCTGCGGCGGCGGCCCCTTGTGAGCCCTGGAGAGAAGATGAGGACCCGCTTCAAGTCGGCGATCCGCACCGCGGTCTTTCCCGTGGCGGGGCGCGGCACGCGCTTTCTGCCCGCGACCAAGGCGAGCCCTAAGGAGATGCTCCCGGTGGTCGACAAGCCGCTGATCCAGTATGCGGTCGAGGAAGCCCTCGCCGCGGGCGCGCAGCGCCTGGTGTTCATCACCGGCGCCTCCAAGCGCGCCATCGAGGATCACTTCGACTCCGACCAGGAGCTGGAGCTAACGCTCAAGCAGCAGGGCAAGAGCGATCTGCTCAACCAGCTGCGCAGCGTCCTGCCTTCCTACGCCTCCTGCATCTATATCCGGCAGCCGGCGCCCCTCGGGCTCGGTCATGCGGTGCTCTGCGCGCAGCCCGCCGTGGGCGCCGAGCCCTTCTTCGTGCATCTGGCGGATGATCTCATTCGCAGCGACGTCGCCTGCCTCGCACAGATGGCGCAGGTCTACGAGTCCCGGCACTCCAGCGTGCTCGGCGTGCAGGTGGTGCCGCGGCAGGACACCGAGAAGTACGGCATCGTCGCGGTGGACGGCGACCGCGCGGTGACCAGCCGCGTGCACAGCATCATCGAGAAGCCCAAGCCCGCCGTCGCACCCTCGAACCTCGCGGTCGTCGGCCGCTACGTGCTCACCCCGGCGATCTTCGAGCATCTGGAGAGCATCGGCTCGGGCGCCGGCGGTGAGATCCAGCTCACCGACGGCATCGCGGCGCTCATGCGCGAGGAGGCGGTCTACGCCTATCGCTTCAGCGGCAAGCGCTACGACTGCGGCAGCAAGCTCGGCTATCTGCAGGCGACGGTCGAATACGCGCTCGGCCACGCCGAGCTCGGACGCGGCTTTCGCAAATACCTGCAGGGTCTCGACCTCTCGGCCGGCGCCCCCGCGCCCGCGCGCCCAGCCGCGGCCGGCAACGGCGGCGCTCTCACGGCAGCCAAGCCGTGGCGAGCGCGCCGCCCCCCGGACGGTTCGCGAGGCTCAGCCGCCCGCCGTGGGCTGCGACGATCTCCCGGCACAAGGTAAGTCCGAGTCCCGTCCCGGCGGGCGGAGGGACACGAGCGCCGCGCGGTAAGCGCTTGCATACGCCGGCCGGCCCTTGCGCACGCGAAGCGGCCCGCGCAAAGTGAGCGCCTCGGTCAAGGGAGGAGTCGATGGCTACTAGACGATCAAGCGATGTCAGGGCGAGTCCCGCCGCACGCACCGACACGCCGCGCGTTGCCGCGCGGCTGCCCAAGTCAGTGACGCCGCAACCCACGCGGGTGACGCTGACCGCCGAAGTGCGGCGCACGATGATCACGGAAAACGCATACCTGCGCGCCGAGCGGCGCGGTTTTGCCCCCGGTCACGAGACCGAGGACTGGCTCGCCGCGGAAGCGGAGGTCGA
>WNGC01002766.1_pt1 | contig 10676 bp, 9 predicted proteins | sample 5400051 | NCBI WGS metagenome assembly WNGC01 (sample SAMN13153368, study PRJNA577476) | soil metagenome | isolation source: 20 cm soil or saprolite under grassland replicate 2 | place: USA:California | collected 2016-06-15 | reverse complement strand
TCGCGCGCGGCGGTGCGCCTCTTTTTGCGTCATTCCTTGCGCCACGTATTCCTCGGTTTTTCGTTCGAGGTGGTCGCGCAGCTCGTCGTCCAATTCCCGGTCCGTCTGCGCCCGGCGAAACAACGACCGCAGTCGCAGCGGAACCGTGTACAGCCAATGCTCCGGTCGCATATCCAACCTCCGTTTCGCGCCGCGACGCTCACGCCTCTTTAAGCTTAATAACCCGCGAAATGGCACTCGAAAGCCTGCCCCAGTTATCTGCTTCTTTTTCGAGCTGTCGCCGCCCCACTCGAGTCAGCGAATAATATTTCGCACGCCGTCCATACTCGGACGTTTTCCACTCCGCCGTGATCCAACCCTCCAGTTCCAGCTTGTGCGGAGCCGGGTACAGCGATCCGTCGCTCACCTGTAGCACGTCGCCGGACACCTGTTTTAGTCGCTGACTGACGGCAAAGCCGTTCATCGGCTCAAGCGCAGGAATTTTCAGCGCAATTCTTCGATGCGTTTACGTCCACGTGAATTTCTTCCGAGCGCGACGATACGACTCGCAAGTGCCCGGGTCTGTTCCGCCGAGTCCATTATTTAGGTCCTTGCAGGTCGACACCATAAGAACCCAAAACATCCTGCAAGGTTACGATGCCTTCCAGTTTGTGCACGTCAGCGCGGCTGACAACTGGCAGGATGTCCAACTGAGCCGAGCCCAGACGCTCCAGCGCAAGATGAAGCGACTGGTCCACGTGGACGTGTGGAAAATCACGTGAATCAACAAGGCCACCCAGCGGACTTGTGGTGGCACCTTCGGCAAAGGCTTTCTGGAGACTACTCCGGCCGACAATACCCATTACCCCTCGCTCATCAACAACTGGCCAACTGCGGAATTGACTGAATTGTGTTTTTTCGAGAGCCTCGCCGACCGTGATCTGAGCGGCCAGAATCTCTGTGGCAGTACGCATCGCCTGGATCACTCGGCGTTGCCCCTGCTGCTGACGTGTCTCGGCGCTTGGTAAATGAATGCCATCCTGATGCGCCAAAACATCGTAGATGGGCTGCCGTTGGAGCCGTGAGGAGATAAAGAAGCTCACCAGATTCGAAATCATTAGCGGAACGATGACCGCGTAATCGCGTGTGGTTTCAAAAATCATAACGACGGAGGTCATCGGCGCCCGCACAATACCTGCAAATGCGGTTCCCATTCCCACGAGGGCATACACACCTGGAGTCGCGACATAGGTCGGGAATAAGCCGTGGCCCACGTTGCCGACGATTCCACCAAGCATCGCCCCGATAAACAAGCTCGGTCCGAAAATGCCGCCGGCATTGCCCGAAGCATAGCTGGTGGTCACAGCCAGAAGCTTGAGAATTAGGAGCAGAACCATCAGTCTGACCGCCATCCCACCGTTCAACGCGTCACCAACATGCTTGTAGCCCACACCTAACACTTGAGGCACGAACCAGCCCATCAATCCAACCATCAAGCCGCCTGCCAGAGGCTGGAACCATACGGTTTTTCGGGGGAATCGCAGAAAGCGCTCGCGCATACCGAGAAGAAGTTTCGTGAAAACCACCGACACCAGGCCCCCGGCTACTCCTAGAACGGCGTACACCACAAACTCAAGCGGACTCACCAGTTGATATTGCGGCACCTGAAAAAGCGGGTCATTTCCAAGCAGTAGGCGCAGCATCGCCCAGGAAGTGGCAGAGGCCAGAACCACCGACCCCAGCACCGGCGCATGAAGGTCCCCTACGACTTCCTCGAGGGCGAACAGGACCGCCGCTAGAGGTGTATTGAACGCCGCAGCGATCGCTGCTGCTGCTCCCACTGGCAGGAGCGCCTTCACTTTCTCGGGGCGCAGCCCCAGCTTGCGACCTAACACGGACGCTAGCCCCGCGCCCACTTGAACCGCGGGACCCTCGCGCCCCAGCGGGATTCCGCTTGCCAATGTCGCTGAGGTACAGAAGAATTTCCCGACAACGGTGCCCAACGTTATGCGACCTTCCCGTGCAAACAGGGCCGCTTTTGTTTGAGGAACACCACTGCCACGAGCTTCCGGAAAGTAGCGGAACAACAGGAAACCCATCCCGAGGGAGCCGGTCACCGGAACCAACAGCCGCCGCCAAGCTGCGCCACCCGCGGGGTACAGTCGTGCGCCAAATCGCTCTGTGAGCAGAATGAAAGCAACAACGATTGCGCCCACCAATGCCCCTATCAAAAACGTCAGGACCAGGAAGACTTGTTCGTCGCGTTCTTGCAAAAGAAGGGTCCACTGTCGCGCTGGTGCTTTCCACGCACTGGGCTGTTCTTCGGCTTCCTTCATCGCTGGCAATTCTCCGTGCATTAGCATATCTCAGTGACGAAACAACTATCAGGCGGCCGTTGCCCTGCTCATGGCTGCTCAACCGGAACTGTGGGTGTCCGTCAGCGTTGTGGGAGCCTCTGGAGTCGTTGGTCTTCTTTTTTCGCTCTTGCGCTGGCACCGGGGCGAATCGTTGTCCGCTCCGAGCGCAGCGCCATCCGGAACCGGCATGCGCATGTCGAGAAAGACGCCATGATATTTCTCTCGCTTCAGAAGCTCGGCGGCTTCGGTACTGCTGGTTAGAAAGCGGGCGCCATGCCGGCCGAGCGGAGGATCACAGATTAAGTTCACCGGTGAGCGGATCGTCGTCGACAACAAGAATCCGTGCAGGCAAGGTATCGCTCCTGTGGCGAAGGCGATTCGGGGGAGGCTACGCCAGGGTCGCAAACCTAAGAATTTATCTGCGACACTTTCGAGTCTTGCAGCCAGCGGTCTAGTGCTTCTCGAAGCAGTTGAAAGTCGATTGGTTTCGAGAGGCAAGCTCTGCAGCCCGCTTGCAGGATCCGCTCTTGCTCCGCCACTAGAGCGTGCGCCGTCACGGCAATAACAGGGACTTGCCCCAGCTCCGGTTTTTGGCGCATCCAAGCGATGAGGTCGAGACCGTTTTCGGGACCGAGATTGATATCGAGTAAGACGGCATCGAGAAGCCGCTTCGAAAAAGCTTCATAACTGGCCTTCAGGTCCGCCGCAGACCAGACTTCGTAGCCTTCCACTTCGAGCCAGTCACGGAGAAGCTCGCGGTTGAGCTGATTGTCTTCGACGACGAGGATGCAATGTTTCACGTGTTCTCCAAAGACGTAGAGGTCACTACACGCTCTAATTGCTTGATCAACGGCTCTCGCCAGGAATTCTGCTTTCGGAAAAGCGATTCGGCATGCGCGTGGACGTACTTTTCCTCTTCCTTCGTCAGATCCTTGCTAGTCAGTACAAACACGGAAAGATCAGCCGTGCGAGGATTGGAACGCCATTCCGCGAGCAATTCAAAACCGCTCATCTTGGGGAGGACTAAATCAAGTATGACCAGTTCGGGCAGAGACTGCGCCACGCTGGCACGGGCCTGGGCGCCATCCGTTGCGGTGCTCACTGCGTAGCCGTACACTCTGAGCAACTCCACAATCATCTCAAGGGTGGAGACATCGTCTTCCACCACCAGAATGGTCCTTGCCGGCGCTGAGCCGCCGCGAGACCTTAGGCAGCGCTCGACGGCGGCCAGTAACGTCGCCTTATCGACGGGTTTAATCAAATACTCGTCGGCGCCGAGAACAGTTCCCACGCCAGGCTGATCTATGATGGTCACGACGATGACAGGGATCATTGACGTTCGTGGGTCATTTTTCAACTGCAGCAGAACCTCCAGTCCGTGGACTGGCTGCATGATGAGATCCAAGGTGATGGCATCAGGTTGGTATTCCGCGGCCATTTCCATGGCGCTTTCCGGCTTGTCACATTTCAGGGTCTCATAGCCTGAAGACGTGAGTTGCGATTGAATGAGTTGCCCCGTCGCAGGATTGTCCTCAACAACGAGAATCCTCGGGGCTTTTGGTGCCCTTGGCATAGGCATAGACGTCGGAGCGGGCTCATCCGGAATGATCGCAACGAGGGGAAGAGAAAAATAGAAGCAGGTACCCGCGCCGGGCCGGCTTTCGATCCCCAGTTTGCCACCATGCAGCTCGACGAGGCGAGAAGTGATGGCAAGCCCCAAGCCTGTGCCTTCGGTGGCGCTGCCCGTCTCTGTCAAGCGGAAAAACGCTTCGAAGATGCGCTGTTGCTGTTCAGCTGGAATTCCTGGGCCATTGTCGCGCACTTCTACCCTGACTTGGTCATCCACCTGACAGGCGGCAAGCTCGATCCTGCCCCCCTCCGGTGTGAATTTGATGGCGTTGCCAGCAAGATTCATGAGCACTTGCTTAAATCGCATCGCGTCGGCGTGAACATGGAGATTGGGCGCGACCTGTTGGAGTAGTGCTTGCGATTTCTTTTCCGCCAATGGGTAAAGGGCGCCGATCACTTCGGCAAGCGCTGAGGCGACCGTCACATCCTCGCGGGCGAGCTCCATTCTGCCCGCTTCGATTTTAGAAAGGTCAAGAATATCGCTGATTAGTTTGAGAAGGTGTTTCCCGCCGGTGTGTATGTGGGTGACGTAACGTTGCTGGCGATCGTTCAACGGACCGTAACGCTCATCGGCGAGCAGGTCAGAAAAGCCCAGAACGGCGTTCAACGGCGTGCGCAGCTCGTGGCTCATGGTAGACAGAAACTGATCCTTGAACTTGCTGCCGCGCTCAACTTCCTCTTTAGCAAGAAGGACTGAACGAGAAAACTCTTCAACCTCTCTTTTGGCAGTTTCAAGCTCCGCGGTGCGCTCCCGGACGCGTTGCTCCAGCTCATCACGAGCCATTCGCAAAGCTCCCTCGCTCTGCTGGATCTGCGCCAACATCTCATTGAAGGCATCGATAAGGATAGCCAACTCGGCAGGGCTGCGGATAGGCGTTGCGCGGACTGAATAGTTTTTATCTTGAGAAACAACTTTTGCAATCTTGCTCAAATTCACGATGGGTTCAGCAACGGCTCTGCGAAAGACCGATGAAATCAATAGGGCCGCCAACAGACACGCCGAGAGGACGATGGCAGCGATTGCCGCGTATCGCTGGAAACGGCTTTGCAACTCCTGCAAATCAGATCGGATGTAGACGGCCCCAATCGGCTTCCCGTCCAACACGATCGAGCGTACTAATGCGATCTGACCATTTTCGATCCGGTGAGTCTCTGTTTGCCCCGGGGGGATTGGGGGAAGCACAGGGTTGTGAGGACCACGATCACGCGAAAAGGAGGCAAAGGGCCGGCCATCTGGCAAGTAGACCTGGGCGGACAAGATATTGGGCGCAGCCTTGAGCGCCAACAGAGTATTTTCCGCGGACTGCGGGTCGTTGAAGAGCAATGCGGAAACGGAATTGGACCCGATGATCTGGGCTTGCGTGGAAAGATTCCGCAACATGGCCTGCCGGAAAGTGATCATGTCAAAGGCAATAAACGCGGCACAAGCCAACAGCAGTGCCGCGCCGCTAACCAATATGTTCATCCATGTGAGTTTCCCGGAGATGGAGTGTTTTTGAGCCCTGAACATATAGGTCAATCTCCAGACCGAGCGTTTCTTCTCACGGCTGCGGCTACTTTGAGCAACTCGGAACTCAAGACGAGATTGGCACTTTCGGCGGTAGCCAAGTTGATCTCGAAACGAACCCTGTCGCCATCCATGACGAATTGGATCATGCCGCCTCGCCGCGAGAACCCTGGTATATCGCTAACCGTCAGGACGCCCGCTTGATCAGTCGCCGCCAGGATCTCTTTCAAATGGCGTTCTTCTGTCGAACTAACGAACAGGATTCGGCAATCTGTGGCATCTTGCTCCTTGGCAATCCGACGAATCACCACAGGCTTTCCCTCTAGCGCTTCACCAGCAAGGGTTGAATCGAGAATCGGGCCGAAAGGATCCCGGCCGAGCACGCAAACGGGGAAGGAGTCGCCCTTGCCTGCAGCGACTCCGGCAGGCCATTTGATGAACCTACCAAAGTTATAGAGATAAGCGGCCTTGACCTGGTATTCACTCGGTTTTGCCTGCTGGGCCAAGAGACCGGTTGCCGTAAAGAACACCAACGCAATGATGACTGCCAGGAATTGGAGAAAGCTGCACCGAAAACGCACACACAAGTGACGCCGGACGTTGGGTTGGCGGCCGAAGGTCTCGCCTGGGGCGATGCATGGTGGTCGCTTCCCGTCACCTTCTCCAAACGATTTTTGCATATGCGCTTCTCTTGATCCCAACAATGGTGTCTACATCGCTCCCGAATTCTGCGTGATGCGGCTGCAGCAAATTTTGTCCGACGATGGACAATTCCCAACTCGGTACGGGGTGCCAGCCGAGTCGAACGTCCGCGGTACCGTATGCGCTCACCAATTGAGCGGGAAGGGCGCTGACGTAGCGATAAGTCGCGTCGAACTCGAACTTCTTGGGAAAGCTAAATAGTGATTGGATGACGACCTGGTGGTGAGGGCTAGAACCGTTGTCGGAAACCGTATTTAGGTTGTCTGTGAAGCCCGCCTTGTCATGCACGTAAAGATGCAGGAAGGAATACGATCCCTTTAGCTCCCACCATTCCACAGGCTTCCAATTCGGGGCAATTTCAAACCCTGTTGTGTCGCCCTTCAAAGCATTAGCCAATGGTAGCTGAAAAACCACGTGCGGCGGCGGAGGCGAATTCTCTACAAATATCGTCCCCTGGCCATATCCGTAGAGATCATCGTACGCATTTTGGAAGACCGCGAGGTCCACGTACAATTTCTTGGCTATCAGAGTGCGATAGCCGAATTCAGTGCCGAGCAATTGCTCCGAAGAAAACTTCTTGCTTCCGACAACGCGCAGATAAATTGTCGGGTTCGCCGGCTGCAATAGAAGTGTAAGTTGTAAGTCTTGATCCAGACGCGAAGGCGTTCGTACAGCTCTCGTAACCGCTGCCCAGAAGGTTTGATGCGACGTTGGCGTCCAGAGCAGCCGTGCGTTGGGTTGGATTTCGAAACCAGAATAATTATTGTGTTCGAACTTCGAACCCAGGGTCAGAGCTACCTTGTCTGGTACTAGGTTAATCTGGTCCTGAAGGAATCCGCTATAAATGCTGTCTGTCTCATTATGCGGCTGGAAGTCGAGCGTTGCGAATTTCTGAACGATCGCATCGGGACTCCATCGGCCTCCGATTCCGACCAGGACACTCTGACCGCCCTTCACAGTTACGTGGTAGAGGAGATCGATGTCAAAGGTGTTGCGAATTTCGTCGAGTTGGGGACTGTACCGTGTGGTCCGATCAAAGTATCCCTGGATCTGGATGTCAGAATCCTTGCTGAATTGCCGCTGCCAGCGCCCCAGGAGATTGCCTCCGCCGACGTCGTGCGGCCCGTTGAATACCTGCCGGGAGGGCGGCGTGTAGAGCGAGATGGCCACCCTTTCTCCGTCGAGTCCCTGATACAGGTCACCCTGCAATGTAAGCATATCGCGAGTGTTCAGGTTCCAATCCGCCCGGAAGCCAAGTTGGCCCGTTTTCCAAAGGTCAAAATTCGATCCATCGGGATGGAACTCCGGCCCCCGGATGAAGCCCTTCCCATACACCCGGTAGTCGAGGCCCTTGCCGTTTGTGCCTCCCATGCGGACTTCACCGATACCCTGGTCGACATTCCCCCCGCCCAGGGACACGAGCATTCCGTGAGTATCTTTCGTGCTTTTGGTGATGATGTCTATGACTCCGTTGACGGCGTTAGCGCCCCAAATCGTTCCGCCGGGGCCTCGAATCACTTCGATTCGCTCGATGTCTTCAAGCAAGGTGTCCTGGACCTGCCAATACACACCGGCAAACAGAGGCGAATAAACGCTTCGGCCGTCAACCAGCACCAGTAGCGATTTCGAGAACTGGCCTCCAAATCCGCGCACCCCGACGGCCCAGTGATCAGAATCGGTTCGCGCCACTTCCAGTCCGGGCGCGAGCCGCAAGACCTCAGCGATGCTCGTGGCCCCTGATCGCCGTATATCATTCTGAGTGATCACATAGATCGCCGCGGGCGTCCGCCAGATCTGTTCTGGCTCCTTAGAGGCAGTCGTCACCTCCACGTTGCCAAGTTGTTCTAGGCTCAGGTGTTTTAAATTCTCAGGTGGATTTTGATTGTTTTGTGCGACCTGGGCCCGAGTCATCTGACCTGTCACTGTGAGCCAAAGCAGAAGGGCGAGAGTGCTTACGGTCGTGATCCCACGAATAGATGAACGGCATGGGCGGTGGAAATCGATCTCTTCGCTTGGCCGATTCGGAAAGCAGCTACCGCTCATTCTTGGCCCCTACATCTGCCAACTGAAGAGCCGATTCGCGCACAAGCAGTTCAAGTTGGTCGATCAAGGACCCATCCCACCAGCCGCGTCTTACTTCGTCGCGCATGATCGAAAATGCTTTATCCTGTGGAAGAGCCTTGCGATAGGGCCGGTCCGTAGTAAGCGCGTCGTAGATGTCGGTGACTTGAAGGATGCGCGCGGTGAGTGGAATTTGTTCTCCTTTCAACCCATCGGGGTACCCGCAGCCGTCCTGCTTTTCATGGTGGTGGCGAATGATGGGCAGCACGTTGCGGAATGACCGGAGCGGGGCACAAATTCTTTCACCTATCACGGTGTGCTGCTCCATGATTTTTCGTTCTTCCGGAGTCAACGGTCCGGGTTTCAGCAGGATGCTTTCTGGCACGGACAGCTTACCGATATCGTGAACGAGACCGACCCGGCGCAGCGCAAGGCGCAGATCCGGGGGAAACCCGAGTTTCTCAGCCAGGGCGACAGAATATCTCGAAAGGCGGTCGCAGTGGCCCTCGGTATAGGGATCTTTCGCCTCGATACTGAGGGCGAGGCTGAACAGTACGGTCTCGGCATTGTCCAGTTCATCGGTGAATTGCTTCAAGCGCAACAGGGAATTCGCGCGAGCCCGTAGCTCTTGCCTATTTACTGGCTTGTTGAGGAAATCATCGGCGCCGCACATGATGCCGCGGATACGGTCGGCGTCACTGTTTAAACTGGTCAGCAATATCACGGGAATCAAGCGGGTTTCCGGCTTGGACTTCATTCCTTGACAGACTTCGAATCCGGTTGGGCGGGGCATCACCACATCCAGCAACGCGAGATCAATCGAGCCGCTATTCACACGAGCGAGTGCTTGCTGGCCGTCCGCTACACAGACGACCTGGTAACCCTCCGCGCCCAGCAAAACAGAAAGTAGTTCGCGGCTGGCTTCGTTGTCATCGGCTACAAGGATGATTCCCTTGTGGGATCGCGGAGCAGACATATCGCCTCCTTAACGATCCTCTCGACCGCACAAGACGGTCTGCGAGTGTCAGTTCCTGTCGAGAGATAGAACGGAGATTGTCCGGCCCAGGCAACGAACAGACATCGCATGAGGCCTATTCGGAAGTATCCCAAATTTGCAAGTACCCCTTGTTCTCTTTCCGCAGTATGCAACTAAGTAGTTAACGAAACGACTGTCATGCGCATGGCCCTTAAACGCGCATTTTGACGGCTCATATTCGGGCCGAAAACTGCTGAACCGAGACTTCGGCGAAACCATTCAGCGCATCACCAGCGCGCAAAAGGCGTCGAGTCCTGAGTTTCAGGCGTGGCTGCGCTACAAGAACGCCAACGGATCGGACATCTATATAGGGATGAACCCGCTCCGGCAGGATGCACGTCCTCACTAGTTCGCCTGACAAATTCCAGGTCGTCTGGAAGGTGGAAGACATGAGTCTCGAAGAGGCAGAAAGCCTCCTGCACGCCATTTCACGCGAGCTCGGCGGAGATCCAGCCGCTACCGACGCGACTCGGGGCTTGCGGCTACCCGGTTTCGCGAACAAGAAGTATGAGACAGATTTCTATGTCGAGGCTCGCAGGGAGTCCACGGGAATCTACCATCTCCGCGATTTCAAGTTACACATCGACTCCCAGGACCCGCCGAGCCACAACTGCGACAGTCGGGCCAAGCGGGAGTCTTCCTCACGCACCAAGTTGAGCCAGTCCGAACATGACTGGGCTTTCGCCAAACGCGCAGTAGCGTGCGGCGACGATCCCGAAGAAGTCATTCAGCAGATTGCACAACACCGCGCCCGTGACAAAAGCGATCCCCAGGACTACACTCGCCGCACCGTCACAAAGGCGACTGCCGAGCTCAAGACTGAGGCAGATCGCCAGACGCATTCCTCTCGGACAACCAACCAAAACAATCGTGAGCGACGCGCGAGAGAAAACTCTTTTTTTGAATGTGAAGAGCGACGAATGAGCTTGGCGCCGACCAACTCGAACTGGATGCCGGAACCCGCATTGTGGACTCTGCAGCAGGCAGCCGCCTACTTGAATGTCTCGCGCAATACAATTTTCAACTTGCTCCGCTGGAAGGAACTCGTCCGCCGTAAGATCGGCGGAAAGACGCTCATCCCGAAGACCAGCTTAGAAGCGTTTCTAAAACGCGACCACCCAACGAAGTGAGACGTAGAAATAAAAAGGGCAACCTATGAAAAACGAATCGACGCTAGGACCTGGCCGACCAGGAGGTTTAGAATAAGAGCGTGTAACAAAACTCTCTCAAGATCCGCAATCCACCCCCTGAAGGCCAGCGTGCCACGGTTAACTCAGATTTTAGGTAAGCCACTGGTTCGACCAGTGAGACCAGAAAAGGTTTGACCGTTACGTTCGGGCATAACATCCCCCGTGGCTTGGTGAGAGCCAGAAAAAGGAGGATGTTATGTCGGAAACGTATCAAA
>WNGC01016190.1_pt1 | contig 10678 bp, 10 predicted proteins | sample 5400051 | NCBI WGS metagenome assembly WNGC01 (sample SAMN13153368, study PRJNA577476) | soil metagenome | isolation source: 20 cm soil or saprolite under grassland replicate 2 | place: USA:California | collected 2016-06-15 | reverse complement strand
CGGACGGTTAGGAACGTGTCACAACTACGGCTTCAGCGAAGCGCTCCCGGCGCGCGTCTTGAATCGGAGCACGTACGGCGCGAGCGGTACACCGTCGCTGACGTTTCGAAAGCCGTAGCCGTGCGGTGTGCCGAACTGCAGCTCGTAGTCGTGGCCCGGCTCGAGTGCGACGCCAAGATGGACTGTCGTGCCGGTCGAGTCGAGGCCTTTGCCGAGCTCGAACGGGACGCGGTTCGCGCCCATCGCCCGCCAGAGAATCTTCGGCGTCTTTGGCTGCGGTTCCAGCGTTGGGCCGTTCGGACCGAACAGGGGCAGTACGCTCCAGCCATCGTCGCGGATGGGGCGGTCGAATTGGATCACGATTTCCTTAAGGCCGGCGTCGACGGAATCTGAGCCGTTCGCGATCGAGAGCGACACGACCTTCGGCCGCTCCGCGTCGTAGCGGCGCTGCATCGCGGGAACGCGGCCGGGCAGGGAATCGAAATAGGCGATGATCCGCGGCATGAATGACGCGAATGTCGGGTAGGTCCGCCGGTCTGCCTCGTACTGCGTGTACAGACTGGCGAGCTCTTCCGTCCAAAACCAGCTCCCTCTGAGCTGCTCGTGATAAAACCCGCGCAGCTGGGCCGTGTCGCCGTGCGCCGCGATGTAGCGCGCCTCGGTCGCGCGATCCAACGATTCGTTCACCATGCTGGGCCATGGATATGACTGCCACGTCATCGCGTCCGCAACGAGTGCATGTACGCGCGGTGCCGAGCGCTCGAACTCGGCGCGGTGCGCGTTGCCGAGCGGGTTGACGAATCCGTGGCCGAACTCGTGAACGAGCAACCCCGCCATGCCGGCGTCGTATGTCGGGTACCCGGTCGAATCAGGCCGTGTGTTGCCGACGATGCTGTAGCATTCGCGCAGCCCATTCGGTGGCTGCACGCACGGACCATAGTTGCCCTCGGCTGCCACGAGCAGCGGCACCACCACAAAGATTCGGTCCGACGGGATCCCGAAGTACGGCGAGAACCAGGCAAGATCGACGGCCCGTTCCAGCGCCGGCCGGATGCGGCCGTTGACCGCATCGTACAACGCGCGATGCGTCGCGAAGAAATCAGTCGCGCGGCTGTCGATCGCGAACTTCCGCGCCGCTTCGACGAAGCGCCGTATCTCCGCCGCCGGCGCGGGCCACCCGGAGACAGAATCGAAGGGCACGCGCTCCTTGAGCTCCGGTGGATCGGTCAGCCGGATCGGAATGGCCATCACCCGCGACTGGCCCACGCCGTAGCGCTCGCGCAATCCACGGGCGAGCGTCACCGCTTCGTGATTGCGCTGCGAGCCGAAGAATTGGTCGATGTCGGCGCTGTATTGGGGGAGATGCGTGGGATTGAACTCCTCGCTGCCGGCGAGCTTGAAGATGATCGCGATCAGTTCGACTCGGCGGTCGACGCCGATGCGGAGGGGGTTCGCGGGGTTCGGGGGGTTCGATTGTGCGGCTGCGGTTGCAGACGTGACGACGAGTGCGACGCTGAGGGCGACCGCGCTAAACGTCATAATTCCTCGAGGGAATTGTGGCTTGTTCTACCCCCGTGCCCCCACTTCTTCTCTCTTGACCACCACCGCCGGCACTTTGCGCGCGATGTAGACACCCACCAGACAGAGTGCCCCACCCAATACGGCGACAAGGCGCGGCGTCTCACCGAGTATCAGCCAGCTCATCGCAATCGTAATCGGCGGCACGAGATAGGCGGTCAGCGCGAGTCGACCCGCCGAGCCGCGCGCGAGCGCGTAGGCCCACGCCGTGAACGCGATCGATGTCGGGAAGATCCCAAGGAAGAGCAGCCACGCGATGCCCCCGGCTGGCGCGACCCCGAGCTCGTGAACCAGGGTTGGTGCAAACGGCAAACACACGAGTGCGCCGACGGCGCAACAGGTCCAGGTGGCCTGCAGCGCGGAGATCCGGTTGAGCGCCGGCTTCTCTGCAACCATGCCAATTGCTGAGGAGAGCGCGGCGATGAGACAGAGGATCACGCCGACGAGCGTGGCCTGGCCCGTCGATGTGGCGACGCCGATCACCAAGACGCCCGCGAAGGCCAGAGCGCCCCCAAACAGCAGATACGGTGTCGTGCGCTCCTTCAAAAACGCGCCCGCGAGGGCGACGATGAAAATCGGCGCAATGAGGACCAGCATGGACGCCGTTCCCGCATCGACACGTCGTTCAGCGTCGTTGAGCACGACGTTGTAGACGCCGAACCAGAGCAGGCCGGCGACGATGAGCAGCAGCAGCTCACGGTGGGTGGGCCGCACGACCGATCGCGAGAAGGTCAGCGCGCCGAGGAGCAGGCTGCCGAGCGTGAGGCGACCGAGCGCGAGCGCGCCGGGAGAGAACGAGCGGCCCGCGGCCCGAATGCCCACGAACGCCGCCGCCCAGAGGACGACCGCCACCAACGCGGCGGCCAGCGGCAGCCCCGCGCTCTTGTTGTCGTGTTGGGTCACGAACTGTGAACGATACCGACGCCCGCTAGCGTTCCCGCGTCGTGTAGGACGCGCCGGCGACCGCCGTTGCCGCGATCGAGATGAGCGCGCCCTCCTGGCTCAGCGCCTGAACGCCGAGCACTGTCGCGACCGGCGCATTGGCTCCGAAATACGCCGCGCCTGCTGCGCGGATCGTGGCGAGATCAGCCAGCCGGTAGTTGACGACGTAGATCGTCAACGTGGTGACGTCGCGTGCACCCGCGCCCGCCGCCTGCAGCACGGTGCTGAGATTGGCAAACGCGCGCTCTGCCTGAGCGTGCAATGTCGAGCCCGCGAGCACCCCCGCGCTATCGACCCCGAGCTGGCCGGCGACGTTCACGGTGCGGCCCACCCGCACGACTTGCGAGCCAATCGCCGGTGGCGCGACGGACGTCGGGCCAGGCAGCGCCGTCTTGATCTCCGTCGGCGCCGACGCCCTCGGCCCGCCGTATTCGCCGCGGAATCCCGCTTCCTGCCAGCGGACCTCGTCCTCACGGCGGCGGCGCTCGGCGGCCTGCTCCTCGCCTTCCTTCCACTTTTTGTACGCCTTCACTTGATCGCCGCTCAACCAGCGGCGCAAATCGCCTTCCCACTTTTCCTGTCGATCCTTCAGCACCTTCCCGAATTCCTGTGCGCGCTCGGCATAGAACATCGCGGCGGCCCGGTCCCCACTCTCGAGGCGCTCGCTCATCTTCGCCAGGGCCGCGTTCGTGCTATCGCGATCGGGTCGAGTAGCGACCATGAAGGAGTCGTACGCCGCCACGTAATGCGCGGCTTGTTCGGGACTGAGCTTCAGCAGCTCGCGGGCGAGTGCCGAATCAAGCGGACCCGCGACCTCGACGCCGGGCAGTTTCGGCGCACGCGGACCCTGTGCCGCCGGCATGAGTCGGCCGCCGCCGTACTGGGCGGGGAGGGTGCTGGAAAAGAACAGAGCTGCGGCGAATACTAGATACATGACTGAGTGTCTCATGATCTCATTCCAAAAGGGGATCCTACTAACGATGCCTGGGGAGCCGTCCGAGTTTCGGGGGTCGTGTTCCATGCAGCACCGCACCTTGCACCGGCACGTACTCGAGCGGCGTGCCCGCGTCGGCGCAGCGCAGCATCAGGCCGCCGCGACTCATGTCGCCGCGTCCCACGAACGTCGCCGGGAAGAGCAGGCGCTCGCCGAAGACGCCGAGCAGCGGTGTCACGTATTTGGCGCTGGCGACGCTGCCGAGCAGCACGGCCCGACCGTCCCTTCCTAAGGACTTCTCCAGCGCGCGAGCGTCACGCAGCAGCGGCTCGAGATACCGGGGCTCGTCTGCATCCACCGGCACGTCGGCCATGCGACGGAGATCGTCGAGACGAATCAGGACGTCGGTCGGCACCAATCCACGTCCGGGCGTGATGACGTACGCCTGACCGAAGCGCGTCGCGTAGGCGAGCTTGCCGCGAAAGTAGAGACTGCTCATGAACGCGAAGACTTCGCCCAGCGGCGCGCCGCCGTTGGCGAGCCGCACGGTGAGCGGGCTGGTCTGACTCTTGAGCAGCATCTGCGCGCGGGTCCCCGCGCAGTTGGCAGGCGACAGCAGGAAAACCGTCAATCAGCGCTCCATATACCTGCGCAAAAAGAACATTGCCGCGCCAAACAACACAATGATCAGGACGATCCACACGATGCGGGGCATTTCGGGGCCTCCCAGAATTGCATCGAGAAATCCAGTTTCCCATATTTAACGCATGTTCGGCTTCGGTGGCGGCGTCATCTCGTTCGCGGCGCTCTTCTACTTTGCCGCGGAGTACGAGCATCTGTCGGGCTGGAAGTGGGCGCTGGCCAGCATCGGCGTCACGGGCTGTTCCTGGTGATGTGGTGGGCGCACGTCAAGAATCAGCAGCAGCGGGCGGTCGATCAAGAGCAAAAGCAGCGCGATCACCTGAAAGAGCGACAGCTACACGTCAGCCAGGCGCGCGCGCAAGCCGACGCCACCACCGATTGGGATGCGCAGGAGCGGGAGCGGGATGCTGCAGCGGAAGCGGCGCAAAAGGAGCGCCAGGAACGCGTGCGCCTGGCCCGCGAGCAGCGGGAGCGTGAAGAGCGCGAGATGGGGAAGGGCGGCGGCTCAGGAACCTAGATCTTTCCCTGTCCGAGCTTCCACGCGCTCGCGATTCCCAGTCCGATCCAGAGCAGATCCAGCGGCGTAAACGCCAACACCAGCACGAACCAGAACCCGATCCTCCGCAACAGCGTCTTGTCGTAATAGGTGTTCACCATCCGGTCGCGCTCGGCCGGGGTCGCGGTCTGGGCGCGCGCGGACGCTTCCTTGACCATCTGCTTTCTGAGCTCCTCTCCCGGTCCCATGAACGACGAATCGCGCACGAGGTCGGGCCGCGTGTCGATCGTATGCTGCAGGTCCGGGGAGAAGGCGTGGTTCTTCGTCATGTCGATCAGGTACAACGCGGCGGTCACATCACGATCTTGCAACAGCTCGTCGCGCAACGCCGGCTGCAACGCAAACACAACGATCGCCATCTTGGCGACGACGAGGGTGAGCGCGGTGAGAATCGCGGCCTGGAAGCCGGTCGCTCGGGTCGGCGGTTTGGCGGTCTTCGCGATCACAATCCCGAGCAGGCCGCCGACGCCCCACGCCGCGATTCCCACATCGTTGTGGGTCATACGCGCCAGCACAATCCAGACGATGATCAATCCGCCGCCGGCAAGGATTCCCGCGACCAGTGGAGACCCTTCGCGCCGCGGAATGTTCGGCTTGCCGCCGTAGACGCGGACCGTGGTCATGAGTCAACGATAGTGATCGTCGTTTCGAATTGCACGACCGATTGTGACTTCTGGCGCGGTACTCTTAGAACGTCATGACAACCGGCGCGTGGTCGCTGGTGCCGACGTCGGCCTGCACGACACATCCTTTCGCGCGATCGGCAATCCTCGACGAGGCGAGCACGTAGTCCAGCCGCCAGCCGATGTTCCGGGCGCGGAGGTTGCGCCACGGTGCCCACCAGGTGAACAGGTTGGCGTTGTCAGGATCGAAATCGCGGCCGAGGTCGGACAGGCCGGCATCCAGGAGCTGCTGAAACAGCGCGCGTTCCTCGGGTCGTTGGCCCACGGCATTCGGCTTGCGCTCCTTGGGATGCACGTCCATCTCAGCGCGCGCGATGTTCATGTCGCCGCAGAGAATCAGCTGTCTGCCCTCCGCCTTCAGCCGTCCGGCCCACGCAATCAGGCTGTTGACGAATGCGAGCTTGGCGGGATAGTCCTTGCCGCCGTTGGGCACGTAGGTCGACGCGATCACCAGATCGCCGTGCTCGACCTGCACGATGCGGGATTCCATGTCGAAGGGTGGGTGACTGAAGACCGGGTCGACGGCATACAGGTCCTTGCGGACATGCAGCGACACCCCGGAGTACCCTTTGAGGGTATGCCAGTAGGCGTGGTAGTCCACGACGCGGCATTCGGCGGGAATCTGCGCCGTCGTGGCCTTCAGTTCCTGCAGGCAGACGATGTCAGGCCGGTCGCGCTGCAGCCACTCGCAGAGCTGGGCGGCGCGGGCCCGGATGCCATTCACGTTCCAGGTCGCGATTTTCACGCCGGAATGATAAGGCCTTGACGGCGGTGGAGTGGCGAATGTAGACAAGCAGGTACGAACGGTTGGAAGAACTTCTTACAGGGGAGACACGCCAATGGCTGGCCAGAAGATTACACCATTCCTGTGGTTCGATAATCAGGCCGAAGCGGCCGCGCAGTTCTACGTGTCGGTTTTCAAGAACTCGAAGATCCTGAAGGTCAGTCGCTACGGCGACGCCGGCCCCGGACCCAAGGGCTCGGTCATGGTCGTCAACTTTCAGCTCGCCGGGCAGGAATTCACCGCGCTGAACGGCGGACCGCTGTTCAAATTCAGCGAGGCGTTCTCGTTCGTCGTGAACTGCGAGAGCCAGAAGGAACTCGACGAGTACTGGAGCAAGCTGACGTCCGGTGGTGGACAGGAAAGCCAGTGCGGCTGGCTCAAGGACAAATTCGGATTCTCGTGGCAAATCGTCCCCACGGCGCTCGGCAAGCTGATGAGCGACACGGATCCCAAGAAGGCCAACCGCGTCATGCAGGCGCTGCTCCAGATGAAGAAGATCGATATCGCCGTCCTCGAGGGCGCGGCGAAGGGCGAGGTCGCGGTCAGCCGTTGACGGTCCGCATCCCGCCTTCGGGGTAGCGCGCGCCCGCGGCCACTCCGACGTCTTCGAGCCGTTCCAGATCGGCGCCCGACAACGTCACGTTGCGGGCGCCGATGTTCTCTTCGACGTAGCGGCGCCGCTTCGTTCCGGGAATCGGGACGACGTCATCGCCTTGCGCGAGGAGCCACGCCAGCGCCAGCTGGCCCGGGGTGCACTGCTTCTCGCGCGCGAGCGACGTCACGCGCGCGACCAGATCCAGATTCTTCTGGAAATTCTCGCCCTGAAAGCGCGGATGGTTCTTCCGCCAGTCGCCCTCCTCAATGTCCTCGGGGCGCTTGATCTGACCCGTCAAGAACCCGCGGCCCAGCGGGCTGTAGGCGACGAACCCGATGTCGAGCTCACGAACCGCCGGCAGGATTTCCTGCTCGACGTCGCGGCTCCAGAGCGAATACTCGGTTTGGAGCGCGCTGATCGGATGGACGGCGTGCGCGCGCCGGATGGTCTGCGGGGCGGCCTCCGACAGTCCGAGGAAGCGCACCTTGCCGGCGCGCACGAGGTCGGCCATGGCGCCGACCGTGTCCTCGATCGGCACCGCGCGGTCGACGCGGTGCTTCCCGTCCGGCCCGCGCACATTCCCGAACTTCGTGGCGAGGATCACCTGATTGCGCCGGCCCTTGATCGCTCGGCCCACGAGCACCTCGTTGGTGAACGGCCCGTAGACGTCGGCGGTGTCGAGGAAATTGAGTCCCAGCTCGAGCGCGCGGTGAATCGTTGCGATCGATTCGACATCGTTGCGCGTGCCGTAGAAGTCCGACATGCCCATGCATCCGAGGCCGAGTGCCGACACCCGCAGACCGTGAGACCCCAGCTTCCGCTGTTCCATTGGCCTACCTCATGTCCTGTGAGGAGACATCTGTCCGTCGCGAGGGACGCGCCCCGGACGGCCAAGCATTTCATTCGTGACTAACGAGTGCCACCTTGTGACGTCTAACTGGGGCACGGTTTTTGACTCGGCGAATCTGGTACGCCAGTCAATTCATAGTCATTGGAGGAACGATGCTGCTCGCCCTGGGTTCCCTGACCCTTTCGTTTCTGTTTGCCGTCGGTGATCCACCCATCCGCCTCAAGTTGTCGGACGACATGTTCTTTCGTGGCGAGCACGCCCGCGTGCGCGTGAAGACGGCCGCGACCGGCTACCTGCTGGTACTCCGAGCCGACGCCGAGGGTCACGTGCGGGTGCTGTTCCCGCTCGAGCCGACGGACGATGCGTCGATTCGCGGCGGCAAGGAATTCGAGATCCGCGGCCGCGGCAACCGTGAGGCCTTCACCGTCGACGATCGGGAAGGGTCCGGCAAGATTCTCGCGGCGGTCTCGGCGCGGCCATTCCAGCTCGATTCGTTTTCACGCGGCGGCCACTGGGACTACGCCGCGCTCTCCGGCATCAGATGTCCAGCGGGCCGTACGACTATGATCTCGTCACCTACACCGTGACGCAACATCCGCAGTACCGCCGCGGCACGCGGTGGGTGGTCGGCGGGTGGGGAGGTTGGGGCTGGGGTCGTCGGCCGTGGGGCTGGGGTGGCTGGTACGATCCGTGGTTTGGCTGCGTACGCTGCGTACGTTGGTAGAAAAAAGTAGGGGCGCAGCATGCTGCGCCCCTACTCATATCCGATCCTAGAATCCTTCCGTCAAACTAAACCTGACCATCCAGTTCTTCTGCGGCCGGTCGAAGGGGTGCACCAGGTCCATCTGGCCGATCGCGAAGCCGAACAGATTCATCCGGAATGACACGCCCGTGCTGCTTACGATCTTGCGCGTGCCGCCGAAGATCTGCGGCTTTTCCCCGTTGTACCACGCCACCCCGGCGTCGTAGAAGATGCCCGCCTCGATCGGCAGGAAGCCGTAGTAGCCGCCGCCCGCGCCGAGCAGACCGAGCGGGGGGAAGCGCAGCTCGAGGTTGCCGACGATGATCTTGCTGCCGACGAGCTGATCGAACACGGGGCAGCTGCTGAGGCTGTTGCTGCCACACTCTTTCGCGCTGAAGCTGTAGAGGTCGTAGCCGCGCACGAGGCTCGGGTAGGCGAGCAGCAACGGATACATCCGGTTGTCTTCGGAGCTGCGCCCGTACCGGCCGACGTGCAGGAGCCGACCGGCCAGCGTGAACGGCCGGACCGGCATGATGTACCTTCGGTAGTCGCCGAGCAGGGTCACCATCTGCAGCGATCCCCACGTGGGGTCTGCCTCGAGCCGCCAGCGGTCACCGAGGAGGGGGCTCGTCGCGCCGAAGAAGGAGTTGTCGTGAACAACCGCTACGGTCGGGTTGATCACCGTTATGCCGTCCGGAACCGGGAGCTGGAATTTCTGCTCATTCAGAAACTGCCCGGTACCGCGGTCGTACCGACGCTCCGTGATCTCATCGTCCCAGGTGATGTTCTGCACGCCCGCCGACGCCTCGAGGCGGAGCGAACGATTGAACGGATAGGCCGCGAAGGTACTGATTTCCCGGTTCGTCTGCTTGAAGCGCTCGATCTGCTCGAGGATCTGGGTCGCGTCGTTTGGATCCGGGCCGAGACCGTACCCCTGCAGAATAAACGGGATCTGCTGTGCGGCGACGCCCCAGTTCAAGCGGGACTTGCGATTGCCGTACGCGGCGAGCGCCGCGAAGTCCTTGATCCGGCCGTTGAGCTGCGCCATCGTCACCAGGTTGTGGTCGCCCAGCATGTCGCTCCAGTACAGCGTGATCCCGCCGCCGACGTACGTGCCGAACCGATCGGCCGCGATCGCGAGACTCGGCTGCGCGATGAAGTCGAGCGACAGCTTGGGATGGTACGCCTTGGTGGCACTGGCGAGCTCGGTGCTGCCCTCGTCGGGAAGCCCCGGCTCCGGATCCTTGATCGCCGCCGCGATCCCCGCGCCGACGCCGGAGCGGTCGAGCGGCGGCAGCATCGCCGCCGACTTCGGCAGCCGCGTCACGGCCTGCCCGGGCATCGCCTGGATGTCGTCGAGCGACTGAATCGCGTACCCGCCACCGGTATAGACGCTGAACACGGCTCGGGATGATTTCAGCGCGACGCTGAGTGCCGGGCTGAGCGACGTGATGCCGCTGACGCCGCTGAAGACATTCGTCAGCTGGGTGATCGAGCCATCGGCCAGCGTCAGGCGGAAGACATTGGTAATGCCGCCGGGATCGCCCAGGAAGTACAGACTCTTGCCATCCGGGCTCCACTGCGGATTGATGTGCTTCGCATCGTCGAAATGGGCGAGCTCCGTGATCGGCGCGCCCGCGCGCGGCGCCATCACCGCGAGCTGGTAGTTTCCGTACGTCAGCTGATCGACCTTCGTCCCGAACCGGTCGGTGACGAACGCGATCTCCGAACCGTCCGGTGACCAGGCGGGCTCGAGATCGGCAAAGGCGTCATTCGTCAATCGCGTTAGGGCGCCGCTCGTCAGATCGTACACATAGAGATCGGTCAGTCCTCCCACCTGCGAACTGAATGCGATCTGATTGCCGTCGGGTGACCAGGTCGGATTGAAAATCTCACCCAGCGCGGGAAACTTGATTTCCTTGATGAGATCGCCGTTGTCGCCCTTGACGATGCGCAGTGCCGGGTGACCCGTGACGACCGCGCCGAAGACAAAGCGCTTCCCGTCGTTGTCCCAGGCGCCGGCGGAGTTGATGAACTGCATGCTCTCGAGGTGCGGGTCGCGCGTCGCCGAAATGAGCTTGCGGATCGTGTGCCCGTTCTCGGCGTTCGCGAGATACAAGTCGATGGAGAACAGACCAACATCGGAGAAATACACCAGCCGACTGCCGTCGGGACTCAACGACGGCGCGATGTTGTAGTGCGCCTCTTTGCCGGGGGTTACGAGCATCCGCGCGCCTTTGGTGGCCGCAGGGAGTTCTCGCTCGTGCTGCACCTGCGCCTTGTCGGTCGGCAGCGCGACGCCCGTGGCAACCGCCACCGGCTGCGCAGCCTCCGTCAACGCGCGATGCCAGTCGGCGACGAGGCTATCCACC
>WNGC01002765.1_pt1 | contig 10679 bp, 9 predicted proteins | sample 5400051 | NCBI WGS metagenome assembly WNGC01 (sample SAMN13153368, study PRJNA577476) | soil metagenome | isolation source: 20 cm soil or saprolite under grassland replicate 2 | place: USA:California | collected 2016-06-15 | reverse complement strand
CTCCGGCATCTCCGTCCCGAGATTGAGCCGCATGTACACCGGTAGCTCTCCGTAGTAGTAAAGCACGGCGTGCACGTCGGGCATGTTGCGCCCGTCCTTCCAGCGCCGGATGCCGCCGACCGCCGCAGCCTGCTTGGGCGGCTCGTTGATTCCCAACACGAACATCATGCCGCTGATCAGGTGGACCAGGAGGTCGCCGGCCACGCCGGTGCCGTACTCCTTCCAGCAGCGCCAGCGCGCGAAAATGTTGGGATCGAACGCTCGTTTGGGAACCGTGCCCTGCCAGGTATCCCAGTCCAGAGTCCGCGGTGATAGATCGGGCGGTGGTGGGTACTGCCACGCGCCGGTGGGATCGTTGCGTCCGAGCCATCCTTCGACGAGCATCAGATCGCCCAGCGTTCCCTGCGCAATCAGCTCTCTGGCCTTGGCGCAGATCTGGGAGCTGACCCGCTGCGAGCCGATCTGCACGATGCGCCCGGTCTTCTTCGCCGCGTCGACCATGGCCACGCCATCGGCCGGGCTGTGCGACATCGGCTTCTCGCAGTAGATGTCCTTGCCCGCGCTCACCGCGTCCACGACCACCTGCTTGTGCCAGTGATCGGGAACGGCCGCGACGATGCAGTCGATGTTCTTGTCGTCCAGGAGCGCCTGATAGCGGCGCGTGACCGGCAGATCCGCTCGCACGATCTCCCGGGCCAGCGTGTGCCGACCGTCGTACAGGTCGCACGCGGCGGCACATTCGACGCCCGGCAGCTTGATCGACTCGGACAACAAACCCGATCCCTGCATGCCGACGCCGATCATCCCGAAGCGGACCCGGTCACTGGCGGGAGCGTCCGGCGCGAAAATGAGATGGCGCGGCAGCGACACCATCGGTTTCCTGGCGAGCGATGCACCGGCGGCAGCGGCGCTCAAGCCCAGAAATTCGCGGCGCGAGCAGTTGGTCTCTTTCACAGCGTCTCCAAGGTCACGTGGTCGGCCTATTATGCACCACGGACCGCACGACACGATAGCCGCGATGCGGGCAGACCGTCGTCATCTTGCTGCGGCAGCATCGAGGAGCCCGGCCGCGAGGCGAGGAAGCAGCCGGGCGCAACTAGGAGTGGATCGGGAGCGGCCTGCCGGCGGACCTCGCCGAACGTCGTAGCTGATCGTGTGCGGCCTTGCGTGTCAGCCCGGCCAGCCATCGTCCCACCGTCTGCTCCCGCGCATTGAACGATGCCGCGCGGCGCCACGCTTCTCGCAGGGTGGCGGCAACCGTCACATCGGCGGCATCCGGATTCAGCAGCACGGCATAGGCGATCGCGTACAACGTCATGCCGTACCGCGCATCGAGCTCCGCGAGGGCCGCACGGTCGCCGAGCGCCGCGATGCGCTCCACGAGCTGGGCATCGCGCAAGACGGGCGTCGGGGGGAGTGCCTCGGAACTGGTAGGCATGAGGGAAATGTGCATCGCTGTTCCAAACCCGTCCGTAATAGAGCGCACACGGAGATACGTCACGGGGCAACCGGGGTGTGACTCCGATCACACAGTCCTTTGCGCTGGGCGCGGTACGTGGCTCTGGTGCAGCGCGGCAGCAAAGTCACACCCCTTCAGTCACCCGCCCAGGCACACCGGTTGCCACGGTCGGCGGGCGCTTGACCCGTGCTGATTCCTCCTCGTCAGCCGGGAAGTCGTAACCCTGTATCGAATGGGAGGTGGCATCATGAAGCACCTGAATCTCGAAGTCGAGAAGCTGGAGGATCGTATCGCGACGTGGCTCCCCCCGATCAGCGTGGGGATCGGCGTCGGCTCCGGCACTAAGACGGGCAGTTGCGGCTGTAGCTGCGACTGATAGCAGGGACCAGGCGCCCGGGGCAATCCGGGCGCCTGGTGGTGCCGCGTTTCGGGGCATAGAGCTTGCTGCACAGCGGGGCAGCGCACATGTCACAGCCTCCTGTTACACCGGATCGCTGGCAGGCGTGGGATCGCCTGCTCGAGGCGACGCCCGAAACCGGGTTCATGCAGTCGTCCTGGTGGGCGGAGTTCCGCACCACCGCCGGGTTCGAGCATTTCGGGGTCATGCTGAAAAACGGCGGCACCATCCTCGGCGGCGCCGTCGTGCTGAAGTACACCTACGCGGACGACCGGTGCTTTTACTACGTCCCCGAGGGCCCGGTGCTGCCGGGCGACCCGGCCGTGGCCGGCGCGGTGTTCGAAGCCACACTCGAGGCCATCGCAGACCGGCGCCGCACCGAGCCGCAAACGGTCAGTCATCTCCGCATCGAGCCGCGCTGGCAGCGGGTGCCGGGCTTCGTCTCCGGATTCCACCCCGTACGTCCGTTCAGCGACGTTTACTTCGAGCCCCGGAACACCCTGTGCATCGACCTGAGGCCGTCGGAAGAGGCCATCCTGGCGCAGATGAAGCCGAAAGGCCGCTACAATATCCGGGTCGCCCAACGACACGGCGTCTCGGTCGTCCAGGACGCGTCCGAGCAGGGCCTCGAGGACTTCCAGCGGATCTACGAGGAAACCGCCGCCCGGCAGGGAATGGAGCCCAAGCCTGCGGACTACTTCCAGGTCCTCCTCCTGCTGCTCTCGGCGCGCCACCGCGGGTCGCTGTTCTTCGCGGAGCACCAGGGCACGCGAGTCGCCGCCGCGGTGGTGGTGTATTTCGGCCGGCGGGCTACCTATTTCTTCGGGGGGTCGCTCGACACCCACCGCGAGATCATGGCGCCGTATCTACTCCATTTCGAGATCATGCGCGCCGCCAAGGCGCTGGGCCATGATTGGTACGATCTCTGGGGCACGGCGCCGGAAGGCGACGCGGACCACCCCTGGCATAACATCAGCGTCTTCAAGCGGAAGTTCGGGGGCGTGGCGCTCGACCTCGTGCCGACGCTCGACTACGTATACGACGCCGCGGCCTACGACGAGTACCTGGCCGCGGAGGGTGAGGCCGGCGTCCGACAGCGGTAGGGCGCCTTGGGACATGTCGCATCGAGTCCACTGCGCCGACTCCACGACCTGCAGAGTTTCCGCCCCACTCTCCCCACGATGGCCCCGACCCTCGTCGATTGATCCTGCAGGAAAACACCGGGCTCGAAGCGAGTTGTCGCCGCGTCGCAGCGCCTCCGACCCGCTCAAACTGCGCGGGCCAGAAAGGCACAGAGCTTGCGACGCTCCACGATTGCGTAACGTGGCTGACGCGCTTCGGTCACGGTCAGCCCGGGTGAAGTGAGCGTCCCATTCACAGGGAGGGATGTATGAAGCACCTGAGTCTCGAGCTTGAGAAGCTCGAGGAGCGCATCGCGACGTGGGCCATGCCGTGTGGTGGCGGCGGCAGCGGCTCGAAGGGCACTGGTGGGTCGAAGGGCACCGGTGGCAGCAAGAGTCACGGCTCGGGCAGTAAGGGCTCGGGCTCGAAGAGCCACGGCTCGGGCTCGAAGAGCCACGGCTCGGGCTCGAAGAGCCACGGCTCCAAGAGCGGCGGCTCGAAGGGTTGATGGCAGGATCCATCAGGCGCCCGGGGTAACCCGGGCGCTTGGTGGTTTTTCCCTTATCGGAGGGGGCGAGAGGCGCCGTGACTGCCGCTGCACCCAGACTTCGGCCCGATCTGACCATGAGCCGGCTGGAAACAGCCGACGGCGGGTTCCTCATTGTCAAGCACCCCGTCTCCGGCCGCTTCTATCGGTTCCGGGAGGCGGAGCGGTTCATCGCCGAGCAGCTCGATGGCGAAACGGCGCTCGAGGTCATCCGGGAGCGCACCGAAGAGAAATTCGGCGCCTCGCTGGGCGCCGACACGCTGAAGGCGTTCGTCCAGAACCTCGACAAGATCGGCCTGCTGGACACGGGCAAGCCCACGGAGCAGCGAGCTCCCGGTCGCGGCCCGAAGATTCGCGGCAGCCTGTTGTACCTGCGGTTCGCCTTCTTCGACCCCGACCGGCTGCTCACGCGGTTGGTGCCGCGACTGGGGTTCTTCTTCACCCGGCGGTTCCTGGTGTTGTCGGCCATGCCCATTCTGCTCGCGCTCGCGATCACGTTCGCCAACGCCCGCGAGATCGCCGGCGACCTGCCCCGGCTGTATCAGGCGTCGGCGATCGTGCCGTTCATCGCGCTGGTCCTGGTCGTGGCGTCGATTCACGAGTTCGCGCACGGGCTGACCTGCAAGCATTTCGGGGGAGAGGTGCACGAGCTCGGGTTCATGGTGCTGTATTTCCAGCCCGCCTTCTACTGCAACGTCAGCGACGCCTGGCTCTTCCCGGAGAAATCCAAGCGCATCTGGGTGGGCTTCGCCGGACCGTACCTGGAGCTGGTGCTGTGGGCGCTGGCCACGATCGCCTGGCGCCTCACGGAGCCCGACACCGGGATCAACTACACGGCGCTGATCGTGATGACGCTGTCGGGCCTAAGGAGCTTCCTCGATTTCAACCCGTTCGTCAAACTCGACGGGTACTATCTGCTGAGCGACTACCTCGAGATCGCGAATCTGAGACGGCGGTCGTTCAAGTATGTGGGCGACGGGGTCAAGCGGCTGCTCGGGTTCGGGCGCAAGCTCCACGCGTACATCTCGCAACGCGAGCGGCGGATTTATCTCGTGTACGGCCTTGTGGCGACGGTCAGCTCCCTGTCGCTCCTGAGCTTCGGGCTCGTGCGAGTGGGCAGTTATCTGATCGACAATCACCAGCCGATGGCCCTGCTGATGCTGGTGACCTACACGGGGCTCCGGTCCGGACGCCGCTTCCGCCGGCTGTTCGGTCAGCGGTCCGGCCGCCCGGATCCGGACGATGACGGCGACGTGATCACTGCGGGGCCGGAAGGCGACGCCGCCTCGTCGTCGCCGGAACCCAAGAAGAAGCGGCGCCGCTCACACCGGCGAGAGATCACGTGGGGGGCCCTGGTGGTCGCTGCCGTCGCCGGTCTGTTTTTCATCCACCTCCAGCTGCGCATCGCCGGCCCGTTCACGGTGCTGCCGCAGGAAAACGCCGACGTGCGGGCGGGCGTCGAAGGAATCATCGAGCAGATTCGCGTCCAGGAAGGCGACCAGGTCAAGGCCGGCGATGTAATCGCCCGGTTGTCCGACAAAGACCTCCGCGCCGAGCTGCTCCAGACGGCGGCGCAGGTGCGCGAGGCGAGGGCCAACCTTCGCAGGCTCCAGGCGGGTACGACCGCGGAAAGCATCGCCGTGGCCCGGGCCGCCGTGTCCAAGGCGGAAGACGCGGTCAAGTTCGCGCAGGCGAAGCTGACGCGATCCAAGCAGCTGTTCGAACGGCAGGCCCTTTCCCCTCAGGAGTTTGAGGCCGCCCAGGAACAGGCCGCGACGGCCGAGAATGACCTGGCCGAGACACGCGGCCAGCTGCGGGTGTACCTGCGCGGCAACCGACCGGAAGAGATCGAGGCCGCCAAAGCTCAGCTCGACCGGCTGGAGGCCCAGCAACACTTTCTCGAGACGCAGTTGGGACTGCTGGACGTCGTGAGCCCGGCCACCGGGGTCGTCGCGACCCCCGCCCGCGAGCTCAAGGAAATGCAGGGCCAGTTCGTCGCCAAGGGCGCGCTGATCGCGAAAGTGTACGCCGTCAAGACGGTCACGGCGCAGATCGTGATCACGGAAAAGGAGATCGGCGACGTGCAGGTGGGCCAGCAGGTGGTCCTCAAATCCCGCGCCTATCCGGACATGGTATTTCACGGAACGGTGACCACCATCGCCACGGCTGCCGAAGGAATTTCCAGTGGCGGCGCGGACGGCTCGGCCGGGAAGACGCCGTCGACGAGCACCGGGGTGAGAACCTTCGTCGTGACGACCGAGATCGACAACCGCTCCGGGCTCCTGAAACCCGGCATGACCGGACTGGCGAAGGTGGTCGGCGGAGACCGACGCGTCGTCGATCTGGTCGGGCGACGGCTGGGCCACACGTTCAAAGTCGAGTTCTGGTCGTGGTGGTAAGGGGCGCCTCGCCGGACGTGCTCGCTCGGGGCCCGGAGTCGGCCCCCGTGGGGTCGGATCCGCGTCCTCCCGTCGACGTGGGCGGGCCGGGTCAGGAGGATCAGGATTCCGATCGGAGCCTGTATTTGATCGGCCGGCCGCCGCTCAAAGACTTCCTCCGGTTCGTGAAGCATCACGCCGTCACTCCCCCGGGGCAGGCGACCCTGACCGACGCCTGGCAGGCCGCCCGCGAGGTCGTCCGCCGGCTCGAAACCGAAGAAGCGGGCGTCGCGGATGACCCACCGATCGGCAAACTCGGGCCGGAATACGAGCCGCTGCTGCTCGAGTTCCTCAAGGATCCCCTGGTCCATCATGGGTTCAACACGGTGCCGACCGAAGTCGCGATCGTCGAGCTGGACCGGATGGTGGTCTATCAGGAGCACATCGACATCACCCACTCCCGCCGGATCGAGCAGAAGCTCGGCGCGATCCCGGACCGGTCCGACCTGTTTCGAACGTGCCTGCCCTACGATCACCCGCAACCGCCCGTGAAGTGGTCCCGCGCCGGCGAAGGCAAGTTCGTGTTCGTCTCCCCATCGAACGACTTACGGTTCCTGGGCCCGGCGAAGGTCCACCCCGGCGAGCTGAAAGACGCGCCGGGCGGCAACCTCGTGGGCGTCGTCGGGGCGTCCGTCGGATTCGGGTCGAATTTCATGAACGCGATCTACGCCGAGCGGCGGCTGATCCTCAACAACGGCAGTCATCGTGCGTTCGCCCTGCGCCAGATGGGGGTCACGCACGTGCCCTGCATCATCCAGCACGTCGCTTCGCGCGATGAGCTGGAGGTGGTGGCCTCGTCGTCCGTGCGCCGGGATCCCGATCTCTACCTGAAGCACGTCCGGCCCCCGATGCTCAAAGACTACTTCAATCCGCAGCTTCGCATGGTCCTGCCCGTGCACCGGCGCCTGCGCCAGGTCACGGTCCGGTTCGAAATCGAGGAGGATTTCGTACCGGCCTTGTGACGGTTGCGGGCGATGCCAGCCCGCCACCATATTCGCACGTTCATGGCCGATCTCCGCGCGGCATTGGGGCACGCGCTCGAGCCCGGATATCGGGTGGAGCGTGAGGTGCGACCCGTCGGCAGTTGCCGCATGTTCGTGGCGCTCGAAAAGTCTGCCGGCGGCGGCCTTCTGGTGAAGGTGCTGCCCGGGCCCCTGTCGCTCGTGGTCGACTCCGCCCGATTCGAGCAGCAGATCGGGCAGCTCGGCCGCCAGCTCCGGCATCCCGGGTTGGTCGCGCCGCGCGGCGCCGGCCGGGCGGGATCGTTCCTCTACCATACCAGGACGTTCGTCGAGGGCACCACCTTGCGGGCCTGGTTGGCGCGGCACGGCGAGCTGCCCCTGCGGCAAGCCGTGGCGGTCCTGCGGGATGTGCTCGCGGCCCTGGCCCACGCCCACGCCGCCGGCATCGCGCATGGCGATTTGAAGCCCGAGAACGTCTTGCTCGCCGACGGCCAGGCGCTGGTCGCCGACACGGGGATTCTGGGCGCGCTGGCGCAGGCCCTCGCGGACTCGGCCGGTGGCGCGGCGACGGCGACGACGACGCTGTGCGCGGCCGAATACCTGGCGCCCGAGCGCCGGGCGGGGCAGCCCGCCCCGGACAGCCGGGACGACATGTTCGCCGTAGGAGTCCTCGTGCACGAGATGCTGACGGGACGGCTGCCCTCCGGCAACCCGGAGCCGCTCGAAGAGGTCCGCTCGCTGCCGGCCTGGCTCGCCGAGCTGGGGCGTCGCTGTCGCGCCGCGGAACCGGGGGCGCGTTGGGCGGACGCCGGGTCGGCGTTGGCGAGCGGGAGCTGGCCGGGCGGGGGAGCATAAGGCAGTGCGGAGTGCGGAGTGCGGAGTGCGGAATTGATGCGGCAGGTCACGGCCCCAGCGCGTCCGCCGGTGCTGTGCTACCATCGCGTTGGTGGGCCCCTCGAGCTCGGAGTCACCCGGGTTGGGCGGTCCACGTTCGCACGTCAGATGAACGCGCTGGCGCATGCGGGTTGGCGGACGCTCACACTCACCGAGTTCAGCCAACGCGTCACGTATCCCGCATCTCGCATCCCGCATCCCGAGTTCTTGCTCTCCTTCGATGACGGCTACGCGTCCCTCGCCGAGCACGTCTATCCAGTACTCGCCGACGTGGGGTTCACCGCCACCACCTTCCTCATTACGGACTATGTCGGGCGGCTGAACACGTGGGACGCGCGCTACACCTGGCACCGGCTGGCGCATCTCGATTGGGACGCGGTCGGGCGCTGGCAGGAGCGGGGATTCGACTTCGCCTCGCACACCGCCTCGCACCTGCGGCTCACGTGGCTGTCCACCGCCCAGGCGAGCGCCGAGCTCGCGGGGTCGCGCGAGACGCTGCGTCACCGCCTGGGACCGCAGGCGGCGCGGGCCGTGGCCTATCCCTTCGGCGCCCGGGACGACCGGATCGAACAGCTGGCGGGCGCCGCCGGCTACGAGTTGGGATTCGGCGGCGTGCGCGGCAACGGTTCCCGGCTGGCCCTGGCGCGTCTGCCGGTCTACGTGTGGGACGTGGGGCGGGTACCGTTCGGGTTACGACACGATGCTATCGGATCCTTGGGACGGTTCGTCGCGGATGTGGCAAACCGATGCGCAGTCGGGACGAGCGTGATGCAAGGTGTCAGGTGCTGGGTGTCAGGTGTCAGAGGCCCGCGTACCCGGCACCTGACACCTGACACCTGACACCTGACACCGCCTCACAAGAGGTTCCCCGTCGCCACCGCCGCCCCCATGGCGTGGTACCCCTTATCCACGTAGATCGTCGCCCCGGTGATGCCGCTGCCCAGCGGGCTCGCGAGGAACGCGGCGGTCGTGCCCACTTCGCGGGCCGTAAGCGGCTCGGTGAGCGGCGCATTGGCCGCGTAGTACTCGACCATCCGCTCGATTTTCCCGATGGCGCTCGCGGCGCGCGACGCGAGCGGTCCGGCGGAGATCGTGTTCACCCGCAGCCCATATTTGCGACCCGCCTCGAATGCCAGCGTCCGCGTGTCGCTCTCCAGCGCCGCCTTCGCCGACGACATGCCGCCCCCGTAGCCCGGCACGACGCGCTCGCTCGCCATGTACGTGAGCGACAGGAACGAGCCACCGGGGCGCGTGAGTGGTCCCAACCGGGCGACGAGCGACACGAGCGAATACGCGCTCACACTGACCGCGGCCAGATAGCCCGCCCGACTCGTCTCGAGCAGGGGTTTCTTGACCTCGGGACCGTTGGCGAGCGAATGCACGACGACATCGAGCGGTCGGTCGTCGAAGTCCTGCACCAGCCGCTGGGCGAGCCCGGAGACCGAGAAATCGCCCACGTCCTTGTAGCGCTTGTTGCCCCGAACCTCTTCCGGGGCGTCCGCCAGCGTATCGTACGCGGCGTCGAGCGGGTAGATCTTCTCGAACCGGAGCAGCGAGCCGTCCGGCAGGCGGCGCGATTCGTCGATCTTGCCGCGCTCGAGCAAGTTCAGGAAGATGTTCAGCGCGGGGGGCCAGGTGCCCGCACACACCGTGGCGCCCGCTTCGGCGAGCGCCTTGGCGATGGCGAAACCATACCCTCCGTCGTCGGCCACCCCCGCTACCAACGCCCGCTTGCCTCTGAGATCGATGCTCAGCATCCACCCCTCCCCACAGTGCGGAATGCGGAATGCGGAATGCGGAGTGTCAATGTAAGCGTCACGCTGCGAGCGACCTCCCCTTGCAGTTCCGCGTTCCGCACTCCGCACTCCGCATTGCTTCTTTCCTCCCGCTTCAGATGAAAAATCGCGCCGCCACCGGAATCAGCTGCGGATGCCGCACGAGCGCGTGCCCAAAGATCCGCCCCAGCGTCCGCTTCTCCGGGAGGATCGCGTTGGCCGTGCGCGCGAGCGAGTTGAAGAACCGGTCATCCAGGTCCTCGAGCGCCCGCTTGAGGCGGTAGTACTTGAGATGATCGTCCCCGAGCAGCTGCATCCACTCGGCGTGATACGCCGACAGCCGGCTCGCACTGGTGTCTCCCGCCCGGATCGCGGCCGACGCGACGCGACCAGCGAGCCGACCGGCCTTCATCGCGTTCACGATGCCGCCCCCCGACAGCGGGTTGATCATGTGCGCCGCATCGCCCGCCACCAGCACGCCATCGGTATAGGTCTGCCGGATGGTCGTGTGGACAATCACGCCGCCCACGGTGCAGCCGGTCTTGGCGCCCCGGGGGTAGCGGCGGGCAATCCAGTCGTCGAGGTATTGCCGGGCGTTGCGACCGTCCGCCTTCAGGGCGACGAGCCCGAGGCCCACGTTCGCGACGCCCGGCCCCTTCGGGAACACCCACCCGTACCCACCCGGCGCGATGCCGGCGCCGAACGTCAGATAGATGGCGTCAGGATCGAAGTCGATCCCCTCGACCACGTATTGCGCGCACGACTCCATGTCCCGGGCCGGGACGCGGGTGTCGAGACCCGCCCAGCGGCCGACCATGGCCTCCACGCCATCCGCCCCGATCACGACGCGCGCGCGGCAGGTATCCGCGCCCCCGGCGCCGCGCAGCTGGACCCGCCACCGGCCGTCGGGCTCGCGCGTCATGCCGGCCGCCTCAGTGCTCACACGCAGCTCAACGCCGAGTGCCACGGCGCGCTCGGCGAGAAACGGGTCGAAGCGCGTGCGATCGAGAATCCACCCGACGTCGCGCTCGGCGACCCTCACCTCCGTGTCGTCGGGCGCGACGAACACCACGCGCGTGATTTTG
>WNGC01007429.1_pt1 | contig 10680 bp, 6 predicted proteins | sample 5400051 | NCBI WGS metagenome assembly WNGC01 (sample SAMN13153368, study PRJNA577476) | soil metagenome | isolation source: 20 cm soil or saprolite under grassland replicate 2 | place: USA:California | collected 2016-06-15 | reverse complement strand
CAGCTCGGCGCGCAGGTCGCGCGCGACCCACTCGCCCAGCACCGCCATGAGCCGCAGCCGCACCAGGGCCGCGGCCTGGCGCACCAGATAGACGAGCGCCATCGCGGCCACGGCGAGCCAGGCGATCGTGGCGGCGCGACCGCCGTCGAGCCGGCCTTCCTGCGCCGGCCGGACCACGCGGTCGATCACGTATCCCGCGAGGTACGGCGGCACCAAGCTCACCAGCGTGATCAGCGTGGCCGCCGCCATGCCGAGCGTGAGCCGGCGGCGGTACGGCGCGAGGTAGCCGAGCAGCCGGCGGATCACCGCGACTTGCCGACCGGCCACGAGGGCCTGGGCGTCGCGGATCGGGCCCGCGACGCTCGCCGCGTATTCCTGGTCCGCGTCCGGGGCCGGGACCGCGCGCCCCTCGAGCGCCTCCTCGAGCACGAACTTCAGGTTCTCGAAGGCGCGCCGCTGGCGATGACTGTAGCGCAGCACCGCGAGCGGCGGATCGCCGGGACGTCCCAGGATCGTGAGCGTGCTGGCCGACAGACCGGGTGCCTCGCGCACCGTCTGGATCCGGGCGCGCTCGACGCTGTCGATCTCCCACTGGTCTGCGCGGTCCACCGGCCGGGCCACGCTCAGATGCCCGGGGCCGAGCGCGACCCACACCTGGGTCAGCCGGAGAGCGTGGTCCAAGTCGGCGAGCGCGTACAGCTGCACCGGGGCGCCTCGCCAGGACGCCTCGATCTGCCGGCGCAGCTCGGCAGGCAGCCGGGGCGGCTGGTCGGTGTAGCGCGCCACAATCTCGGTGTCGAGGTTGTGGAGGTGCTGGACGTTGTGAAGGTCAGTAGCCATGCACGTGATCCGTATTTCGAGTGTCCAGACAACAGGAACGGCCTCCCGGGGTTCACTGGAGCACCCCGAGAGGCCGGATCACGGCAGCGGATCCTATCCTTCTAGGGGGCTCGTCGGCGCCGCACCGCGGCGTCGTAAGACGCAATACGCCGGTCAGCGCCCATCAGCGGGCCGGCCCGATACACGAATTCCCGAGCGGCCCGGCAGCGGAGCGTGAGTGAGGCGTGGCGGATGCGGATCATCACAGAAGAATCCTTTGGGTCAGTGCTGGTGATGCTGTTGCAGCAAGCTAGAAAGGTGACGTAGCCCGGGCAAGGGGTACAGGCCGGCTAGCTCTTCTCTTCCCCATGAGCGACCGACCAGTCACGGGATACGCTCCACCCGGACCGCCGCCTGCAACGCCGGCGGAGCGCCCGGCGGCACGGCGGCGAGCGCCGGTCCGTCGAGCTGGACGAGGTATGCCCGCGTCGCCGAGCGGGCCAAGATCTGCGCGCCACCGGGAAGGAGGGTGAGACGGGTCGGCGTTTCCGGCAGTACGATCTTCTCGAGGGTGACCCCGTCTGCCAGACTGGTCCGCAGAACGCCGGCGCGGAACGCGAAGTAGCCGGTGTCAGCCGCCGGCGAAAGCGCGCTCACCCAAGCGTCACCGGGGGGATCGACGTATCCAACCTGGAGCAGGGAGTGGTTGAACAGGTTTCCCTTGACGAGAAACCAATCGCCGGTTCGGCCCGCGGAGACCGAAGCGCCTGCACCATAGTAGAAGAGCCCGCCTTGAGAGACAAACGCGTCGCTCTGCGCCGTGTACACCTGTCCGTCCACGCTGAAGCAGCACCGGCTGTCGAGGAACAACATGATGCGCGTCCGGTCCGTTGATCGCACGAACGGGGTCGCCACGCTCAGGTCGGACAGCGGCGCCGCCTCGGACCGGGCACGCTGCGTGCCGGTTGCAAGGTCGTACCCAATGACCTGAACGGGATCGGTGCTGGGCGGCTCGTACGGCTTCCGCGTGAGGCCGATCAGCACCTGGTTCGCGGCCGCCACGCGCACGGCATAGGGTCGTCGCCAGGGGGTCGTATCCGCCGTGATATCCACGAGGCGCCAAGTGGGTGGCGCCGTGGTCAGGTCGACGACGCCGATCTGACGCAAGGCGGGGAGGGCGACCAGCAGCGAATCGCCGTCGGCGCTGAGATCGAGGCCGGCCACGATGCCCGGGGCGGGAATCGGCGGGCCATAGGCCATCGTCCTGAGCGAGACCACGGCGATACGCGCGCCGCCCGGCTGACTGAAGTACGCGACGTTGCGTTTCGTGTCGACCGTCAGGTCGCAGCCGTCGAAGGGAACGACGCCGGCGAGGGCGACGGAGCACGCCGAGTCGAGTGACGCAGTCAGCACCGGACGCGTGACCGTGTCGTAGAGAGACAAGGGATTCCCCGCCAGCACGGCGTCGACATAACGGCCGGCCGGGTCGCGCGCAAATCCGGTCACGGTCAGCGCGCTCCGAAACCGGGGGGGCGCGGTCAGCTTGACCAGCACCCTTACGACCGTACCGAGGGACTCGGGGATCTGGATCGAGTCGCGGTAGGGAGCGGCTCCCGTAAACGCGAAACCGACCCACGTACGTGACTGCTGGAGTTGCACGAAGATTTCGAAGCGAGCCGTGTCGCCTGGTCCGACCGCCGCCGAGCCCGGGGGCGTAGAATCCCACTGCGTGAAGGCGTACAGACGCCCGCTCACGACTGGTGGAGGGGGCGGGGGGGGCGGGGGGGGCGGGGGTGGCCAGGGCGCTGCAAGTTGCAGGCTAGGTTTACGAGCCTCGTCGCGCGGTGTTGTCCGTCGCGCCAGCGCAACACCAACCGTTGATCTTCACCGGATCACCTGACCCGTCGCGAAGTCGAACAGCGTGACCCGGCGCAGCAAATAATGGGCTCGCCAATAGCCGCGCAGCCCCTGCACGAAACTCGTGAGGGCCTGGTCCTTTTCGGTCTGGGCGATATACAGATTGTCGATGGCGATTCGCCCGATGACGTACCGGTTGTAGGCCACCTCGAATCGCTTCTGGCCCACCGTGTCGGCTTTGGCGAGTAGGGCTACGTTGCGGCGCGCCTGCAACAGCTGGAGTGCCGCGAAGTGCGCCTCGTGCGCCGCCTGGTCGATGGCGGACCGCGCCTGGGTCGCCACGCGCCGCTGATCGGCCTCGGCAGCATGGATGTCGTCCTTGTGCGCGCCCCACGTTACGAGCGGCACCTGCACCGAGAGCGTGAATTGGCGTGCCTCGAGCAGATTCTGATACACGAGGCTCGCGCTCGACGCGGTCGCGTTGAAGCCATAAGCGGCCTGGACCGTGGCGCCAAAGCTGCCCGTGAGCTTGGCCTCGGTTACGCGGCGCCGCGCCTGCACGTCTTGCAGCTCTACATCGCTCACCAGGGCTCGGTTGCGCAACGCCTCGGCCACGGCGCGCGCGGTGTCGGCGTCGAACTCCGGCACGCTCCGTGTCACCGCGATCTCGAGGGGCGCGCCCGGCGGGAGGTTGAGTGCGAGACGCAGCGCGGCGGTGGCGCGCTCATCGTCGAGCCGCGCGCGCTCCAGCGCCGCCCGGGCCCGCAGCAGCGCCAGCTCGCTCTGCAGCAGGTCGTTCTCGCCGATCTTCCCGACTTCGAACCGGCCCTGGTTCAAGCGGTAGAGCGTGTCGTTCACGGCGGCGTTCGCGACGGCGTTGTCGAGCGCGACGTGGGCTGTGTACACGTCGAAGAACAGGTCGGTGGTCGCGAGGGCGACGTCCTCCAGCGCCTCGCGGTATTGCCGCTCCGAGAGCTCGGCGCTCACCGCGTTCTCGCGGCGGTCCCACGCCGCCGCGTTGGGGCGCAGGATGCCCTGGCGCAGTCCGATGGTGACCGGTGTCGAGGACCACGTCTCGATCGCCTGCGGGCCGCTCACCGTGAGCCGGGCCAGCGACGACGTGACGAACAGCGCTCCGCCCGTCACGGGAAGCGTCTGGGACAGGCTGAGGCTCAGGGCTGCGTTGGTCTGGTCCTGGGGGCGAAACGAGGTGCTGCCGTCGGGCTGCAGCACCGGGATGATCGACCGGTTGTAGGTCGGCACGGTCCCGCCGAGCGAGAGCTGCGGCAGGAGCCGCGCGGTGAACGCCCCGGTGCGGTAGCGGGCGGCGTCGCGCGCGGCACGTGCGGCCTGGGCTTGCGGCCCGCGCTCCTGTGCCAGGGCGACGGCCTGCGGGAGCGTGATCGGTTGCTGCGCGGCGAGCGGACGGANNNNGCGCGATGCGCCGGCATGATCCCGAACGCCAGGCCCACGGTGAACGACACGCCGAAGGCGACCACCACTGAGAGGTACGACACGATCGTCTGGATGCCTGCGAATCGCTGGATGGCGGCGCTGAGACCGCCGCCCACGACAATTCCGGCCACGCCCCCGGCGACGCTGATGAGCACCGCCTCGCTCAGAAACTGCAGCAGGATGTCCCGCCGCGTGGCGCCGACCGCGCGGCGGACGCCGATCTCCCGGATGCGCTCCAGCACCGACGCGAGCATGATGTTCATGATGCCGATGCCGCCGACGACCAGGGAAATGGACGCGATGGCACCAAGCACGACGTTGAAGATCGTCTTGGTCCGCTGCTCCTGTTTCAGCAGCAGCTCGGGTACCGTGATCTCGAAGTCCACGACCGAGTTGTGGCGGCGGGTGAGCATGCGCTGGACGACGCTCGCCACGGAGGGGACGAGCTTCGAGTCGCTCACCCGCACGATGATGCGGTCGAGCTGGTTCCGATTGAGGCGCTCCTGTCGGTCCGCTTCGCTCTCGGGGGCGCTGTCGGACGAGACGACGGTGAAGCTGCGCGCCGCGGCCTCGATGTCGCGCTGGGTCAGCTGGGCGCGATTCCGGAAGCGCAGCAGCAGCGTGCGCGCCGGGACGTACACGTCCATGCTGACGTCGCGGATGCCGAGCTTCTGGGTGGTCTGCGTGCTCACGCGCCGGTCCGCCAGCACGCCGATCACGGTGACCCAGTTGTTCCCTACTTTGAGCGGCCTGCCGATCGGGTCTTCCGTGGTGAAGAAACGCGACCGCACGCCGAGCCCGATGATCGCGACGGGCAGGCCGCGCTCCACCTGCAGCGGCGTGAACGGATCCCCGCTCGCGAGCGCGAGGTTCGTCAGGCGGAAGTACGTCGTGTCGACGCCCACGACCTTGCCGGAGCGATGCCGCCCTTCGCGGGTGATCGTGGTGTTCAGGACGATCTCGGCGGAGGCGACGTCGACGGCCGGAATCACGCGCGCGATCGCCTCCGCGTCGGCGTAGGTGAGCCCCGGTGAGAATTTCTTCACTTCCTTCTCCGACCGCTCCTCGATCGGCCCTTCCTTCTGCTGCACCAGCGGGGTGATCAACAGGTTGTTGGAGCCGAGCAGGCGCAGCTGCTCGAGAATCTCGCGCTCGGCGCCCTTGCCGATGGCGAGCATGGCGATGACGGAGGCCACGCCGAACAGGATCCCCAGCGAGGTCAGGAAGGCACGCAGCTTGTTGTGTTGCAGCGCCTCGACGGCCGTGCGGAATGTGAAGGTCGCCTGGGGACCGAGCTCCGCGCGCAGCCGCGCCAGGGTCGCAGTGTCGAGCCGCACCGCGTCAATCCTTGTGGGATGCCTGCTTTCCGGTGTCGCCGGGCGCGGTCGCCACGCTCGCGCCGGCCGCCCGCAGCCGCACGAGTGTGAGGCGCTCGTGGTTCGCGGGCGGCGACAGCAGCACCCGATCGTCCACGCCGAGGCCGCTGACGATGATCACTTCGTCGTCGTTCACCGCCCCCGTGCCGACTTCCTGCTTGACGACGCCGCCGCGCGCGTTCTTGTAGACGAACGACACGCCGCCTTCTGAGCCCAGGGCCTCGAGCGGCACGAACAGCGCATCAGCGACCTTGAGCGTCTCGATCGAGTTGCCGGTGGTCATGCCGGGGCGCAGCGTCGAGTCCGATTGCTCGACCTCCACCTTCACCTCGAAGACCTTCGCGTCGGCGTTGGGCCGCTGCTCGCCCACGTTCGCGACGCTCGTCACCTTGCCGGTGAGGCGCTTGGTGGGATCGGCGTCCAGCGTGAGCGCCACAGGCTGTCCCACGGCGACTTTGCGGACGTCGATCTCGTTGACGTACGTGACGGACTCCATGTGGGTGAGATCGGGAAGTTGGGCGACCGCGGGATCCCACACGTTCACCTGAGAGCCCGTCGTCCGCTTCTTGCCGCTCCATTCCTTAGCATAGATAACCATTCCCGGCCCCGGGGCCTTGATGGTGAACCCCGCCATGAAATCCTGCACCGCTTTGAGCAACCCCCGTTGGCGCGAAACCTCGGCACCGACCTCCCGCATCTTGGCCTTCGCCTGCTCGGTCTTGGTGTCATAGTCCGTCTTGGCCTGCGCCAGCGCGCGCTGGGCCTTCTCGTAATCGATCTCCGCCTGGCGCTTGACGGTCGGCGCCTCGTAGACGGCCTGTTCCTTGGCGAGTCGCTTCTCCTCGAGCCCGAGCTCCATCGTCCGAATGTTCTCCCGCGCGGTGGACAGGTTGAGCGTCGAGTCGAGCATCGCTTGCTCGTACTGCGCGTCCGCCTTCTGGAGTGCGAGGGTCACTTCCTGGAGCTTCGGGGCGACCGTGGTCCGGTCGAGCTCGGCGACGACGTCCCCCTGCTTCACCACCGTGCCTTCGGGGACGATCGAGGAGATCTTCATCTGGTAGAGGCCGGCCTGCTGCCCGCCGGGCGGCGCGGTGACTTGCACGAATTGGCGCGCGCGCAGCTCGCCCGCCGTCGTGACCACCACCGTGAACGGCCCGCGCTTCACCGATGCTACGACCGCCGTATCCGTGCCGCGGCGCTCACCCCCGAGGAGCCAGGCGCTGGGCAGAACGAGCGTCACCACAGCTGCGGCGATGCGTTGCCGGCGTGTAGGAAGGAAGCGCATGTGAGCTCCTCTCGAGGCAGGGCCGGGCAATGCGGCAAGCCACAATTAGACACCGCCGGAACCAGTTTCGTTGCGAAGCACTGCCGCTGTGGCGTGTTCGCAACAGCAGCTGACTGTCGATGGTCATGCCGGTTTCAGCTCGCGCACTGCCCGCCCCGCGGCGCGAATGTTCGCGAGCTTCATCTCCGAATATTTCCGCGACAGCAGCACGCCGTGGGCGCCGCCCTGGAACGCCGCGCGCACCGCCTGGTAGACGTCCTCGGGCTGGGTCCGCTTCTCGGTGGACCCGGTAGGGATGTCGATGTCGATTCCCGGCCAGATCTTGAAACGGGGACCCGCGCCCGCGACCGCGCGCTGCGTCTCGCGCAGCACGTAGTCGGCCGAGAGGCCCTGTTCGGCGATGCGATCGAGCCGCTGCTCGTGATATTGCTGGACGCCGTAGGTGAAGTCCAGGGCCTGTTCGGGTGTCAGGTCCGCGAGCAGCGTCGCATGGATGTTTCGAATGTATTGCGCCAAGCGCGGGCCGCCGCAGTTGTTGTACATCACCACCTTCAGGAAGTCCGAATAGTTGCCGAACTCGGCGTAATCCTGCTCCGCGCGGTAGAGCGGTGAAAACGAATTGTTGTGCCAGATATGCCAGCCGACACCCTTCGCCGGGGCGACACGCTTCGCGAGCCGATACAGGTCTCGGTAGGTGTCACGGAGCCCTTCGTTCCACAGGCGCTCCCACGCGAGCAGCTCCGGATACTGGACCAGCAGGCGCCAGAACGTCACGAACGCTCCGTCGGCGGGGCGCTGGCCCGCACGCAGCGCCGCGGCCCAGCGCTCGAGCGCCAGATAGCCGTCCCGCGCGCGCGCGATGTTGATCCCTTCCTGACGCGCGGCAGCGAGACAGTGGGGGCAGAAGCAGGCGATCACGCCGCCCGCGCTCGCGCTGCCATGGCTTGCGCCGAGGGCGTTGTCGAGCGGGCCCTGGCGCTCGCTCCCCCACATCAGGCCGTCCACGTCGTAGGACCGCAGGTAATCCTCGGCGAGGTCGAGCCAGAAGTTGCGCGCGTTGGGATTGCGGTGGCAGGTAAGTCCGGTCGGCTTGTCGTGGAGGTCGATCTCCGCCGCCTGGTCGAACCCCGGCACGTCGCGGCGGAATACGTCCTCGAACCAGCAGATCACCTTCATGCCGCGGCGGTGCGCCGACGGGAGCACGTCGGCGATCACGTCGTAGTCCGGATGATCGGGTGCCTTCTCGGGCGCGATGCTCGTGTGCCGGTAGTACTGCGGATGGGGCGTCGCGAAGTTGCCGCCGCGGAAATTGTCGTCGTATTCCTGCTTGCCGTGATCGGGGAGCGGCTGGCCGCGCAGCTGCCGGCCCGCGATACCGCGACCGTAGGTGAATGTGGCGAGGAAGAGCGTGTTGATCGCGGCCAGCTCCTGGAATCCGTCCAGCACCTTGTCGGTGCCCTCGTCCACGAATGACACGGCTCCTACCTGGATACCGATCATCGGCGGATCCGCCGGTGCGGCGCGCGGGGCTCGAGCGAGGGCGCCGCCTCCTGCGATCAGCGTCGATGTCCCCAGAAACGTGCGACGATCCATCGGTCACTCCCTCAAAGCCTGTACGTCTCCTTCGCCAAATCGTACGCCAGGGCCCGCGCCATGCGGCGCGCATCGTCCAGCTCGATGACGTGCCGCGCGACGAGCCGGGCGAGGTAGTTCGCATCCACCCGTCGCGCCAGGTCGTGCCGCGCCGGGATGGAGCAGAAGGCCCGCGTGTCGTCGTTGAATCCGGCGGTCTTGTAGATGCTCGCCGTCTCGGTGGTGCGCTCGCGGAACCGCGTCATCCCCTCGAGCGAGTCGTGAAACCACCACGGCGGCCCGAGGCGCACCGCGGGGTAATGGCCCGCCAACGGCGCCAGCTCCCGGCTGTACGTGGATTCGTCCAGGGTGAACAGCACGAGCGTGAACCGCGGATCGTTGCCGTAGGCATTGAGCAGCGGCCGCAGGTTGCGCGTGAACTCGGTGGTGACGGGAATGTCGCCTCCCCGGTCGGGCCCGAACCGCTCGAACAGCAGCTGGTTGTGGTTCCGGAACGCCCCCGGATGGAGCTGCATCACCAGCCCGTCCTCGAGCGACATGCGCGCCATTTCGAGGAGCAGGTGCGCCTCGAAGCGGCGCTCGTCGGCCCGGCTCGCCTCGCCCTGGCGCGCCTGCTGAAACAGCACCTCGGACTCGTCCGGGGGAAGCCACGTCGTGTAGGGCTCGAGCACGGCGTGGTCGGTGGCGGTGGCCCCCATGCGCTTGAAAAACGCGCGCCGATCCTCGAGCGCGTGCACGAACTCGGCGTAGTCCACGAGCGGCGCGCCGTGCTCCCGGCCGAGCGCCTCGAGCTCGGCGGGCCAGCCGGGCGCCGCGATCCTGAACACGGCGTCGGGGCGGAAGCAGGGGATGACCTTGCCCTGCCATCCGGACTGGCGGATCGCGCGATGATGGTCGAGTGAATCGCTCGCCTTGTCGGTCGTCGCGAGGACCTCGATGTTGAACCGATCGAACAACGCCCGCGGCCGGTATTCCGGACTTGCGAGCCGCTCCACGATGGCGTCGTAGATCGACCGGGCCGTCTCCGCCGTGAGCCGCTGCTCGACGCCGAACACGTCGTGCAGCTCGTGGTCGAGCCACGCACCCGTCGGCGTGCCGCGAAACAGGAAATAGTGCTCGGCGAACAGCTGCCACACCTGGCGCGCGTCGCCGTCGAGCAGCGTCTCGAGCGGCACGCCGCGCGCGTACAACAGCCGGAGGATGTAATGGTCGGGTTGGACGATCAACGCCGCGGGCTCCGCGAACCGCTCGTTGCTGGCCAGGATCCGCGGGTCCACGTGGCCGTGCGGCGCGATGATGGGGAGCCGGCGCGTCTCGTCGTACAGCGTGCGCGCGACGCGCCGGATGGCGGGGTCAGAATCGAAGCAGCGGTCCTCGTGGAGGACGAGCGCGTCCGCCACTACACGACGGGCGCCCAGCCCGGGGCGTACGCGCGCTGCCAGAACTTCATGGCCTCCTCGTCCCCGACGATGCGGCCCGACTTGGGGTCGGTGCGCAGCGCGCGCCCGGTCGATTGCGCGATGTTGCCGAGGTGGCCCAGCAGCACGCTCTTCGCCCCTTCCTCGATCGGCTGATGGAGCGCCGCGCCGGTGCGGATCGCGTCGACGAAGTTCGCGATGTGCAGGACGGTCATGTCGTCGTCGGCATGCGTATTGAGACCGTCTCCCTGCTGCGCGGCGAGGGATTGCTTCACGACCTTGCCCTTGACGTCGTACACGGTGTAGCCGTCACGGTCCATGACCACGCTGCCCGTGGTGCCGAGGACGGCGGTGCCGCGCTCGCGACCGTACGTGGTCAGCCCGTTGCAGCTTTGGCCCTGCCAGATGATGGTCTTCCCCCCGGCGAACTCGAAGCAGGCTTCCTGGGTATCGGGGAACTCCCAGTCGTCGTCGAAGTGATAGCGGCCGCCCACCGATGTGACGCGGATGGGGTACTCCACGCCCAGGGCCCAGCGGGCGACGTCGATCTCGTGCGTGCCGTTGTTGCAGATCTCGCCCGTGCCCCAGCGCCGGAACCAGTGCCAGTTGTAGTGGATGACGTTGTCGCGGTACGGGGTGTGGGGCGCCGGGCCTTGCCACAGCTCGTAGTCGAGGTTGGCGGGGACGGGCGCGGTTTTCCCGTGTCCGATCGGGCCCCGAGTGTTGGCGTACCAGGCGCGCGCCAGGTAGGGCTGTCCGATCGCCCCTTCCTTAATTGCCTGCACGACCTCGATGGAGCGTGGCGCGGAGCGCTGCTGCGTCCCCATCTGCACCACGCGCTGGTGCTTGCGCTGCGCCTCGACCAGCAGCTCGCCTT
>WNGC01003494.1_pt1 | contig 10680 bp, 8 predicted proteins | sample 5400051 | NCBI WGS metagenome assembly WNGC01 (sample SAMN13153368, study PRJNA577476) | soil metagenome | isolation source: 20 cm soil or saprolite under grassland replicate 2 | place: USA:California | collected 2016-06-15 | reverse complement strand
ACTGTTCCGCATTCCAACACCCGCGCAGCGTTCCACGCCAGCGCCACGTGCCGTAACCCGCCGCCCCGTTGGCCTCTTGAACCCGTGGCACGAAGCGCGCATGCCTGGCGCCGGTTGGCATGAGCATCGATCAGCGGCACTCGGAAAGATCCGATGAGGACGTGAGGCGTCAGGGAAATCACTTAACGCTTCATGGCCTATCGCGAGGGGAGGACACCATGCTGCAACTGCTGCAAAACCGTCAGGCCTCCGTCACGAGCCAGCAACAAGCCCACACGAGAGTCGAAGAGGGCACAACCTCCGCCCCCGCGGGGCGGTCTTGGGCCGCGGCCATGAATCGACGCGTTCTCGTGGTGCTCGATCTGGACGGCGACCAGCGCCTGCTGCGCTGGCTACGGCGTGTGCTCGGCGGCCCGCCGGCCGACCTCCATCTCCTCAGCGTGCGTCCGCCGGTCGACGGCGTGATGGCAGGCGAGCACCGGGTGGCGTACGCGCACCAGGCCGAGGAGGCCGTCCGGGCCCAGACGCTCGCGAGCCTGCGCCCGGTGGCGGCGCGGCTCAAGGACGAAGGCTTTCGCGTGTCGACGGATGTGCTCTTCGGCGATCCCGGCGCCACGGTCCTCCGCGTCGCTGCCGAGCTGGCAGCCAGTCTGGTCGTCCTCGCCCTGCGGGAGAGCCCGGGCTGGCGACGGTGGCGCGCGGGGCGCACGGAGCACAAAATTCTCCGGGGCGCGACGGTGCCGGTCCTGACGGTCCGGCGCCACGGCCAGAGGGTGGCGTGATGAGACACATGCAGATCAAGATCGCGATGAAGAGCCCGGTGCCCACGGTGGAGCCCGGCACCGACGTGGAGCAGGCCGAGACGCTGATGGCGCACGCCGGGGCGCCCGGGCTCCCGGTCGTCGAGGGCCGACGGCTGGTGGGAATGGTGCATCGGCGCGACCTGCTCCGGGTCCAGCCGTCCACGCTCCCGGCGCTGGCGCGTTATGAATGGACGTCGGCGCCGGGTCGGCTTCGTGTGGCAGACGTGATGCGGCGCGAGGTCGTCACGCTGACGCCCGACGCCTCCATGCAGGAGCGACTGTGGCCGCCGCGCCTCGACCGGCTGCTGGTCGCGGTGAGCGCTGTCGACCGTACCGCGCCCGCGCTGTCCGCCACGCTCGACCTCGCGCGCCGTCACCGGGCGCGAGTCATCGTGCTCCACGTGCTGCCGCCGTTGCGGCGAGGGCTGGGCTTCGAGCTGCGGGAGGAGGGCCGTGAGCGGATCGCGGCCCAGCGTCGCGCCTACGCGCAGCAGTGGCTCGCGGCCTCCGTGCCCGAAGGGCTCGACGCGACCGTGGCCGTAACCGAGGGCGACGAGGCCGCCGAGGTTGTCGCCAAGGCCGAGCGCGAGGCGGTCGACCTCATCATCGCCGGCGCCGACACCGCGTGGGCCATCGCGCACGAGGCGCCCTGCCCGGTGCTGGCGGTGCCGGCGGGGGAGACGGGCCATGCGGGTCGCTGAGTACATGCGGCCGGTGGCCGTCAGCCTGCCACCGGCCGCGAGTCTCGCCGACGCCGACGAGGCGATGACGGCCTACGGCGTTCCCTGGGTCCCTGTGGTGCAGAACGGACGGCTCTTGGGGCTCGTGGGTGCGGATGACCTCGCGGCGGCGCGGCCCTCGCCGGCCACGACGCTGACGGTGGGCGAGATCACGTATCACCTGACCACAATTCCTATCTCGGCCGTCATGCGTCTCGAACCGCCGGTGGTCGCCCCGAACACGCCGCTGGCCGAGGCGGCCGGCCTCCTGCGCGACGAGAGCGTCGGGGTCTTGCCGGTGGTGGAGAGCGGCCGGCTCGTGGGGCTCCTCGGCGCCGGCGATCTCGTCGCCCTCCTGGCTTCCGGCAGCCCTCAGGGGTGGTGAGGGTCGAGTGTCTGCAGGGGCGAGCTGCCTCATCATCGTGCCTCAGACTCACCCTGAGCTTCATGACCGACTCAGGGCGCACTTCTCGCAACGCGCGAACATTCACGTGCGGCTCGACGCTCGCACAGGAGAGCGAGCAACGAACGAGCTGAGCGTGTTCGCGGCCGGAGGTGGTTCGCTGAGCCCGAACCTTCGGGCCGACGTCGAGGCAGAGATGCGGAAGGCGATGTCCTTCGCGCCGCAGGCGGTCCCGCGCCCGAAAATGGATCGACGGGTGTGGGGACCCCTGATGATCGTCGGCGCCTACGTCGTCGCCGGCAGGCTGGGGCTCATGCTGGCCTCGGTGCATCCGGGCGCGTCGACCGCGGCCGTCTACGGCCTCGCGCTGGCCGCGGCGCTCGTGCTCGGGTACCGTGTCTGGCCCGCCCTGTTCGTGGGCGCCTTCTTGGTGAGCATGACGACGAAAGGCGCGGTCTGGACATCGCTCGGCATTGCCAGCGCAAGCACGATCGAGGGGCTGCTGGGCGCCTTCCTGGTGAGGCGGTTCGCGAACGGCCGCCGCGTGTTCGATCGGGCACGGGATATCTTTAGATTTACGGCGCTCGCCGGGCTCGCCAGCACGGCCGTGGGTGCAACGGTCGGGGCCGCGAGTCTGTGCCTGGGCGGCCACGCGAGTTGGCAGCGGTTCGAGGCGATCTGGCTGACGTGGTGGCTCGGGGACGTGGCGTCGGTGCTGGTCGTCGCGCCGGTCCTGATCCTGTGGGGGCTGGACCGCAGGCTGCGCCTGGCGCCCGCACGAGCCCTGGAGCTGGTGCTGCTGCTCGGCTCCACGGTCCTTGTCGGTGGACTCACGTTCGGCGGGCTACTCCCCTGGGCGCCGGACTATCCGATCACGTTCCTGTGCATCCCGCCGCTCGTGGTCGCGACGTTCCGGTTCGGCCAGCGCGAGGCGTTGACGTGCGCCGCCCTGCTCTCGGCGGGCGCGGTCTGGGGGACGCTCCGGGGCTCCGGGCCCTTCGCCCGGTTCACTCAGAACGAGTCGCTGCTGCTGCTCGAGGTGCTCATGGCCACGATGGCCATCACGACGCTGCTCCTGGGGGCGATCGTCAAGGAACTGGCTCGCGTCTCCGCGATCGTGGAGTCCTCGGACGACGCGATCATCGGCAAGACGCTCGACGGGATCATCACGGACTGGAACGAGGGTGCCAGGGCGCTCTACGGGTACTCGGCGGCCGAGGTGATCGGGCGGCCGATCTCGATCCTCGTTCCCCCGGAGCGCCACGATGAGCTGCCGAAGATCCTCGACAGGCTCGCCCGGGGCGAGCGGATCTCGCACTACGACACGGTCCGGGTGACGCGGGACGGGCGGCGGGTCGAGGTGTCTCTCACAGTGTCGCCGACCGTGGACTCGGCGGGGCGCATCATGGGCGCGTCGTCGATCGCCCGGGACAGCAGCGAGCGCAAGCAGGCCGAGGCGGCGGCGCGGGAGCGGGACTCCCTCCGGTATGTCGCGAGCCTCGCCGCGGCAGCCGCGCACGAGATCAACAATCCGCTGGCGGTCGTCATGGGAAATAGCCAGCTGTTGGCCGACGAGGTGCACGATCTGAGGGCCCGCGGAAAGATCGCCCAGATTCTCGACGCCATCGGGCGGATCAAGGATATCGTCCTTCGCCTGAAGGACATCGATCGAATAGAATTGACCGATGAGGCCCGTGACGTGCCGGAGATGCTCGACCTGAGAAAATCCAGCAAGCTTAATTAAGGAGAGACCATGAGGCGGGAGCGAAACAGGCTCTGGGTGCTGGCCGGCCTCGTCGCCGGGCTTGCTCTAGCTGCATCGGTGAGCTCGGTCGAGGCCCTGGATGACAAGCCGGGCTCTCTGTCCTTCGGTGCAGGCGTGGGCTTTCTGAGCGGCACCCCGGACGGCACGGCGTTCGCGCTCGATGGGTACGCCGACGCGTTTGTCGTTCCCAGCTTCTCGGTGGGCCCGTTGCTGCAGCTCGGGTTCACCGGCGATCTCTTCCAGGTCGGCTTGTCGGGCCAGGCCAAATACTGGATCCTCATTCCCAACACGCAGAATCGCCTCAAGGTCGCGGTGCAGGGCGGTATCGGGTTCACCCACGCCAGCTTCCGGCAGAACGACACCTCCTTCCTGGTCCCCCTGGGCGCCACCGCGGACTACGCGCTGACGCCGAAGGTCAGCGTCACCGGAACGTTCCTTCTCAACCTGACGGATCTCGATCCAGGTCCCAGCAGTCACCAGGCCCACGTCATGCCGGGATTCACCGTCGGCGTCCGGTTCTGAGGATCGTCCGCCTGCGACGTCGCTGTCCGACGTCGGCGCTTTCACATTACGCCCGTCCCGGTGTCTCAAGGGTATGAAGAGCTATACACAGGCCGGAGTCCTGGTTCTGGCTGACATCTCGGGGTTCACGGAGTTCGTCACGGCGACCGAGCTGGAGCACGGGCCCGAGCTCATCGGCGCGCTGCTCGAGGCCGTCATGCGCGGGCTGTCGCCGCCTCTGGAGATCCAGGAGGTGGAGGGCGATGCGATCTTCGCCCTGGGCGCCGAGGGCGCGGTCGTGCCTCCCGCACGCCTGCTCGACGTCCTGGACGGCGCCTTCGCCGCTTTCAAGAATCGCCAGCGGCAGTTGGAGGCGGACGATTCGTGCTCCTGCGCCGCGTGCCGGAACGTCGCACATCTGAATCTCAAGATCGTCGCCCACCATGGTCGCTTCCTGCGGCAGCGGATCGGCGGCCGCGGCCAGGTGGCGGGCGTCGACGTCATCATCGCGCATCGGCTGCTGAAGAACGGCCTCGAGCGAGGACGGGCGTATCTGCTGCTCACCGAAGCGGCGCTTCAGTGGCTCGGCATCGATCGGGCTCGGGTGAAGCTGACGGCGCACGTCGAGCGGTACGAGCATCTCGGCAATGTTCGGTGCTTCGTGCGTGATTTGCCGGAGCCCGCGGGCGAGCCGTCCTGCCCGGCGGGAGTCTTCACGGAGACTTCCGCCGCGTAAGGGCCCGCGAGTGGGCGGCGCGGATCACCGCGAGCCGCAGGGCCGCACCGCCATCGTGATTTGTCCACGGGCATCCACCGACGTCCACCGAACTTTCTTACGGAGGTCCTTGACAGGCTCGCACGGCGACACTATGAATGCGTCGAATGCGTCATCCCATGTTGCTGCTCGTCCGACTCAGGCCCTTACTCTTCGAACTGTGCGGAGACCACGCCGTCGCGTTCTGTGAATCCTGCCGCGAGGGCTACAGACCCGAGCAACTGGACGCCGATCTCGCGAAGTTCTTCCTTTGCCGAGGCTGCGGCGCCGACCTCGGGGAATCGCTCAAGGCCCACGCTCGCACGTGCCCAAGACTCCTCGTCCCGAGGCCGCTGGCCAGGATCGAGCGCCAGAGTCCGCGACCTCCGTCTCGATATAACAGGGTCGCGGTGTAGGAGCCAGGACCGACCGAGCCGGCACCACCGTTTGCGCACGTGCACCGAGCCTGGTGCCGATCCGCCCCCGCCGGGCACCCGCGCGTCTCGAACGGACCGGAAAGAAACGAGTCGCATCGACCAGAAAGCATCCACGCTTGTCAGTGTTTCGCCTAGGTACCCCTCCGGCGATTACCTGATAGGAGCGAATCCCTTAAAACCCTAGGCTCGACAAAGTCCCACTCTCGATAAAGTCCCAATTGGGGGGCTGGCAAGCGAGCGTGAAAATGGTAGTGATTGGGGATGGATCGAAAGCTTCGAAAGGCGGTTCCGTGTCTTTCGAATGGGCAGCACGAAGGCGACGAGCGGTTCCGTCTGCTCGTGGCCCACGCACTGGACGCCGTCATCACGATCGACGCGCAGGGTCGGATCACGACCTGGAACCCGCAGGCCGAGCATCTGTTCGGATGGCCTGAGGCGGACGTCCTCGGCCGACTCCTCTCCGAAACAATCGTTCCTCTCGCCCATCGCGCGGCCCACGAGCGTGGGCTCGCGCATTTCCGGGCGACCGGCGAGGGCCCGGCGCTCAATCGACGGATGGAACTGACGGCGCTGCGCCGGGACGGAACGGAGTTTCCGGTGGAGCTCGCGATCACGCCGATGCGGCTGGGCGACGCGACCGTCTTCAGCGCGTTCCTGCGCGACATCACCGAGCGGAAGCGGGCCGAGAAGGCGCTGCAGGACAGCGAAGGCGGCTTCCGGCTCCTCTTCACCGCGAACCCGCTCCCCATGTGGCTGTACGACCTCGAGAGCCTCGCGTTCGTCGAGGTCAACGCGGCCGCGGTCGCGCGCTACGGCTATTCGCGCGCCGAGTTCCTGAGCATGCGGATCACGGACATCCGCCCGCCGGAGGACGGGCCAAGGCTCAGGGGGCGACGCGAGCGGCGGCATCGCCTGAAGGACGGCAGGCTCATCGACGTTCGTGTCACGTCGCATGCCCTCGAGTTCGCCGAGCGACACGCGGTGCTCGTGGTGGCGGAGGACATCACCGAGCGCAAGCTGGCGGAGGCGGCCAGGGCACACGACAGCGAGGAGCGCTTCCGCCTGCTCGCGGCGAGCGTGACCGACTACGGGATCTTCATCCTCGATCCCGAGGGGCGGGTGGTCAGCTGGAACGCCGGCGCCGAGCGGATCAAGGGCTATCGAGCCGATGAGATCATCGGCCAGCATTTCTCGCGCTTCTACACCGAGGAAGACGTCCGAGCCGGCAAGCCGGCGCGCGGGCTCGCGGCGGCCCGGACCGCCGGTCGGTTCGAGGACGAGGGCTGGCGCGTCCGCAAGGACGGCTCGAGGTTCTGGGCCAGCGTCGAGATCACCGCCGTCCGTGACGTCGACGGGCGGCTCCACGGATTCTCGAAGGTGACGCGGGACAGCACCGAGCGGAAGCGGAAGGACGACGCCCTGCGCGAGGCCAACCGATTCCTGGATTCCGTCGTCGAGAACATCCCTCACATGATCTTCGTCAAGGACGCCGACGAGCTCCGCGTCGTGCGCTTCAACAAGTCGGGCGAGGAGCTCCTCGGCCAGTCGCGCCACGAGCTGCTCGGAAAGAACGCCTATGACTTCTTTCCCCCGGGCCAGGCCGACGCCTTCACGAGCCAGGACCGCGCGGTCCTGGCGGGTTCGCGCGTCGTCGATATCCCGGAGGAGCCCATTGAGACGCGGGAGCACGGGACCCGGATCCTGCATACGAAGAAGATCCCGATTCGGGACGAACACGGCGTGTCCCGGTATCTGCTCGGCATCTCCGAAGACATCACCGAGCGCAAGCGGGCGGAGGAGGCGCTGCGCGAGGCCCGGGAGGACGCCGAGCGCGCCAACAACGCGAAGAGCGAGTTTCTCTCCCGGATGAGCCATGAGCTGCGGACGCCGCTGAACGCGATCCTCGGATTCGGACAGCTGCTGGAGCTTCGGCTCGACCAGCCGCGGGACCGCGAGGGCGTCGACCAGATCCTCAAGGCCGGCCGGCACCTGCTGAACCTGATCAACGAGGTTCTGGACATCTCACGGATCGAGTCCGGACGGTTCCCGCTCTCGCTCGAGCCCGTGCTCGTCGGTGAGGCGATCGGTCGCGTGGTGGACCTCGCGGGCCCGCTGGCCACCGAGCGCCGGGTGGAGCTCCACGCTAGCAGCGCCATGGGGGACGGCCGCTACGTCCTCGCCGACAGTCAGCGGCTCCAGCAGGTGCTCTTGAACCTGGTCTCGAACGGCATCAAGTACAACCGCGAGGGTGGACGGCTCACCGTCGCGTGTGGCGCGGCGGGCCAGGGCCGCCTGCGGATCAGCGTGAAGGACGGGGGCGCGGGAATTCCTCAGGCCCGGCAGGCGCGCTTGTTCACGCCGTTCGAGCGGCTGGCCGGGACCGAAGGGGTGGAGGGCACCGGTCTCGGTCTCGCCCTGTCCAAGCGCCTGGTGGAGGTGATGGGAGGGTCGATCGGTCTCGAGAGCGTGGAGGGCGAGGGCAGCACGTTCTGGGTGGAGTTGCCTGAGACGGGCGCCCAGAGCGCAGGCCTCCAGGGGGACGGGTCCGACGAGTCACCGGGCCCCGACAGGGCCAAGCGACGTGGCACCGTGCTCTACATCGAGGACAACCCGTCGAACCTCCGCCTCGTCGAGCAGGTGCTCGCCGAGCGGTCCGCGACCCGGTTCATCCCTGCGATGCAGGGTCGGCTCGGGTTGGCGCTGGCTCGAGAGCATCACCCGGACCTGATTCTTGCGGACCTGCACCTGCCGGACATGTCCGGGGAGGAGGTGCTCCGAGAGATCCTCGGCGACCCGGCCCTGCGCCGGACACCCGTGATCGTCTTGAGCGCCGACGCCACGCCCGGGCGCATCCGGCGACTCCTCGACGCCGGGGCGCGGGCCTACCTGACGAAGCCGCTCGACGTCCGCCAGCTGCTGGCGCTCCTCGACACGGAGCTGCCCGCCCCGTGAGCGCCACGCTTCCGGCGGCATTCCGCTTGGCCAAGATCCTGATCGTCGACGACGAACGGGCGAACGTGCGTCTGCTGGAGCAGATGCTCGAGGGTGCCGGCTATGCCATGCTGCGAAGCACGACGGACTCGCGCCAGGTGCCGCTGTGCTGCGCGGAGTTCCGGCCGGATCTGATCTTGCTGGATCTCCGCATGCCCTATGTCGACGGCATCCAGGTGCTCGAGCAGCTCGAGCCGAAGACGCGGGCCGAGGCCCGCCCACCCGTCCTCGTGCTGACCGCGGACGTGACGCTCGAGAGCCGGCATCGCGCGCTCGCGGCCGGCGCGAACGATTTCGTGACGAAGCCGTTCGATCGGACGGAGGTCCTCCTTCGCGTCCGGAACCTGCTCGAGACGCGCTTCCTCCACCAGGAGCTCCGGCGTCAGAACGAGAGCCTCGAGGCGCAAGTCCGCGAGCGCACACAGCAGTTCCTGCGAGCGGAAAAGCTCGCGACGATGGGTAACCTCCTGGCGGGCGTGGCGCACGAGCTGAACAATCCGCTGGCGGTCGTCATGGGGCACAGCCATCTCATGCGCGAGCTGGTGCGCGACCCAGCGCTGGTCGAGAAGGCGGAGACGATCCGCATCGCCGCCGATCGCTGCGCCCGGGTCGTGCGCAATTTCCTGGCCATGGCGCACCAGCATCCGCCCGAGCGGCGCGAGGCGCAGCTCAACCAGATCGTCCAGGACGCGGTCGAGCTGCTCGGCTACGAGCTTCGGACTGACAGCATCGAGGTCGTCCTGAACCTGTCCGACGGGCTGCCAAAGTTCTGGGCCGACGCTCATCAGCTCCACCAGGTGCTCCTGAACCTCGTCACCAATGCCCACCAGGCGATGCGCCGACAGTCCACCCTCCGTCGGATCGAGATCACGACGGGACTCGATCCGTCCGGGGCGCGCCTCCAGCTGGCCGTCGCGGACACCGGCCCCGGCGTCCCCCCGGACATCCAGGGGAAGATCTTCGATCCGTTCTTCACGACGAAGGCCCCGGGGGAGGGCACGGGTCTCGGGCTGTCGCTCTGCCGGGGCATCATCGAAGAGCACGGGGGCAGCATCTCGGTCGCGATCGGGCCCGGCGGCGGCACGACGTTTCGGATCGAGCTGCCGCTGGTGTCCCCGCCGGCGACCGCGCCCCACCCCGGGGAGGCGGCCTCGCTCCCCGCGATCGGAGCGAAGCGCCTGCTGGTGGTCGACGACGAGCCCGAGGTCGCGGCGCTCCTGGCCGAGGCGCTTCACCTGGATGGTCATGAGGTGGACACCGCGGCCAACGGTGCCGTGGCGCTGACGATGCTGGACAAACAGACGTATGACCTCGTGCTCAGCGACACGAAGATGCCGGTCGTCGACGGCGAAGAGTTCTACCGCGAGCTGGCGCATCGCGCGCCGAGCCTCCGCTCGCGGATCATCTTCGTCACGGGCGACGTGATCAGCCGGGAGAAGCGGGCGTTCCTGGAGGCGACGGGCGCCCCGTTTCTGCTGAAGCCGTTCGCGCCCCACGACGCGCGGCGCCTCGTGCATCAAGTGCTCACGGGCGCCCGCTCGGGCGTCACATCGCCTACGGCTTCAGCAGCACCTTGATCGCGGCCTCGGGCCGATCCTGAGTCGAGAACGCGAGCGGCGTCTCCGCGAGCGAGAACTGGTGGCTGATGAGAGGCTTGCGGTCGATCCGGCCGCTCGCCACCAGCTCGATGGCCCGGCGGAAGTCGTCGCCGGTCCACGCCCACGAGCCGCGCACCGTCACCTGCTTGCGCACGACCTGGTTGAAGTCCAGCGTGGGCGGGCGCTCGAACAGCGCCACCAGCACGAGGCGGCCCTCGGCCTGTTTGAGCATGGCGAGCCCCTGGTCGGGCGAGACCTGGGCCCCGGCGCAGTCGATGACGGCGTCGGCGTTTCCGCTTCGCACCTGGAATCGATCCAGGGGCTTCGCCCCACCGGTCAACCCGATGACGGCCTCCAGCGGGTCGGTGGCGGTCAGGTCCACGATGGCGTCGGCTCCCAGCGCCCGTGCCATGTCGAGACGCCGCTTGGAGGCGTCCACCATGATCACGCGGCAGTCGCGGGTGGCACGGAGCGCCTGGAGACAGCCGAGGCCGATGATGCCGGCGCCCAGCACGACCACCGTCTCGCCGCGGCCCGGTCGTGCCAGGTCGACCCCATGGATCGAGGTCGCCAGGGGCTCCAGGGTGGCGCCCTCCTCGAAGCTCACGCCCGCCGGCAGGTGATGCGGACCGCGCTCGGTGAGCTTGACCGCGACGTACTCCGCGAAGCCGCCCAGGCTCACGCCCGCGATCCGGTCGCCGGGGCTGAA
>WNGC01005690.1_pt1 | contig 10681 bp, 5 predicted proteins | sample 5400051 | NCBI WGS metagenome assembly WNGC01 (sample SAMN13153368, study PRJNA577476) | soil metagenome | isolation source: 20 cm soil or saprolite under grassland replicate 2 | place: USA:California | collected 2016-06-15 | reverse complement strand
CGCGTTCCGAAGCAACGGCGTCACCGGAGCGCAATTGGCCGGATTCGATGCGCTTGCGGATCCCGCTTTGGATTCTCTGGTACGCGGGCAAGCCGTTGCGGTTCTTCGCCGACATTCTCTCTCCCGAACTGGCCTGGATCTTCTTTGTGGGCATATGGACGGAACCAATTTTTTTTCCAAGCAAGAACGATTTCGATTTCACTTCTCCAGCAAGCCCCGAAAAAGCGTCGAGTCCGTACTAGAACCCCGTGGTGTTATAGAGCGGAACGTAGCCGGTGCTATAGTCCGCTTTTCCATATACCTATATAAAGCACGATTTAATGCTTGACAACAGAAAAATGGTGCTATATAGCTAAACAACATTCGGCCATATAGCTGGCCAGGGGTGCGGGTTTCCCGTCGAGAATTTCAGCCAAGAGGAGAAGCGGTTGGACGGCCGACGGCTTCGAATCGGAGGAATGAACATGAGAAAGATCCAGTCCTTGGGGTTGGGAGTTGTTTTTGTGGCGCTGGTGGCGTTGATGTCCGGCGCGAGCGCAGCATGGGCCCAGGATGTAACGGCCACGATTACGGGTACGGTCTCGGACCCGAGCGGCGCTCCGATCGCTGGAGCAAATGTGATAGCGAAGGATACGGATCGCGGAACAATTCAGACCACGCAGACAAACGAAGCAGGCGTCTACAACATCTTACGTGTCCCCGTGGGAGTTTACGATCTGAAGGTTGAGATGAAGGGTTTTCAAACGTCCCTCGTTCCTTCCGTTACGCTTGTCTTGAATCAAACCGCCCGCATCGATGTTCAGATGAAGGTGGGGGAGATAACCCAGACTGTCGAAGTGACCAGCGAGGCCCCGATCCTCAAGACGGACACGACCGAAGTCAGCACCATCATTGATGCTGCGACCAATGAAGCCCTACCGCTGGCTACGCGCAACTACGTTGAATTGACGCTGCTCGCGCCCGGCGCTGTCACGCCCTCCCCTGCCAGTTTCAACTCGGGCGACAATGTTGGGAGCGGTGGCAGGCCCTTCATCAACGGAAACCGCGAACAGTCCAATAACTTCCTTCTGGATGGTCTGGACAATAACCAAGTCTCGGACAACCTCTTGGGATACACGCCGGCACCCGACGCTATTCAGGAATTCAATCTTATCACGCAGAACGCCTCCGCCGAATTCGGCAATTTCCAAGGCGGAATCGTTAGCGTTACCCTTAAGTCCGGAACCAACCAGTTCCACGGCGACGTGTGGGAGTTCTTCCGAAATGACAAACTGAACGCTAACAACTGGGGACACAAGGTCGCTACCAACCCTGCTCTCGTCACTCCTGACAATCCCCAGGGCTTCGTCCCACGAGACAAGCTCCGTTGGAACATGTTTGGTGGCACGGTTGGCGGTCCCGTGTTCAAGAACAAGTTGTTCTTCTTTTTTGATTATCAGGGTCAGCGCTTTGACCACCCGGCCAGCTCCAGTCCTTTTACAGTCTTCACGGCTAAAGAACGCACCGGTGATTTCTCGGAACTCTGTGAAACTGGCTTTACGGGCGGGGTCTGCAATCCCCCTTCAAGTTCCACGGACACAAGAAGGTACGTCCAACTCTATAATCCTTGCGCAGCTGGGACGGGATTCAACGGCGTGCCCTGTAGCGCAGCCGCGACTCGTGCGCCGTTTGCCGGCAATATCATTCCTTCGAACATGATGGATCCAGTGGCGAAGGCCCTGTTTGCTTCTTCTCTCTATCCGGCGCCGATAAACGGGAATCCGATTAACAATGCTTTGAACACATCATCCAATAATTTCAACTCTAACCAGTACGACATCAAGATTGACTACAACATTTCTGCGAAAGACCGCCTGTACGGTCGTTATTCGCATGCTCTCCAGAAAAACCCCACGCTTAACACCTTTGCGCTGTTTGGTACGGGCTTCTCGGAAGCTCCCATTTACAGTGGCTTGCTCAACTGGACCCATACTATCAATCAGAGCCTTTTGAACGAGGCCCGCCTCGGAGTCAACTATGTTAAATTGCATAATGGCACGGTGTTTGGAAGCTCTGTCGGAAGCCTCGGCAACACACTCGGTATTGCCAACGGCAACCCATCCGGAATCCCCGGGCTTCTCGGCCTGGGTTTTACAGGTGGCCTTGTCACCGGCATCGGCAGCAGCGAAGTCACACAGAGATTTCCCAGCACGGTAATCCAGTTCTCCGATGGCCTAATCATCACGCGCGGCCGGCACGTGCTTCACACCGGCTTTGAGCTATGGCGCGACCGCATCAACATCTTTTATTCCGGCAACAGCGGAAGCCTAGGAAACATAAGCTTCCTCAATGCCTTCACTTCGTCGGCCGGCACCACTGGTACGGGTGGAGCTCCAGAGGCGGACTTCTTCCTCGGATTGCCTCAAACTGTCAATCGTGGCATCGCCGGCGGCGGTTGGGGGCAGCGTTCAACCATCTTTGCCGGATACGTCCAGGACGACTGGCGTGTTAGCAATAACCTGACCTTAAACCTGGGTCTGCGTTATGAAGCCCACACTCCATGGGTGGAACAAAATAACAAGCAGACGAATTACGGACTTTTCAACGGTGCCATCGAGCTTGCTGGCCAGAATGGCAACAGCCGGGCACTCTACAATGGCCAGTACGGCATTGTGGACTTCCAACCTCGTCTGGGTTTTGCCTGGATGCCTGGAGTGCTGGGGAGGAAAACGGTTGTCCGCGGCGCCTTCACCATCTCCTCTTATCTTGAGGGTACTGGAACAAACCTCCGGTTGACATTGAATCCACCCTGGACTCCTGCCGAAATCATAACGCATTACAACAATGTTGCCTTACCTGGTTCAACGACGGATCAGGGTATCGTTGGAGCACCTCCGTCCGATCCGTATAAGGGCGCCAATCTTCGCGTGTGGGCTCCTGACTTCCAACCTTCCGTTGCGAAACAGTGGAACTTCTCGATTCAGCACGAGCTGACGAACGCAACTAGCCTCCAGCTCGGTTACGTTGGACAGTACGCTGATAACCTGGCCCAACCGATGTGGTTAATCCAATCCATGAATCCGGTAGCCGTACCTGACCCAGCGCATCCCGGTAAATTCATAATTCAAACGACACCGGGCCCTTATCTGCAGGGCAATCCCACACTGAAGAGCGAACTCGGCGCAATCAGCGGGACTTTCTCAAACGCTTGGATGGACTACAACGCACTCCAGGCAGTCCTGCAAAAGCGCATGAGCAGCGGTTTGCAGGGTCAGGTCGCGTACACCTATTCCAAATGCATGACCAATTCAGGGGGATATTATGGCAGCTGGGGTAGTACCCAGGCTTCTCCCGGCATGCCTTATTGGCAGAACGTTTATGACGGGAAGACGGAGAAGGGGCCGTGCTTCTATGATGAGACGCATAACCTTACCAGCTACGTTCTCTACCAGCTTCCTTTTGGGCATGGGAAGAAGTTTGGTAGCGGCATGAACAAGGCAGCTAATGCGGTCGTAGGCGGTTGGGAGGTGAGCGGGATTCTCACCATGCACACCGGATTTGCCATGACGGTTAACAATTGGGGAGATCCCTCAGGTACAGGCGGTTGGGTCTCCAGAACCAATTGCACCTCATCGATTGGCTACCCAAAAACAGTGGTTTCGCAGGCCAACGGCGGCGGCATCCAGTGGTTTGATCCGAGTGCCTTCACGCCAGTGAATCCGAATGGTAATACTCCTGGTTTCGGCAATTGCAGCAACGGCAAGGTGCGTGGTCCCGGCCTTAAAAACTTCGATATGGGCCTCAAGAAGGAGTTCGCCTTTGGAGAAAACCGAAAGCTTGAGTTCCGATCGGAGTTCCTCAACCTAACCAATACCAAGATTCTAAACGTACCAACAGTCTTCGCGGACTTCTCTTCCGCAACGAGTCTTGGCCGGATTACCTCTTCGCAGGGCGAGCGCAACGTTCAGTTAGCCCTGAAGTTCATCTTCTAACCCTAACTGGAGTGTAGACTAGGGAGGCAGGCGCAGAGAGTGCCTGCCTCCCTTTTTGTTTATGAACTATCTCTTAAAAACAATCTTAAGCGGTTCTCTTCTCGCACTGATTGCCGCTGCAACACAGGCCCAGGTCGCCAAGAAGCCCGTTGCCGCGGCTGATTCGTCTGTTGTGGCCGAGCGTGGCGCGAAACTCGCCGAAACCGGGCACTGCGCGGAGGCAATGCCGCTATTGAAAAAATCTTTCCCACAGACTTCGGACAAGGACCTCAAGCTCAAGCTTGGGTTCGATGCTGTGCGCTGTGCGATGAGCTTGAACCAGCCGGACGTGGCAGTGGACTTTTTACGTTTGTTGAACCGTCAATTCCCGCGCGCACCGGAAGTCCTCTATTTAACCGTACACATCTACTCGGACCTCTCCCTGCGAGCCTCCCAAGAGTTGGCAGAGACGGCCCCGTCTTCTAACCAGGCTCATCAGCTCAACGCCGAGTCGCTGGAAGTTCAGGGCAAATGGGAGGAAGCTGCGGCGGAGTACCGCCGGATACTGGAGCACAACCCGCGTGCGGTCGGCATTCATTTTCGACTGGGACGCCTGTTGCTCTCGAAGCCCGATCCTGACGGTTCACTAGCGGAGCAGGCAAAGCAGGAGTTCAAGCAGGAGCTGGAGATTGACCCGACCAACGCCGGGGCCGAGTATGTGTTGGGAGAACTTGCTCGCCAGGCACAGCAGATTTCCGAGGCCATCGAACATTTTAGCCGGGCTACGAGGCTCGATGCGGGATTTGTTGATGCGTTTCTAGGATTGGGCATGGCGCTAGTTTTTAACAAGCAGTACTCCGAGGCGATAACGCCGCTCGAGACGGCAGAGAAGTTCCGGCCGGCGAATTCCACAGGTCACTACTATTTGTCGATTGCCTATGGCCGCGTAGGCCGCAAGAGCGATGCAGAAAGAGAAGCTCTCCTGCACAAGCAGACACAGGAGGAGGAGCGCAAAAGAGCCCAGCCCGGGAGTCCGGAAACGCCGGAGCCGGCGGAACCGGCACGTCCGCAGTGAGCGGTTCGAATGGAGCTTAGTTTGGCGCGCTATCCTTCTTGGGGAGAGATTCCAGGGCCCTTCGCGCGTCGGCATCGTCTGGTCTGAGTTTAAGAGCAGTTTCGAGTTCTCGTCGTCCCGCTTCGATCTCGCCCTTGAGCACTTGAATCAGTCCCAAATTGCGGTGGAGATCTTCGGAGTAGGTGCATAGACCACACAACTCGAGCGCTTCCTCGAAATTCTTGATGGCTTGCGGCCAGTCCTTGGCTTCCGCAGCTTCCAAACCGTAGCTGCCCAATTTTTGGATTCGGTCATTCACCTCACGCTGTTGCTTCAGGCTCTGGAAACGCTCCAAGAACACCTTGGCCTCAGGTTTTCCCGCTCTGCTGAGAGCATGCGCGAGGGTGTAGAGAGCATCCTCGTTGTTAGGATTCGCTCCGACTGCGATCTGCAAATGATGAATAGCTTCCTCCGTATTCCCAAGAATGACCAGGTTCCTGCCCAAAAAAAGCTGCGCATCCGAATTGCTGGGCTCCAGCGTTACCAGATGATCAAGGAGTTCGACGGAGCGCTGAACATTGCCGATTTGTTTTTCAGCCTGGGCAAGCAAGTAGAGAGCTTGTACGTTGTCCGGCTGCAGCCGGCAAGCCATATCGAGTTCCGCCAGAGATTCCTCGAAACGATTGAGATCAAACAAAACTCGTCCTTTGTTGAAATGGGCAGCGGCAGAATTGGGATCCAACCGTATCGTTTCGGAGAATTGAACCAGAGCTCCCTGCAGATCAAATCCATCGGCCGAGAGGGCCGCCCCGAGATTCAGATGAGCGATGGAGGAGTCGGGCTGAATTTGCGCCACCTTTTGCAGGATCTCAATGGCTTCGTCTCCCCGTCCGAGTTTGGCAGCGACCATTCCCAGGGAGTTGTAAGCACTAAGGTTTTTCGGAGAACTGCGGAGCGCGAGCCGAAACTCCTTTTCGGCTTCAGCGTACTTGCCGTCTCCGGACAGCACCAGGCCGAGGTTTACGTGCGGCGTGGCATAATCTGGCCGCCCCTGAATCGCCGCGCGAAATAGTTCAATGGCATCCAGATCTTTTCCGGAGCAGGCGTAGAGGACTCCGAGGTTGTTTTTAGCCTCCACGAATTGCGAATCGGCTGAGATGGCGGCTTTGAACGCGTCCCCTGCTTTCGCTTTCTCATTATTCCGAATGTGCCAGATTCCAAGCTGATTGTATGCCTTCGCCATGTTGGGGTCCGACCGAATGGCAACGTCCAGTTCTACCTGCGCGGCACCCGAATCACCAAGCCTCGCCAGGGCCAGGGACAAATCGAAATGCAGTTCAGCATTGTCGGGGCTATTCTTGAGCGCTTCGCGAAATGCCGCAGCAGCAGCCCCGACTTGGCTCTGTTGCGCGCGCCGCGTCGCGTCGCTGCTGACTTCTCCACTTGCAATGCTGAAATCCTTGAGATTTCCAGCGAGGGTGACTTGAAGTTCCGCGCTTGCGGCTTCCTGATGTATTTGTTTCGCCAGTTCCAACGCGGAAGTTGAATCTTGTTCAAGGCCACGCGCCTGCCCACGGAAGGAGGCTCCTAAGAGCATTATCACGAGTGCCAGACAGTTCCCAAGAGACCGCGTGCTGATGGATTTTTGTTTCATACTTGTCGTTGACCCAGATTTCGCCCGCGCAGTTGCCGCGCCGAAACCCCGTGTGGCTGCCAACTCCGATTATATAACCGTGAGGCGGGGGTGCACCCACTGCAAGATTTGCAGTATCCTCGGAAGCGCATCTATGCAAGCAAAGCCCGCGTATTCAATCGCAGCGCTCATGATGGGTTCTTTGCTGCTGTCTTGTTTGGTGCTTGCCCAGCAGCCCGGAGAGGGTGCAGGTCCCCAGGTTTCCGTCCCAACGCCGCCCAGGGTCAATTTCGTCGATATCGCCGCGCGCGCCGGGCTGACTGCAAAGACTGTGGCGGGCGATGAGAAGAGGAAAAAATATATCATCGAGACGACTGGCAGTGGCGCCGCTTTTTTTGACTATGACAATGATGGTTGGCCGGACGTCTTCCTGGTGAATGGGAGCACTCTCGCGGGTTTTCCGAATGGTCAGGGGCCCACAAGCCACCTTTACCACAACAAAGGGGATGGCACCTTCACTGACGTAACCAGAAAGGCTGGCGTCGCTCTAACGGGATGGGGTCAAGGGGTCTGCGCAGGTGATTACGACAACGATGGTTGGGTGGATCTCTACGTTACGTTTTGGGGCCATAACGTGCTGCTGCACAACAACGGCGATGGTACCTTCACCGATGTCACAAAAAAGGTTGATCTGTGGCGCGATGGTGTGCGGTGGGGCACGGGTTGTGCTTTCGTCGACTACGATCGCGACGGCCACTTAGACCTGTTTGTCTCAGAGTACGTGGATTTCGATCCCAACCACACCCCGGAGCCGGGAAGCAGCGCGCTGTGTCAGTGGAAGGGTAAAGACGGACCCATACTACTGCTTTACCGCGCTCACAGGTGATTTTGACAATGATGGATGGCCAGACATATTTGTGGCTTGCGACTCCACGCCTAGCCTTCTATTTCACAACAACCACGACGGCACATTTGCGGAAGTTGCTGTTAAGGCGGGTGTAGCCTACAACGAGGATGGACGCGAGGAAGCGGGGATGGGCGCCCACGCCGGGGACTATGATGGCGACGGTTGGCCGGATATCATCAGGACGAATTTTTCCGACGACACTTCCACGCTTTATCACAATAACGGTGACGGTACTTTCACCGACGTAACTTATGTCTCAGGACTGGGTGCGAACACTCAGTTCCTAGGTTGGGGAACGCTCTTTGTAGACGTTGACAACGATGGATGGCCGGATCTGTTCGTGGCCAATGGCCACGTCTATCCCGAGGTTGATGCGAACGGCCTCAACAGCACTTTCCGGGAGCGCAAAGTGCTTTACTGGAACCAACACAACGGGAAGTTCAAAGACATCTCCCTCGACGCTGGCCCGGGCATCACTACGCCGTTCAATAGCCACGGTGTGGCGGCCGCGGATTTCGATAACGACGGAGGGATAGAAATTCTGGTGAACAATAGTCATGACGCACCCAGCCTGCTGAAGAACAATGGCGAGCACGGGAGCTGGCTCTCGGTAAAGCTCGTTGGCACCAAATCCAATCGAGACGCGATCGGTGCGCGTGTGACGGTGAGCGCCGAGGGGCATCAGCAACTACAGGAAGTGCGCAGTGGGGGTGGTTACATTTCGCAAAGTGATTTTCGTCTGCACTTCGGATTGGGCAAGGCCACGAAGGCCGAGGCGGTCGAGGTCAAGTGGCCCAGCGGGCTGCGGCAAGTATTTCACGATGTGGACGCCGATAAGTTTTATCAAATCCAGGAGGGCTCCGGCCAGTTGGTGCCCCAGCAATTTGCGCGCAAGATCACCAAAGGAGAGTCGCATCCTTGAGGCTTCCCGCTCCCGAGTACTTTGATTTTCTTCCACGCAGAGACTTTCTGCGGATCTTGCTCGGTGCCGCGGCCATGGGAGGAATCTCACGATCTAACCTTGCCTCCGAGAACGCCTTGTCCGCATTCTCGGAAATTCCTCCTTCCGCCAGCGGGATTTCCTGGTCACACGTAAACGGCCGTTCCCCGGAAATGTACCTACCCGAAACCACTGGGGCTGGCTGCGCTTTCTTTGATTACGACAACGACGGTTGGATGGACATCTATCTTGTGAACAGTGGCGCCTGTGACTTCTACAATCCCAATCCACCTTTGCGTAATGCGCTCTACCGTAACAATCGGGACGGTACGTTCACGGACGTCACCGAAAAAGCTGGCGTCCCAGGAAATGCGTACGGCATGGGCGTGGCTGTCGGTGACTATGACGGCGACGGATTTTCGGATCTTTATGTCACGCAATACGGCCACAGCGTTCTCTATCACAACAATGGCGATGGCACGTTCACCGATGTCACTGCAAAAGCCGGTGTCGCTGCCCCCGGATGGGCTACCAGCGCCGTCTGGTTCGACTACAACAATGACGGCCGCCTCGATCTTTTCGTCTGCCGCTTCGTCAATTTCAGCAAATCCAAGAATCAATGGTGTGGTAACGTCAACACACATGAGCGCTGGTATTGCATTCCGCGTGTCTACGATCCCATGCCCTGCTGGCTGTTCCGCAACAATGGGGACGGTACCTTCACCGACGTAAGTAAGGAAACAGGCATCGCCAATTTCATGGCCAAAGCATGGGGCGTTGTCGCCTGCGACATCAACAACGATGGCTGGCTGGATCTGTTCGTTGCCAACGACACGGTTGCCAACTGTCTCTTCGCCAACCGCCAAGGGAAATTTGAAGAAATTGGCTTGGTCTCCGGGGTCGGCTATAGCGCCTATGGCCGACCGCGTTCGGGGATGGGAGTCGATGCCGCCGATTACGATCAGGATGGCTGGGTCGATCTCTTCGTCGCAAATGTCGATCAAGAGATGTTCTCGCTCTACCACAACAATAGGGATGAGAGCTTTCGTGATGTCGCGCTTCCCACAGGCATCGGCTCGGCGACCAAACTTCTCAGTGGCTGGGGACTAAAGTTTTTTGATTTTGATAATGATGGCGGCATGGATTTGCTGCTCTGCAACGGCCACCCGGATGATCATATCGAAGGGCGCGTAACGGGCGTGACGTACCGCGAACCCATGCTGCTTTTTCGCAATACGGGTAATGATTTTAAGAACGTCAGCGATCAAAGTGGCCCGATTTTTTCGCAATCCCTGGCGGCGCGGGGGATGGCTTTAGGTGATTTCGATAACGACGGCTCCGTAGACGTGCTGATCGCGATCAACAATGGAGCGCCGCTCCTTCTCCGCAACAATGCCGGCAGGAGCAATCAGTGGCTGGGAATTCATCTCAGAGGGAAAAAGTCCAATCCGGACGCTATCGGTGCCGTTGTCACCTACCAGGCTGGAGACTTGAAACGCAGGCGCGTGAAAGTCGGAGGAGGCAGCTATCTTTCTTCGCATGATCCCAGAATGGTGCTTGGGCTGGGCAAGCGGGAAAAGTTGGAGTGGCTCGAGGTGAAGTGGGCGATGCCTGGAGGCACGACGCAGCGTTTCACCGGGCTGCCCATAAATCGCTACGTCACCATCGTCGAGGGTGAGGAAAAATGGAAGTAGGCCGAAGATGGATCGGCGGCCGGGGGATCATTTGTCGCGCTGCGCAAATACTTCCTTCGCAAGATGATATGCCGAATTCGCAGCCGGCACGCCGCACCTTCATTCCTTGCTCATGGCGCTGGCGCTCATCCATCAGCAGGCCTCCTCAGGAGTTCAGAAACGCTGCTATTTCTCTGTTGAACCGGTCTTGATCTTCGATATTAGAAAGGTGCGCGGCGTTGAGTTCAGCATATCGCGCACCCGGAATCTGATGAGCGAGAAATTGCCCGTCCGCAGGCGTTGTAGCCGGATCGTGCGCGCCGGCGATCACCAACGCCGGTATGTGAATGTTTCTCAATTGTTCGCGGAAATCGAAATCGCGAACGGCGGCGCAACACGCCGCATAGCCCTCCGGGTTTGCTTCCTCAAGCATTTTCAGAGTATTCGATATCGTTGCCGGAGACTTCTCGCGGAAAGCAGGCGAAAACCATCGTTCGACCACTGCCGAAGCGACAGATTTCATG
>WNGC01002762.1_pt1 | contig 10683 bp, 8 predicted proteins | sample 5400051 | NCBI WGS metagenome assembly WNGC01 (sample SAMN13153368, study PRJNA577476) | soil metagenome | isolation source: 20 cm soil or saprolite under grassland replicate 2 | place: USA:California | collected 2016-06-15 | reverse complement strand
CTAAGAAAAGTGCACAATGGTTTGAGAGCGCGCTGGGATTGCGAAAGGAATTTGAGTTCGAAAATGGCGTCGCTGTCGGCAACGCGAATGTCACGATAGCGCTATTCAAAGGAAAGCCATCGCCTGAAACGATAGATCATATGTCATTCCATTTGCCAGATATGGCGACGCTGCGAAAAGCGCTCGCACATTTAAAAAGTATCGGCGTCGATATGGAAGATTCCGGCGACGAAATCGGTCCGGAAGCTCCGGGATCAAAAAATATGGGCCTTTGGTTTCACGATCCCGATGGCTACCGATGGGAGCTTAGCGTGCTTGGTGGAAAGTAGTTCCGGGATTCCGTCACGCTGCGGTGCAGTCGGAACTCGCTTGTGCGCTGCGCACTCAAAAGTGCCTGCGTTGACGCGATATCTAAGGGCTTTAGCTTTTTTAACGATAAAATGATTACTCCTGTATCAGAAGAAGGAAACGGGAAAGGGTTCGTCTCACACGCGCCGGGATTTTGGCCACAGACGCCCCCGGAATTCTGGAATGACTGGAAATGGCAGCTCAAGAACCGGGTTACGTCACTCGCTCACCTGGAACAACACCTCGATCTTAGCGATGAGGAGCGCAGCGGTGTTTTGCTCTCGGGCGACAAACTCGCGCTGGCCGTAACGCCGCATTTTTTTAATTTGGTGCCGCGAAATAACCCCGAGGACCCAATCCGGCGTCAGGTAATTCCGCGGATAGAAGAGACGTGGACGTCCCCTTACGACATGGCCGATCCGTGCGGCGAAGATTCGCACATGCCGGTGCCGGGGTTAGTGCACCGGTATCCCGACCGCGTCCTGTTTTTGGTCACCGATCGCTGCGCGAGTTACTGCCGCTACTGCACCCGGAGCCGCGTGGTGAGCGGAGTTGGCGAACAGGAATTGCACACAAATTTCGAGGAAGCGTTCCGATATCTCGAAACACACACAGAAGTGCGCGACGTACTCTTGAGTGGTGGCGATGCTCTCATTTTCAGCGACGACAAGATCGACAAGCTGCTTTCGCGACTGCGGTCGATTAAGCACATCGAGTTTGTTCGTATCGGCACGCGGGTCCCGATTTTCCTGCCGCAACGCATCACGCCTGAATTATGCGCGCTGCTCGCCAAACATCATCCGCTCTGGATGAGTGTCCATGTAAATCATCCGCGCGAGTTGACGATTGAAGTGAAGGAAGCGTTAGAGCGCCTTGCGAACGCCGGCATTCCATTGGGAAACCAAAGCGTGCTCCTTGCCGGTGTGAACGACGATCTTGAAACGATGAAAACACTCGTGCACAAGCTTCTTATCTGCCGGGTGCGCCCTTATTACATTTACCAATGCGACCTCATCAACGGATCATCGCACTTGCGCACCTCGGTTGCCAAAGGGATCGAAATCATCGAGGGCTTGCGCGGCCACACCACCGGTTACGCTGTGCCGCAATTCGTTATCGACGCTCCCGGCGGCGGCGGGAAGGTGCCGATAAATCCCGGCTACGTCCTGTATCACGACAACGAAAAAATCGTGATTCGCAATTACGAAGGCAAAATCTTCGAGTACCCGGAAACTGGAAACGAGAACGTCCAGTTTGCGCCTCAGCGCGAGTATCACGACGAGTATCTCTATTCTTGATCGTCTGTCATTCCGAGCGAAGCGCAGCGGAGTCGAGAATGGAGCGGCTCGGGAAGCCGCGACATAGACGGGAAGGCCGGAGGCTGAGCGAACGGGAAGTGAGCGAATCAAATCTCTTATTGTCTCTTGATGTCCAGAGATGTCTCCACTTCGGTCGACATGACAAATCAATGGAGACAGGCGCGTGCAGTTCGCGCCGCTTCGCATGCGGGACCCTGTTTCGTAATTTCTTTTCTTGGCGGGGTGTTGTATAAATTTTAGGCTTGCGTATTAAAGGGCGCGCCGTATAAAGTCCGCACCCTCAGTTTTTTCGTCACACAATTGTCACCTAGTCATTTTTATGAACCAACGTTTAATTTCGGAAATTGGCCGCACTCAAAGGCTTGAGATTATTAACTCGCTCAAGCGCACCAGGGGAATGTCTGTCAACGACCTCGTGGAAAGAATGAACATGAGCTACATGGGCATCAAGCAGCATTGCATCACCCTTCACCGCGACGGCTATCTCGACACATGGCGTCGGCCGCAAAGAATGGGCCGGCCGGAGATGGTCTATCGGCTGACGCGTCGGAGCCACGATCTGTTTCAGGCCGACAGTAACCAGTTCACGCTGGACCTGTTGAAAGCGGCCGAGGAAATCTACGGACCAAACGCGCCGGAAAAGCTCCTTTACAATGTTTTTAAAAAGAAGACCGCGGCGCTCAAGGCCAAGGCAAAGGGAGATACGGTGGCGGAACGCGCGAAGTGGCTCGCTCATTTCCGTGATGGCGAAGGCTACATGTCCCAATTCACCAACAACAAAGAAGGCGGGCCACGCATTCTTGAATGTCATTCGCCCATTATGAACCTGCTCGAGCATTACCCGATCATCGGCAGATTCGAGCAGGACATGTTCGAAGCGGTCCTCGGCACGCGCGTGCGTAGGCAAGTGATTCGCAACTCGGGGCTGTACGAGTGCGCGTTTCAGTTTTCGCTTTAGCGCTTTGCGGAAACGGTTAGCGCTACAAGCGCTGCATCATCCTAGCCTGGGGCATCGCCCCAGGAATTCGATTGCATGTAAACAAGCGCTGAAAGCGCGATTCAGCTCTGCCAGTATATGGCCGGATAAGCATGCATGCGGGGCAGTCCGAATCGAAGTCAGGGCTCGCGATTCTTCGTGCTAAATATGAAGTGAAGGATAACTCTGGCGGTGGTTGGGCATCGCGCCAAGATGCATGGAACTGGCGCCGGAAGTGAATCGCGCTTTCAGCGCTGGCGGTTTCAGATTCTACGAATCCTGGGGCGCAGCCCCCCAGGCTCAAGATGAGTGCCGCGCCTTTGGCGCTAACCATTTCGAACGACGTGGATTTGTTCTTTCGCGCCTTGTGAATCTCGGTTGATTGGATAGCGAATGGCCCGGACGTTTCCATCGGTTGTTATCGAGGAACTGCAGCCGTTACTCGACGGCGGGGATTATCCGATAAAGCGCATCGTTGGCGAAGATCTCGCGGTTGAAGCGGACATTTTTAAGGATGGACACGACGTCGTGGCCGCCGTCCTGAAGTGGCGCGTCGTCGGGAAACGCGCATGGCGGGAAACGCCAATGAGTTTCGTCGATAACGATCGTTGGCGCGGCGTCTGCACGCTTTATGACGAGGCCATTCACCAATACACTGTCGAAGCGTGGACAGACACTTTTCGCAGCTGGCAAAGCGAGTTCGTAAAAAAATTTGAGGGTGGCATCTCCGATCTTCGAAGCGAAGCATTGGAAGGCTCGGCCATAGTAGAATCTGCCGCAAAGCGTGCGCGGGATCGAGTAGACGCGGCACGGTTGCGCGAATTTTCGGAACAAATCTCCACCGCTGCGAGCTTGGAAATTTATGCCATCGCACAATCCCCTGAGTTGGAGGTGCTGATGGCAACCTATCCGGACCGCTCCGACGCGACGCAGTATCTTCCCGCTCCGCGAGTCGTTGTTGATCGACAAGCGGCGTTGTTCGGGGCGTGGTACGAATTTTTTCCGCGCTCGGCAGAAGGCCGCGGGGATCGCGGATCGACTTTCCGCGATTGTTTACCGCGACTTGACGACGCCAAAGCAATGGGCTTCGACGTCATTTATTTTCCGCCGATTCATCCCATTGGTCACACCAATCGCAAGGGGCGGAACAACTCGCTCACCTGCGAGCCGGGCGACCCGGGCGTGCCGTGGGCGATCGGCAGCGAGGCCGGCGGACATAAGGCGGTCGAACCTTCGCTCGGGACACTGGCCGATTTCGACTGGTTTCAAAAAGAAGTGCGAAAACGCGGAATGGAAGTTGCCCTCGATTTTGCGCTGAATTGCTCGCCCGATCACCCTTACGTGAAAGAGCATCCCGAATGGTTTTACAGACGGCCAGACGGAACGATCAAGTACGCGGAGAACCCTCCGAAAAAATACGAAGACATTTATCCCCTGAATTTTCGGTGCGAAAACTGGCGCGAACTCTGGGCCGAGATCAAGAGCATTGTGCTGTTTTGGGCTGACCGCGGCGTGCGCATCTTTCGGGTGGACAATCCGCACACCAAGCCTCTCGCGTTCTGGGAGTACTTGATCACCGGCGTCCGCGACAAGTATCCCGACACGATTTTCCTCTCTGAAGCGTTCACCCGGCCAAAGATGATGAAGGCGCTGACCAAAGCGGGCTTTAACCAGAGCTACACCTATTTCACGTGGCGCAATTCGAAGCGCGAGCTCATCGAATATTTTACTGAACTCACGCAGACCGAGATGAGTGAATATTTTCGGCCGAACCTTTGGCCAAACACGCCCGACATCCTGCCGTTTGTTCTTCAGGACGGCGGTCGCGCGGCATTCATGATCCGTGTTCTTCTGGCGGCAACGCTTTCGCCTCTTTACGGCATCTACAGCGGATACGAGCTGTGCGAAAATGAAGCTTTGCCGGGTCGGGAGGAGTATCTCGATTCTGAAAAGTATCAGTTTAAGCAACGCGATTGGAACGCGCCGGGAAACATCAAGGACTGGATCACGCGACTAAATAAAATTCGGAAGCAAAACCGCGCGCTCCAGCTTTACACGAATTTGAGGTTCTACCATGCCGAGAATGACGCCATTCTTTTTTACGGCAAGATGACCGCTGCACGCGACAACATCATTTTTGTTGTGGTAAATCTCGATCCACATCGCAAACAGAATTCCTTCGTGGATGTGCCGATTGAACAGTTCGGGTACATCGGGGGCGACGAGTACAGAGTGCAGGACTTACTGAGCGGCGCGACCTACACATGGCGCGGTCGCCGCAATTACGTCGAACTCGATCCGAATATTCAACCGGCGCATATATTTTTGGTGCATCGCTGAGTAACGCAGGCAATCCTGCCTGCGAGGGTTGCGATGCGCAAGGGCCGCGCGCGGAGTGCAGGCAAGATTGCCTGCCTCACGCGCATTTGCATCCACTGACCGCTCCGCATATCGTTACCAAATTTGTGGCATGAAGATTTGGGCTTTGCTTTTAGCCGCGCTGGCGAGCGCGTCTCCTGTGGTTGCGCAGGAACCTACCCCGCCTCTGGTTCCCCAGCATTCGCAGACCGTCCTGGAGACGCTCGTCAAAGCCGGGCCGGTGATGATTCCGCTCGTTTTGTTGTCGATCTTTTTCGTCGCGCTCGTGGTCGTTTACTTGATAACAATCCGGCGGGGGGCCGTGGTTTCGAGCGGTTACATGGCTACAGCCGATGCCCTGCTGCGGAAACGCGATTATTTGGGCTTGCTTGCTGTCTCCAATCGGCACGGAGAAGCCATCGCGCGTGTCGTGCAAAAAATGCTCGATTTCACAACAAAGAACCCACACGCAGACTTTCAGCAAGTCCGCGAAATCGCCGAGACGGAAGGAACACGCGTCGCAGCCAGTCTGAACAACCGCGTCATTTATCTCGCCGATATTGGTATGATTGCGCCGTTACTGGGGCTGCTTGGCACGGTGTTTGGAATTATCCATTCCTTTGGAGCGCTCGGAGCCGATATCGGCTCGGCGCGTTACGTGGCGCTGTCGCGCGGGATTAGCGAAGCACTGGTTAATACAGCCGCAGGGCTGGCCATCGGGATTCCAGCGATGATGTTTTACGCTTTCTTCCGGGGCAAAGCGCAAAAGCTGATCTCAGAATTGGAAGCGGCTTCGACGCATGTCCTGGCTTTGCTTTCGCTGCAGTACGGTAAACGGGGGGAGCGAACTCCTGTGCTGATCGAACAGGAACTGTAATGCGTGATGCGGGATGCGAGGTGCAGGATGCGAGATCCGGAATGAGCTATCGCGATCTCGAGATTTGGAAGCTGGCGCGAGAAATAGCGATTGCTGTGCATCGCATGACGCTCCAAAACTTGCCCAAGTTCGAGATGTACGAGCAGGCTAGCCAGATCCGCCGCTCCGCGAAATCGATATCCTCCAACATTGTCGAGGGCTACGGCCGTCGCCGTTACAAGCAGGAGTTCATTCGATTTCTTGTATTCGCTCATGGTTCCTGCGACGAGACCATCGATCATTTGGAAGTGCTCTTTGAAACGGGATCGCTAACGAACGAAGTCCTCTATCGCGATTTAAGTGCCCGACTCGATCTGCTCGGCCGAAAGCTCAACGTTTTCATAGACAGTGTCGAACGTCTGCATCGTACGAATCGCAGCGATATCGCGGAACTCGCATCGCGCATTGCGCATCTCGCCTCATGAACCTGCGTGGTCACGCGCCTCTGCATCATCCCGGCATCCAACTGGCGCCGCTCGTCGATGTGCTATTGCTGCTGTTAATTTTTTTCCTGCTCACGTGGAACGCGGCACGCACTGAGAACGAGCTGGATGTTAAGGTGCCAAAAGCCTCGGCTGCGAGGGAAAAGTCGGCTCCGATAGGAGATGTCGTTGTCAACGTGAAGGCAGACGGCAATGTGGTTGTAAACCGCCGCACTCTGAGTGGCCCCGAACTGACTGAACTGCTAAAGAGCCTCGTTCAATTGAATGCCGAGCAAGCGGTAGTGATCCGTGGCGATGAAGCCGGCGCCTACAAAAAGATCGTTGACGTATTAAACATTTGCACTGAGGCAGGGATAACCAACGTCGCATTCGCGACAGCGAAATGAAAATCACGCGCAGCGCAGCCCGTCTTCTCGGGCTGGCGATGCTGTTTTCAACCGCGGGCAGCCTGATCGCTCAATCGCAGCCGGAAGTTCGCCGCGCCCGGCCAGTCGATGAGGCGCCTGCGCCGCGTGCTGTCCCTGCGGACGAATCAATCGACAGAGTTCTCCGCTCTCTAAAGGAGGACTCTTCAGAGCCATCACAGCATGAAGGCGAGAACGCAGCTCAGCGTCAGCTCGATTACGCGAACGGCCTGTTCACTCGCAAGCTTTACGATCTGGCGGCCCCTGAATATCAAAAATATCTCGACGATTACCCGGGGCGCGCGGGCCGGGCGAACGCTTACTTCTCGCTTGGCGAATGCTATCGAAATCTCAGTCGCACGTCGAATGCTCGCACAAATCTCCAGAAGGTGCTGAACGATTACGGCGATAGCGAGTTCGCCGGACCCGCAGCGTATGCGCTAGCCGAGATGGCGTTCGCAGAGAAGGACTATGCCGCGGCGCTTCCGCTCTTTCATCGTGCCGCTGCGAAATCAAAGGAACCCGCGGTAGCGCTTTCGGCGCGCTATTTCGAAGCGCGTTGCCTTGAAGCCACCGGGCGCAAAGAAGAAGCTGCTGATATTTACGCGCAAGTTGCCGAGGCCGGAAATCCAAATCCGTACCGAGAAGACGCACGCCTGACTGCGGCATCCATTTTCGCCGCGCGCGGAAGAAAAATCGATGCGCTGAAACAATACGAAGCGCTCGTTAACGAATCCCAAAAGCCAGCCTTGAAAGCGGAATCAGCCGTTCGCGGCGGCATGCTCGCCCTCGAACTTGTTCAGGCTGATAAAGGCAAAATCGACAAAGCCATGGTGGATAGAGCTACTGCCCTATTGCAAAAGGGTCGCAGCCTTCCGGAAGCTGGAAAATTCCGGGCAATCGCACAAGTCGCTTTGCGCAAATTGCAATACCAGACTGGCCAATACGCACAGTTGCTAACCGATTACAAAAAGGAGCTCGAGAAACTGCCCGAGGCTGCACAGGCTGAGGTGTTACTGCTCGCAGCAAACAGCGAGCGGCAACTCGGGCATTCAAAGGAATCTGAATCTCTATACCGCCAGATCATCGCCAAGTACCCCGACCGGGAAGAAGCAAAGGACGCTGCTTACGAGCGGCTGATCAACGTTTACAACACTGATCCGTCAGCCCTATCCGTCGCAGTGGAAGAATTCCTCGCAACGAATCCAACTAGTGAACGCGCCGACCAGGCAAAGCTGTTAAAAGCCGAAGCGCTCTACAAACAGCAGAATTACAGCGAGGCGGCGTCAATTTACGGCGAGCTACGCGGGTCCCAACTTTCTGCAAAGCTACGCGCCGAAGCGGCCTATAAACTCGGCTTGTGTCACGTGCAGATGAAAAATGTTCCCGGCGTGATTGAAGCCTTTACCTATTACGTGCAGACCTTCCCCGATAGTCAGGAAGTGCCCGCCGCAATGGGTCAGCGAGCCTTGGCATACGAACAAAGCAAAAACTACTCTGCCGCGCTCACGGATTTGAGCATAATCCTCGCCAAATATCCCAAAGCGCACGAGCGGGAAGCAACCTTGCAATTAAAGGCCCTGATCCTGGGCCAACAAGAAAACACCAAAGGTATGGTCGAAACTTTTCGCCAGCTTTTGAGAGAATTTCCCAAGAGCTCTGTTGCCGCACAGGCGCAATACTATATCGGGAAGGCAGCATTCGAAGCGAAAGACTACAACACCGCGTTGACTGCGCTTAATACCGCCCGGCAACTAAACAAGGAGCAGTACTACAATCTCGCGTCGCTTCGAATCATTCTGTGTCAGTTCTATTTGAAAGATCGATCGGCGCTGACCAAAGAGGTGAACAATTTCATGGCTGAGTCGCGCAATGGCGGGATGAACGTGCCGCCTGAGGTTCTGGAGTGGCTTGGGATTGAATATTACAACGAAAAAAATTTCCAAGCCGCCGAGAAATACCTGAGCGCGCTTCGAAAAATCGAGAATCCCGGCAATGTTAAACCCGATTTCTTGTTTTATCTCGGAGATGCCGCCACGAAGCTGAAAAACGTGGCTGAAGCCGAGGACGCGTTCGCCAAATATCTGCAGACTGCCAAAGACCCAGCTGGAAAAGCGAAGGTGTTACTCGCGCTGGGTGCAGTGAAGATCAGCGCTCATAAACCGGACGAGGCTCAAAAGATTGCAGAAGAAATCATGACGCTGCAACCGGAGGGCCGCGTGAACGCGGAGGCGCGTCTGCTGGCGGGCGAAGTCCAGCTGGAGCGCGGAAATTTCGATGATGCCGGTAAGGCGTTTAAAGGAGTTGCTCTGCTTTACGACGATCCAGCCGTCACTCCTCGCGCCTTGGACAAAGCCGCGCTGTCATACCGACAAGCAGGCAAAACCGACGAAGCAGATCGTCTGTCGCGCGAGTTGCGCGAGCGATATCCAAATTACGCCGGCGGGTAAGTGCTCTGCTCACAAAAAATTTCGGGGGTTAGAGACGGCCCGGCGCTGCCTTTCCTAACCACTCGCCATGATGAATAGCGGCTGCATTTCGAAATCGGTGTAGAGCGGACGCAGGCGCTCCTTGTTATAGTATTTGTCGACGTTGACCGTTTTCTTGGTGCTGGTCACCACTTCAAGCGGGACGTTGTCATAGCGCCCATTCTTCAAGACGACGAGGCGGCCGTGGGTGCCATGCAGAATGAGATCGAGGGCGAGGTTGCCGTAGGCCATGGGCACAATCGAATCAATTGCGTCGGGATCGCCGCCGCGCACCATATAGCCGAGACGTTGGTTGATCACATGGATCGATTTACCCTTGTTGTATTTGGCCGAACGGTCGTTGAGTTCTGCTGAGACCAGGTCGCCGATGCCGCCGAGTTTCGCGTGCCCGAACGCGTCAGTCGTCCTGCCGGAGAACACCATCTCGCCGCCTTCGAACATGGCGCCTTCTGAAACGATGACGACGGAATATTGGCTCGGATGGCGCGCGCGGTCATAGCACAACAATTCGGTCAGATGCTCCATGTCGAATTTGTATTCTGGGATGACGCACCGATTCGCTGCGCCTGCCATCGTCGGCAGCATCGCGGTGAACCCCGCGTAGCGTCCGAATACTTCCATCACCAGAAATCGTTCGTGTGACCCGGCGGAGGTGCGGAGGCGATTCGATAACTCAATCGTGCGGCTGACGCAGGTGCTAAATCCGATACAATAATCAGTGCCTGGCACGTCATTATCCATCGTTTTGGGTATCGCGACGACCTTGACGCCTTCCTTGTGCAAGCGGGTGGCAAAAGAAAGCGTGTCGTCGCCGCCGATCGGAATCAGATAGTCAAGGCCCAGCCAATCCAGGTTCTTGATGACCTCGGATGTGAGATCGTTCTTGTCCTGGTTATAGGTTCCGCGAAGCCACTCGGGCACATCTGCCTTTTTTACTGCTGGCGGGTTCGTCCGCGAGGTATGTAGAAACGTGCCGCCAGTGCGGGCCGCGCGATTGACGATCTCTTCCGTCAGGATTTGAACATGCTCACTATTGTCGGCATGCTCGTCACGCAGGATACTGATTGCGCCAAGCCATCCACGACGGAGACCGACGACCTGGTAGCCTTCGCGCAGGGCGCGAATAGTGACCGCGCGGATCGCGGGATTCAACCCTGGCACGTCCCCGCCGCCGGTGAGAATACCGATCACACCCTTCTTGGTGGTGATGTTCGCCATATCGGACTTAATCCCGCGTGATTTGACGTGTCATTTGCGCCAAACCGCATGCCTCGAGATACTCTAAGCGGTTCCGTACTCCTTTGTCATTTACGGCTTTCCTTTAACCCAAACGAAAACCTCGGGGGGCGATATCTCCTGGGTCAAGTCCGTGAAGTCGAGGGATCCCGCAGCCTTGTCTTGTCATTTCCTCCGCAATCAATTGGGCCGCG
>WNGC01002761.1_pt1 | contig 10685 bp, 9 predicted proteins | sample 5400051 | NCBI WGS metagenome assembly WNGC01 (sample SAMN13153368, study PRJNA577476) | soil metagenome | isolation source: 20 cm soil or saprolite under grassland replicate 2 | place: USA:California | collected 2016-06-15 | reverse complement strand
TCCACCCCGTGGGAGAATCCCACCACCGTTGCCGCGGGCCTGCGCGTCCCATCTCCACTCGGCGATCGACTCATGCTTCGGGCCCTGCGGGAAAGCAAAGGGGGCGCCGTGGCTGTGAGCGACGGAGCCCTGCAGCAGGCGGCGAAGGAGCTCCAAACCCTCGAGGGCGTCGATGCATCGCCAGAGGGCGGCGCGGCTTTGGCGTGCGCCATCGAGCTGAAGCGCCGTGGGACGATTCAGGCCGGCGAGCGCGTGGTCTTGTTCAATACCGGTGCCGGGTGGCTCTACAGAGCCTAAGCCATTTATATTTCGTCACTTCGGCCCATGCACATCGCCATCATAGATCCTGCTGCTGGCATCAGCGGCGACATGACACTCGGAGCCCTGCTCGGACTTGGGCTGCCGCCGAGCTGGCTCGAGGATCTACCAAGCCGGCTCGGCGTAGATCATGTGGGCGTTACGGTTCGCGACGTGAAGCGCTCCGGAGTGATTTGCAAGCAGGTGCAATTCTCAATTCCCGAACAGCCGCACGGCCGTCATGTCGGTGATTTGATTCGACTCGTTGAACGCGCCAAAGTATCCCCTCGCGTGAAAGAGCGCGCGATTCGCGCCTTCCGACTACTCGGTGAAGCAGAAGGCAAAGTGCACGGCGTGGCGCCCGAGAAGGTGCATCTGCACGAGGTCGGAGCGGTCGACGCAGTGCTCGACATCGTGGGTGCCGTTGACGGATTCGAGCAGTTGGGGATCGAAGCAGTCTATCACTTCCCGGTGGCGGTGGGGCGGGGGTGGATCGATGCTGCGCACGGCAAGCTTCCCGTGCCCGCGCCGGCGACAGCCATTCTGCTCGAAGGGATGGAGATCGCGTCGGACCCGGCAGGGCCGATCGAGGGCGAGGCGACGACGCCGACCGGCGCAGCCATTCTGCGCGCAGTGTCGGCGGGGACTCCGCCCGATCGCTGGCGCATGACGGGAAGCGGTTGGGGAGCCGGGCAACGGGATCCCAAGCACTATCCCAACGCGCTGCGCATCATGCTTGCCGAAGCGGCGACCGAAGCAGGACGGGTGGTCGTGCTGGCAACGGATGTCGACGACATGAGCCCGGAGTATGTCGAGCCGCTGCGCCAGGCGTTGGTGGCCGCCGGCGCGCTCGATGTGCAGACGTGGCCCGTGCAGATGAAGAAAGGCCGCCAGGGATTTCGGGTCGAGGCCATAGCGCCGGAGCCCGCGGCTGACGCCGTGACCGCGGAGCTATTCCGGCACAGCACGACGGCGGGGGTGCGGCGCTGGGTTGCGGAGCGGGCGACGCTGCCGCGACATCAAGTGACCGTTCGCGTCGACGGCGTTGCCGTGCGAGTCAAGGTGCTGGAGCACGCCGGCTCGGGGCAGAATGCCGGATCGGTGCGTGTGAAACCGGAGTATGACGACGTGCTTGCGGCGGCGAAGGCATTAGGAAAGCCGCCGCTCGAAGTGGCGCGCGCCGTGGAGCGCGACGCCGAGGCCATCCTGGCAAAATCCAAGGAGTGAACGTGGGAATCTTCAGGATCCAAGCCGCCATTGTGACCGCTGGTCTATTGGGCGTGAGTCAGCTCGCCGCGCAGGCGGGTGGTGGTGGGGGCGGAGGAGGGGCCAGCTGGATCGGACCGAAGTGCGACCTCAAGCCGGGACACTACCTCGTCAACAGTGGACAGCTGTATCTCCAGAGCGCAACGAAGACGCGCTTTGAAGATCAGCGTCAGAAAGATCTCCGCGACGCCAATCGCGTGCTGACGCAGGCGCTCACGACGGGCGGTCAGGAAAAGAATCCCGCCGCCTGGTACTATCTCGGGCGCTATGACATCATGGTGCAGGACATGCAGGGTGCCGATACCGCGTTCGCCCGCGCCGAAACGCTCAAGCCCGACTGCAAGAACGACATCACCACGTGGCGCCAGGCGATGTGGACGCCGATGCTCAACGCCGGGATCGCGGCGTGGCAGGCGAACAACACCGATTCCGCGATCAAAGCGTTCCGGGCCGCCAATGCGATCAACCAGAGCGATCCGCGCGGATTCAAGTACCTCGCGTCGCTGCTCTATCAAGCCGGACAGCAGGATTCGGCGGTCGTCTATTTCCGCCGCACCGCGGAGATCGCCGCGAAGGATCCGAAGTTCGCGCAGGATCGCCGTGATGCGCTGTACAACATGGGCCGGATTCAACAGGCGATGGCGCGGCAGGACCAGGACAGCATTGCCAAGATCAAACCGGACAGCGTCTCACCGCGTTGGACTGAGACGCGGGCGACGTATCGCGAATACCTCAGTCAGAATCCCAACGACGCCGAGATTCTCGCCAGCCTCGGCAGCGTCATGATGCAGCAAGGACAGCGGGACAGCGCGTTCGCGATCTACAAGCAGATCATCGCGCGCGGTGATTCGGTGGGGGCGGTTCCCCTGTTCCGCGTGGGCGTCGAGATCTACCAGAGCGTGCCGACCGAGCCCGATACCGCGGCCGCGGCGAGCAGCTGCCGGACCCAGGCCCGCGCGAGTCGCCTCACGCCGGCACGCGTCAAAGCGCGCTGCGACTCCGTCACGACGCGGATCGTCCGCGACTACGCGACCGTCGCGCGCGCAGGCTATCAGCTCTCCTCCAAAGCATTCGAGGAGGGGGAGCGGCTGAATCCGTACTACCGCGATGGCTTGTTCAATCTCGTCAACACCTATCTCGTGCTGAACGATTCGGCGAAGATGCTGCCCGCCGCGCAGCGCCTGGTGAGCATCGACCCGATGAATCGCCAGTCGTTGCGCCTGTTGGCGTTCGCGCATCAGCGCACGGGTCACACCGATTCGACGCTGACGTATCTGCGCCTGGCGGACTCCACGCTGCCCGCGGACGTCTCGGTTACGGGGTTCGAGCCCGATTCGGCGGGTGCCGAGCTGAAGGGAATCGTGCAGAATCTGCGCACCACACCGACGCCGGCGATGAAGCTCGTGTTCGAGTTCTTGAGCGCCAAAGGCGCCGTGCTTGCGACCGAGACGGTCGACGTGCCGCCGATCGCGCCGGAGCAGAACAGACCAATCGATATCAAGGCCAAAGGGGCGGGTATCGAGGCGTGGCGGTACCGAAAAGCGTCGTAAAAGAGATTATCAAACGGCCATCGCCACTGCGCGATGGCCGTTTTGATTTCACTTGTTCCAGCGCGTCCAGATCGCTATTACGGCGCATCCATTCCAATGAAAAACGGCAGGGATCTCCGAGGCGCCACGGTACACCTCGATCATTTCGATGTCTCTCGGATTTATGCGGGAGAGCATCTCGATGACTGGCTCGTCGTTGTCAGAACGTGGCCTGTAGTCAGCCGGTATTTGTAGCATTCCATCAATGAACACGCTTACGCCGGTGGGATTCTGACAACGGGCGAAGCGGATACGCTTAGGCGGACCATTCCATACGCTCACGCCAGGCACGCCCTCCAGCAGCTCGTACGTATGGAATTCGAATCTCCGATCGATATCCTCACGAGTCACGAGTGTGCCGAATCCCACACGCTGCCTGAGGAAAACCTCGTCGTACTTCGTCGTGCCGGCGTAGCGAAGTGGCTTGGTCGCACGAGCCAATACCGTCACTTCTGCTAGCTGGATGGGCGCTGTACGCAGCTGCACGAGGACGGTGTCGTCGGCTGGTGGGAGGGGGTGGGTACGCAGGAGGAGCGGTTCGAATCCGATTCTTCGAAAGGCTATCTCAGAATCGGATGCCGATAATTCGAGGTTGAAGATTCCCGCACTGTCCGTCGTTGCACGTAGGTCGTGGCGGTTTACCACTACCTGCACACCCTCAACTACTCTGCGGCTCTGATCGAAGACCCTGCCTGTAATTTGCTGGGCCATCGCTGGACGTACGCCCACCTGGGTCATCGCTAGACCAATGGCCAAGCTGAGGCGGTACATGGTTTGTATCTTAGCGAGCAGGCCGGTCATTGACAGGCTGCGGCTTCTCCGCACACATTCCGCCGAGTTCGCGGGCGTAATTCAGGGGTAGAATGCCAGCTTCCCAAGCTGGACGTCACGGGTTCGAATCCCGTCGCCCGCTCTAGCAAGCCATGCCGTCACGCTGTTCCGTGGTTCTCGTCGCCGGTCTCCTACCGGGCCTGCTGGCTGCACAAGCAGCACAGCCGTGGGTGGCTCCGCGGCCTCCCTGCGAGCTCAAAGCCGGCCACTTCCGCGTTACCTCCGCGATCATCGATCTCCGGTCTGCCGCCGAACAAGCCCGCACGCGCGATCGCATGTTGCAGCAAGCGCAGGATGTGCTGACGCGCGCGCTCACCGCCGATGGGCAAGACAAGAATCCGGCCGCATGGTACTACTTCGGTCGTTATTACGTGGAAGTGGGCGATGCCCGCGGCGCCGACAGCGCGTTCAAAAAGGCTGAGGCGCTTGCGCCCCAGTGCAAGCAGGATATCGATACCTACCGCCAGAAACTGTGGGCCGATGTTGTCCAGTCCGGTTTGCGCACCTGGCAGGAGAACAAGCCAGACTCGGCCAAGCTGCTCTTGCGCCAGGCAGCGAGCCTGCGCCCCGATCAACCCAAGGCGTCCTTGAGTCTCGGACAGCTCTATGCGTCACAAAATCAGCTCGATTCCGCCGCGTACTGGTTAGCGCAAGGGGCTGCCGCGGCGGGAAACGACACCGCCTACGCCGAGAGCAAGAAGGAGGCGCTTGCGGGCGTCGCTCGGATTTACGCTCGTCGGGTGCAGTCGGATACCAGCGCGCAGCGCTGGCAGCGCACCCGATTCAGCCGCGATTCGATCCAGCGGCTCCTCGCCATCGATTCGATCGTGCTGGCGCGTATGGAGGCGTCGTCGGCGTCGCGCCACACCCGTGGCGCCCGTCTGGCGCCGGCAGACCAGCAGGGATTCGCACGTGATTCGAGCGCGCGCGCCCGCGCCGTCGCCGACCGGCGCACGGCTCTCAGCACACGCGCCCAGACGGTCGCAGCGGATAGTGCAGCGGCGCAGCCGGCGTTCAGCCCGGCGATTCATGCGTTCCGCTCGTATCTCGAAGCGTATCCGGAAGCGACTGATGCCGTGCCGGCGTTGGCGAGTCTCTACTATCAGAGCGGCCGCTTGTCAGAGGCCGACTCGGCGTTCGACGCGATTTATCCGGCAAGCCGGCGCATAACGCCGGGGATCACGATTGAAGCGGGGCGGGGCGCCGTACGCGCCAACCTCTTCCGCGTCGGCACCAAGCTGCTCGCGCGTGGCCTCGAGCAGTGGGCCTATGATCGCGACGCCCTCGAGGACCTCGCGAACGCCTATCTGGCCCTACGTGATTCGGCGCACATGCTGCCCGTCGCGCAACGGCTCGCGGCGATCGATCCCCTGAACCGCACGACCCTCCGGCTGCTCTCCGCCGCCTGGGATCTCCGCGGCCGCCGCGACTCGGCTCAGAAATATCGGGACTTGGCTGAAACCGGCCTCCCCGTGGAAGTCGTGATCAGCAGCTTCCAAGCCGATTCCAGTGGATACACGCTCACCGGCGTCGCGACTAATTCCGGACCTAACACTGCTTCCGTCCAGCGGGTGACGTTCGAGTTTCTCGACGCCATGGGCAATGTTCAAGTCAGCCAATCCATTGAGATCCCACCGCTCGCGCCGCAGCGCTCGCAGCCGATCGAGCTGCATGTCCCCGGAACGGCGCTCGTCGCCTGGCGTTACCGTCCCTCCTAAGCGATATTACCAGTTGAAGTTGCGTCGTTAGCTTCAGAAACTCCTTGAACCTCTAGGCGGTCAGCAGTGATTCGCGTCCAGGCGGTGGCTCCCGACTCATTGGGGGCCGCCCTCGAACTTACTCCCGGTACCGAGCTGCTCGCGGTGAATGGCCGCGAGCTCGAGGATTTTCTCGACTGGGAGTTTCAGACCGCCGATGAGCAGTTTGTGTTGCGCGCAAAGTTGCCGACGGGAGAGGAAATCGAGTACGACATCGAGCGGCCCGAGGGTTTGCCGATGGGCGTTACGCTCGAGCCGCCGCGGATTCGGCGCTGCGCGAACCACTGCGACTTCTGCTTCGTGGACGGCAATCCGCAGGGCATGCGCCAGGCGCTCTACATCCGCGACGACGATTACCGCCTGTCGTTTCGCTACGGCAACTTCGCCACGCTGACCAATCTGAAGCCGTGGGATCACGACCGGATCATCGAGTACCGCTTGTCGCCGCTCTATGTCTCCGTGCACGCGAGCGATCCCGTGATTCGCCGCTGGCTGCTGCGCAATCCCGAAGCTCCCGAAGTCATCCCGCAGCTGCGCTGGTTCGGCGAGCGGGGCATCGCGTTTCATACGCAGGTTGTGCTCGTGCCCGGCGTGAACGACGGCTCGCAGCTCGTTCGCACGCTCACGGACTTGTATTCGCTCGGTTCCTGCGTGCTCTCGGTCTCCGTCGTGCCGGTCGCTCTCACGGAATTCAGCAAACACGCGCTCGTGCGCCAGCCGACGCGGGACGAATGTCGCGCGGCGCTGGCGACAGTGGACACGTTCGGCGCGCGGGCGATGATCGAGCGGGGCGCGCCATGGTGTTATGGGGCGGACGACCTCTACCTCCAGGCGGAGCAGGCCCTGCCGCCCGCCGAGTGGTATGGCGACTTCGAGCAGCGCGAGAACGGCGTCGGCGCGGTGCGCTACCTCCAGACGCGGATCCGGGCAGCCGGCGACGTGCTTCAGAACGACGCCTGGCGCGGCAAGCGGATCGCCGTGGTCACGGGGACCGCAATGGGACCGCTCCTCCCGCAGGTCACCGCCGACCTCACGGCCGCGACGGGCGCCGAGTTCGAAATCCTGGCGCTCGAGAACTCGATCTTCGGCCCATCGGTGACCACAGCCGGTCTCTTACCGGGCAAGGACGTCCTCGCCGCTTTGGCGGATCGCTCCGATCTTGATCTCGCTCTGCTGCCGGCCGAGTCGGTGAATGACGATTTGCTGTTCATGGATGACATGGAGGCTCACGATCTGGCGGCGCAGCTGCCGATGCCCGTGCGGCTCTCATATGACTTTGTGGACGCACTGAGTGAGACAAGGGGCGGCAATGGCGGCACGGGCGGCAACGATGCCGCCTCTGCCGCCCCTGCTGTCGGTGTATGAGCGTTCCTACAGTCGCCATCATCGGTCGCCCCAACGTCGGCAAATCGACGCTCTTCAATCGCATCGTCGGGCGGCGCCAGGCAATCGTGGACGCGCAGCCGGGGGTGACGCGCGACCGCCATTTTGCCCCCGCGGAATGGAACGGACGGCGCTTCTGGCTGGTGGATACCGGAGGCCTGATACCGGGCTCGACTGATCCGCTGAACCGCGCGATCCGCTCGCAAGTGGAGCAAGCGGTTGCCGACAGCGACGTGCTGTTGTTCGTCGTGGACGTCGAGGCCGGCGTGCACCCAATGGATCTCGAAATCGCGCAGTATCTGCGCAAGGCGCGGCGGCCAGTGCTGCTGGTCGTGAACAAGAGCGACCACCTCCCCGACGAAGACCGTCACCTGACGTTCTACGAGCTCGGCCTGGGCGACCCATTTCCGGTGTCGGCAGCGGTCGGCAAGAACAGCGGCGATTTACTGGATCGCGTTGCCGCCCTGCTACCCGATTCGCCGGCTGCGGAAGACGAGGATGTCATCCACGTCGCGGTGGTGGGCCGGCCGAATGTCGGGAAATCGAGTCTCGTCAACCGGCTGCTCGGCCAGGATCGCCTCATCGTTGCCGCTGAACCGGGAACGACGCGCGACGCCATCGACACGCCGCTCCCCTACCAGGGCCGCACGCTCGTCTTCATCGACACGGCGGGACTGCGGAAGCGCAGCAAGGTCGAAGAAGATATCGAGTTCTACTCGACGCTGCGGACGTCGCGGGCGATGGAGCGCGCCGATGTGTGTCTGCTGGTCGTGGACGCGAAGGACGGCATGCACGTGCAGGACCTGAAGATCGCCAACGAGGCGTGGGATCGCGGCGCCGGCGTGCTCATCGCGGTGAACAAATGGGATTTGATCGAGGAGAAAGAAACCAACACGGCGATTCGCGGAGAGAAGGAGATCAAGGAGCGAGCCGCGTTTCTGGAGTTCATCCCCTTCTTCTACGTGTCCGCGAAGACCGGCCAGCGCGTGCCCAAATTGCTCGACGCGATCATTACGGTGGCCGAGGAGCGCCAGAAGCGGGTGCCGACGGCCGAGGTCAACCGTGTACTGGAACAGTTGCTGGCGCGGCAGCAGCCGCCCCAGCCGGTCGGCGAGTCGGTGCGTCTGTTCTACGCGACGCAGGTCGGCACCGCGCCGCCGCGGTTCGCCGTCGTGGCGAACCGGCCCGAGGCAATCCCCGAGTCCTACACACGGTATCTCCACAACGGCTTTCGCGCGGCGTGGGAGTTCACCGGCGCGCCGCTGACGATCAAGTTCCGCCGCAAGCGAGGCCGGCGCTGAGCGCGCTGATCTGGATCGTGGCCGCCTATGTCGTCGGCGCAACGCCGACGAGCTACCTCGCCGGCCGGCTGGTGCGGGGAATTGACCTGCGTGATCACGGCTCGAAGAACCTCGGCGCGACCAATGTCTATCGCATTCTCGGGTGGAAGTACGCGGTTCCCGTCGGGTTGATCGACATCGCCAAAGGCGCACTGGTCGTGCTGCTGTTTCCCCGCTGGGCCGGCCCCGACGCGCCGACCTGGCTGCCGGTCGCGGTGGGGGGAGCTGCGGTTCTCGGTCACATGTTCTCGCCCTACGTGCGGTTCAAAGGAGGGAAGGGCGTGGCGACCGCGGCCGGTGTGTTTCTGGCACTCGCCCCTGTCGCGGTAGTGGTCGCGATCCTGGTGTGGGCGCTCTGCCTCTGGCTCACGGGCTATGTCTCGCTCAGCTCGATCATCGCGGTCGCGAGCCTGCCCGTGTGGGTTCGCGTGATTGGCCCTGATTCCCCCTCTGTGTTCTGGGCGGGCGTCGCGCTTTGGGCTTTGATCGTGTTCGCGCATCGCCGCAACATCGCGCGGTTGGTTGCAGGGACCGAGAATCGATTTCGCACGCGGAAGGGGCCGTCAGGCCGTCCGGCCGTCGGGGAGGGGCCTTCCGAATGAAGATCGCCGTCATCGGCGGCGGAGCGTGGGGCACGGCACTCGCGGATCTGCTCGCGCGCAAAGGGGAGGATGTCACTATCTGGGCCCGCGAGCCAGAGGTGGTGCAGGGCATCAATCGCGAGCATGTGAATATGATGTTCCTGCCCGGTGCAGCCCTCGCTCCTTCCCTCGCAGCCGTGGCGGACCTCGGGAAGGCCGTGCGCGGCGCGGAGGTAGTGGTGTCGGCGGCGCCCTCGCATGCCGTGCGGACCGTGATGAAGCAGGCCGCCGCAGCACTCAGCGGCAAGCCGCTCGTCGTCAGCGCCTCGAAGGGACTCGATCCCGACAAACTGGAGCGACCATCCAGCGTGCTCGAGGAAGTGTTGGCCAAAGGGACGCCGATCGCCGTGCTCTCGGGGCCGTCATTCGCACTCGAGGTCTATCAGCGCCAGCCCACCGCAGTGGTCGCCGCAGCGGCGGACCATGCCACCGCGCAGCGCACGCAGCGTGTGTTCTCCACCGCGCATTTCCGCGTCTACTCCCATACCGATGTCATCGGCGTCGAGCTGGGCGGCGCCTTGAAGAACGTGATCGCGCTCGCCGTGGGCATCCTCGAAGGGCTCGGCGTGGGTTTCAACACGCGCGCCGCGCTCATCACGCGCGGCCTCGCCGAGATCACGCGACTCGGCGTAGCGCTCGGCGCCCAACCGCTGACATTCGCCGGGCTCGCGGGCATGGGCGACCTGATCCTGACGGCGACCGGCGCGTTGTCACGCAACCGCGGACTGGGCGTTGCCCTGGGACAAGGCCAGTCGGTCGCGCAGGCGTTGGCGCGCACGCAGGCCGTGGTGGAAGGCGTCAACACGGCACGCACCGCCGTCGCGCTCGGCAAGCAGCATGGGGTCGAACTGCCGATCGCCAACGAAGTCGCCAACGTGCTGTTCCAGAACAAGCCGCCCCGCCAGGCGATCGCGGATTTGATGGAGCGCGAGCTGAAGGCCGAGCAGTGGAGGGGAGGCAGTGAGAGATGAGCGCCGGCTCTCCAATCCAGCCCGTGCAGGAGTTTTTCTCGATCGGTGAGGTGTGCCAGCTGACCGACTTGAAGCCGCACGTGCTGCGCTATTGGGAGAGTCAATTCCGGTTTCTCAATCCGGCCAAAAACCGCTCCGGCAATCGCGTGTATCAGCGGCGCGAGATCGAGCTGATCATGCTCGTGAAGCACCTGCTCTATACCGAGAAATACACGATTGAGGGCGCGCGGCAAAAAATCGAGCAGTACCGTCGCTCCGGCGAGCTGAAACCGGAAGCCCGGCGCGCGCTCGCGACTGAAACCGTGAAGGAGCTGCGCGCCGAGTTGAAGTCGGTCCTCGGCATCCTCGAAGGACATGGCTGAGCTTCGCGTCGCAGTGGTGATCCCTGCGTTTCAGGCGGAACGAACGATTCGCGCGGTGGTAGCTCGCACGCGCGCGGCCGCCCCGAGCGCTCAGGTTATCATCGTCGACGACGGATCGACCGACGAAACGGCTCTTGCCGCCGACGATTTCGTGATCGGTCACGACGCGAATCAGGGCAAGGGTGCGGCACTCCGAGATGGCATCGATGAGGCGATGCGGCACGGCGCCACCGCAATTGTGACGCTCG
>WNGC01004027.1_pt1 | contig 10687 bp, 9 predicted proteins | sample 5400051 | NCBI WGS metagenome assembly WNGC01 (sample SAMN13153368, study PRJNA577476) | soil metagenome | isolation source: 20 cm soil or saprolite under grassland replicate 2 | place: USA:California | collected 2016-06-15 | reverse complement strand
GGGGCGAGCGAGTCCGGCGCGGCCAAGCTGCTCGACAATGTCGGGATAAACTTCAGGCGGCGTGGAAAGGTAGAAAAGACGGTTGCCGCCAATGTTCTTTGAAGAATCCAGTTCCGCGAGGCGCTTGGCAAGCTGCGTGTATGCTTCGGGGTTGGCGTAATCCCCCGGACTGTAATAGAGGTTGGATGCAAACTCGTTCCACCGTTTGGGGTCAATAGGGCCGACTTCCGAGATGCTCTTGGCCGCTTCGGCCAGGGTGGTGCGAAAGGCGTCTTCGGACATGGGCGTGCGCGCAAAGCCCACGATGACGTAACGTGTTCCCAGCGCATTGTGAATGGCCAGGTCGTACATGGCGGGAATGACTTTGCGCTTAGCGAGGTCTCCCGAGGCGCCAAAGAGAACCACCGTGCAAGGCTCAACCGCGCCACCGAACGCTGAAGCAGAACCACCCATATCGCCAGCCATGGTCTCTTCCTCCGCCAAGTTGCGCCCCGTTCAGGTATCGGATGCAGCGTCCGCCCAAAACTATACCTCAACCCCATACTTTCCAAGCTCCGAACGCAATTGCCCCGCATTCTGATGATGAATCGTGTTCATCCCCAGGCGCCGCGGGCTTTCCAGGTTCAACGGCCGGTCATCGATGAAAATACACTCTTCCGGCTGGCGCTGTGTGACTTGCAGCGCCACGCGAAAAATCATTTCCTCGGGCTTCCGGGATCGAAGGTAACAGGAGCTGAAGAAAACGAGAAAATCTTTGCGAAGGTGGAAGGCTTCAATGCGGTACTGGTTGAGCTCCAGCGGCTCGTTATTGATGGCGCCGACAAGGTATTTCCCAGAACTCGCTACCTTATCGAGGACTGCGCGCGTCTCCGAGTATTCCTTTGACTGAGCGAACATGAAGGCGGCGAATTCCTCGCGCGTGAAGCCGCGCTGGCGATAAAACACTGTCCGGTCGAGATATTCATTCAGGGTGATCTGTCCGGAGTCAAAAGCCGGGAAAGAAAAATCGTGGCGGTCCTGAAATTCTTCCCAATCCAGGTGAAAAGCGCTGGCTGCTTCTTTTCGCGATACGCGGTCCCAGCCATTTGTGAGGATAACCCCTCCGATGTCCCAGAATAACGTGGTGATCTCAGCCAATGGTGCAACACCTCCGGTCTTTGCATTTCTCTTCCGGGCATACTACGCGTTAGCGAGCACGTGAAGGGGCCCAAAATCTGCGGCGCAGCGAAATGCCTCTTCCTGAGCGCGTTGTTGAGGATGGTTTCCAACTGTATCAGGCCTTGTTCGGCCCCGCACGACAGATGCAATCGTATTACGGGTCTTCGCCGGCGGCCAAGAGATTCGAAGTCACCCGGTGCGAGCGCGAGTTGCAACTGCCCGAAGGAGTAGTCCGCGCCTGGAATGGAGAGGTCCCTCGCTGGGGACGCGGTCAGCAACAGGAAGAGTCCTTTTGCGGGGCTGCCCTGGTAGACTTGCCCGGTGGTATGAAGATAAGAAGGACCAGGAGTCACCAGCACCGGCGGGGCGGCCCAAGTGTGGATTCGAGCCCCTCACGAATCCGGCGGAACACTATTTTGGGGGCCTCCCCAGAGCAAGCGATGAATAGCGGCCATGGATACCCGGGGGATCAAGAAAACTATCAAGGAAGTCATATTCCCCGGCGAGCTGTCCCAGATAGGAATTTTCTTCGGTCCGGGTTATAAAATGATAGCAAGGAGTGTGCCTCTATGGGTTTGCCTGACTTGTTGGCAAAGACAAAGAGAGTCGTGTCGAAGTGCAGCATTTCATCGAAGGCCCGGAGAGAATCGGGATCGATGGTATCGAGCAGGAAAGTTCTTTTTCCGAGCTTTGCAGCAGGCAGGCGCAAAACGCTTTCGGTCGCCAGGCCGGAGACTCCCATGATGACAAGAACCACGTCTTCAAAACCCGCGGGTTCAATCCTCGTGGCACGAGAGACCACGCGGGCGAGCAATGGCCCCAACTGCCCGGGCAAATCGAGCCAACCCAGATTGCTCTCCGTGCATTCCGCTTGGTAATCTTCCGCCGGCCACAGGGAAGTGTCTTTCGCCCAGAGCCAAGCAAGCACATTCTTGGAAAAGAGGTTGTGCAGCTCCCGCCGATAGGCACTTTCCAGAATATCTCGGAATATCGCTGGCGTGGCCAGTGGTAAGGTGTCTCCCGGGAATTCTTTAATCATGATCCTACTGGTGGGGTGTTAACTACTTCAATGTGTTCCTTGCGTTGGGTGCGCGGCCCGGTCACAGGGACGATGAGAGTTGCGCGGACCGGCATGGAAAAGCGGCACGCAACTAGGAATTTCCACGAAGTTGCAGTAAGGTGAGTAGAAAGAACACGCGCGAGGAGATGAGCATGGCCAACGAGACTTGTGGTCCAACACCGGCATCCAGCGAAGAGGTGAAACCCGGCACGCGCATGGTACACTGCGTGAAATTTGACAAAGAATTGCCAGGCCTGGATCGCGTCCCGTGGCGGGGGGAGATTGGCAAACGCGTCTTCGAGAGCGTTTCGAAAGACGCCTGGAAGCTCTGGCTGGAGCACTCGAAAATGGTCATGAACGAGTACCGGCTGAATCCGCTCGATCCCAACTCGCAGAAAATCATGGAAGAGCAGATGGAGCAGTTTTTCTTCGGCGAAGGCGCTAAATTGCCCGAGGGATACGTTGCGCCCAAGGCCAAGGGTTAGTTCCCCTGATTCGTCATTCGGCGCGTCGCGGGATGTTCGACCGGCAGGCCTGGAGTAATCGTGAACGATAACTTTTCATGGGCCGCGCGCAGCGCCAGCTCGACTCTCTCCGGCGTGTTTCCCCGCGCAAAAAGAAATCCCAGATAGCTCGAGCCCTCCGGCCAGGCAGCGATGGCATCGTGCAACCGGGCGGTGATCGACAATTCGGTGATCCCCGGAATTGAACGGGCGGCATCTTGTCCAGAAACGCCTTCCAGAATCCCGCTTTTTGGAACGGGGAGCATCATGACGCCGGAGGCAATTCGTTCGCGTGGCGAATTCCATCCGGGGAGTTCCAGCGCGAGACGAACAAGCAGCTCTTCGAGCCCGATCAGTTCATTTGCTCCATCAAGAGAAAATCGCAGGGCCCGAGCACAGAGCCCGCCGATCGGCCGGGGCGCGACTTCCAATGGCCACACCCCCTCGTCGTTGATCCGAAACTCAGCGTGGATCGGTCCATGCGACAGACCCAGCGCTCGCGCCGCATCTCTCGCGCATTTCTCGATGGCGTACTGCACGGATTCGGGATGCCGTGACGGTGTGACATAGATCGTCTCTTCGAAGTACGGGCCCTCGAGCGGATCGGGCTTATCGAAGATCGCCAATATGCTCAAGACACCATCGGTGAGAAGTGCCTCGACGGCTAGTTCCCTTCCCGGGATGTACCCTTCCACGAGCATCCGATCGAGATTCGCCTCGCGCGTGGCAAGAATCTCCGGGGATTTGAGCAATCGCCGGACGCGTGCCGCCGCCGCGAGAAACTCCTCACGATTGTTCGCGCGCACCACGCCCTGGCTCGCCGAAAGCGAGAGCGGTTTCAGCACGCAGGGATAGGAGATACCCAGCAGCACAGGTTCGGGCGGGGGATCGACCGGAAGACTTCGAAACCACGGGACAGACAGCCCGGCATCTTGAAAGACTTCTTTCATGCGCAGCTTGCTCCGGCAAGCCTCCACCGCTGCAGGATGGTTGTAACGGACTCCCAGAAAGCGCGCGGTATAAGCGGCAGCGGCAGCAGGCCGGTCACCGAGAGCAAGGATTCCGCTGACATCCTGGCCGCGAAGCGCTTCCATCACGGTGTAGGCAGCCACCTCCGGCGTTTCGAAATGCACGGCGATGGCTTGATCGCCCCACGGATCTTCCAACTGGTGGCATCGATCGGTGACGTAAACAAGCTGCACGCCCAGTTTGTGCGCGGCATCTTCAAAACTGCGGGTCTGATAACCCAGTTTCGCCGTAAAGAGCAGCAATCGTTTAGGCGGATTCGTCATTTGTGACGCTTTTCGTTGCCGGGATCAAACAAAGCTATCGGCGCTTGCGACAGCATTTTTCACCAGCGGCTTCTGGGCGCCGATGGAGACCAACTGGTCCCGGGTCGGCTCGGCACAGCAGTACCAGGGTTCGCTGAGAAACGGAACGCCAGCCTGGGATCGCGCGGGTAGGTTGATCTTTCGAGCGGACAATCCGGCTGCGACGTGGGCTGCCCTCCAGACGCGTCCGAATGCAGCCAGCCGCGATTCTTTTTGCCGCTCCGCCGCGGCCGCGATCTCCTGCACGGTTTCGCTGAGAGCATCCATGCGCGGGTCGGCGTTTTTCCAGGGGTATGCCAGCGACCGTGGATCGAACGGTCCAACCAGGCGACGCACTTCTTCCAATTCCAGCATTCGCGAGCCTGCCGGGATAAGCAAACGAATACCAAGCTGAATGGTCGCGACATTTTCGATCACGCCCTGTTGCTCGATCACTCGCAGCAAATCCAGGTAGCCATCCACTGTGGTCCAGGGCGTGAACGGCACGAATGTCGGGTGAAGCGTCATGCCAAGTTCGCGGAACGTCTTTGCGACGCGGAGAAAATCTTCGCGCGTGTGTCCCTTGTCGAGGAAGCCCAGCACGGCATCGTCCACGGATTCGACCGCGCTGATCACAAAGAGACAGCCGGTATCGCGAAGCGCGGGCAAGTGCTTCTCATATTTCAGCAAGTGCTCGATCTTGATGGTCACGTCGTACGTCACGGCCGGAAATTCCCGATGAAACACCTCCGCGAGTTCCATTGCGCGACGAATGCCATTAAAGAAATCGGGATCACCGAAGGTGATGTGTTGCGCCCCGGCGGCCACCTGGCGGCGGACATCTTCCATCACCACGTCGCGACTGACGATTCGAAAGACTCCCTTGTAAACCGGCACGATCGGGCAATGCCGGCAAAGATGCTTGCAGCCGCGGCTCGCTTCCGTCGAACCAACGATGCGGTAGCCGTCACCGGGAACGATGAGGTGCGCATACTTCTCCATTGCCGGCATTCCCGTTCGATCTGGCACTTCGAACTGCAACCGGGCCATGGAGATCAGGGACTCCGCGGGCTGCGCGCTTGCCCGCGCTCCATCCATCGCCAGGCGCTCCGCCAATTGCACGAGAGCTTCTTCGAATTCGCCGCCGAGAATCGTGGATACGCCGAGCGCGCGAAGATAGTCAACATTCATGGGGGCGTACAGGCCGTAACAACAGAGATGCGCGCGTGGATTCTGCTTCCGAAGCTGAGGGATGAGTTGCGCCGCCAGCCGCGTGGCCGTATGCATGGGCAAATAAATCGCGATGAGCCCGGCATCGCCAATGGCAGCCTCGTCCAGGGACTGCCGGGCAAGGTCGAGCGCTACGACTCGCTGGCCGCGCTTGCGCAGCCATGCCGCAGGCGACGCCAGCCCGAAGGGCTGCCTCCCCAACTCGTAGGTCGAGATGAGAACGATGTTCACGGCCATACCAGTATAGCTGCGCGGCGCTCGGATTCAATTTCGGTTATGATGGAAGCCTACGCATCACAGTGAAAGGACTGTCAGGATGGCTATTAACGCGGGCAATTCTTTCCGCACACGCGACAAACTCAACGTCGGCGCTCAGACCTTCGATATTCACCGGCTTGAGTTCCTTGAAAAGCAGGGCGTCGCCGACCTGGCAAAACTTCCCTTTTCACTGCGCGTCCTCCTGGAGAATCTCCTGCGCTGCGAGGATGGCCGCTTCGTCCATGCCGAGGACATCCGCGCACTTGCCAACTGGCGGCCCGGTGCTCCAGAAAAAGAGATCGCATTCATGCCTGCACGGGTCCTCTTGCAAGACTTCACCGGCGTACCCGCGATCGTCGATCTCGCCACCATGCGTGAAGCCGTGCGGCGCATGGGCGGCAATCCGAAACGAATCAATCCGCTCTTCCCTGCCGAACTGGTCATCGACCATTCCGTGCAGGTTGATAATTTTGGCAACGTCAACGCGTTCGGCCTGAATGCGGAGTTGGAGTTTCAGCGTAACGTCGAGCGCTACGCGTTCCTGCGCTGGGGGCAGACGGCGTTTCAGAATTTCAAAGTCGTTCCACCGGACACGGGCATCTGCCACCAAGTGAACCTGGAATACCTCGCGCGGGTCGTTTGTGCGATGCCTTACGGCAACAGGTTTGAGGCCTATCCCGATTCAGTGGTGGGCACGGACTCCCATACCACCATGGTCAATGCCCTGGGCGTCTTCGGCTGGGGAGTCGGCGGGATTGAAGCAGAAGCGGCGATGCTGGGCCAGCCCTCTTCGATGCTCATTCCGGATGTAGTTGGTTTCCGTCTGCACGGGCGCTTGAGCGAAGGCGCGACGGCCACGGATCTCGTTTTGACCGTTACAGAAATGCTGCGCAAGAAAGGCGTTGTCGGAAAATTCGTGGAGTTCTATGGTTCGGGTCTGTCCACCCTGAGCGTTCCGGACCGCGCCACTATTGCCAACATGGCCCCCGAGTATGGCGCGACCATGGGCTTCTTCCCCGTTGATGCGGAAACACTCGCTTATCTGCAATTCACCGCGCGTTCGGCGGAACAGATCGCTCTTGTCGAAGCCTACTGCAAAGAGCAAATGCTCTTTCGAACAGATAAGACGTCCCCTCCGCTCTTCAACGTCACGCTGGAGTTGGATCTGGGAACCGTTGAGGCCACGGTCGCTGGTCCCAAGCGTCCGCAGGATCGCGTCGCGCTGCGCCAGGCCAAGGCCTCTTTCACGAAAGTCGTGGAAGGAACGCCGGCCAAGAAAATTGCCGTCCGAAACAACGGCGACTCGTTTGACCTTTCGAGCGGCGCCGTGGTCATCGCCGCCATCACCAGCTGCACCAACACTTCAAATCCCTCACTCATGCTGGGCGCTGGCCTGCTTGCGAAGAAAGCTGTCGAGCGCGGCTTGCACGTCAAGCCCTGGGTCAAGACCAGCCTGGCGCCCGGTTCGAAAGTGGTGACCGATTACCTGCTCGCCGCAGGGTTGACACCTTATCTCGAGAAACTGAACTTTCACCTGGTCGGCTATGGGTGCACCACGTGCATTGGAAACAGCGGTCCGCTGCCGGAGGCCATCGGCGCCGCCATCAAGGATAACAATCTGATCGCCGTTGCCGTGCTCAGCGGAAATCGCAACTTTGAGGGCCGCATTCATCCGCTGGTTCGCGCCAATTATCTGGCCTCGCCTCCGCTCGTCGTCGCTTACGCCCTTGCTGGGCGCATGGACCTTGACCTCACCAGCGAACCGCTCGGCAACGATCCGGCGGGCAAACCCGTCTATCTGAAAGATATCTGGCCGACGCCGCAAGAAATCGAGTCAACCGTTCGTTCTTCCGTTACTACGGCACAATACAGCAAGCAATACAGCGAAGTGTTCGAAGGCGATGCGCACTGGAAATCCATGCCGATTCCCAAAGGCGATATCTACAAGTGGGATCCGAAATCGACGTACATCAAGCTGCCGCCGTTTTTCGAAAACATGCCGAAGGTGCCTCCGGCGCTTGCGGACATTCACGGTGCCAAGGTGCTGGCCATTCTTGGCGACAGTGTCACCACCGATCACATTTCGCCGGCCGGCTCGATTCCGGTCGAATCGCCAGCCGGTAAATACCTCATCGCCAACGGCGTGAAGCCGCATGAATTCAATTCCTACGGCGCGCGCCGCGGCAACCACGAAGTCATGATGCGCGGCACGTTTGGAAATATTCGTCTGCGCAACCAGCTCGCACCGGGCACCGAAGGCGGCTGGACGCTTTTTCTTCCGGACGGCGAGAAGATGCCGATTTACGACGCTGCGGTGAAATATCGCGAGGCCGGTGTGCCCCTGATGGTTATCGCCGGAAAAGAATATGGCTCCGGCTCTTCGCGCGATTGGGCGGCAAAAGGCACGCGGCTGCTGGGCGTGCGCGCGGTCATCGCTGAAAGCTACGAACGCATCCACCGCAGCAACCTCGTCGGCATGGGTGTGCTCCCGCTCGAATTCAAGCCGGGAGAAAACCGTGAATCGCTTGGCCTGACGGGCCACGAAATATTCCAGATCGAGGGTGTCGCGGCACTTGCGCCGAAAAAACCAATCACAGTGCATGCTAAATCGGGAGACGGAAAGTTAATGACCTTCTCGGCGATCGCGCGCGCGGATACGCCGGAGGAAGTTTCCTACTATCATCACGGCGGCATTCTGCAATACGTGCTGCGGCAGATGCTGTAGCACCCGGCTAGACGCGCGGGACACTCTGCAGATTAAGAAGACTTCGATTGCAGAGCCGAACTGCGCTTGATCCACAAGAACAGAATGACACCTATGACAACCGACACCAGACTGGCCGCCTGCGCATTCGAGAGACCGAAAAACGATCGCGGGTTGATGCGGATGAATTCAATCAGGAATCGAGCCACACCCGTCAGAATGAGGTAGCCGCAGAAGATTTCTCCCTTGCGGCGTGCGCCACTTATTGATTTCTTCCCCATGTGCCACAGGAACGCCGCGATCGCCAACCACATAAAAAACTCATAGAGCGGCGTCGGATGCACGCGCTCCGTCGTGGGCACGACGCCGTTGGGAAAACTCATTCCCCAGGGCAGCGTGGTCGGCACGCCGTAATCGCCATCGCCCGACAACAGGCAGCCAATGCGCCCGATGGCGTATCCAACCGCTGCTGCCGGCGAGCATAAATCCATGAATTCAAGCGCTGGAATCCCGTAGTGCCGCGCCAGATACACTAACGCCACAAAACCGCCAAGGAATCCGCCGAACCAGGCGAACCCAAACCGGCTGATCAATACCGAAGGATCGGCAATCAACTCTCTGGGGCTCTCCAAGACGTGATACAGACGTGCCCCCACCAAGCCGGCGAGGCCGGCGATGCCAATAATAAGAAACCCTTCGTCGTGATGGCTCGGCTTGCCGTCGCTCTTCAGGTAGCCGCTCTTCACGAGTTGCGCGCGACGGCGGTCAAAATCTGCTTGCAAGAGATACGCGGCGGCCAACAGTCCGGTGGCAACCATGAGGCCGAAGGTCGGAATTGTGAGCGGCCCAAGATGGAGAAAAGGAATCATCAATGGAAAGGGTAAGGCTCCCTCGTGAGTATACATTACGGCAGAGCGGCGCTCGCGGGCCGCTGATATCACACTCCTCTTGGTGGGAAGATCGCGGCATGCCTTCGTCCCCCGGATAGGATGTGAGGATGGATTTCATCAAATGGTCTGGTCCGGCTCGAACGCCCCAGCTGACCGGTCTTCAGGACCGGATCGCCTGCCGAAAAGCTCAGCCATCTCTTGCTGTGCGGTATGCTTTTCCGCCGGCTTCAACCGCACTAGCTACCTTGACTTTCACGTCGTCCACCGTCTCTCGCGCAAGGCGAGTCCAGCGCTTTCCTGTCGATGCCGCACCATCTAAACCGTGTTTCAACAAGGTGCCGGTGAGATATTCACGCGTTTCCTCTCCCGAAGCCGGGGCAAAAAGCATTGCAAGAAGAGCGCCTGCCCCAACACCCACGGCAAATGCAGTGAACTTGCTTGTCCATTTCATCTGACTCATCGCGTCTGTCCTCCATTGCTGGTTTCTTAACCGCCGCGTCCTCGATAGATTTCTAAATGCTGCTTCGGCAAGCCCCATCAACTACCAAACCGCCGCGCATCCCGAGGCATGGAAATGATTCTATTTTCCGAGGACTTTCTGCACTTGGCCGATTTTCTTCTGGACCTTCCCGTCTATCTTTTCGTCAGTGCCTTCGCCTTCCAAGTCGGGATCGTTCGTCAGTTGGCCCACCTTTTCCTTAATCGCGCCCTTCACTTCGTGAACCTTAGCCTGCGATCTCATTCTCAGTACTTGGCTTCATCTTGTTGCCTCCGGTGACGAATTTTGAATCCCGGTACCCATAGCCCGCCAGTCCCCCGCGGGCACCATGTTAAGAAAGTGGAAGGCGGATATCTGTTCACATCGAGACACATTTGGAGGTTGTAGGCTTTTTCGTTGGGGCGAGGGTTGTCCCGAGCGGGGATGCAAACCGCGCCCGAGCATTCGAGTCGGAAGAGGCCAGGCAGGAGTTCGATTCTACACCTGAGCCAGGCAGGGGCGGCGATGGAGTATGGTGCCGAGAGCAAGCCAGATGCCCAGGGCAATCCATTCGGCGGGCGAAAAATGGCCAGGAATTACGGGTAAGACCTTCATCAGGAAAAGTAACAGCGATACGACGATTCCAAGCCCCGTAACGGCGCGCAGAGAAATCCTCTTTTCTACCAGCCAAAACGACGAGCAAGCTGCCAGCCAGCCGAGGGCGGACGCCATGGAACCGACTTCCGTGACAGGAACCAGGAGCGCGTCGCCGAGCAGCAGCCCAGCGAGTGTTCCAGCCGTAATTCCGAGAATCGCGACCGAAGGCGTCAGAAATTTCTGGTGAACTTCGCCAAAGCGCGGAGGAATGGTCCCGCGGCGGCCGTAGGCGAACAGCAAACGGCTCGCGGCTACGAAGTTGCCGTTGAAACATTGAAACAGTCCGAAGAGGGCCATGATCAGAATCAATCGGACGGGCCACCGGGCTCCCAGCGCCTGTTCGAACGCGATCGCGGTTGCGAATCGTTTTCCAATCAGACCTTGCCAGGGCGCAACGTAGGCCACCGCGGCAACGGCGAGAACGTAAAAACCAGCGCCC
>WNGC01002755.1_pt1 | contig 10692 bp, 15 predicted proteins | sample 5400051 | NCBI WGS metagenome assembly WNGC01 (sample SAMN13153368, study PRJNA577476) | soil metagenome | isolation source: 20 cm soil or saprolite under grassland replicate 2 | place: USA:California | collected 2016-06-15 | reverse complement strand
GATCCCGCAGACGATGCTGATCAAGGTCGTTTTACCGGCGCCGTTGGGACCCAAGAGCGCAAAGATTTCACCCTTGCGGATCTCGAGGTCGATGCTCTTCAGCGCCTTAAGGCCCGAACCGTAGGTCTTGGTCAGGTTCGAGATGGAGATGATCGGCGGCATCGGCGCGACCTTACCTGTAGGGCGACCGGCCGGTCGCCCTCGCTGGGAGAGCCATGACGGCATGAAAGTTTTCCTTCGCCCATCAGGGCGGTTGGATTTGCGGACGAACCCGAAGCTTACAAGTTCAAGTCAACTTGAAGTCGCGGGGCACAAAACGCAAATTCCTTTGCTAGGTGCTGGTGTAGTGTTGCCGAAATCCATTGAATAATTCGGGCTCATTCCGGGCAACCCCGGATCATAGTCCGGGGTAGCGCGACCCGGAATCCAGGCAAATCAAGGACTTCTGGATACCCGCTTTCGCGGGTATGACGTGGAGAGCCCGGGGTTTACTTTGCCAACTTTACTTCTAGGACACCAGCCGGCTCGATAATAGTGCTTACTTCTCCTCAAGCACGGACAAGATATTGCCGGCGGGATCTTTGAACCACGCGATCAATGGCCCGCCGCCGCGAAACACTCCGTTCTCGTCCGTTTTGAGGTCACCTTCATAGCGCTCGAAGCGCACGCCGCTCTTCGTTAGCCGGTCCACGGCTTCCTCGATATTGTCGACGGGGAAATTTAGGATGGTGAAGGTTGCCGGGGTATGGTTGGGCTTGGGATAGATGAGCACCGTCGTGCCGCCCGCAAGGTGCAGCTTCAATAGGCCATGAGCTTCAGAAATCTCCAGCCCGAGTGTCTGACCGTAGAACTCCTTCGCTTTTTGAATATCGTTTACTGAAAAACCGCTAAATGCTTTAGCGTCTTTGAACATCGTCTTACCTCCTTGCGTCGCTGATTTCACAACGACCGTCCGTCGAAATGCTGAACCGGAACGCTTTCTAAATCAATTCCTTCGAGGCAGCGAATATTGATTGCGGCTATCAGATTGCCCTTCGGATCGATGCCTTCTCCGTACGGGTGAATGCCGCACGTCTGGCAAAAGCGGTGCTTGATGACGTGCTTGTTGAACGTGTATGTGCCGATGTCCTCTTCCGCTGTGAGCATGTGCAGTTGTTCGCGCGGCACAAACCACAGGAGAGATCCTTTGCGGGAACACATAGAGCAATTGCACGCCATCGCCCCATTGAGATCGCCTTCTACCTCGAACGCAATCTTGCCGCAGTGACAGTTACCCTTGTACTTCATGTCGGCTCTCCTTTCAGTTCCACTATGCCTGAAACGCTACGGCTTGAGATCGACAGCTGCTCTATAACTGCCGTCCGTATAGAACGGCACCGAGACATGCTCGTGCGTAACGTCCATTCAGGTCCAAAATTCATTTACCGAGCTTCATCGCCTTGGGGCGGGCCAGGAGACGATCCACGTACGCTTCTAGCTTTGGGCGGTCGGGCGGCGTGCCCCACATCCGCTTCCAGATGAACATGGAGCCGATCATAACGTCGGCGGCGGTGAACCAATTACCAAATAGATAAGGACCCTCGCCCAGCTCGCCTTCGATCACGTCCTTGACTGTCTCGAATTCCGGCCAGCCCCGTTGCGGCAGCGGCTGCACCTTCAACAACATGTCGCCCATGGCTGGTTCGAGTTGAGAGGTCGAGTAAACCATCAACGAGAGATAGCGGCCCCGTTCCAGGGCGCCGACTTTGGGAGCGAGGTTTGCTTCCGGAAATTTGTCGCCGAGATACAGGCAGATCGCCGCGTTCTCGAAGACCTTGGTGTCGCCGTCGACCAGCGCCGGAAGCTTGCCCGCCGGGTTGATCTTGAGAAATTCCGGCGCCTTGTGCTCGCGCTTGGCAAAGTCGATGGGAACGATTTCATATCCCGCGCCGCACTCATCCAGCATCCACTTGGCGATCACCGCGCGACTCTGAGGATTATAATAAAGCTTCATCGCGTCACCTCTCAGCGAAAACAATGATTCGACATCTTGTGAAGCAAAGATCACAAACTCTGCCCGCGCGGCGCCAGCCGCCAGCGGCCGTAGGCGACGAACGCCGCGAGGATTCCAACCACCAGCGGGATCGGAGCCATGGCAATACCAGCAGTTGCCAGTGTGAGCACCGTCGCACCGATCATGATGATCACCAGCCCGGCGGCGGCGAGCGGCGTCAGGCCCGGCCGAATGCCCAGGAGCCAGGGAAGAATCACGCCGATCGCGCCGAGCACCTCGCACACGGCGATGAACCGCAGGAACAGGCCTGGGAGCGGTAATTGCTTCGTCATTTCCTCGACCGGCAAAACCAACTTCATACCACCGGCGAATAGAAAGATGGCCGCGAGCAATCCTTGAGCGATCCACAGTGCAATGTTCAAGATCGCTCTCCTCCGCGGCGATTCGCCGCTGCTTCCACCACGGATCTCATTTGCGCCAGACCCTTCTCGAATTGACCGCCAACCATTTTATCCATGTTCATGAACAGGTGGACTGCCTTGGCCATGAAATTGTTGTTGCCGGTCATGCTCCACGTCACCGCGGTTTGATTACCCTCAGGCTTGAAGGTGAACTCCGCGGTGTTGGTGGCTGCGAAAGGTTTGAAGAATTCAAGCTTGATTCGGATCAGATCGCTCGGACGGCTCTCAGTGATCGTCATGCGTCCCTCGCCGACTTCGTTGTTACCGGACCAGGTGTAAATAGCGCCGGTTCCGGCCAGCGCGCCCTCGTAAGCTTGTTTCATGGTCGGATCGAGTTTCCCCCACGGGTTCCATGCTTCCCATTTGTGAAAATCGTTCACCTGCGCAAATAGCGCCGGGGCGGGCGCGGAGATGGTGGCGTTGCGCACGACCTTGAACTCGGAGGGCTGCAACGCCACGATGACGACAAATACGACGACGATGACAGCGAGAGCGATGAGGATTTTCATGAGCACAGGCTACCTTCTCCTATTGCAGGCTGCTCCAAAAAGACTCAGAGGCGAGGCGCGCGAAAAATCGACGAGCGGAGGCGTATTTCATCAGTACGTTGTAGCGAGGCGATTGAGCGCAACGAAGCATATGAGTCTTTTTGGGAGTAGCCTGCCCTAGCCGCCCGCGATGGCCCCGACGATCATGAAAGGCTCGGCGCCCGTCGCGACTGCGTCGGGCAGCGGCGCATCCGGCGGCTCGTGAGAGAGATCTTCGCCGCAGGCGAAGAATCTTACGAACGCGCGGCGGCGTTGCGTGACGTGGTCGCGGATCGTCCCGCGGAGCATCGGGTAGCGGGTCTCGAGCGCGTCGAGCACCGAGCGCTGCGTAACCTGACCCTCGACGTCGCGCTTCACCTCGCCGTCGACGCGCGCGAGCTTCCGCAGATGTGCCGGAAGTGTGACTCGGATTATCATGACAGCGTCTGGACCTCGACGGACACCACGGCCGGAAGATCTCGGACGATGGGCGCCCAGTTGTCGCCGGCATCGGCCGATGCGTACACCTGCCCGCCGGTGGTGCCGAAGTACACGCCGCACTTATCGAGCGAATCGACCGCCATCGCGTCGCGCAACACGTTGACGTAGCAGTCGCTTTGCGGCAGGCCTTTGGTCAGCGCCTCCCACTCGTTGCCGCCGGTGCGGCTCCGGTACACGCGCAGCTTCCCGTCGGGCGGGAAATGCTCGGAGTCGCTCTTGATCGGAACGACGTAGATGGTGTCTGGTTCGTGCGCGTGCACGTCGATCGGAAAACCGAAGTCGGTCGGCAAATTGCCGCTGATCTCGTGCCACGACTCGCCGGCGTCGTCGCTGCGCATCACGTCCCAGTGCTTCTGCATGAACAGCACGCCCGGACGGGTCGGGTGCATCGCGATGCGGTGAACACAGTGGCCGACCTCCGCAGTGGGGTCCGGGATGTATTGCGAATGCAGGCCGCGGTTGATCGGCTTCCAAGTTTTCCCGGCGTCGTCGCTGCGGAACGCGCCCGCAGACGAGATCGCGATGAAAATCCGCCCGGGATGGCTCGGATCCAGAATAATCGTGTGCAGGCACATCCCGCCGGCCCCCGGCTGCCATTTGGGCCCGGTTCCGTGGCCGCGCAATCCGGAAAGCTCCTGCCAGTTCTTCCCGCCGTCGGTCGAGCGAAACAACGCGGCGTCTTCAACCCCGGCATAGATAGTATCCGGATCGGTCAGCGACGGTTCCAGATGCCAGACGCGCTTGAACTCCCAGGGGTGCGGCGTCCCGTCGTACCACTGGTGCGTGGTGAGAGGCTTGCCGGTTTCAGGAGACGTGTCGTAAACAAACTTGTTGCTCTCGGCCTTGGGCATGCCCTCTGGGGTGGTGGTCGGTTCGCCCGGGGGTGTTCCGGGTTGGTGCCAGGTCTTGCCGCCGTCATCCGAGCGTTGAATGATCTGCCCGAACCAGCCGCTCGACTGCGACGCATAAAGCCGATTCGGGTCCGCGGGAGAACCCTTGAGATGATACATTTCCCAGCCCGCAAAGTGGGGGCCGCTGATGTCCCACCGCTCGCGTTTTCCGTCTGACGTGAGGACGAACGCGCCCTTCCGTGTCCCAACCAATACTCTTACTCCGCTCATAGTTTTACTCCTTTGTTATTAGTGTCATTGGATCATTTTACGCAAACCGGAAAAAAACGAGATTCTTCGCTGCGCTCAGAATGACACCTGCGAAAAACGTCATCCAGAACGAAGTGAAGATCTCTCCGATGACCGTTGCGGAAATTTCCTGCTTATTGATAATTTTCACGGATACTATTCTACCGGCAAGCCCGGGATATCGATCACCGGCCGGACCTCCACGGTCCCCTTGCGTGCCATGGGAATCCGCGCGGCAATGCCGAGGGCTTCATCAAGATCTTTGGCTTCGATGAGGAAGTAGCCGCCCAGTTGTTCCCGCGTCTCCGCGAATGGACCATCGGTCACGAGCCGTTTGCCGTTGCGCACCCGGACGCTGGTCGCCATTGACGTTGGTTGCAGCGGGTTGGCTGCCAGATACTGCCCGCTCGAATGAATCTCATGCGCGAGCTGCGTTGATTCCGCGTAACACTCCTGCCGCTCGGTCTCGCTCAACGCCGCTTGCTCGTCAAAATAAATCAGCAGCATATATTTCATGTTCAGTGCCTCCGTCCTTAACAGGCCGCTAAAAAAGGCCCATCTGCTTCGTTGCGCTCGGCCCGCTTCATGTCAACGTACTAGAAGAGTACGCCTCCGCTCTCGAACCTTCGCGCGCCTTGCATCTGGGACCTTTTTGATCGGCCTTAAAATAGTTCGTCTCACCCCAGAGGGACTGTGCCTTTGAGCGCGAGCATTTTCATCCTTGTTCGTATGCTTGCTTTAAAGTTTTTATGTCAAGTTTTTTCATTTGAAGCAGCGCCTTCATGACACTTTCCGATTTCTTGGCGTCCTTGTCTTGCAACATCTTGCCTAAAACAGTGGGAACGATCTGCCATGAAACACCATGTTTGTCTTTAAGCCAACCACATTGTTGTGCCTTCTTATCACCCCCTTCGGAAAGTTTCCCCCAATAGTAGTCTACTTCTTCTTGAGACTCGCACCCGACTTGGAATGATATGGCCTCATTGAATTTGAATACTGGACCGCCGTTGAGTGCTGTAAACGCATGCCCATTGAGTTCAAATTCTATAGTCATCACTGTACCCGCGGGTTTTCCGTGGATTTCATATCCCGCTTCCCCATATCGCGATATATTCCCGATCTTTGAGTTCTTAAAAATGGATGTATAAAAATTCACCGCCTCCTCAGCGTTATTATCGAACCACAAGCATGGAGTAATTTTTTCCATCTAGCATCCTTTCAATTATTTTCGTTTGAGCGGCGCCGCTCGCTTTCGCGGATCATTTTGGTCAAGTCCTCAGCCGGGCGGTCTCCCAGGGACCTGCCTTCACGCCTGGGTGCTTCGACATCAACTGGACGGCGTGGTTCAGGTCCCTGGCTTCGAGCACGAGGATCCCGCCTAACTGCTCTTTCGTCTCGGCATACGGGCCATCGGTGATGAACACCTTGCCGTTCTTCCATCGCAGTGTGGTGGCATTCCGAGGGCTTTGGAGCGCTTCGCTGCCAACAAAGTGACCGTTCTTTCGAAGCAGATCTTCGTAGGCGAAGCACTCATCTACGAGGGCGTTCAGCTCGCTTTCGGACATCGTCTCCCAGTTCTTTTCGTCAAGGTATCCAAGGCAGATGTATTTCATAGTTCCTCCAATGAGAGACGAACCTTGCTGCTTTGCATCGAATCGACGAAAGAAAAGGTAAGCAACCCTGTCATGTGTTGAGGTTTGACTCGCGAATGCATTGGCTCCATTTCAACGCGCGACGGTGACCATCCATGCCACCCCAAAGCGATCCGCCACCATGCCGAAACGCGGCGACCAGAAAGTTTTACTTAGCGGCATCTGCACCTGTCCACCGTCCGCTAGCGCGGCAAACTTCCGCTCGGCCTCCGCTTCATTTGCGACCGTGAGTGAGAGCGAAAAACCATGGAAGTCGGTTTGTCCGGTGCAGCGCCCGTCGGAAGCCATCACCGTGGTATCGCCGATGCGAAAGCTGACATGCATAATTTTATTCTCAGAACCTGGCGGCACCATGCCGGGCTGTGGCGGTTCCGGGCTTTCTTTGAAACGCATGAGCATTGTCACTTCCGCGCTAAGTGCCTTCTTATAGAACTCGACCGCCTCTTCGCATCGGCCATTAAAAAACAGATAGGGTTCGATGTGCATGTTTTCCTCCTTCGGTAGTTTTGGGTCGATAATCTCGGCAGTGTTTCAGCGTTTTGCCGTCTTTGCCAGTTCTTCTGATTGTGCGCGTAGGCGCTCCTCCTGCTCTCGGAGCTCAGGCGTGAGCTCGGCACCGAAGTCCTCGGCCTCGAACACCTGGCGAATTTCGACCTCGGTCTCCTCGTTATGGGGATTGGGGCAGCGCTTGACCCATTCGATTGCTTCTTCCTTCGACTTCACCTGCCAAATCCAGAAGCCGGCGATCAGCTCCTTGGTCTCGGCGAACGGTCCGTCGATCACCGTCCGCTTTCCACCGGAGAACCTGACGCGCACGCCCTTGGAGCTCGGATGGAGTCCTTCGCCCGCGAGCATCACGCCGGCTTTCACCAGCTCTTCGTTGAACTTGCCCATTTCGGTCAGAAGCTGCTGGCTTGGCATTACCCCTGCTTCCGACTCCTTGCTGGCCTTAACCAGGATCATAAATCGCATCGTCATCCCTCCTTTTTTATTCTGGAGCCGTGTGGCCCTCACATTAAATAGTCGTTCGCCGTAAGCCAAAATCGACAACGCGATTATTTAATTTAATTCAGCCAGCCGCCGTTCCAGAAACCGTCGTTCCGGCTCCTGCTGCGCGAGGCTCAATGCCCGTTCGTAAGAAGCGCGCGCTTCCGCCGTTCGCCCCAGCCGCCGGCAGAGATCCGCCCGCGCCGCATGGACGAGGTGGTAGTCCGAGAGATCGCCACGTCCCAGGATGGCGTCGATCAGCGCAAGCCCCGCAGACGGACCGTCGCGCATTGCCACGGCCACCGCACGGTTCAGCTCAACCACGGGCGACGGCTCCGCCCGCATCAGCACATCATATAATCCAACGATTTGCGTCCAGTCCGTCGCAGCGGCGCTCGACGCCTGGGCATGCACCGCCGCAATTGCGGCCTGGAGCGTGTAGGGGCCGAATCGCCGCGACGAGAGCGCCCGTTGGACCAGCGCCAAGCCTTCCTTTATATATTCGCGGCTCCAGAGCGAACGGTCTTGGTCTTCCAGTAACACGAGGTCTCCGGACGGCGACGTGCGCGCCGCTCGCCGCGATTCTTGCAGCAGCATCAGCGCGAGCAGTCCCGCCACTTCCGGCTCCGGCAGCAACTCCAGAAGAAGCCGGCCGAGGCGGATCGCCTCGCCTGAAACATCATGGCGCGTCACTGAGGCGCCCGATGAAGCGGAGTATCCTTCATTAAAAACAAGATAGACGACTCGCAGAACGGCATCCAGCCGGTCCGGCAGATCGTTTGGCGACGGCACCTCATAAGGTATTCGTGCATTACGGATCTTCGCCTTCGCGCGCACGATGCGTTGCGCCACTGTGGGCGGCGATGAGAGAAAGGCCCGCGCGACCTCCTCGGTCGTGAGGCCGCAGACTTCGCGCAAGGTCATCGCCACTTGGGCGTCCGGCGATAGCGCTGGATGGCAGCAAGTGAAGATGAGGCGCAGCCGGTCGTCCTCGACACTTTCATTGTCCCACGCCGCGGGATCAGCGCCATCGGCGGCGAGTCGTGTCTCAATATTATTTGGCAGCGGTTCAAATCGAGCACGCCGGCGGATTGTGTCGATCGCCTTGAAGCGGCCGGTCGATACAAGCCAAGCCCGTGGATTGGCCGGCACACCATCGCGCGGCCATTGCTCCAAAGCTGTATTGAACGCATCGTGCAGCGCCTCCTCGGCGACATCGAAGTCGCCTAGCAGGCGGATCAAGGTGGCGAGGACGCGGCGCGAATCGGAGCGGTAGACGGCGTCCACCGTGTTGCGCGCTTGTTCGGCCACAACGCCTACGTCGGCCTTTGGATTGCTATCCACCATGTGTTACCTGCCGCACCGAGGAAACCGCTTGACGCTCCTGATAGGGTTTGTGCTCAGGCGGCGCCAACGACTTGCCACCGTCGATGGAGCGCTGGATTTGCTGCCCGACCCACGCGCTGGACTGCGACATACACACACAATTCGGATCAGAGGAGATCCGTTGAGGTAGTAAATCTCTCAGTCCGCAAATTATATTTTTTACTACTCTCTGAGCTTCGCTGTCTTCGCACGAGGTTTCTTTACATCCAACATGGGTCACTTTACCATCGAAGCCGCGCCAGCGGCAGCCAAGGCCGCAATCGTGATGCAGGTACAAGACGCGAAGATCTCCGGATCTGCTTCATTGCTTCTTGGCCTGCTTCCACAGTCCCATCATGCGCCCCTCGGGATCCGTGAAGAGCGAGAACGCGCCCATGCCGGGGACCTCCTGCTCTTCGACGAGGATCTTGCCTCCCACTGCGATGATGCGCTTGCGATAGTCCGCGAGGTCGTCGACGTCGATGTAGAAGGTCATGTTGCCGGGCCAGGGCTCCTCATGCTTCGGCTGCATGATGCCGCCGTTGATGCCGCCCTGGCCGCCGGTTTCGACGACGCGGTAATTCATTTCCGGAAAGTGCTGAATCTTCCAGGCGAAGACCTTCTCGTAGAAGTCCGACAGTTTCGCCGGATCCTTCGATAACAGCTCCCAGTGAATAACAGGTCTGCCCATGACGATCTCCTTTTGTGGTTGAGCGTTTACGCGTGGTGCTTACAATGGGTTTTTGTTTCGCTTCACTAATACGACGAATGAGCGAGTGTTCTAAGGACACGTCCGTAGAATTTTTTGCGCTTTCTATCAAGTGTGCAGAATTGAAAGGCAGAATTAAAGGGGGCGCGAACATTTTCTGGACCGATTCATCAGGGAGTGAAGAGCTGTCCGTTTCATCCCGAGTCGAGCACGGCACTATGAGGTCCGCCGATGATCCAGTTCGTATTTTTGGAAAGAGTGACAATCAGCGGGTTGAGAGTTAGGTCCTGCATTACGAAAATGCGGGTCGGAGGATGGGGGTTGAATCTTTTACTTTTAAAAATCGCAGATGCCTACGCGAGAAGAATTCCCATCTCTTCTAGAAAAGACCTCTGGGTTGCAATTCTAAAAACGGAGCACAACAGAATGAAAACAATTATTCGTGAAAGGCTTGATGTAGGGGTTTGAACGATATTTTTTCTTCAAGAAATAATAACAACTGGTGGCAGATTTATTTCTGTATTTCTGTGGATAACTCTCTCCCTTTGCGCCGGCATGATTGACTGTTAATATATAGCTTACAAACCTCCCTCTGTCGCGAGGGAGATTATTAATGCTAAAAACATGCCCAATCGCACCCAATCGCACAATTTCTAAGCTCCTCGGCTCATCGGTCGTATTCTTTTCTTTATTTTTAATCGCTCACTCGGCAAGCGCTGGTGTCGTTTTGGCTTACAATTTTGAGGACGGCCTGATTCCCAATGCGGATTCGCTCATGCCGAACAAAATACCTACAACGATCCTAACCGAATCCAACGGCAACCATTTTCTAAGAATGACTGCAAGTCCGGAAGATTGCGGCACAAGTTTCTTTACCAGTTGCTCCCGCACCCGCGCCGAGCTCTGGATAGGCTCCGCTCCCGATACGATCAACCAAATGGTAACCTATAGCTTTTCAATGCGCATTCCGAGCTCAAATCCTGCCGGTCAGGACAACATGCTGTGGCAACTTTTTCAAGGATACCGCATCGATCCTGCGGGCGGGCGGACTATATGGCTGGGCAGCCAGAGCGGCAAACTCTATGTTGCAAATCAATCGGGCAGCGGTGGTGTGCAAAGGGTAGAACTGGGGTCGATTCAATACGATAGATGGGTAAATTTTTCTTTGGTCGTTTATCTGAGCGCCGACCCTTCTTTAGGTCGGGTGGATGTTTATATGGATGGCAATCTTGTTGGAAGCATAACTGGACAAGCTACGGTACTTTTTACTCAATACTTTACCGATATGTTCCTTAATATCGTTGATTTCAATGGAGCGGCGGGAACAGCAGATTTTGATAATCTGCAGATCAGCACAG
>WNGC01002754.1_pt1 | contig 10693 bp, 8 predicted proteins | sample 5400051 | NCBI WGS metagenome assembly WNGC01 (sample SAMN13153368, study PRJNA577476) | soil metagenome | isolation source: 20 cm soil or saprolite under grassland replicate 2 | place: USA:California | collected 2016-06-15 | reverse complement strand
CGCTGCCGCAGTCGAGATCGCCGCCGTCGAAGCTTACATCGGGCCGATGGGACCGTTGGGCGGGTTCATCCATCTTAAACTTCCGTTAGTACGTGATGCAGGGAGAGCCGTCGCTTAAAAATTCCACTAGCTTCGCGCCTCCGACGATCGTGGCACCGCCTATAAGCTTTCCTTCATCGAGCTTGCGGCGCTTAAAACAGGGCGAGCATACGTAGATCAGGCCACCCGCCTTGACAAAGTTTTCCATCAGCTCCTTCAGCGGCGCAAAGCCCTCCTCACGGATGTCGTCCGCGTACCCCTGCTGGGAAAGCCGCACTCCTTCCGTGCTCAAGAAAACCAATGTCTCCTTGTCCGAGGCCACCGCCGCATTGGCGACGACAAAAGCAACCGTAGCCTTGTCGGGATCGTTTTTCGCGGACGTAAGGCTGACACAAAATTTACCGGCCATAATTTCAATCCTCCTTTCGTTCAATCCAATATAGAGGGTGCTTCGCGCTGAGCAGCGCATGTCCGGTCAGGCGACACCAGGCCGGGATATCTTCCCGCGCGCCGGGATCGGTCGCCGTGATCCGCAATACCTGGCGGGGTGTCATCCCGCGCAAGCGCAAACGCAGCTCCAGCACGAGATCCCCGCACGCCATATCGCCGGCGTCCCAGGTTTCGCTCTCGCACGACTCGGCCGCTGTGTCGAGTGTCTTGGGCGCACCCGGCCGCTCGCTCGCCTTTCGCGGATAAGGCCAAAGGCATCCGGGAAGGACGGCAGGATCGTAACCTTCATCGCGATTCGCCCATGCCCAGCCGACCCGATGACAGGGCCGGTGCAAAACGAAAGACCATAGCTCGTCGCGCATCTGCACGGGCTCCCGCTCAAACTCAGCCGCGAGGCAAGAGCAACACAGAGGCGCATTCTTGAAGCCCATGCTGAGACTGAACAGCGCTTCGTGATGACAGAGCTCGGATTCGCAGCGTTGACAGAGCCGCCCGTGCAGAGCCTGAAGGTCGGCAAGCAGTTTGAGCGTCCGCTCCATTTCTTCGGAGAGCGCTTTTCGCTCCACGGCGTATTCCTCGCTAATTGACCTGGCGAAACGTGAGCTTTCTCACCCACCCCTTCGTTTCCGGATGTTCTTTGCCGTCGATCTCCACGTACGCTTTCGGCAAGGCGTTGACCGGCTCTCCATCTTGCCGCGGATTGAAGATCAGGTCTCGATTGCGCGACCAGACGACGCGGCGCTCGTCGAGATTGCCGAAGTAATAGTTGACCTTTTCCGGGTTGGGACCATAGGTCCCATCGGCGGTGGTGAGACGAACCAGTTTCTCGTTGTCGTCGTTTACTGGGAATTCTCCGGCGTAGAGATCAGCCACCGCCACGTCATGCGGTATCCAGCCCAAGCCGGGCGCGTAGAACTCCGCCCAGCAGTGGTAGCTTTGATCCTGATCTTGCCCCATTAAGTCCGGTTTAAGAAAGGAACCGTAGACGATCTGCGTCGGGATACCGATGCCGCGCGCAAACGACGTCCAGAGCGATTCGAAATCGGTGCAGTTCCCGGTGCGGGAAGTCAGACAGTACGTCGTGCTGCCAACCGGCGATGCCTTTTTGTTCTTCGGATCTTTGACCCAGTACTCGACGTTTTCCAGCAGCCAGTCGTAGAGCTTGCGCGCGGCCAGGACGGGATTCTGTTCATTGCCGACGATTTGCAGCGCCAGTTTCCGGATGTCTCCATCTATGATCACATGCTTGTTCGGTTGCAGGTAGTGGGCCAGCCGCGCCCGATCGGCTTCAGAAAGCGGCTTGGCCTGCTTGGCGTCCACGCCGCTGCGCACTTCCCACCGCGTAAGAACAAAGCTCGTGACGATCTTTAACTCTTTTGCTTTCAAAGCATCGCCCTCGACGAACAATACCTTGCTGCCTTCGGAATCGAGCTCCACGCGGTAAGGATACGGCGCGTCGATCTTGAGGTTTTTGATTTCCTGAGCCGGATCGTCTTGCGGAAGCGCCGTCCAAACCCGCACCCGTTTGGCTCCGTCGGGAACCTGGACGGTAATCTCGTTCTTTAATTCGAAGGTCGCTTTGCGGAGCGTTTGGGCCTTGAGGCTTTGTGTGAATGCCAGCAGGCCGACGATTTGAATGGCAAACATTGGAAGGCGAAACCAATTCTTCATGGCGCTTCTCCTTATGTGACATTCGATGGATAGCGAGGAGGCCTTCGCACGTTATCTTCTACTATAGATTATTGTGATGTAGCAAATAGACAATTCTTATGGAAGAACCCGGCTGATAATTTGATGGAGAAAAAAAAGGACGAATAGCTCCCTGGCTCGGTAAAACCAATTTCCTTGACATTCCAGTCGCACGGGAGTTAGCGATACCTAGACCCGGCTGTCCGCATCCCACTATAAGGAGGTCGATATGCCAGCCATCAGACACATGGCGATTTGCACCGATAACAATCGTCGTCTCGCGCGGTTCTACCGATTGATCCTCGGCATGGAAGAGGTGTGGAACTACGAGCAAAACAGTCCCCATGCCTTTTACGTCAGCGATGGTTATTTCAATCTCAATTGCTTGCAGATTCACCGCGCCATGGCGGAGGTGAAGAGAGATGTCGGTATCAATCACTACGGCTTCAAAGTAGAAACCCTGAAAGAGGTCGGGCGGAAGCTCGGCGAGTTGCAACCGCCCATCAAGTTCGCCGACCGGCCAAAGGACGGCCGTTATACCGAAGTCCGAATCAAGGATCTCGACGGTAACGGCGTCGATGTCGCGGAAAAAGGCTGGGGCGCCGAAGAAGGAACGAGAAACCCCGGTGTCCGCCACGTCGGTATCCGAACCGAGGCTCCCGAGCGGCTCGCGGATTTCTACAAGTTCGTTTTTGGCATGAAAGAGGTGGCGCGCGGCAAAACCACCGGGGGCGGCGAAGCGATCTATCTGTCGGATGGGACGATCAATCTCGGATTGGTGAAAAGCCCGGCCGTCCCCGGGGCCGGGATTCAAGTGCTCGGCTTTCAGGTGCCGAGTATTCGAGAAATCGAAACAGAGATAAAAAAGCCACTCGGCCTCACCTATCCAGGCGAACCGTTGTTGGCCATAGAGCGCGAGTCTCTAGATGGTCCTTACAAGGTGGCGCTGCTCAAGGATCCCGACGGAAATCAATTGGCGCTGTCCGAACAGGGATGGGAAGTATAGCGACGCATTCCTTCTATCAATAACACGTGACAATCTTTCCTGAAGCGCAAGCAGTTAAAGATACGAAGGTTCGCTCATCGTGACCGTGAAAGGCGCATTTGATTCTTTCTTTGCAGCCTGAATTTGCTTGACTGCTAGCTTGGCCTCGGCAATAGACTTGACCAGCCTCCGCAGAGTTCTTTTTTCTCCTTGACTCGCCCTTTCCGTTTACCCTATTTTATGCGCATTGACTTCAGCCACTTGCCGATCCGGCGGCAGTGAGTATCACGACATCAGTGTCGATTAGAGTCGGACGAAAGGAGCTTGCTATGGGTAAAAAGGATTCGGTGACCGAAGACCGGCTGATAAGGCGAACCGTGCTCAAGGCCGCCTGCACGGTCGGGGCAACGATCGTCGCAGCCACCGCGCTGGCGCAGCAACCCACGGAGCAAACCCCGCGCGTGAAGGGTCCGCGCGTCTGGCTCGACATGGACCAGAAAGAGATCGACGACGCTTACGATCAAAGCGTGTGGGCGCCGAACCAGCCGCATGTCGGCAAACGTCGCGCTGCATGGAGCGAGTCGGTCCGCGCCCGCCTCAAGCCCGAGCGCGTCGCCTACGGTCCGACGGAAATCGAACAACTCGATATCTATAGGACCAAGGTTCCGAACGCTCCGATCCGGGTTTTCCTCCATGGCGGCGCGTGGCGTGGCGGCTCGGCCAAAGACTCCGCTTACCCGGCCGAGATGTTCGTGACGGCGGGAGCGCACTACATCGCCGTCGACTTCATCGCGGTGGAAAAGGCGGACGGGAATCTCATGACGATGGCCGACCAGGTGCGCCGCGCCGTGTCCTGGGTTTATAAAAACGCCGCAAGCTTCGGCGGCGATCCAAACCGCGTCTACGTCTCAGGCCACTCGTCGGGCGCGCATCTCGCCGGCGTGGTTATGGTGACCGACTGGAAAAAAGACTTCGCTTTGCCGCCCGACGTCGTGAAGGGCGGCCTCTTGATGAGCGGCATGTATGATCTGAAGCCCGTCAGGCTTTCCAAGCGAAGCGCATATGTGAAGTTCACCGACGAAATGGAGCAGGCGTTAAGCACCCAACGGCATCTCGGCAAACTCAACGCGCCCATCATTGTGAGCCACGGGACGCTCGAGTCGCCGGAGTTTCAACGCCAGGCGCGCGACTTCGTCGCGGCGGTGAAAGCGGCGGGCAAGCCGGTCGAGCTGATAGTCGGCGAGGGATACAACCATTTCGAAATGCCGGAGACGTTCGGCAACCCGTATGGTCTTCTCGGCCGTGCCGCCCTCGAGCAGATGAAGCTCCCGCCGGCTCGGCCGCAATCATAGCAGCCGGTGAAAAAGCCTCACCCTTCGGCTGACCCGCAATCAAAAGTAGGATGCTCGCAAGGAAACATTCCTTGCGATGAATTCATGTCCGAATAAGCTGCAGATATCGAAGCGCTTGAAGTGCCCGGGGCGGCAACGCTCAAACAGAAAGCTCCCGATAAATAGAAAAACACCAAGCTAAGAATGCCGAGCTTTATCGATTGCCGCTTCATGGAATCAATTCTCTATGCTTGTTTACCAAAGTTAACACAGCATAATATCCCTGCTGCGGTCGGCGATCAGCCTCTGTTCAAGTTGTCGCAACCTTTGTCTCACGTCCTGCCCTCATCCACTGCCACGTGCCAATGATGATCATCAACAGACTAAACCATTGCGCTTCGGTCAAGCCCAAGGCAAGAACAGAATTCACTCGCCAGAACTCGACAACCAGGCGCGCCAATCCTGCGAGCGCAAGATAGAGCCAAAAAATAGCGCCTGGCACGTAGGCTTTTTTTCTCAGCGCCCACAAAATACCGAAGATCGCCGCCGACTCGAGAAATTCATAGATCGGTGTCGGATGAACCCGCACACCCGGCGGATACGGAACACCGGTCGAAGGATCGACCCAGCCGATGATCGCTTTCGTGTAGGCTACGCCCCAAGGCACATCCGTCACCGTCCCCCAGTCACCGTCCCCGGCCACGTGGCAACCTAGCCGTCCCACTCCATAACCGACCGCGAGTGCCGGCGCTGCGATATCGGCCGCGATCAGCCAAGGGATTTTGTTTTTTTTCACGACCCAACTGACGGCTAATACGCCGCCCAGGAAACCGCCATACCACGTGAAGCCTGCGCCCGTGAAAATATACGCTGCGGGCGAGCGAAGAAAATTGCTCCACTCTTCGACGATGAAGAGCACTCTTGCACCGATCAAACCGCCGACAGCGGCGGCAAAGACCATGGTTGAGGCCAACTCGGGATTGTAGCCGTGTCGTTTGAGCTCGGCATGAACCACCCAGGCCGCCGAAAGCGCAGCGAGGGCCATGAACGCCCCAAAGCTATAGATGGTTAAAGGTCCAAATTGAAACAAGACAGGATACATCGATTTACCCCGACATGGTTCGAATTGATCGCCAGAACTGTAACATAAACGACAAGAAGATCTAATAACTGCCGTACAGCGCTAGCTTAAATCAGAATGTCCGCAAGACTGGCCACAAATGGCGTCTGGCCACAAATGGCATGGAAAACACCACCTTATGTACCAATTTATAATATACCAATTTATATACCAAGCGAGGCGCCTCACCGCGGCCGAATTAGCAGAGGGGTGTGCGCAGCGATTGAAACCATCTAGCCCCTCGAATGCTACTGAAAAAAGGAATGCGATGCTCCGACGAACTCATCTATGAAAATTAGTAATGATTTCAAAGTCTCCTCCCGTTCGTCCTGAGCCGGGTCGAAGGATCAATGGCAGTTTTTCAACACCCGCTAGACGCTAGCGAATTCAAGCCCAGTTGCTCCCTATTTTTCCACTAAGCGCAGGATAAATCCTTCAGTGGGTGGGCGCTCTATTGCACTTCCACAGAACAAAAGCACGTAAAATCAATGGGATAATTTTTCTCGTTGTGTGGCATCAATGTTGCGGTTACGCTCGGGCATTTAAGACGGGAGCCCTTCCGCTTCTAGACCCGTCCTCGCACCCAAGTTACGAATTATCCGAGAGAAGGAGCCATACATCGTGAATATGCCGATGCCATCCCTCCTAGATCTACGGGACACCCCCGTAATCGATCTACCGATGCCATCATTTTTCGAGTCATCTCGCAAGCGTATAGTTGCACTGGAGAAAGTTGATCTGCGCGGACGATTTTTTTTCCGTAACGACGAAAAATTTTTTTTGAAGGGAGTTACTTACGGCCCGTTCTCTCCCTCGCGCCCAGGCGTTCCTTTCCCACCAGCTAGCACCGTCGAGACAGATTTTGTATTAATGCGCGAGCTCGGAGTCAATTGCTTCCGCACCTTCACGCCTCCACCGAAGTGGCTCCTCGACATGGCGGCTTCGCATGGCCTCAGAGCAATCGTCGGCATCCCGTGGGCTCAGCACATTTCCTTTTTAGATTCTAGGCGAACTCAAGCGCAAATTCGCGAAACCATCGCTCGCGGCGTTGCAGCATACAGACACCATCCCGCAGTCTTTGCGCATCTGGTCGGTAATGAGATTCCACCCGAAATCGTCCGTTGGTATGGACGGGAGAGAATACGCGCTTTTCTTAGTGATTTGGTTGACTGTGCCAAGAACGTAGATCCTCAAACGTTTGTGAGCTACGCTAATTTCCCTTCCACCGAATATCTCGAGCCCGATTTCGTAGATTTCGTTTCCTTCAACGTTTACCTACATCGTGAGGAGGATTTTCGACGCTACCTGTCGCACCTGCATAATCTTGCTGGAGATCGACCCCTCGTTCTGACGGAGACCGGCATCGATTCCATTCGGGAAGGAACCCGTTTTCAAGCTGAAGCTCTTTCGTGGCAGTTGCAGGCTGGCTATGAAACGGGCGTCGCGGGAACCGTTATCTTTTCCTGGACGGATGATTGGCATGCCTTCTCCGGTCCCGAGGGATTTCAGGTCGACGACTGGGCTTTCGGACTGGTAGATCGCAAGCGCCAACCGAAGCCTGCTTACTACGCCGTTAAAAAGATCTACGATAATCCTCTTCCACCAAATCTTCGCGCCTATCCCAATGTTTCGGTTGTCGTGTGCGTTTACAACGGGGAGCGAACTATCGATTCGTGTCTGGCGTCGTTGGAAAAACTCAACTACCCAAATTACGAAGTGATTGTGGTCAATGATGGCTCGACGGATGAAACGCGACAGATCGCCGAGAGCTATGACACCATTCGCCTGATCAACCAAGAAAATCAGGGCTTAAGCGCCGCGCGCAACGTCGGAATTCAAGCGGCGACGGGAGAAATCATCGCTTTCACTGACGCGGATTGCATGGCCGATCCGGATTGGCTTACCTATCTCGTCGCGCGGTTTCAATCATCGGAATTTGGAGCCGTGGGCGGTCCAAATTTCTCGCCGCCGGACGATTCTTTCGTCGCATCATGCGTTGCGGTCTCGCCCGGCGCGCCGACACACGTTTTACTGGACGACGAAGCCGCGGAACACATACCCGGTTGCAACATGGCCTTCCGCCGCGAAGCCTTGGAGGCCATTAAGGGATTTGATCCAATCTTTCGCGCTGCGGGCGACGACGTGGATCTCTGCTGGCGACTTCAGAACAAGGGATACAAGATTGGCTTTAGTCCGGCTGCTGTAGTCTGGCATTTTCGCCGCAACACGGTTCGAGATTACTTGAAGCAGCAGCGCGGCTACGGCAAAGCTGAGGCTCTCCTGTTCTTTAAGCACCCTTGCCGTTTTAACGTGCTCGGCCAGTCGCGTTGGTTTGGGCGAATCTACGGTGACCTGACTTCTTACTTATTACGCCGTCAGCCAAAAATCTATTCGGGAGTTTTCGGTCGCGGTCTTTTTCAAACGCTCTATCAGCCTGCGCCTTCAATCGTTGCATGCTTGCCTTATACGCTCGAGTGGAATTTCATGTCTCTAATACTCCTGGCCTGCGCGTTTGCGTTTGGCGGCATGTTCTCTTTGGGAGTTGTGCCCTTCTGTCTTACTGTCAATCAGTGTCTGGCAAGCGCCTTGAAAGCTCGGTTAACGTCCCGATTTCGCGGACCGCGGGCGACTTTGCTGATAGCCCTTTTGATTTACGTAGGACCTCTCATTCGGACACTCGAACGCTATCGCTGGCGCATTCAAAGGCTTCGGGAAATAAAGCCGGTCGACCTTGACGGGCCCACGCAGGATCCGCAAATTTTGTGGCATGAACGCGCGTTCTATCTCTCTTACTGGAATGAGCAAGGACAGGAAAAAGAGAGCCTGCTCCATGCGATGATGGATTTCCTACTGCCGCGTAAATATCTTATTGCTATGGATCAGGGATGGAGCCAGTGGGATTTGGAAATTTGTCAGGGACCTTGGGCGAAAGCTCAGATCAAGACAGCCACGGAAAATCACGGAGGCACCAAACGTCTGCTGAGGGTCCGTTGCGCGCTCCGCATGTCAAGAATTTCTGTTACCTGTCTCTGCCTGTATGCTATCATGGCCGCTATTGCCGCTGTTCTAGCAATGCCCGTGGTTGCTGCAACCGCGGCTTTCATCGCTTGGGCTCACGCAAGTGCCATTATGTACCAAAAATTCCGTCTGGGTCACGTGCTTTATCACGTTCTTGAATCGCTTGCACAGAAGCTGGAGTTCGTGCCGGTCCAAAAATCATCCGAAGAGGCACTATGAGAGGATCCTGCTGATGAAACACACCGTCCGTTCCTACTTGAAGCCTTACTGGCCAGCCTTCAGTTTTGCGCTCGGTCAGGTTCTCTTTATTAGCGCGCTGGAACTGCTCAAGCCTTGGCCGCTTAAGATCATCATTGACAATGTTTTAAGTGGCAAGCCATTGCCATGGGGACCGGCGGTCGGTTGGTCGCCCCACCGCCTGCTTTTATTTTCTTGTATCGGTTTGGTGATTGTTTACGTCATGCTGGGAGGGCTCCACATCCTAAACAATTACACAACCATTCGGATCGGCCAAGGTATGGTCAACGATCTCCGTCGTGACCTCTACAGCCACCTTCAACGCCTCTCACTGTCTTTCTATCACCGGCAGCAACTCGGCGATCTGATGTATCGGATTACTGCCGATACCATGGGTATCCAGACGCTCACGATGAACGGGCTTTTTGCAATACTCTCGGCTTCGGTTCTCCTGGGCGGGATGTTGATCGTCATGTTTTGGGTGGATTGGTATCTGACGCTTCTGGCTCTGGCCGTGTGTCCAGCGCTCTTCTGCGCAATTGCACTTTTAAACAAAAAAATGTCTCTGGCCGCGACCGAGGCTCATCAAAAAGGAAGCACGGTCTATTCCGTCGTCCAGCGAACGCTCTCGGGAATGCGCGTGATCCAGGCTTTTACAAAGGAAGAGGACGAGGGGCGACGCTTTCTGCAGGCCAGTACGGAGAGCCTGGCCGCCGAATTACGCTTGTATAACCTGCAGAATTTTTATTACGCGGTTGTCAATCTGACGATCGCTGCTGGAACGGCCGCCATTTTGTGGGTGGGCACCCGGCATGTTCTCGCCGGCGATCTTTCGGTAGGCGAAATGATCGTATTTACCTCTTATCTTGCCTCTCTGTACGGCCCGATCAATAGTATCTTCCAGACCTACGGCTTGGTTCAGAGCGCTAAAGCGGGCGTACGCAGAGCATTTGAGATTCTGGAGTCGGAGGAGCGCTTGCCAGACGGTTCTAGAGTCTTCCAGCCCCTTGGACCAAGAGGACAGATTTCGTTCGAAGACGTTTCTTTTGGCTATGACGGATCCCAGGCGGTTCTAAAGAAGATCAACCTTCACGTTGCGGCGGGAAAGAAGATCGCGATCGTCGGCCCGACGGGGGCGGGAAAGTCAACATTGGTGAGTCTCCTGCCGCGATTCTACGACCCGCAGTCGGGCCGCGTAAAGATCGACGGCGTCGATATTCGCGAGTTCGAGCTAAAATCTTTGCGTCAAAAAATTGCCATGATTCTTCAGCCTCCTCTTGTCTTCCCTCTCACCATTCGCGAAAACATCGCTTACGGCCGACCCGACGCATCTATGGAAGAAATCGTCTCTGCAGCCCAGGTGGCGCAGGTCCACGAATTTGTCGAGCAGCTTCCCCAAAAATACGAGACTGTCGTGAGCGAGCAAGGATCCAGTTTGTCGGAAGGACAAAAATTGCGCCTGACCATCGCCCGCGGGATCTTGCTCAACGCTCCGATCCTGATTTTGGACGAGCCCACCTCCTCCGTGGACTCGGAGACCGAGGCGCTTATCATGGAGGGGCTGGAGCAATGGATGGCCGACCGGACCACTTTCATTATCGCGCATCGTCTCTCAACCGTTCGGCAAGCCGATCTTATCTTAGTTCTGCGCGATGGCCACATTGTTGAGCAAGGCACGTTTAACGAGCTACTGCGTCGCCGTGGCCCGTTTGCCTCGCTTTATCGGACTCAGTTTGGCCTCCGCGACCAAGAGCGCCGCTTTCGTTTGATAAAATGAGCGAACTCGAGAGTTGGGGCATCGGGACTGAAGTCATTATCACAAAT
>WNGC01002752.1_pt1 | contig 10695 bp, 8 predicted proteins | sample 5400051 | NCBI WGS metagenome assembly WNGC01 (sample SAMN13153368, study PRJNA577476) | soil metagenome | isolation source: 20 cm soil or saprolite under grassland replicate 2 | place: USA:California | collected 2016-06-15 | reverse complement strand
GCTAGATCAGGCCTGAACATCAGGAGCAGACACGATCATGAGTGATTGGTTGCATGAGCTCCCCTTGCGATGGATGGCCATCGTCGTGTTTGGCTCTACGTTTGCGGCCACCGCCTTCATCTATGCAGCCGTGATGCTTCTGGCCGGTAAGGAGAGGGGCCGCTCTCTCAAGGCTGTGTCTCCAGGCTTGTTGCCGCCCCTCGGAATCATTTTCGGTCTCTTTGTCGCGTTCACGGCCGCGCAAGTATGGAAGGACAATGAACGGGCGCAGACTGCAGTCAATCGAGAGGCGAGCGCGCTAAGGACTGTCGTCGTCCTGTCGTCGACCTTCTCGGGTGATGCCGAAGCGCAACTGCGAACCCTAATCCGTGACCACATTGAAGAAGCCGCCACCACAGAGTGGCCCAGGTTAGCCAGAGAAACAGCCACGCTAAGTTTTACGCCGCCAGCTCTGCCCAAAGCGCTGCGCTACACGCTCGGGCTGTTACCCGTTACCGAGGGTCAAAAGATTGCGCAGCGGGAGATCGCGACCGCTATCGAAAACGCGCTCGACGCGCGCCGGCAGCGCATTCTTATCAGTCGATCGGAGGTTAATCCGGTCAAGTGGGTGTGCCTACTGTTGCAAGCCGCCTGTGCGCTGGTCGCCATTGCGATGGTGCATAGCGATAACCGGGTCACCTCGGGGATCACGATGATGCTGTTTGCCACCGGAGTCGCAGCTTCGGTTCTGCTTATTCTGGCTCATGACCGGCCGTTTGTTGGGGAAGTCTCGGTTGGGCCGGGGCCGCTGTTACAGGTCATGCCCGCTCCCGACAAGTCTCAGAGCAGCGAGATGGATTCCGGCTCGCTTCTTGGACAATCCAGCCGCCGTCGGGCAATGGCCGAAGTGGACATATCCAGCCATATGCGGACGACCAGTCTTTTTCTCCGTAACTCAAACCACGTCACCGAGATTCCTGACACCTTGGCCCTGGTCCCTTGTGTCGACCCGGCAGGGTCGAAGCAATGACCGAAATGGGGGCAAAACCGGAAGCCGCCGATTTCAAACATGGGCTTCCGCTCAGCGCCGAAACTGGCCCTTCGTATCACGGCGGTCGTTCGTCTCAATTCGACCCCTCAGCCCTCGCTTTGGGAATGGGCGTTGATGTCCGAGGCTGTGTGAAAACCGCGGATGAGTTAGAATCGTCCGGGGACCTGGTTTGGGGGGCGGGGGTGAAGCGTTTCGTTGAAGGCCAGGACCGCAGCCAACTCGTACTGCTGCCTGAGTGTCTGGATGACTTCGTTGGCGAAGACAATCCTGTCCGCGTTGTCGATGCCTTCTCTCCTCGCGATCCACCCGGTCCAGCGCAGGACGGCTAGGTATGCCGACTGGACTGTGGCAGCGCAATGAAGGAGCCGAAGTGATGTCTGCTGCCGATGAGCCGCTGATCGGCGTGATCAACGCCGGTTCGTCGTCGCTCAAATTCAGCATTTATGAAGGCGAAAAGCGGCTCCTTGCTGGGAATATCGACGGGATTGGCGTCCGCCCGATTGCAATCGCCACCGATGCAAATGGCGATCCCATAGCACCACCTGACTTCGCTCGCTCAGTACCCGCCTCACCAAGCGAGGTGCTGCCCACCATATTGCCTTGGGCACGGCGACACCTCGGCACGCGAAGACTCACAGCGCTCGGGCATCGGGTGGTGCATGGCGGCATACGCCACTCTGAACCTGCGCGGGTTACGCCGGAGCTGCTCGCCGAATTGGAAGAATTGGTTCCGCTTGCCCCGCTACACGAACCGCACAATCTCGCGCCGATCCGGACAGCGATGGAGATTAATCCCGAACTCCCCCAGGTCGCGTGTTTTGACACCGCCTTTCACCGCACCGCACCCGAGCTTGAGCAGGCCTTCGCACTGCCATACACACTCTACGACGAGGGTGTGCGACGCTACGGATTTCACGGGCTGTCTTATGAATACATCGCGTCGGTACTGCCCGAACGTGCCCCGGAGATTGCCGAGGGCCGGGTCATCGTCGCGCATCTCGGGAATGGCTGCTCGGCCTGCGCGATGCAAGCCCGGCGATCGATCGCGACGACCATGGGGTTCACCGCCCTAGACGGGATACCGATGGGCACCCGTTGCGGGGCGCTTGACCCGGGCGTTCTGCTGCATCTGCTTCAGCAGAAGGCGATGACCGCGGATGCGCTCGTTGACCTGCTTTATCGCCGATCCGGGATGCTTGGCCTCTCTGGCGTCTCTTCCGATTTTCGCGAGCTGTTGGCTAGCGGTGAACCCCGTGCGCGCTTCGCAGTAGACTTCTTCTGCTACAATATCGCGCGCCATATCGGCTCGCTTGCCGCAGCGCTTGGCGGTCTCGACGGCTTGGTGTTTACTGCGGGTGTTGGCGAGAACGCCGCCGCAATTCGCAATAAGATTTGTGAGGCATGTGCCTGGCTCGGCTTAGAACTGGACGCAGCCGCGAATAACCAGCACCAGACCAGGATCAGCACACCAAATAGCCGCGTCGCAGCCTTCGTCATCAGGACGGACGAAAATCTGATGATCGCGCGCCATGCCCGCGCTCTGATCCCCTCCTAAAGGCGCAGCGGACCGGCTTGATGCAGGTCAATGCCACGCATCATGCGATCCGCGACGGTGAGGGAGCAGGCCATCGCACCAGCCGGGACGGCAATAATGCTGCGTCACCTGCCGAAGCGCGCAATCGATGCCCCGCCCGAGCCGCCAGCTCGTGGGCCCGGTAGTAGCTTTCCCCTTGGTGCCACTCTGTCGGATGGGGGAGCCAATTTCAGCGTATTTGCCAAATTCAGCAACGGGGCCCAACTCTTGCTGTTTGATGCGGTGGATGATCCGGAGCCCTCTTGCGTCATCGACCTCGATCAGTACGAGAACCGCACCTATCACTACTGGCATGTGTTCGTTCCAGGCGTGACGGCGGGTCAGATCTATGGCTACCGAGTGGCGGGGCCATTCGATCCCGCAAACGGGCTCAGGTTTGATCCTCAGAAGGTTCTGCTCGATCCTTACGGCAAGTGCATTGCAGTGCCGACACGCCGCAGCCGTGAAGCTGCCCGCAAATCCGGAGATAATGCTGCGACAGCCCTACGAAGCGTGGTCGTCGATCCCCATACCTATGATTGGGAGGGCGACTCGCCGCCTCGCTGCTCCTTCGCCAAGACGATCATTTACGAAATGCATGTCGCCGGCTTCACTCGTCATCCGAGTTCGGGTGTCGCGCCGCTTAAACGAGGAACCTATGCCGGACTGATCGATAAAATTCCCTATCTGCAGGATCTCGGGATAAGTGCAATCGAATTGCTCCCGGTCTTTGCATTCGACGACCAGGACAGTCCGCCTGGTCTCACAAACTACTGGGGTTATCAACCGCTTTCCTTCTTTGCGCCACACCCGGGATATAGCTCCCGCTCCGAGCCTCTCGGCGCCATCGATGAATTTCGCGATATGATCAAGGCGCTTCACCGCGCCGGTATCGAGGTTCTCCTCGATGTCGTGTACAACCACACCGCGGAAGGTGACGAGAGCGGCCCGACGATCTGTCTTCGAGGCCTATCGAATAACAACTATTACATCCTCGCTGATGATAAATCGCGGTATGCCGATTTCACCGGCTGCGGCAACACGCTGAACGCTAACGAGCCAATTGTCCGAAGGCTGATTCTTGACAGCCTACGATATTGGGTCACCGAAATGCATGTCGATGGCTTTCGTTTCGATCTCGCGTCGATCTTGGCGCGAGACGAGAACGGAGAACCGATGGCATCGCCGCCAATTCTCTGGGACATCGAGACCGATCCGGTTCTCGCAAACGTCAAGCTGATTGCCGAAGCCTGGGACGCTGCGGGTCTCTACCAAGTCGGCAGCTTTGTTGGCGACAGCTGGAAGGAGTGGAACGGGAAGTTTCGCGACGATGTCCGCTCGTTCTTGAAGAGCGACAATTGCACTGCCCACGCCATGGCCAACCGGTTGATGGCAAGCCCCGATATTTACCAGCGCGAGGAGCGCGAGCCAGAGCAGAGCATCAATTTCGTGACGTGCCACGACGGTTTTACACTGAATGATCTCGTTTCTTTCAATGTGAAGCACAACGAGCTTAACGGCGAAAAAAATCGCGACGGCGCGGCCTACAACCTGAGCTGGAATTGCGGAAACGAAGGGCCTACGAATGACGCTGAGATCGAGCGCCTGCGCAAACGGCAAATCAAGAATTTCCTCACGCTGACCCTTTTGGCCATCGGCACGCCGATGCTGCTTATGGGCGATGAGGTGAGGCGAAGCCAAGGCGGCAATAACAACGGCTACTGCCAGGATAATGAGACATCCTGGTTCGATTGGGGATCGGTCGAGAAACACGCCGATATTCACAGGTTTGCGAAAAAGATGATCGCGCTGCGCATGAATCGTGATCTTCCAGGCAAACGGCTCGAATTGACGCTGTCGGAACTGCTGCGGGAACAGCCGATCGAATGGCACGGGGTCAAGTTGAACGCGCCGGACTGGGGACACGATTCGCATACTGTGGTCGCGACAGTCCGGCTGCTTGGGTATCGTCTGTTGTTGCACCTGATCCTCAACGCCTACTGGGAACCGCTCGATTGCGAGCTCCCGCCTCTCGATGATGCGCATGGTTCCTGGCGTCGTTGCATCGACACGTATCTCGACTCTCCAGACGACATTTGCGATTTGGCGGATGCACTACAGCTGCAAGGCCCGACCTATTGCTCACAGCCTCGTTCGGTCGTTTTGCTGCTCGCGAATTTGGATTGAACGCGCGCAGTTTGCACTTTCGGCGCTCAACAACAAGGAGGGACGGGTCGATGGCTTCCGAAATGCTTATGCTGACCGATTATCCGGCCTGGACCGCTCTGGCAGCCCATTATGCCAAGATCCGCGATGTGCATTTGCGGAGGCTGTTCGCCGACGATTCAAGACGTGGCGAGCGCATGGCTATCGAGGCTGCTGGCGTCTATCTCGACTATTCGAAGAACCGCATCACCGACGAGACGCTCGGTCTTCTCCTGCAATTGGCGAACGAAAGCGGGCTGAGCGCTCGGATCGAAGCCATGTTTCGAGGCGAGAGGATCAATGTTTCGGAAGAACGCGCCGTTCTGCATATCGCGCTGCGGGCGCCCCCGGCGACAGCGATCTTGGTCGACGGCAGAGATGTGGTGCCCGATGTCCATGCCGTTCTCGGCAGGATGGCCAATTTCGCCGATCTTGTGCGCAGCGGGGCCTGGCAGGGTCACACGGGCCGGCGCATACGAAACATCGTCAATATCGGCATCGGCGGTTCCGATCTCGGACCGGTCATGGCGTATGAGGCGCTGAAGCGCTACAGCGACCGCGCTATGACGTTCCGCTTTGTCTCGAACGTCGACGGCACCGACTTCGCCGAAGCCGTCCACGACCTCGACGCGTCGGAGACGCTGTTCATTGTCTCGTCAAAGACGTTCACAACTTTGGAGACGATGGCCAATGCGCAGGCCGCACGGGCCTGGGCGCTAGCTCGCCTGGTACATGACGAGAGCGCCATCGCCAAGCACTTTGTTGCCGCCTCGACGAATGCCAAGGAAGTCACAAAATTCGGTATCGATCCCGCCAACATGTTTCCCTTCTGGGACTGGGTCGGCGGTCGTTACTCCATGGAATCGGCGATCGGGCTGTCGACGATGATTGCGATCGGTCCGCAAAACTTCATGGCGATGCTCTCCGGCTCTCATGAAATCGACGAGCACTTCCGTACTGCCCCCTTCGATCGCAATCTCCCGGTCGTGATGGGTTTGCTCGCAATTTGGTACAATAACTTTTTCGGTGCCCAGACCCTCGGCGTCTTTCCATACGAGCAGTACCTGAAGCGCTTCCCCGCCTATCTCCAGCAACTGGCGATGGAGAGCAACGGCAAGCATGTGACATTGCGAGGCGGCCGCATCGGCTATGACTCGAGCCCGATCTATTGGGGCGAGCCCGGCACCAATGGACAGCACTCGTTCTATCAATTGATCCATCAGGGGACACGGCTGGTCCCCTGCGACTTCATCGGTTTTTGCCAGACTCTGAATCCAGTGGGAGAACAGCATGACATGCTGCTCGCCAACATGTTCGCGCAAAGCGAAGCTCTTGCCTTTGGGAAGATGCCTGAGGAAGTGCGCGCCGAGGGCTCTCCCGATTGGCTGGTGCCGCACCGCGCCTTCGAGGGCAATCGGCCGTCCAACATGCTACTGCTGCAGCGGCTGACGCCAGAGGCGCTGGGTAAGCTAATCGCGCTTTACGAGCACAGCGTGTTTGTCCAGGGCGCGATCTGGCAGATCGATTCGTTCGATCAATGGGGGGTGGAACTCGGAAAAGTTCTAGCCTCGCGGATCCTCCCCGAACTCGATCGAAACGCGCAACCTGCGCTCGGCCATGACAGCTCGACGAATGCGCTGATCCGTCGCTATCGTCAGTTCAGAGAGGGTTGAGCGCCGGCGCCCTTATCGGCTCGATCTCATTTGAGGCGGTGCCGAGTGCCGGCCGGCGAGCATCGCGGATAAGTCATATCCGGTGAGATCGCGGATGCTCTCGATCGTAAGATCGGCCGGAGGATATGACGCCGCGTCCGGACCAAGGGCGAACTGACCCTGGCGGGGCAACACTGTGGTCACCCGATCGCCCCAGGCCGATTTGACAGCCGCGAGGATACGCGGCTTGTCGTCGATTAGAACGTAATGTGCAGCCGGGTAGCGCCGCTCGACGTCATTGAGCTCCTGCTCCTTGTGGATGTAGATCAATACGTGACCCTCGACCGCCTCGAAGATCCCCGACCGCTCCACTTTGCGCGGCTGAAACACGACATCACCGTCAGACAAGATGACGGTTTGCCCCCAGCTGCGAAGCCGCTCGATGACATCGAGCGATCCCGGGTAAAGGCGGTTTGCAAACGGATAGTCGACCAAATACGACGACATTGTGAGCAGATGGATGTCCGTTGGGTGTTCGACCCGATAACGCTGCAGAGCGCCGAGATAGTCGCGATATCCGAGCTCTGCAAACAACTGTTCGAGGATCACCCAGTAACGATCGCGGCACGCAGCGCCGAACATCCGTTCGAGATGAAGCTTGAGGTCGGCCTGGATCCGGTCGTTGTCCAGCAATGTATTATCGACATCGATCAGGAAAACGATCGGGTTTGGAATGGTCACGCAAAATCCCCCTTCAAAGACGAAACTCTAAGGCGCTCGGTTTGAGGTCTGCGTCAGATCGTGCAGCCATCGGAAAGCCTCGGGCGTCAGCATCTCCTCGGTAGATTGCCAACCCCAATTGCCTTCGGCATGGCCGGGCAGATTCATCCGCGCTTCACTACCCAGGTTGAGAATGTCCTGCAACGGCGCGATCGCGAGCGCGGCGGCCGATGACCATGCCAGCGCTATCAGCGCCAGGGCAGCCTCGTGGCTCTCGCCGCCGGATGGGCGCTTCAGGTAATTCCACAGACATTGTCTTTGATGCCACGGCAATTCCTCATACCAGCCGCGGGTTGTCGCGTTATCGTGGGTCCCGGTATACACGACCGTATTGGGCACGAAATTGTGGGGCAGGTGCGGATTATCCGAGTTGCCGTCGAAGGCGAATTGGAGCACCCGCATGCCCGGTAATTTGAACTGGTCCCGGAGTGCGCCTACGTCGGGTGTGATCAGCCCGAGATCTTCTGCGATGAACGGAAGACCGCCCAATGCTTCCGCGACCTTGCTGAAGAATTCGGCGCCCGGACCAGGCACCCAATCACCCTGGCGGGCTGTTGTTGCCTCTGCCGGTACGTGCCAGGCAGCAGCAAAGGCCCGGAAATGATCCAGTCGGACAACCTCGACATGACTGAGCAGCGCACGCAAGCGTTCCAGCCACCATTCGTAGCCGGTGCGTCGGTGGGCGTTCCAATCGTAGACGGGGTTACCCCAGAGCTGCCCTTCGGCACTGAAGTAGTCGGGCGGCACTCCCGCGACAAAGGTCGGACGACGCTGTTCGTCCAGCAGGAAAAGCTCCGGGTTGGCCCAAACATCGCTGGAGTCGAGAGACACGAAAAATGGCAAATCGCCAATCAGGCCTATACCCCTGGAACGGGCGTGTTCCTTAACTCGGCTTCCTTGCCGGAACAGCAGGAATTGCGCAAAGCAGACCTTCTCGATGTGGGACGTGAGCTCTCGTCGTGCCGCGTTCAGGGCTTCCGGCGTACGCTTGACCAACTCTAGCGGCCAGTCGAGATAACTGGCTCCTTCATACCTGGCCTTTAATGCTCGGAACAGCGCATAGTCTTCAAGCCAGTACCGCTGTTCGTGGCAGAATTGACCAAGCGAAGCCCGCAGATCGGGACGCGCTCCGCCGCTGAAATTCGTCCAGGCTGCTTCCAGAAGGCGGCGCTTGAACGTGAAGACGGCGGGGTAGTCGATGGCCGCGCCCGCCGGTGCGCTGTCCTCGCAGTCGATCGCCCGCAACAACCCGTCTTCGATAAGGCGGTCCGGGCTGATCAGGAGCTCATTGCCAGCAAAAGAAGACAGCGAGCTATAGGGGGAATTCCCATATCCCGTGGGACCCAGCGGCAGCGCCTGCCACCAGCTTTGTTTCGCTTCACTGAGCCGGTCGATCCATGCGGACGCCGAGGGTCCGAAATCGCCGATGCCGTGGCGGGATGGCAGCGACGTTACCGGCAGAAGTACGCCCGAAGCGCGGTATTCCGGCGGAAACGGGTGGGCGATTATCCGTTTGTCGCCGCCGTTCATGTTAGTTCCCTATGTCTCCGAACTGGCGTCAGCAGCTGCCAGCGCGCCGTGCACGATCTGGCGTGCCTCGTCGACAATGGCGTCGAGGTGGGCCTCGTTCTTGAAGCTTTCGGCATAAATCTTGTAGACGGACTCGGTGCCGGAGGGACGCGCCGCGAACCAGCCGCTGGCGCTCACGACCTTGAGGCCGCCGATCGGAGCGTTGTTGCCCGGAGCGCGGGTCAGCTTGGCGGTGATCGGCTCGCCCGCCAGGTTGTCCTCCTTGACCGCCGATTCCGACAGTTTTCTCAGCCTCGCCTTTTGCTCGGTAGTCGCCGGCACGTCGATGCGCGCATAAAGCGGGACGCCGAACTCTGCCGTGACCTCGTGGAAATGCTCGGACGGATCCTTGCCGGAGCGAGCGGTCATCTCGGCCGCCAAAAGATCCATGATTAGGCCGTCTTTATCGGTGGTCCATACCGTGCCGTCGTGGCGCAGAAAGCTCGCGCCGGCGCTCTCCTCGCCGCCGAAGCAGCAGGAGCCGTCGAGCAGTCCCGGGACGAACCACTTGAACCCGACCGGCACCTCACAAAGCGCCCGGCCGAGCTTTCGGACCACGCGATCGATGATACTGCTGCTGACCAGCGTCTTGCCGATCGCCGCGCCAGCCGGCCAGCGCGGACGGTGCATCAGCAAATACCGGATCGCCACTGCGAGGTAGTGGTTCGGGTTGAGCAACCCGGCGGATGGAGTGACGATGCCGTGGCGGTCGCCATCGGGATCATTGGCGAACGACAGACGGTATTTGTCCTTGAGCTCCAGCAGACGCGCCATGGCGTACGGGCTGGAGGGATCCATCCGTATCTTGCCGTCGTGATCGACGGTCATAAATGAGAAGCTCGGATCGAGCTTTGGGTTAGCGATGGTAACGTCCAGCCGATGGACAGAGTTGATCGCCTCCCAATACGGCAAGGCGGCCCCGCCAAGCGGATCGACACCCAGTGTCAGCCCGGCCTGCCGTATCGACTCGATATCCACGACATTCGGTAGGTCGCCGACGTAAGGCAGCACGAGGTCTTGCTGGTGTGTCGTCTCGGCTTTGAGAGCTGTGTCGAACGGCACTCGGTTAACATCGCGATTGCCATCCCTCAGCAGGCTGTTCGCCCGCCTCTGTACCCACTGAGTTACATCGACGTCAGCCGGGCCGCCATTAGGTGGATTGTATTTGAAGCCGCCGTCCTCGGGAGGGTTGTGCGACGGTGTGATCAGAATGCCATCGGCAAGGCGCTGCGGCCGGGCGCGATTGTGCACCAGCACAGCCCATGAAATCACCGGCGTCGGGGTCACGCCATCGTTGCGTTGGATAATCGCCTCGATCTCGTTGCCCGCCAGCACTTCGAGCGCCGTACGCTGAGCCGGCGAGGACAAACCGTGCGTGTCCTTCCCGAGATAAAGTGGGCCCGTGATGCCTTGCGCGCGCCGATAATCACAGATAGCCTGAGTGATCGCCAGGACGTGGGCCTCGGTAAAGGAACCGGCGAATGGGGATCCGCGATGTCCGCTGGTCCCGAAGCTCACCAATTGATCCGCGTTGTCCAGATCCGGCGTTTGCTCGTAATATGCTTGCTCGAGCAGACCGACATCGACCAGGATTTCCTTCGGAGCCGGGTTGCCGGCGAGCGGCGAGATCGTCACGGCCATACCCCCCGTGTTCCCCAAGTCCGGGCGTGGCTTACGGCACCGGGCATGGCCTCGCATCCCAGATCTCCGCGGCGTACTCGGCGATCGTGCGGTCGCTGGAAAATGTTCCCGAGCTGGCGATGTTCAGGATCGCCGTGCGCGCCCAGCCCTCCGGGTCGGCGTAGAGCGCGAGCAGCTTCTGATCGGCCTCCAGGTAAGAGGTCAGATCCGCCAAGTGCATGTAGTGATCTCCATGCGTCAGCAGG
>WNGC01002750.1_pt1 | contig 10699 bp, 6 predicted proteins | sample 5400051 | NCBI WGS metagenome assembly WNGC01 (sample SAMN13153368, study PRJNA577476) | soil metagenome | isolation source: 20 cm soil or saprolite under grassland replicate 2 | place: USA:California | collected 2016-06-15 | reverse complement strand
GATTGGAGTCGGGTTGGATCCGATCTTCGCTTGAAAATTACGAGTGAAACTTTGGCGAAATATCCGGCAGTCGATTTCTTTCCGTTGCCGGGGCAGGACACAATTACTGGGCATCCCGCGGTTCAATCGCGGAGCAACAATGAAATTGCTTTTCACATTCCGCTTGAGTCAGCGCCTAAAGATCTGTCCTCAATGGCGGGTCTGGTGGTGTTTGCGCAGCAGCCGAACGGCGATGATCGCGCGGCGTGGCAGATCACGAATGCGCCCGCTGTTTCGGCGAGCCGTTCGGCGCCGGGGCGCGGAATTTTCACGTTTCTGCTCTTTGGGTTTCTCGGTGGATTCGTTTTGAATTTGATGCCGTGCGTGTTGCCGGTGATCTCGCTCAAGATTTTCGGTTTTGTCCAACAAGCGGGACAGAGTCGGCAGAGAATTTTTCGCAGCGGTGTTGCGTTCACCGTTGGGATTTTCGCTTGGTTCATCGCGCTGGCGGTGCTGCTGATCGCGCTTAAAGGTGCTGGGCGTGATGTAACCTGGGGCGGATTTCAGTTCACGAATCCATACTTCGTCCTCGTGTTAAGCGTGATTGTGCTCGTGTTCGCGCTGAATCTCTTCGGCGTTTTTGAGATTTCGTTACCGCAATCTATTACGTGCAATTTGCTTTCCACGAGCGAGCGCAAGGATCTGCTCGGCTCATTTTTCCAAGGCGTGTTCGCGACGGTACTGGCCACTCCGTGCACGGCGCCGTTTCTCGGCACCGCGCTCGGCTTCGCGTTCACACAGTCAGCGACGATCATTCTGGCGATGTTCATTGCCATCGCTGCCGGTATGAGCGCGCCATATCTGCTTTTGAGCGCGCAGCCTGCGTGGCTGCGCTTTTTGCCGAGACCCGGGCCTTGGATGGTGCACGTGAAACAGTTCATGGGGTTCCTGCTGTTGGCGACGCTGCTCTTTCTGCTTTACGTGCTCGGCGCACAACGCGGCTTGGAAGGAGCGATCTGGGCGAGCTGCTTCCTGCTTGTGATCAGTGTCGCGTGCTGGATGAAAGGCGCGTTCGTTTTGCCAACAGCACCAGCTGTGAAGCGGATCGTCGTGCTTGTGCTTATGCTCCTGCTCGTGATCGGAAGCGGTGTTTATTTCATCGGGGACAAATTTCAGTCCGCAAAAATTGCTTCCGCGGATTCGCAGATCAAAGGTGACTGGCAGCCGTTCACGCCAGAACGCTTGCAAACCGAACTGGAGCAAGGCCGGACTGTCTTTGTCGATTTCACCGCCGCATGGTGTCTTACGTGCAAATTCAATGAAGCCAGTGTTCTTGAGGCGCAAGATGTGCGCGAGGCGTTCCAGCGGCACGCGATTGTGAAATTGAAAGCCGATTGGACCAACGGCGATCCGGTAATCACAAAATTATTGCAGCAGTTCGGCCGCCCGGGTGTTCCACTCTACGTGCTTTATCCCGGCAAGAACCAAGAGCCAATTGTTTTTCCAGAAGTACTCACCAAAAGCATGGTCTTGGAGAAGCTTGAAACCGTGGCGCGCCGCGTCGCCTCGCAATATTAAGGCGCTGGGAATCGAGCGCTTCACGTTGAAAATTTTCCCGCCACGACGATCGTTTTAGTCGAAGAACTTTAAACATCTCAGCAACTCTGTTTTCTAATTACTCATATGAACACGAAATTACTCTTAACCGCCCTTATATCATTGATCGGAACCGCAGTCTTTGCTGCCGATGCGCCACCGGTTGGAAGCGCCGCGCCGGATTTTTCGCTCACGGACGCTAAAGGCAAGACGCATTCGCTGTCGCAATACAAGGGCAAGTACGTCGTCCTTGAATGGTTTAATCCACAGTGCCCGTTCGTGAAAAAGCACTACGGCAGCAGCAACATGCAAAACCTGCAGAAAGAGTTCACTGACAAAGGCGTTGTCTGGCTAACCATCGATTCAAATGCGCCCGGGACCGAGGGAAGTCTGACGCCGGAAGATGCGCAAAAGATCGCGACGTCGTGGAAGACGCATCAGACCGCGCTGCTGCTGGATCCTGAAGGCAACGCGGGCCGCGCTTACGGCGCGAAAAACACGCCAAACATGGTCATCATCAATCCAGACGGAAAAATCGTTTACCATGGCGCAATCGACAGCAAAGCCACACCAAACCCGTCTGATATCCCGAGTTCTACGAACTACGTGAAGGCAGCGCTGGATCAATCGTTGGCAGGCAAGTCCGTCGCGACGCCGGAGACGAAGCCGTACGGTTGCTCGGTTAAATACAAATCCTCATAGACCGGTAGCGGGTTCGAATTCAGTTAGGGCCGCTTGCCTCGCAAACGAGGGGAGCTAAAGAAGGCGACGGATATGTATCGGCGCATGTTATCCTGGCAAGGGTTGAGAGTAACGCCGCCCCGATACCTGTCGGATCATTCAGTACCAGGTTTGTAGCCGGTGAATTGCACGACTGAAACGTCTTCGAAATGATTCACCGGTCCAAGCGCAGCAATTGTCTCAATCTTTCCTTGCTGCGCGTGATCCAACAGAAGCGTTGTAACCTGTTGGTTCCACCAATATAGATATGATCCACCCCACCAGCCGGTGGGCATTTCGGACGCCGGGGGCGGCAGCGGAGTTGGTCCGGGAGCATCCTTTGAACGCTCGATCGGTATGCTTCCCACCAGCCAAACATGTTGGCCGCTGGCCAAGGTGTTGGCTATTGTGCGTAATGCCGGAATCATCGTCTCCGGTTGGCTCATTTTTCCGATGACTAGGTCGATGCGATGTACCTCGTGCGAATCGATCGGAGGTACGGTCAGCCATTGAGCTTGGCCGCGGTAATAGCGATTAAACGTGATACCCTCCCATGTGTCCTGGAGCACGATGAGGTCGCCTACTGAAGCATTGTGGCCGAGAAAAGCGGCAACCACATCCAGATTGCTCCGACGGGCGTGCGCTTCGGCCCAGGCCGGCCCGGCGTTCAATATCATCATCACAAATAAGAAGCCAATGCGCATCAATCCCCAGGGACGAAGCGCCGGCCAGCTCGCACCCAAGATGCCGTCCACGCAAATGGCGCAGAAGATCAGAACTTCGACGCAATGCCATGGCTGCATGAAAAACTGCACTTTCAGCAGGAACCCTAAGTACCCGATGATCCCCAGAACCATGCTGGCAACACAAAACAAGGCCAGGTCGGACCGCTTCCGGTTGGGACTCTCCGATGCAATTTCCGATTTCGTTAGGCGCACGCGCGTTCGTAGGGTCATTACCGCTACGATCGTGCCCACCAGTAAAAGCGCGATCCAAATCCAGATCTGCGGGCCGATTGCACCGTCAGGGTTGGCACTGCTCCGAGCAGCCAGAGCATCGCGGAGTCCACTCCAAAGTGTTGCAGCGTTAAAGACGGGCGAGCGCCAGAACGGCAGGTATAGCGGAACCCCACCGATGATCGGCAAATAAATCAACAAGGATGCGCTGGCCAACAACCCGATGCCTGCCATCGTCCAAAGTATTTTCCATTGTTGCCTTCGGATAGCTACCAGAGTTCCAGCGGCCAGCATTGCCCCGAGAAAGATGATGTCATAATAGAGACAGTGGGCGAATAGCAGGCAGATAACATACGCCGAAAGAATCCGCGAGGTTGTCGAAGATTCCAAGACCCGCCAGATCTTGCCGAAACTGAGTACCAGCAGGCAACTCGCCAGACCATAGGGGCGATTCGCTCCGACGACGAAAATGAACAGTGGTAGACCACCCAGCAACGCGATATTCAAGGTAGGAGTGCGTCCGCCTATCCAACGCTGGCACAGCCACAGTGAGGTCAGAAAGAACAAACCTATAGCGAGGCCCAAAAAACGAATGGCCAAATCGCCGTTCGTCAGTCCCAACATGCCGCATGCGCGCACTAACAGCAGCCAGAGTAGCGGACATGAGTCAAACGGTAGGTTGTGCCAGACGTCTCGAACCGAGGGCATGTGCGCCAGGTTCAGGGTGGCCGTTTCATCGCGCCACAAAGGGCCGGAATTGATTGCCGTCAGCACAAGCAGCGTCGCCGAGAAGGCAGTACCGATCAGCGCTGCCGCCGTTTCAGTCCCAGCTTTCGATATTCGTTTTAGTGACAACGCACTTGAGACTGACCGACAGAATTTTCACCCGTCAATTACCGACTCGACGCACGGAGCAAAATTTCTTCACCGGCTCGACCATTGAATCGCCACCAGCAGTTTCTTGATCTCTTCAATATTCGCTTTGGCGTTCGTTCGGGTCGTCTCACGGAAATGTTACGATCCATCCCCATCACTTTTCGGCGAATGGCATGTCGGAGCATTGGCTCATATCAGAGACAAAACGGGTTTGCGCTGCGAAAGACTTGTTCTGAGAATCGCACGATGCAAATCGCAAAACCCCGTTCGACGCCTCCGACTTCCGATCGTCGAAAAGTCGAATGGATAATCGGCACCGTGATTACAGCCGCGGCTATATATCTGCACTGGGTAAATCTTCGATCCGCCGGAGCTCTCTGGCGAGACGAAGCTGGCATCGCGCGCATCGCGACACTCCCGACCTTGGGTGAAATGGGGTCCAACCTCGGCCACGAATCGTGCCCCATTCTGTCCCTCGCCTTGCTTCGCGGCTGGTCCTTTATCGTTGGTAGCAGTGATGCAGCGTTGCGGGTATTCGGCTTCATCATCGGCCTCTTGATGCTCTCCGCCGTATGGTTGAATGGATGGTTGTTCCATCGCTCTGTGCCGATCGTTGCGCTCGGGCTGCTGGCGCTGAACCCGAGTATCGTGCGCTGGAGCGATTCAGTGCGCGCGTATGGGCTGGCGAGTGTGCTGATGTTGCTGACGTTGCTGATGGTGTGGCGTTTCGTTCGTGCGCCGAATCGCGGGCGTTGGCTAGCTGCCGCAGTTGCGGGCGTGATGAGTGTGCAATGCCTGTTTCAAAATTCATTTCTACTACTCGCGGCTTGTGCTGCCGCTGCCGCGGTGAGGGTGCGGCGCCGCGACTTTCAAAGTGCGCTAGCTGCGCTGGCGATTGGCGTGCCGGCAGCGCTTTCGCTGTTGCCCTATCGGCCAATTATCCGCGAAGCGCAGGATTGGTCGGTTCTATCGCAGATTGGTTTCGTACCGGCGTTGATTGCCTCAAGTTTGTCGGACGCCGTTGCGCCGACACTGCCATGGACGCGGTGGCTCTGGATAGGATTGGCCGTTGGGGCAGTCGCAGCCTGCGTGAAGAGCTTCCATGTCTTACCTAACGCCCGGGGAGATGCTGACAATGCGCGTGCTGCTTTTGCCGGCAGCGCTTTGCTCGCCGGATTAATCAGTTTCTTCTTTTTTTTGTGGGTGGCGAAAATGCCTACCGAAGTTTGGTATTTTCTGCCGTTGACGACTTTTGCTGCAGTGTGCATCGATGCCGCGCTTGCGAGCTGGCCACGATGGCCGTTTTGGCGGCTAGCTGTTCCAGCTCTCGCGCTGGCGTGCCTTCCCGGAGCTTACCAGTCCGTCGCTTGTCGTCAGTCGAACATGGATTTCGTCGCCGTGCTGCTGCGCGAGCGTGTTGATCCGCAAGACTTGATCATCGTGCATCCTTGGACCTTTGGTATCTCGTTCGATCGTCAGTATTCCGGTCCAGCGCATTGGACGACAGTGCCGCCGCTCGCAGATCATCGGTTCCATCGTTACGACTTGTTCAAGCAAAAAATGGTCTTGGAAAATCCTGCTCAATCGATGTGTGATGAAATTGCCGCCACGTTGCGCGCAGGCGACCGGGTTTGGCTAGTCGGAGACATTCCGGTGAGCCAGACCCCGCCACCAAGAATCCAGCCTGCGCCAAACAATCCATGGGGATGGCTCGATGACCCTTACTCGGATGTCTGGGGCGCGCAGGTTGGATATTTCGTGGCAATGCACGCCACGCGAGGCGAAGTCATTCCAACGTCGGCGCCGAATCCTGTTAGCCCGTTGGAAAATGTGCAGCTAATGGTAGTTGCGGGCTGGCAGGAACTACCTGGTAACTGGACAACGGCTGTTAAGTACCGTTAAGCACAGCGACACATGAGTTCTCCGACGAACAGTAACGGAGCCGCCGGGGCCTCTGCTGCACGCGATGCGGTGATGAACTCAAGGGAATCAAAGATCTGCTCGAATCGGTCCGAACGCATCGTGATCTTGCTCTTCTGTTTCGCCGCCGCTCTTCGCGTTTTCATTTTTTCAGCCGCGTTTCCTTTCTTCAGCAATGTCGACGAGAGCCTTCATTTTGACCTGATCATTCAGTATTCGCGCGGCCACTTACCGCGCAGTTTCGATCGGCTGACGGAAGAAACGCTCAATTGGATCGTGCCCTACGCTTCGCCCGAGTTCCTGATTGCACCGGATCAATTTCCGGAAGCAAAATACCCGCCTCCTTTGTGGAAACAGACCGGGCCGCAAGTTGAACCAGACATTGCGGCGACAAAAGCCGCGTGGAGCGGTGAAATCAACTTCGAGTCGTCGCAACCGCCGCTGTATTATATCGTCACGAGCATTTGGTGGTGGCTTGGAAAGCGCATTGGGCTCTTGGGTATCCAGGCGTTGTACTGGATTCGCTTTCTCAACGTTCTCCTGATCGCGCTCGTGGTTTGGTTAAGCTACGTGACGGCGCAAATGATCGCCCCTGAACGCGTGGAGTTCCGTGTAGGCGTACCGCTCTTGATTGCGTTCCTTCCTCAGAATGTTTTCTATGCAATCAACAACGACATCCTGTCGCCGCTCTGTTTCGGCTTGCTGTTTCTTTGCTCGCTGCAATGGCTGCGGGCGCAGACAGGCTCGGTGTGGCTCGGAGCCGTCACTGGTTTGGCCGGTGCCGCCGCGTACCTGACGAAGTTATCGACCGTGCCGCTGATTGCAGTCGCGCTGGTTGTGGTTTTAGCAAAACTGCTACTGATCCTTCGACGGACCCCGCGGGCAGGAGTCGTTGCCCTGGCTGCGCTGTTTTTTTTGGCCGCGATCCCAATTGGGATTTGGGTGGTCTGGACGAAAATCCACTTTGGTGATGCCACCGGCTCGACGGAGAAGGTCATGCTGTTGGGTTGGACGGGAAAGCCGTTCCACGATTGGTGGCAGCATCCGATTTTTACACCGCACGGTCTTTGGGTTTTCTGGTCGAGTTTGATGACAAGCTTTTGGCGTGGCGAGCTTACCTGGCATGGTCGCATGTTGGACTGGGGACCTGTTGACGCATTGTTCGCTATTTCATCGTTGATTTTGCCAGCTTCGGCCGGTATCGGAGTGGCCGCGGCTATTGGACTTTCTTCGTTCCAGCGACAGGCGGTCGGTCTTTCAATTGCAATCTGTGCCGCGGGGATTCTTTTTTTGGCGCTGCTTTCAATTGAATTTGATTTTGGCAATTCCACCGGCCCGTCGCGTGCGCACCCGTATTTCACGGCTGGGCGTCTGCTTGCTGGAGCATTGATCCCATTCGCTATCTGCTATGTCTACGGCCTGATCGTTATGCTTCGCCCGGCCAAAAGCGCCGTTTTACCACTGGCAATAATTGCTAGTCTTATCGTGTTTGTCGCCGTCTCGGAGATCGGCACGAACCGCGTTGTATTTGCCAGCGAACACAATTGGTTTCATCGCTGACACACATGGAGCGCAGTAAAGCGGCGATCCTGCTAGCAATCAGCCTGCTTGTGATCGTAGCGGCAGTCAGAGCTCCGCTTTTGTCGATTCCGCTTGAACGTGACGAAGGTGAGTACGCCTACATCGCGTGGCGGCTCGGGCACGCTGAATTGCCGTATCGTGATTGGGTCGATCAAAAGCCGCCAGCCGTTTTTTACACCTACCGGCTCGCGTTGAGCCTGCCTTTCGAACCTGTTCGCGCGATTCATTTTGTCGGCTTGGTATTTGCCGCGGCTTCCACTTGTGCGCTGTTTTTCCTTGGGCTGCGATTCATGGATCGGCTTTGGGCCTGGCTGGGAGCAGCGCTCTTTGCGCTTCTTAGCGCAGATCCGTTGGTGCAAGGGACAGCGGCGAATACGGAACTCTTCATGTTATGCCCGCTCATCTTTTCACAAATCATGTTTCTCGCCGTAGTGGCGAAAAATCACCGCAATGTTTCATTAATGGTGCTCGCCGGGATGCTGACTGGGATTGCCTGCATGTTCAAGCAGGTGGCAATTGTAAATTGGTTCTTGTTGGCCGCTCTCTATCCAATTTTCGCTGGTAGAGAAAAACGATGGCGGCGCGCAGTTTCATTTGTCGTGTGGTCGGCCGCGGGCCTGCTAAGTGTGGTGGGGTTGGTGGTTCTTTACTTCTGGCGGCACGGCGCATTGCACGACTTCGTCGATAACGTTTTCACGCATAACTTGAATTACATCGGCGCTGTCGGAGCGTTGGCACGGCTTGAATATTGCTGGGGCGCGCTCACGATACTGGCGCGAACGCAGGCGGTTGTGTGGGCGTTTTCCGCCGTCGGCTTGGTTGGTTTCCTCAAATCCGGCAGGACCAAATGGTTCCTCTTTCTAGCAGCCTGGCTTCTGACAAGCGTGATCGGCGTGAGTGCGAGCGGATATTTCTTTCCACATTACTTCCAGCAACTGCTTCCGCCTCTCGCGCTGTCAGCCGCTGTCGGCGCCCAAACAATTGCGGCAAGTAAATCGTGGAGAGTTTTTCCGCTGTGGAGCCGGCGCGTAGCGGTCGTCCTAGCGCTGGTCGTCTTGCCGGCTTTAACACTTTGGCCGTTCCTGTTTACCTACACGCCCGCGGAAGCCGTGAGAAAAATTTACCCCGGCGATTTTTTCGCTGAAATGCCGCAGTTTGCGCGCCGACTCCAAACTCTCACACCGCCAGATAAGCGCGTATTCGTTTTTGGAGCCGAGCCGGAGCTCCTGTTTTATGCACGTCGAGCTTCCGCAACGCGGTACATTTTTCTTTTTCCGCTGTACGGGCCGTACGGCAATGCACGGGAAAAGCAACTGGTGGCCGCGGCGGAGGTGGAAAGCGCTAACCCTCCGACAGCCGTCTATTTTCCCAACCTTCTCTTTTTCACCTCCGGCACGGACCAGTACTTCACAGATTGGAGTCGTTGCTACATGGAACAGAATTTTTACGTTGATACGTTACTGATCACAGGCGAATTCGGCAGCGCTCAAATGTTGAACGTCGCAAGCGATGTTCAATCCGATGTTTCCTCGGCGAGAGACGCAGTAATTGGCGCAATATTGGTGAAGCGGTCACATGAGACGCCGTAAAAGTACATAATGACTACACTCAAAACTTAGGCACATATACCCCTCGCTTCGGTGATAGCTAAATACCAACCGCAGGATTGGCATCGGTAGTCTCATTATGCTAACTGCCCAAGCACAGTTTGTTGCTATACCATGCCGCGTTTCCTCGGTGACATCCGTGCCACCCATCGCAAAACGGCCATTGGCATTAATCGGGCGAGAAGCATCAACAGTTTCATCGCGAACCCCGGAATCACGAGCGGCCGGTCTGCTTCGACTGCTGCGAGCGCATCGCGCACAACCTGTTGGACTGTAACGACGAGGAACTTCGGACCGATGTCCGGCTGCACTCCCTCCCGCTTGGCGACTTGCTGGAATTCTGTAACCACAGGACCGGGACAAAGCGCGCATACGCTTACGCCCTTTTCGCGGAGCTCGGCTCTGAGCGCTTCAGAAAAACTTGTCACGTACGCCTTCGTGGCGGCGTAAACAGCGGAGCCGGGAATCGGGAGAAACCCAGCCGACGAACTGACGTTGAGAATGGCGCCGTGATGCTTTGCGATCATTAGCGGAACCAAATGACGGGTAATCAAAGTTAGCGTCGCGACGTTTACGACCGTCATTTCCTTGTTCCGATCGGGATCGCTCTCCGCAAAAGAACCGCTGTCGCCGAGTCCGGCGTTATTGATCAAGAAATCGACTTCGAGTTTCTCCCGATCAAGCCACTCCAGAAAAGTTTGTAACTGCGCAAGATCAGCGAGGTCAACTTTTCGAATGTGGACAACAAGCTTGTGATGCTCTCGCTGCAGTTGATCAGCCAGTTCGATGAGCCGTTCATCACGCCGCGCGACTAAAATCATCGAGCGAGCACGACCGGCGAGTTGGCGCGCAAATTCGCGACCGATGCCGGCTGAAGCCCCCGTGATTAGCGCATTACAATCGTCGAGTTTCATCGTGGAGGACGGAGCCCCTGCGACGCCGGACCCGGGCTCGCGGAAGCTCGCCCCTCCAAGGATTGTAGCTCGCGCTTTGTCAATGGGCGCCAATGACCGCGCGGCAGGTCGCCAAGCCAAAGATTAGCGATGCGAACGCGAACGAGATCTTTGACGCGATAACCAACGGCTTCGAACATACGGCGAATCTGCCGATTGATTCCCTGTCGCAGGACAACGCGCAAGCGGACGGGTGACATGGAGTGAAGTCGCGCAACCCTTGCTCGCTCACCGTCGAGAACAATTCCGCGTAGCAATTTCGACGCAAGTTCGGGATCCCACGGGCGATCCAGCGTCACTTTATATTCCTTCTCAATTTTGTAGCGTGGATGCGTTAGGCTCTGCGCGAGATCTCCATCATTTGTGAGAAGAAGCAGACCTTCGGTTTGTGCGTCCAGGCGCCCAATGTTGAACAGCCGCGAGAATTTTGCCGGCAGCAAATCGAATACAGTATCGCGCACGTTCGGATCTCTCCGGGTCGAAACGAATCCGGCCGGCTTGTGCAACATGA
>WNGC01002747.1_pt1 | contig 10704 bp, 10 predicted proteins | sample 5400051 | NCBI WGS metagenome assembly WNGC01 (sample SAMN13153368, study PRJNA577476) | soil metagenome | isolation source: 20 cm soil or saprolite under grassland replicate 2 | place: USA:California | collected 2016-06-15 | reverse complement strand
CGGCGACGAATTGCGGATTCCCGAGCGTGGAGAAGGCAGCCATCTTGCCCAGCGCCTGGAGCCCGAAATCCAGTTTCCCGGGGACGAGCGCCTGGGCGATGCCGAGCAACGAGATCGGGAGGGACGTCCAGTACACGACTTGCGCAAAGCGCTCGGGAAACGCGGGCGACCAGAGCCGAAGGTGGCCGAACGAGAACAGCAGCAGCCCCAGCATGAGCAAGCTGTAGCTCAGCCACGCTTCCGGAGCGTTCTGCGCAGTGAGGTTGGAGGCCGCGGCGCAGGCGCCGAAGAGAAGTGCTGCTCGAAGGGAGAGCGATGGCGCGAAGCTGCTCACGGTGGCGACGCCGCCCATGTACAGCCAGTAGAGTAGCGCTGCACTCAAGAGCAGCGGCGCGAACTCCTGCTTCAGTGCGAACGGATTCGCAACCCAGGGGAAGAAGACCAAGGCGACGGCGGGGATCATTACCAGAAAACCGCCTTCCTTGATCCGATTCCTCCCGGTACCCTTGGGGATCATGGCGACTCGAAACCCTATGAGTTCCTCTCACGGTACGCTCGCCGCGCTCGTCGCGGTAGTCGCCGCCGCCTGCGCCACCAACCCCGCCACGGGCGCCAGGCAGATCATGCTCGTGAGCGAGTCGCAGGAAATCGCCATGGGGCGCGACTACGACCGCCAGGTCGTGGCCTCCATCGGGCTGTACCCGGACTCGGGGCTGCAGCGCTACATCCAGCAGTTCGGCACGCGGCTCGCCGCCACGTCGGAGCGACCCGACCTCCCCTGGACGTTCCGCGTAGTGGACGACCCGGTGGTCAATGCGTTCGCGCTTCCCGGCGGCTTCATCTACGTGACGCGCGGCATCCTGGCCCACCTGAACTCCGAGGCGGAGCTCGCCGGCGTGGTGGGCCACGAGATCGGCCACGTCACGGCGCGCCACTCGGTCAGCCAGATGAGCAAGCAGCAGCTCGCCCAGCTCGGCCTCGCCGTAGGCGCGATCGCGAGCCCAGAGCTGGGGCGTTACGCCGGGCTCGCGAGCCAGGCCCTCGGCGTCCTGTTTCTCAAGTACTCGCGCGACAATGAGAGCCAGGCGGACGAGCTGGGGCTGCGCTATCTGTGGCGCGCGGCGTACGACCCGCGCGAGATGCCGCACGTGTTCGAGATGCTCACGCGCGTGAGCCAGGCGCAGGGCGGGGGCCGCGTCCCCGAATGGCTCGCCACGCACCCCGACCCGGAGAACCGCCGCAGCCGGATCGAGCGAGACATCGCCGCCGGCCCGCAGAGCTTCGCCGGGACCGCCGTGAACCGCGACTCCTACCTGCAGCGCCTCGACGGACTGGTGTTCGGGACGAACCCGCGGGAGGGGTATTTCAAAGGTGGCGAGTTCTTCCACCCCGACCTGCGCTTCTGGATCGCGTTCCCTGCCGGATGGAAAACGAGCAACGAGAAGCAGGCCGTGGCGGCCGTCAGCCCCGATCAGGACGCGCTGGTCGAGCTGTCACTCGCCAAAGAAGCGAGTGCCGACGCCGCGGCGCGCGCGTTCCTCGGGCAGCAGGGCTTCACGGGCGAGTATCCCACGCGGGTGAGCATCGGCGGGCTGTCCGCCGTGAGCGCCGGATTCGCCGCAGCGACCGACAACGGCACGCTGCGCGGCAGTGTCGTGTGCGTCGAGCACCGCGGTGCGGTGTATCGTGTCGTGGGCTACGCGGTGGAAGCGCGCTGGTCCGGCTACCAGGCGACGGTCGAGCGCGCGCTCCAGAGCTTCCGCCCGCTTAGCGATCCCGTGACGTTGAGCGTGCAGCCGCAGCGCGTGGACCTCATCAAGCTCGATCAGCGCACGACGATCGAGGATCTGGCCCGGAAGCGCGCCTCACCCGTGTCCGTCGCCACGCTGGCGCTCATCAATCAAGTCCAGCCCCAGGCCCTCCTCGAGCCGGGCCGCTTCGTGAAGTGGATAGTCGGCGCGGCGCTCCCTTAGCGTCGCTCACGGCCCGCACGAACGCCTGGTACACGGGCTCGGACCACCAGGCCCGGGAGCGCGTGATCTCGTGCAGCGCCTGCTCCGGCCCGAGCGCGGGCTGACGCGCCCGTGCGGTTGTCAACGCGTCGTACACGTCGAGGATGCCGACGATCTGGGCGCCCAGCGGTATCGCATCGCCCATGAGACGGTCGGGATAGCCGCTGCCGTCGTAGCGCTCGTGATGCGACCGGATGATGGGCTTCAAGTCCCACGGGAACTGGATGTCGGCCAGCAGCTCGATGCCCCACACGGGATGCATTTCGATCACCGCGCGCTCCTCCGTCGTGAGCGGGCCGGCTTTATGCAAAATTTCGTGGGGGACACGCACCATGCCCACGTCGTGGAGGTAGGCGCCCAGCAGCACGGTGCGCTGCTGGGTGTCGTTCAGGCCGAGCGCCTGCGCGACGGCGACCACGTTCTCGGCCACGCGCTCGCAGTGACCGAACGTGAAGCTGTCGCTCGATTCGATCGATTGGCCCCATTCGCGCACCACGGCCAGATAGGCGCTCTCGAGCACCGCCAGCTTTCCGCCCACGTGCACCAGGTCGACCCGGGCGTCCAGCCGCCGGAACAGCTCGTGCGTGGCGGAGAGCATGCGCAGCGCGTCGTGGTTGCGGCCCATCGCCTGGTATAAGAGGGCGAGCTCGCGCGAGGCTTCCGCCTCGTTGAGCACGGAGCCCGCCGCCGCCGCGAGCTCGATGGCGGAGCGGAGCCGGGACTCGGCGAGCGCGAGCCGTCCCGTCTCGCGGTACACCATGCCGATCACCCGATAGGCGTCGGCTTTGGCGCCGCGCGCGCCCGTCTGATCGAGCAGCGCGAGGGCCCGCTCGGCCTTGTCACGCGCCTCGTCGAACCGCTGGCGCGCCACGTCCACTTCGCCGTGGTTGACCAGACACAGGGCCTGCAGGTACACGTCGCCCACGCGCTCGGCGAGGGTGCGGCTCTCCCGGAAATAGCAGTCCGCGGCTTCGAGCCGGCCCCGGTCGGCGCTCACCATCCCGAGATTGTGGTAGGTGATGGCACAGCCATGCTCGTCGCCGCAGTCGCGGTACGCCGCGAGCGAGCGCTCGTAGCGGGCCAGCGCCTCGTTCAGCTCTCCCTGGATGTTGGCGACGATGCCGAGGTTCTGCTGCACGCGGGCCCGCAGCTGCCGGCTCGACCCGCCCAGCTCCAGCGCGCGCAGGAACGTCTTGACCGCCTGCTCCAGCGACCCGGTCGCGATGTCCAGTCCGCCCAGCGTGTTCAGCGCCTCCGCCGCGAGCACGTCGTGTCCGATCCCGTGCGCCACGTCGTAACTGCGCTGGCACAGCTGCCGCGCCAGCGCCGGCTCGTCGCGATGGCGGCGCAGGATCGCCAGCCGCCGCAGCGCTTCGGCCAGCACCGTCGCGTCGCCGCCGTGCTCGGCGGCCGCGATCGCTTCCTCGTACCCGTCGATCGCCTCGGTCACACACCCCGCGCGCTCGCGCTCGCGGGCTCGCTCGAGCATGTCGCCGGCGCGTGACACCGCGCCGTCACCAGGCGATGGCATAGTCGGAAAAGTGCTTGAGTCGGGCGGTGACCGCGCGCGCCAGGAGATCATCGATCGATGGAACCAGCTCGAGGATCGTCAGCGCGCCGTCCGTATAGGCGACCCGCTTCGGCACCAGGCTCGCGAGCGCGCCGCAGTTGGCGTAGCCCATCGTGAGCGACACGGGCGCGCGGAACGTCAAGCCTTGAGGCTCGAACCGGACGCGGTTGACGGTGTCGGACGGTGCGATCGCCGTGATCTCGACAGGTGCGTCGAGGGCGCCGGGAGGGATCGACAGTCTGTCGGACCCGATCTCGAGCACGCCACCGAGTGGGCCGATCACTTGCGATACGGAGTCGGCGGGCAGGGGAGCGCAGCGCACCAGACCCCCGCCCCAGACGGGCAGGGAAGGCGGGAACAGGAGCGCCTTCGGGTTGACGCCGGTCGGCGCGCGGTCGCCGCAGGCCAGCAGACCCGCGACGAGCAGCAGACGTGTCGCTTTCACCGATCGCCTCTCCCTTCTTCCAGCACGAGTCCGCTGGGCGAGGGGCGGGGTGTCCCGCCGGACTCCGGATTGCTCGACCCTTCGAACCGGCGTAACCAGGTACGCACGGGATCGGGGCGGCCCTGGCGTACGGCGAGCCGGGCGCGAGCGAGCAGGTCCAAGGTGTCCATGGGCGCGTAGGTCAGGTTCGCGACCGCGTCATAGCCGACGCGCAGCGCCGCGTCGCCCAGAGCGGCGCCGACCCGCTCCGCCAGCAGCGCCGCGCCCGTGTGGTCCGTCGCCGGTGCGAGCACGGCCACGGCCGTGGGGTCGAAGATGCCCACGGCGTCCGACGCGCGTGTGTTCCGCGTCACGACACTCGCCGCGGCGGCGCCGGCGGGCTCAGTGTCCAGTGCGAACACGATGCAGGCGAGGCTCCCATGGGTGCGGGTCATCAGCGCTCCGATCTCCCGCGCCCGGCGCACCAGGCCGACACGCGTGTGGACTCCGGTGGCGCGGTCGATCAGGCCTTCGGCGAAGGCGTGATCGACACTCTGCTTCGCCTGCACGTATGCCTGCAACTGGAGGGCCAGGGCCGCGGCGTCCCGGGGCGTGGGGACGAATCCCCACGCCCCGGCGCGGAGCGCGGTCACGCGCTGTTCGGCGGACGGCTCGTCCGCGCAGACGATGAGGATGGGAACGCCCGGGGCGACGTGCAGGTCACCGCGCAGCAGCCGGCACGCTTCGATGCCGGACATGTCCGGCAGCTCGGCGTCGAGGATGATGGTGTCGGGGGGCCGCTCCCGCGCGAGATCGATCGCCTGTTGGCCGGTGTGCGCCTGGCTAACGCTATAGCGATGATCCGCCAGCGCGCTCGAGCTCGTGAGCTGCGACTGGCCAGGGCATGCGATCAGGACGACGGGGAGCCCGTCGAGCGTGGTAGCCATGGCGGAGATCGTGTCGCGCCGCAGCAACAATCACGCCATCGAGTTGTCAGCGCTTTCGCGCAGCTGGTCCAAGAGAATCCCGACCGCGCTGAGGCGCGCGCGCCTCAGTCACGACGTCGTTTGTGTCGTGTTCACGCCCAAGAGCGAGTTGACCGGGCACACTCGGGTCCGCGCCGTCTGAAACGCGCCGAGCGCGACGACCGCGCCGGCGATCAGTCCCCAGTAGCCCTTGTGTAGCATTGGGAGCCACGCGTCCAGCACTGAGAGGATCAGCAGCGGGTAGCCGAACTGTGCCGTCCCGTCCTTGAACCCGCCCATCGCGAACAGAATGCCGACGTACATCATCGCGGCGCACACGATCCACGTGAGAAATCCCAGCGCCTGGAAGAAGCCGTCCAGCGCGGTGAGACCGCCGATGATCGCCAGCGCGCCGGCCACCTGACGCGCCCGGGCGTCGAAGGGACCGACGTTAATGCCAGCCTGCGCCATGGAGCTACCTCCGGTGGAGGGCAGGGTAAAGGATGGCGCGCGGCGTTGTACGCGGCAACGCTCACCCGGCAACGCCTTACTCGATAACGATTTACCCCGCACCGTATCCCCCGTCGTTGTACGCCACGCCCGCTGCGTAGCATATTGGTGCCCCTCTATGGCCATCGCCGACGTGTGGGTGTTCCGCATCGTGCATCAGGACTCGGGCAAGCCCGCGCAGGGCGTGCCCGTGACGGTGCTCGACAAGGGAGGGAATGCGGCGGGGCATTGGGTGAGCGACGCCGACGGGATCGTGGCTGTGCCACGCCGGGACATCCCGAAGCTGCGGCTGCGTGTGGGGCTGCGCAACGAGGATCCGATCGAGCTCGCGACGGCGACGCTGGGCGAAGAGCCGACGCCGCTCGCGGCCCCGACCCATTTGCCGCACACTACGGGTGGGATGGGGGAGCGGGGGGGCGGGGGGGTGCGCGAGCTGTATCCCGCGTCTCCCGTTCCCGTCGCGGCGGCATCCCCAGCGACGCCCCCGCCCGCGCGCGGGCCGGATCCCGTGGAGGTGCCGGGGCACGTCCTCTACTTCCAGCGCCTCGCCATGTTCGCCGAGCGGGCGCCCGCCGCGGGTACGGCGGCGCGCGACCCGGTGGCCGACTTCTTCTCGCTCGCCGGCGACGCGTCGAGCGCGATGCGCTACGGCGCGCTCATCGAGGTGGAGGAGTACTGGCAGTCGTTGGGCGTGCAGTGGGGCGAGCTGCTGTACAGCGCCACGCTCACGCCGGGGGACGAGGCCAAGCTCGCGGTGTTGGACGGCCGCTGGCGCCGCGAGGCCGAGGGGCGTGAGCGCCCGCTGCAGATCCTCGCCCGCATGGTCGGGACGTCGATGCTCGGCGACCTCGTCAGCGCGCTGCGGCCCGAGCTGCAGCTCGACGCGCTCACGCTCACCGAGCCCGGGCTCGAGGCGGCCGCCGCCGACACCGTCCAGATGGTCCGCGACCGCACCGAGCGCATGAGCAACGCGCTGCGACGCCGCCCGCTCGGCGTCGTGGACGCCCCCGCCGACGCGCCCGCCACCGGCGCCGTCCGCACCGTCCGGAACACGACGCGCGATCGTCTGGTGACCTTCCACTTTTTCGAGCCGCTCGAGCGCTTCAAGGTCATGGTGCGGAGCCCACGGGCCCGGCCGGTGATCTTCGTGCCGTTCCGGCTCCCCAACGTGGCGACGCCGGACGTGGTGCGACGCTTCGGCTACCTGTTCCGCCGCGTGCTGCTCGATCGCGGCCTGCTGCCCGACCTGGAGCGCCTGCTCGCCGGCGACGACGCCGGCGTGCCGACGGAGGCGCGCGGCCGGCTGCTCGAGCACGTCGAGTCGAACCTGCTGTACTACTCGACCGCGATCATCTCGGCGGGCGATCCCGCGGCGCGCCACGTGGCGCTCTCCAAGCTGCGCGACCCGGCGGGACGGCCGCTCACGGACGTGATCGAGAACACCGTCGTGGGGCGCGTCGGCAGTGCGATCGCGCTGCCGCTGCGCTCCGCCGGGCAGATCCCCGCCGAGTGGCGGGACGCCCTGGCCGCGTACCAGGCGAAGCCGCTGCGCGTCACCGAAGGCTTCGTCGTCACGATTCCCCACCCGGGCGTGTGGGTCAGCGCGCAGGCGCACGAGCCGATGCAGCAGCAGGCCGACTCGCAGGAGGCGGCCGGGTGACCGCGCGGCGCCGTCTCTCCGCGACCCAGGGCCCGCCGGCGCGGGCTTTTTTTTGGGCGCTGCGGATTCCAGCGTTCACGCTCGTGGCAGCGGCGCTCGCGGCGTGCCCGGGGCAGGCCCCCGACGTCACGCCGAAGTCCGCCCGCGACGCGGCCGGGGCGGGACCGGCGGCGGTGCGCGCGCCGCGCGATACGGCGATGGAGCAGCGGGTCGCCCGGCTCGAGCTGCGGCTGCTCGAGCGCGACGCGCAGCTCGAGGAGCTGCAGGCGCGCCTCGACGAAGCGCGGCAGGAAGTGGTGCGCGCCATGGCGAAGCTGCAGACCGTCGCCAGCCGCGCCGAAGCGGCGTCGGCCATCGCGGAAGGGGAAATCGCGGTGCAGTCGCTCCGCGCCGCCGCAGCGGCACAGCCGGCGACCGACCTGGCACAGGCCACCACCCTGCTGCAGCAGGCGGGCGCCGAATTCGCGAAGCAGAACTACGGCGGGGCGCTGTACCTCGCGAACCAGGCGAAGCGCGTCGCCGGGGCGGGTAGGAGCCGCCTGGGGGACGAAGGGCGGGCGCCGCTGCGTACGGGCGAAGTGCCGTTCGCCGTGCCCGTGCAGCTGCAGGCGAGCGCGCACGGCAACGTGCGCGATGGGCCGGGCGGCGGCAACAAGGTGGTGTTTACGGTGGATCCGGGAGCGGCGCTGACCGGTTATTCCTACGTGGACCAGTGGGTGCGCATCGTGGACGAAAGCGGGCGCGGCGGCTGGATCTTCCTGAGTCTGGTCGGGCGGCGCGCGGCGCGCTAGCGCGCGGCGCGCAGCACCCGGTTTCGTCCCTCCCGCTTCGCCTGGTACAACGCCGCGTCCGCGCCGGCCAGCAGATCCTCGGGCGATTCGCCGTCGTCCGGGAACTGCGCAACCCCCACGCTGAGCGTCAGCTTTCCGCCCACCAGCTCGTCGCCCGTGAGCCGCGCCTGAATGCGCTGCGCCGTCTCGGTCGCGCCCGCTGCCTCGGTCTCGGGCAGCAGCACCACGAACTCCTCGCCGCCGTACCGCGCGGCGCAGTCCACGTCGCGCGTGGACTCCTTCAGCACCGCCGCCACGCGCGCCAGCGCGGCGTCGCCCGCGAGGTGGCCGTACGCGTCGTTGTACTCCTTGAAGTGGTCCACGTCCAGCATGAGCAGCGTGAACGCGTGCTCCAGCCGGCGTGAGCGGCGCACCTCGTTCGCCAGCGCCTCCATCACGTAGCGCCGGTTGTAGAGTGCGGTGAGGTCGTCGGTGACCGAGAGCCGCTCGAGCTCCCGCCGGCTGTCGCGCAGCCGGGCCACCATGTCGTTGAACACCTCCGTCACGTAGCCGAGCTCGCCGCCGCCCACCACCGGCAGATCGACGTCCAGATCGCCGCCGGCGACCCGGGCGGCGCCGTGCGTCAGCCGGTCGAGCGGTCGTGTGATCAGCAGCCCGAGCACATAGGCGAGCAGCCCCACGCCGACCAGCAGCGCCGCCACGATCAGCATGGTGACATTGCGGAGACGGATCACCTGGCGGAACGCTTCCGCCGCGGGCACCTGCGCCAGGACGCCCCACTCGACATGCGGCACCCGCTTGGCCGTCGCGACCACGCGCTCCCCCTGCAGCCCGGTGAATTCGATCGTGAGCCCTTCGTGGTCGAGCAACCGCCGCGTGACCGCGCTGTCGAGCCGGCGCTGCATCAGGTCCTCGCGCTCCGTCTCCGAGCCGGCCAGCGGCTGGCCCCCGGCCGTGATCAGGTACACGCGGCCGCTCGAGCCCGAGGCGAAGCGCCGCAGCAGGTGGTGCACCGCGGCGAGGTCGAGCTTGGCGGTGAGCGCGCCGAGGAAGCGCCCCCCCGTCTGGTAGATGGGGACGGCGAAGACCACGACGCCCTTCCCGAGCGCGTCGTCGCGGTACGCGTCGCCCAGCACCGCGTTGTCCGTCCGGATGGCGGCGGCCCAGTTCGCGGGCAGGTGGGCGGGCGTCGCCTGCCGGGCGGTGGTCGCCACCGCTTCTCCCCGCGGGTTCACGACCAGCAGCTCGGGGTAATCCGTGAAGCGCTCGCCCACGGAGTGCAGATAGTCGGTGAGACGCGCCAGGGCGGGGGCGCCATGCCCGCGCGTGATCCGGTCGAGGTTCTCCGAGACCTCGTACGAGCTCGCGAACACGCGCAGCTCGTACAGCCGCTCTTTGACCCACAGATCCATTTCGCGCGCGGTCTGCGCGCTCACGCTCTGCAGCTCGCCCGTGATCTTCTCCGTGAGCGAGCGCTTGTTCTGGAGGTAGGAGATCCACGCGGTGGTGAAAGAAGGGATCAGCGTGGCGAGGATGCCGAACACCAGCATTTTGCTGCGGATGCCGTCCAGCCGCAGCAGGCGCAATCCTCCCGAGACGACCCGCTCCCAGGACGTCACTAGAAGTGCGGCTCGTCCGCGGTGGGACCGTGCACCGCCGGGACGGGGACGCCGTTGAGCCGCAGATACACGGTGAGCTGGCCGCGATGATGCACCAGGTGATTGAGCACGGTGTGACGGTATACCGTGAACTTCGGGCTGGTGTTCACCGTGCGGCCGGCGACCTTGAACGCCCACGGTTGCTTGAATTGCGCGTCGGTCGTGCGGGCGATGGCGGCGCGCGCCGCGGCCGCGTTGCGGTCGAACAGCTCGAGGATACGGGCGGTGCTCTCGAGCGCCGCGAACTTGGGCGCCGGTGCGCCCGGCGGCATGATATCGAGCTCGTCGAGGGTCACGGCGTGCACCGCCCAGGCGGGCAGCTCCGCGATCAGCGTCGCGAGGCGGCCCAGCGTCATCGACTTGGGATGCGGCTTCCAGGCGGATTTGCCGTCGGGGACGCGCTCGAGCACGCGGCGCGTGGCGGCCATCTCCTCATCGAATTCTGGAATCAGCCACTCGGCGAGCGGCATGCACGGCCTCCGTCACAGCAGTGCCGCGAAGGTAGTGGGCGGGTTGGGCTGGGGCAAGCAGATGCTGATGAATCTGCTTGCGAAACACCGACAGCGCGCTAGCGTTGCGGTTCCCCCCAAGCCTCGGAGCATCGCGGTGAGCGGCACGCGCAAGGCGACATGGTATCGGTGGGACGATCTGCCCCGCGAACAGCTGCACGAGCGGTTGTCGCGCCGGCTCGTCACCGGCGATCGCATGATGTTGGCGCACGTCTACCTGAAAAAAGGGTGCGTCGTCCCGCGGCACTCCCACGAGAACGAGCAATTCACCTACATCCTGGAAGGCGCGCTCCGCTTCCTGGTGGGCGCCGACGGCGCGGAGGAGATCGTCGTGCGGGCGGGGGAGGTGCTGCACCTCCCGGCGCACCTGCCGCACGAGGCGCACGCCCTCGAGGACACGCTCGACGTGGACGTGTTCTCCCCGCCGCGCGAAGACTGGCTCAATAAGACGGACGCGTACTTGAGGGGCACACGATGAGTGCGTGAAGGTGCGCGGTGCGCCGTACGCGGTTGCCACCGATGCACGCTCACCGTCAGCGGCTGTCGATCGGCCATCGGACGCGACCGCGCACCGCGCACCCTCACGAACTCATCGTGTGCCCCTC